>ENA-OQAG01000043-OQAG01000043.1-human-gut-metagenome-genome-assembly--contig:-NODE-43-length-8119-cov-0.912913_pt1 | contig 8119 bp, 11 predicted proteins | sample MGYA00242734_ERZ504525 | MGnify/ENA primary metagenome ERZ504525 (study PRJEB26092, sample SAMD00036232) | human gut metagenome | host: Homo sapiens | study: EMG produced TPA metagenomics assembly of the... | reverse complement strand
CATCGTTGTGGAGCTGAATGAAGAGATTCTTCCAAAGACTGAGTATGACAGCACTGCTATCGCGACGGCGATGTGGTAGAGATTTTAAGCTTATGGGCGGGGCTGATTAAAAACAAACACTTTTTACAACATCAATAAAAATATAAGGAGTTCATCATGAGTAAAAATATAGATTTAGCAAATGACAAATTAGTTTTAGGAGGTCACGAATTTACCTCACGTTTCATTCTCGGTTCGGGAAAGTTTTCACTCGACCTGGTAAAGGCCTGCATTGAGAAAGCTGATGCACAGATTATCACACTGGCTCTGCGCCGTGCAAACGATGGAGGACTGGCAAACATCCTCGACTATATTCCAGACAATGTCACACTGCTTCCAAACACATCAGGCGCCAGAAATGCCGATGAGGCTGTAAGAATCGCACGTTTATCCCGCGAGCTGGGCTGTGGAGATTTCGTAAAAATTGAAATCATGCGCGACAGCAAATATCTGCTTCCGGACAACTTTGAGACAATAAAGGCTACAGAGATTCTTGCCAAGGAGGGCTTTGTCGTAATGCCTTACATGTATCCTGACCTCAACGTGGCAAGAGACCTTGCAAACGCCGGTGCTACCTGCATCATGCCTCTCGGTGCGCCAATCGGCTCAAACAAAGGTATCTGCACAAAGGAATTTATCCAGATTCTGATTGACGAAATCGACCTGCCTATCATCGTGGATGCAGGCATAGGCCGTCCTTCACAGGCATGCGAGGCTATGGAAATGGGTGCTGCCGCAGTCATGGCAAACACCGCTGTTGCAACAGCCGGTGATGTTGAGATAATGGCAGAAGCATTTAAAAAGGCTATCGAGGCCGGAAGAATGGCTTATCTGTCAGGACTCGGACGCACTCTGACCAAAGGAGCCAGCGCATCATCTCCTCTGACAGGATATCTGCGCGACTAATCATAAATGACACTTAGCTTTTGAAGGGAACACATAATGACTAACGATACAAATATAACAAATGACAAAGATATCAATGCAAATATCGCCCACGATGACCACTTCAACGACAGCATTGTAAACGAAGTAATCCTCGAGGACATGAAGAAAAACAGAATAGACCATATGAAATATCTGCCTGATATGGAGGTGCTTGACTCCGATATCATGGACAGGGTTGTTGCCGAAATGGATGCCTACGACTACGACAAATACACCGCAGCCGATGTACGCGCGGCGCTCTCCCACGAATACCGCACATTGGAGGATTTCAAGGCTCTGCTCTCGCCTGCTGCACAGCCATTTATTGAGGAAATCGCACAGGCTGCACAGCTTGAGACCAGAAAGCACTTCGGCAACAGCGTATGCATGTTTACACCGCTTTACATATCAAACTACTGCGAAAACTACTGCATCTACTGTGGTTTCAACTGTCACAATAAAATCAACCGCGCAAAGCTGAATGCCTCAGAAATAGAAAAGGAAATGGCTGCAATCGCCAAAACCGGTCTTCAGGAAATCCTGATTCTCACCGGTGAGAGCAAGAAAATGTCAAACGTCGAATACATTGGAGAGGCATGCAAAATTGCCCGCAAATATTTCAAGGTTATAGGTCTTGAGGTTTATCCTATGAACTCTGACGAATACGCATACCTGCACGAGTGCGGTGCTGACTATGTGACCGTTTTCCAGGAGACCTACAACTCTGACAAATACGAGACTCTTCACCTTGCCGGACACAAGAGAATTTTCCCTTACCGTGTAAATGCACAGGAGCGTGCTCTTAAGGGCGGTATGAGAGGTGTCGGCTTTGCCGCACTTTTAGGTCTCGATGATTTCAGAAAGGATGCGCTTGCCACCGGATATCACGCATACCTGCTCCAGAAAAAATATCCAAGAGCCGAGATTGCATTCTCATGCCCTCGTCTGTGCCCTATCATAAACAATGACCGTATCAATCCAAAGGATGTCCACGAGACACAGCTCCTTCAGGTAGTATGCGCTTACAGGCTCTTCATGCCGTTTGCAGCATCACCATATCTACTAGAGAGGTAGCGCGTGTGCGTGACAATCTCGTAAATATCGCCGCCACCAAGATTTCAGCCGGTGTCAGCACCGGAATCGGAAGCCATGTGGACGATATAGAGGACAAGGGCGATGACCAGTTTGAAATCTCTGATGGCAGAAGCGTGGATGAGGTATTTAATGCACTGCTCGACAATGGTTTGCAGCCGGTGATGAGCGACTATATTTACGTGTAGGAATCCTGTAAACAATGAAATGCTTGAATTAGAATCAGTAATCATCTTAATTTTAACAGGTATAAATATGTATATATGAATATGTAGGAACAAATATGAATAAAGAAAAACTCTTATACGAAAACTCAAAACATGCTTTACAGAGTGATAATATAATCGCTATCACAAACAGACACCTTTGCAGCCGTCCGTTCATGGAACAGCTCGAGCGCGTCTGTAAGCTCCATCCCCATGCAATTGTGCTCAGGGAAAAGGATATGCCGGAGGCAGAATATCTGTCTCTGGCACGCGATGTGATTGCTCTGTGTAAAAAATATGCTGTGCAGTGCATGCTGCACAGCTTTATAAATGTAGCAATGGAGCTTGAGCATCCGTATATACATCTGCCATTGCCAATCCTTGAAGCTTATGTCAAAAAAAATGTGTCCGGCAATATATCCACAGGTATGTCAAAAAAGTACTGACAATTATCAACAATTCTTCAAGGTTATCGGAACCTCTGTCCACTCCGTTGAAGATGCCATAAAAGCCGAACAGCTTGGTGCCACATATATGACGGCAGGACATATTTTTGCAACCGACTGCAAAAAAGGACTGCCTCCGCGCGGACTTGATTTCCTCAAAAATGTCTGTGATGCGGTTGGGATACCGGTTTATGCAATCGGCGGCATTAATATTGCTTCAAACAATAACAGCACAGCTTCCGATTCACCATCCACTTATGATGCTGTGCGGGACATTAGTGTTCCGCGACTTGCTGATGTTATGAAATGTGGAGCCGCCGGAGGATGTATTATGTCGGGGATGATGAGGGTATGATTTACCGACGTTTTAGTGCGGTAAAACCAAAGGGGGATTTTTCAACAAACTTGCAATAACTGGGGCATATTTAGATACGCCATAATCTTCAACAACATATACAATCCCCGTTCTGTAAACACATAAGGTTTGTATTTTATATTTGAACCTCTTCCCACATTCAAGGTGAAATTTTTGCACCTTGAAAGATTTTCCACTTTTATAATAGCTTTCATATCAGTAAAAAGGACATCCCCAGAGCTGTAAAATCTACAGTTCCGGAATGTCCTTTTTCCTATACTTCACTATATTTTCAACACATGATGCGTTTTATCAACACCTCACATATTTACATTTCGCACACCCTAGTTTCCGCACTCAATACTGATCTCATTGAATGTGCCAAGAATATCATCAACCTGCATAGCCTTCTTATCGGCGCCGGCCTTGTCGATTATTGCCCTGCCCTGATGCATCATGATAAGACGGTCTCCGTATTCAACAGCGTAGCGCAGATTGTGTGTGACCATGATTGTTGTGACCTTCTTCTCTGCCACAATCTTGCCTGTGAGCTGCATTACAATCTCAGCGGTCTTTGGATCGAGGGCTGCTGTGTGCTCATCAAGGATGAGAAACTCGATTGGATTCATCGTAGCCATGAGAAGCGCAAGTGTCTGCCTCTGACCGCCAGAAAGTGCGCCAACCTTTGTGTGAAGCTTATCCTCAAGTCCTAGGTTTAACTCGGCAAGCATCTCCTTGTAATGCTCTATCCTGCTGTGGTTTGTACCACGGCCCAGACCATATGTCTTTCCTTTGTTATCAGCTATGGACAGATTTTCAAGGATTGTCATGGAAGGACAGGTTCCCTTTGACGGGTCCTGAAATACACGGCCTATGCGGCGGTGTCTGATAAAATCCTTCTGCTTTGTGATGTCAGTGCCGTTTACCACTATGCTGCCACCGTCAATAGGAATAGAACCGCATATGATGTTGAGCATAGATGTCTTTCCGGAGCCATTACTTCCTACAACGGAAACAAACTGTCCATCATCTATTTTCAGATTAAAATCATCAAAGAGGCATATCTCGTTGACTGTTCCCGGATTATATAATTTGTGGATATGGTTGAGCTCTAACATTATGCCACCTTCTTTCTTTTGTTTCTATCCATTCCAAGCACCAGAATGATGAGGAACAATACCGCTGTAATGAGCTTCAAATCGCTCGACGGCATACCAAGCTTTATAGCGATTGCCACACAGGCTTTGTATACAATCGCTCCGATAACAACACTCGAGGTCACACGCAAAAATGTTGCCTTTTTAAGCAGGCTGATTCCGATAATAACGCTCGCCAGTCCGATAACCATTGTTCCGGTTCCCATTGAAATGTCGAAATATCTCTGCTGCTGTGCAAAAATGCATCCGCTTAAGCTGCAAAGGCCGTTGGCGATTGCAAGGCCGATGATTTTTGTGATGCCCTTGTCCACACCCATAGATGTAACGATAGTCTCGTTGTCACCTACGGCGCGAAGCAGATATCCTGACTTTGTGCTCATGTACCAGTCGAGCAGGAATTTCATCACAAGTGTTATAACAAGGATGATAATCACATTTGAAAACTGTGCTAAGCCGCCCTTAAATACATTTCTGACAAAATCATTGTCGAAAAGTGTGGTCATATTGTATATTGGCAGGTTTGCTCTTCCTGCAATACGAAGATTCACCGTGTAAAGCGCTGTCATCATGATAATTCCCCGATAAAAGGTCACGCACCTTGAGCTTCACATGGATGATTCCGGTCAGCATTCCGGCAAACGCACCTGCCGCAAATGTCACAAGCAGTGTGAGTATCGGATTAACGCCCTTTGTGATGAGTACCGCCGAAAGTGCCGCTCCAAGCGGAAAGCTTCCATCTACGGTCAGATCCGGAAAATCCAGTATGGTGTATGTGATATATATTCCAAGAGCCATGATCGCATAAATCATGCCCTGCTCTAAAACGCTAAAACTAGTGTCACGGTGTATCCTCCCCTGCTTTAAAAATCAACGTAACTATTTTACTTCAATCTTATCAAATGTCTCGGCTGCATCCTTGATATAATCTGCATCAAGTGTCATGCCAACCTTGTCTGCTGCTGCAGTGTTTACATAAAGCTCTGCCTTTGAAGCTGTGATAAACGGAGTGTCAGAGGCTTTCTCCTCACCCTTTAAAATCTTTGCTGCCATCTTTCCTGTCTCGATTCCAAGCTGGTAGTAATCGATTCCCATTGAAGCGACACAGCCTGATTTAACCTGCTCAATTTCACTTCCGAATACCGGAATCTTTGCTCCATTTGCCTTGTCAAGAACAGTCTGGAGTGCATTTACTACTGTGTTGTCTGTGAGGTTGCACAGGCAGTCAACCTTGGAAACAAGATCTGATGCTGCAATCTCAATATCTGCTGATGTGTTTATTCCGGTGTCAACGATTTCAAAATCGTATTTATCTGCAAGCTCCTTGTACTCCTCAATGGTGCTGCATGAGTTTGCCTCACTTGTGGTGTAGAGAATACCGATTTTCTTTGCATCCGGCATCATCTCCCTGATCATCTTAAGCTGCTCCTCAACAGGAAGCACGTCTGATGAGCCTGTGATGTTTCCGACACTTGAGCCATCCTCCTTAGCAAGACCTGCTACAACAGGATCTGAAACTGCTGTGTATACTGTTGGAATGTCTGCATTCATAGCTGAATTGTAGGCGCTGGCTGCACATGGTGTAGAGATGGCACAAATCATATCAACCTTCTCAGATACGAAGCTGTCTGCAATAGTGCTTGCTGTACCGGTATCTGTCTGTGCATTCTGGTAATCAACCTTTAGGTTTTTACCTTCCTCGATGCCCTCTTCCTTGAGGCCCTCTAAGAAGCCCTCCCTGCAGTTGTCAAGAGAGCCATGCTCTGCAAACTGCGAAATACCTACTGTGTAGCTATCACCCTTTGCGCCACTCTGTGTAGAGCCCTTTGAGCCCTCTGCTCCACAGCCTGCCATAAGGCCCATGGTGCAAACTGCTGCTAAAATTACTGATAATTACTTTCTTTTTCATATTGAATTCCTCACTTTCTTTGTGAAGTGTTTGTTTCCCGATGTTCGCGATTTTCTCATAAACCTGCCGCAACAAGCCAGATGTCATAGCCTCAAATCAAATTTGCGCTAACGATATTTCATCATGTGGGTGTTTATGCAAAAAACCGCCTCAAGCTAATGCTTGAGACGGTAATAAATTCTTATTATCGCGGTACCACTCAATTTGACGAATTGTCCACTCTGTCATGTACTAATATACATGCCGAAATGATAACGGGTTCGGTTCCCGGTGACGCCTACTGATTTAATCGTTAAGAAACTATGCTCTGTACAATCAAACGCTTCGGATCACCCTCGAAAGGCCATTCAACAAATCCATCCATACTGCAATCCCACCATCTGCAGCTCTCTGAGATATCCGGAAAGGTCTACTCTTCTTTCTCATCGGTTTGAAACACTGTTAAATTAATCTTTTAATATACTTTATGCTCTTTTTGTCACTTTGTCAAGGTAAAGTTTGAAAATTTCTGTATTTAAGAGGTGATACCCCATACATTTTCTTGAAGCTGCGTATAAAATAGCTCACATTCTGATATCCACTGCACATCGCAACCTCTGTAACGGAAGCTGCTGATTCCTCCAATAGCTGTCTGGCATGCTCCAGTCTGAGATGATTGACATACTGTGACAGAGTAATATGAAAATGCTCTTTAAAAATAGCGTGATATGTATTTTTCTGACAAATGAAACTGTGCACCAAATTCCTTCAGTGAAATTTCCCTTGTATAGTTTTGCCGGATATATCGTTATCATTTCTTTTTCTATTGTGTTGGTGCCGTTTGTGCCATTTTCCAGTATCAGATCATTTCTCCACATTTTCCGGATGAATTTGATGAGAGTTATTTTGGTTTCAAATTGCGCCTCTATATTTGCAGCATCTGTTTTTTCTGCGTTTTTCCCTGATATCTGTGCATTTATCTCTATCAGCCGCTCGCATATATCTGCTGCTGTATCATTTATCTGGGGACTAATCATAAGTCTGCCTCGTTTGAGAGGGGATAGGATTGATTTTTCCATGAGATCGTCCGTCTGAAATGATATATATTCAAGAGGAAACAGAAACGTGTAATAATCTGCATCTCCTGTCGGCGAGCCCATTAAATGCAGACTGCCCGGAGATACCACAAATGCATCCTTTGGACTTCCTATATAGTTTTCACCTGATATGGTCACATGCAGCTTGCCCTGCTTTACATATATAATTTCCAACTCATCGTGCCAGTGTACCGGAATCTGGAATGCACGTTTTACATCACTGATATGGTATTGGCTGAACGGATTTTCCGGTGTGCCGTGTGGCCGGTTTTCTTTTAATTCAAAATACATTTTTCTACATATTCCTTAGTCTCTTTTAATCCCCATCCGGTTTGTTTACTATAATAATGATATATCAACTATTTTTATTTTAACATATTACATGCATAAGGTGTGCAATTTTTTATTTGTTCTCAAGGTTTTGATGAATCTACACTGTAATATGAATAATGACTCAGTTATAGATAAAGTAGAAATAGTACAATTTTTCCTTGAAATAATACAAGAATTATTTGTGATAATGTAATATATTGATGCATGCAAGCTTCTCTTCTTTATATCTTCCTCTCCCAAATGAAGTTTATAATGAGAAGTTTGCATTCTTTCTGTTAATATCACAAAGTATACATACATTATAAAAGTATACATACATTATAAATGAGGTAATCTATATGCATGTTCAAAGAAAAACACTTACACAGCTTTCCATTCCAATATGCTTCGAAACACTTTTTTACATGCTGTCAGGCATGGTTGACACTCTTATGCTGTCATCCGTGAGCGACCAGGCGGTTGGTGCTGTCGGCACAGCAAATACATATATCTCTGTTTTCATCATCATGTTTGGTGTCATCTCAAGCGGTATGGTTGCTGTCATGACGCAGAATATCGGTGCCGGAAACCGGGTAATAGCAT
>ENA-OQAG01000042-OQAG01000042.1-human-gut-metagenome-genome-assembly--contig:-NODE-42-length-8130-cov-1.260277_pt1 | contig 8130 bp, 11 predicted proteins | sample MGYA00242734_ERZ504525 | MGnify/ENA primary metagenome ERZ504525 (study PRJEB26092, sample SAMD00036232) | human gut metagenome | host: Homo sapiens | study: EMG produced TPA metagenomics assembly of the... | reverse complement strand
GGTTCTTATATACGTCGAAAGGTATTTTCTTTCCGTTCTTGTCTCTTACTGAGAAATTCCAGTAAATGACTGGGAATGACTTTTCTCCTTTCAGTATGTTAAGGCCGTTGTCTTTGGCTTGCATGAAGGTCATATAGACCGGCAGGCTGTACTGCTCTTTTTCCGAAAGTAGAAACAACATGAAGGATTTACTCCGTTGTAGGTTCTTCCCTCGATATTTTGCGGAAGTCCCCCACCCTTTATCCCGAACCAAGGCTTTTGCCAGTTGTCTTCCACCTGCTTTTATCTTTTCGATCATCAGTTCGGCGAAACGCTGTAATGCTTTATCACTTGCTGTATCCATGATTTATTGGTATAGATTTCTGTTCTCGTAATCAAGCAGCCATTCTCTGGCCGTTTGGTTGTTTGTCTCTTGCTGCTTGGCAGCCATCTCTTCTTGATAGGCTTGTGCAAGCTCTTCCTGTGCAAGTAGAAACTCTAAGTCACTGATTTCTCCTGCAATGTTTTTCTGTACTAATTCATCGTAATCCATAATTCCTGATTTTTTAGGTTATAAGTCATTGAAAGCCCGGTTGATGGTGCTGGCTATCGGACGGGCCATTTCCTTGCTGTTGTCGGGTTTGGGTGTGCTGGCCAGTTTGACATCTCCCAGTGTCTTTGTGCTGCCTTCCATCCCGAAAATCTTTTGTACGGCTATCAGTGTGTTGGCTTGCACACCCGTTTCACGCATCCGGGTAAGGTCTTCTTGAGTGAGCCGGTACCCTTCTTTCTGTATCTCTTGGATGACATGAAAGTTGTCGGTCTGTGCGGCATCCAACAGACGTGCGGCCTGCCTTTCATGTTCGCCCTGTTCTTCCGGCTTGGTGCCGAACAGCTGGATGACTTCATGGGTTTGCCTTTCATCCAGACCGTGTTCCTTACCGATTCCTTTGATAAACTCTTCACTGGGTTTATATCCTTCCTCTTTGAGCTTCCCGATTTTTTCAAAGTCATGTTTGCCCACCGCTTCCTTAAACTCGGCTTCCATATTGCGCCCCTCTTCGTGTTTTTGCTCTTTTGCAGCTTCTATGTTGGCCGCATGGGCTTCCAGTTTGGGGGTCATGGCCTTGATCAGCTCTTGTGCCTTGCCGGGAGTGATACTCTGTATGTTCTGTATCATGACTCCTTTCCTGTCATCCGTCAGTTGGATGTCGGCAATGAAGTAGCCTTCCGGACTGTGCAGCAGCTTGTTCTCCAGTGCATGGCCGTTGGCGAGCAGGTATTTGTCGGCTTTGGTTAACTTGTAGCCGCCATATTCGCTGGTCTGCCCGATGATGTCGGGAATCTTGATTTCCTGGTTGGTGCGCAGGATGACGGAGTTCAGATCCCGGTCAACTTGCAGCAGGATGTCCTTCTTATTTACGGTGATGGGTACGATGTCACCGGCAAGCAGCTGTTCTTTCTCTTTCTTGCCCAACTTCTTTCCCAGCACCTTGTCCGGGATAACCAACGCCTCTTTGCGGTAGAATACGGAGATTCCGTCATCGTTGAAACGGAGCTTCCCCGGTTTGCCGTGTATCTCCATCAAATCAGACATGACACCCTTTTCCAGCTTGGTGCCTTTCCCGTCGAGGATGTTCCCTTGCTTGTAGGCGTATTCATAGAGCGACTGTCCGGTGTAGCATACCTTCAGGCGATGGTCGATGACGGTAAAGCCGTCCTTGTCATGTCCCTTCAGGTTCTCCCACCGCTTGATGCTGATGCCATCCTTCTCCAGCTCGGCGACATATTTAGGATCATTGGCACGTTCCTTGTCAAAAAGGGCGGATACACGTTCTTTTGATTGGTCACGAGGCTTTCATCGTACTTTGCTCCGGCTTTTTCCCTGATTTCGCTTACGCTCATGCTCAGCTCTTCCCCGTCTTTGCGGAACCGGAAATATCCGTCCCGGTATTCGGTCTGATAGCCCAGTGATTCGGCGATGCCGCCGAACTGTCCCACGTTGTCGAACATATAGGTGTCTAATGCTTCTCTCAGTTTCATGGCTGTGGCTTGTATAAGGGTTCTGCGGAAAGGATGTATTCGTTCAACACGGCCAGCTTGATGTGCCGCCCGCCGTTTCGCTCGTAAATCTCGATCTCGAATACCTTATCATCGGGTATCGTGAATTTGTCGAAACCAAGTATCAGCCGGTTCCGGCTCTTGCCCTTGATTTTCGTATCAAAATCTTTCTGATAGATAGGTTCGATGGTCGTTTCTTGCTGGATGGCGTTCTTGCTCTTCTTTTGGTCACGCTGGAAACATTTGACAAACTCGATGTCGTAGTCGATGTATGATTTGTTTTTCAGGTCAAAGATGAAAAACATGAAGTCCTCATGCACATACAGATTGGCCATTGACAACTCAAACTTGTTCTCGATGACCCCCAGGCTGTAGATGTTGCGCTTCTTGGTGCGCAGCTCTTGGATGCATCTTTCCATTTCCTCGCTGTTCACATCCACATGGGCGGTATATTTGCGCTGGTCATCAAAATTGTAGGTGAATACGGAGGTATTGCCCCGTTTGATGGTGATGTGGTAAGTGTTCATGGCCTTATCCACCACAAACAGGTTGGAATATGCCACGGCATCTTTGGCGGTTGATACTTTCAACTGGTTGTTGTAGGCGGCCAGAGTGAAGGACACCTCGTTGCCGGGCGTTCCGTAAGCGATGTCCTCCGGAAAGAAGAACTCGGCCAGATGGAGGTCGCTGACTTCTGCCTGATAGTCATGGTGCTGCCATTTCCCGTTGTCCTCGTAAATGTTCGGGTACGAATCCGTGCCGCCTTCGGGAAGGTAGCGGATGTGATAGGTGTAAACGCTTCCGTCGATGCAGACTACGGTCAGGTTGGTCTCTTCGGTGAATCCTTCCGCTTGCGCCGAGAGCCTGACGATATGGGGCGCCTCTTCTACCCGGCTGGCCATGACAAGCTCCTGTTCGCCGATGGCGATATCAGATACTTGCACAGGAAATACCAGGTGTTTCACACAGTCGAAAGAGATAAAGATGTCTTTTTGGCTGATGGCTTGTTTCCGGGGAGTGCCGTTTTCCTGAGCGAAGAGCGGCAGACTGCACACAAAGCAGTAAAACAGTAGATAAATATATTTCTTCATGTTGTCGATATGTTAAACGGTTCTTGAAAAAAAGGCGGTGAATACGGTAATGCCCCATAGAAGAAGCAGGGTAATGCCGAAAGAAACGGTCAGCGGACGGATTTCTTTAAAGGCTCGTCCGTTCCGGCGTGATACGTAGATCCGATAGCCGAAAAAGACCGCTGACAGCGCAAGCAGGTAATTGAGAATGTCTATCATAATTTGTCTATCAATGTTTGAAGGGGATGATTTTTCTTGTTCGTTTTCTCTTGTTCCATTTGCTCATAGAGCTTCTGTAACTCCGCTTGCACGGCTTGCCTACGCAACTTCGATTCCTGACTCTCTTCTTGGATATACATTTCGTAGTTGGACTTGAGATGTACCTTCACTTGTGAGAGGCTCATGTTCAAGATTTGCTTGGCTACCTGGGTGGTGGCGTTGACTACGCTGGTCACTTCGCTGGCCATCGTGCCGATGGAAGAGAGCGGCATGTCAATGTTCTGTACAAGACCTTGTTCCATACGCTTGGCTGCACTGGCTTTCAGGTTATTGGGCAGGTTCAAACCTTCCATGGCATCATTGTCGAAGACAACCACCGATACGGGATTGAGGTTGTCTCCTACCTTCAGGTTGCTGACTACCACATCGAGGCGGTTGGCTCCCAAAGTGGCGATACCGTAAAACAGCGTGTTGGCCGGTATCTTCATGCCGGATAGGGTTACGTCCTGAAGCAACCGCATCCGTACCGTACTGCCCGTGACTACGGTCTGGTCGCCGTGGATGCAAGCCCTGAAGAGGTTGCTGTTTCCCGGTGCGGAGGTCGGTTGGCGGCGTACCCGCTTGCCGTTTTCGGCATGGTAGATCGGGCCTTTTTGCATCAGGCTGTCGGCGGATGGATGGCCGGAAGGGTTGGCAGCGGCTTTCTCCGTTTTTCCCTCTTGGTCATAATTGACAATCCGTTCATACATGCGCTTGCGGTATTTGTCGGATTCTTCCAGTTCCTTGCGGATGCGTGAGTTCTTCTTGGCTTCCCGGATAATCTCGTTGAGCGCCTGCTCGTCCTCCAGTCCGTCCAGTTGGCTTTCCAGCTGATGAGAGAAGCGTCCGTTCCGGCCACCTCCGTATTCTGCCATGACTTCGCTGTACGGATCGTTCTGCATACGGCGGATGCGCTCCAGTGTGGCACGGTCATACCGCTCCTGCTGGTTTTGCAGCTCGAAGTAAAAATCAGATCCTTTGACCTGAGACTCTTTCAGGATGCGTGCCTTCTCCTGCTCTTCCAGTTTGTCCTGCTTATAGGCTTCCATCTTGTCGTTCACCTTGTCGGCCATTTCCGACTGTGGTTCCAAAAAGGCTTGCGAGGCGGCCTGTCTGTCACTCCCTGACGGCACGTTCCCGTCCTCACGGATGAAGAATACATAAAGGAAGAGGATGCCCAGGATTACCGGGATGGCCATCAACAGCTTGTTCTTGTCTTTGATAAGTTTATTCGGTTCCATGGTCGGTTGGTTTAGAGGTTTCTGACTGGTTTTCATTCTTGCCCGGAGAAGCTGCCTGCGATGTGTTGGTGCCGTTGCTTTCCACGGGTTCGGAATAGCGGACAATCCAATCTTCTATCTTGGCTCCGTGCGCATTTTCCTCGCTGCGGGACAGCATATCATAGATGGTGAACTCCGCTTCGATATTACGTGAGATGCTTCCCCGTGCCCGGTACCCGGTCTGCGTGAAGATTATCTTTCCGGAAACGGGTATCGTTTGTGTGTTAATCTCTACATCCTTGATGCGTACCCCGTAACGGATATTCTTTTGTATGAGTGAGTTCAGCATATTCACATCGTTGTACTCGTTCAACAGCTCCTTCCCCTTGTTGCCTATGAGGTTGAGCGCAAGCGAAATGTTCTTCTCGTAGCTGCTCTCGTCAAAGGCATACCAGTGGGTTCGAAGGTCTTTACATGGTTCATGTATTCGTATTGCCGCATATCGCTGGCAGACAGGCTGCTTGCCTCATAGACTTCTCCCTGCCTGTCGATGACGAGAGCCTGGCCGTATGCTTTTTCTATTTTGTTGATAAGGAAGATGATACTGCTGGCAAAAGCGATAGTCAGAATGATGCAGTACCCGGCTGAAAGCCGGATAGTCAGCTTGACCGCATCATCTGCTCCTTTGAATTTCATCAGATTCATAGTTCTATTTTTTATTGTTGTCGTTTATGAAACTTGCCCCGATAGAGGCGGCACCGCCTACGTTGGTCAGCTTGCCGCCTGCCGCTGCGCCTCCCATCAGGGCGATGGTGGCCGCCGTGGTGACGATTGACACGGTTTTCGAAATGATTTTCCCGGCATCGCTGTGTCCTACGATTTTGGAGGATAGCCAGAAACAGCTGCAATAAGCACCAATCAGGGCGAGATCCATTCCTAAATATTGTATCTGCTGCGTAGCTGCGTCCACCATGTCGGCACTTTCCGTATAGATGGCCTTGAAGGTCTGCCATATGATTTGGTTCAGAATATTGATGACGGTGAATACCATACAGGCGGAGCAGAGCGTACCGAACCAGATACTCAACTGTTTCTGAAAGACCGGCAACATGCTTACGGCAAAGACAAACGGGCCGAGAATGACCAGTAGCTTGACAATGACCACGCCGATACCCAAGATGACTACTTGTATGATTCCTACCAATAGGGCGGAAATGCCATGAAGCACAAGGGTGGCGAGGTTGGCGGGGTTGAGCAGCTGCACAATCTTCTCCACGCTGGAGCGTACACCGGTCATTTCGTCCTCTTCCATCTTTTTATCCAGTTCGTGCTGCATGGCGCCGGTGCTGTCTTCTCCGGCTGCTACCTCCGACTGGAGGCTGTGTTTGTCGTATTCGGCAATCATCTCTCCTTGTTCGATGGCTGATTGTGCCATGAACTGGGCAAATTCCTGCGCACGCTCGGAGGTCAGCGAGGTGGCTTCGTTGATTACTTCCATCGTGCCTACGATGGTTTGGGCGATGGGGGTGTATATGCTTAGGCAGAAGAACAGTACCAGGCAACGGGCGATTTCCATCATGTCGGGAAATTTGTCCTCATTCGGGCTTAACAGCTGGCTGGCTCCGTGATAGAGATAGTTGTATGCTAGGTTGCAGATAAAGCAGATGACACCAACACCGAAGGCGATGACTGTCATTTGCGAAACGAGTTCCATCGTCAGACCGTCCGTGATCTGAAGTCCCCAGAGAAAATTATCTTGATTCATAACGCTTTAATTGGTGTGTCGTGTGAAAGCGGCCAACCGTCCCTGGTAATAGGTCTTCCGGTTATGCCCCTTCATGGATTTGTAAATGACCGTGGAACGCACGGATTCGTTAAACTCACGCATCTCTTCGGCGGCTTTTTCCACCGATTCCTTCACCTGCTCGATAAAGGACATGCGCCCTTCCGAGTTCATCGAGAAGTAACTGGTCACGGTGGCCACCTTGAACAGCAGGTCGGTACTCAGGCTCAGATTGACGGTCACACGCTGAAAGTTGAGAAATTTCAGGCAGTGGTAATTCGATCCTACGTTCAGGTAAAAGCTGTAGTCGCTGCTCAGGCAGGCTACGTCGTCCAGCAGGTCGGCAAGCTCTTTCAATGATTTGAGTTCCTTCAACTGGTCGATCTTTTGCAGGCCGAGCCGCAGTTCCTGGGCATCGATCATTTCATTGATTTGTGTAACCCATTTCTTGACATTGGCGATCCATTCCGTTGAGTTCAGCAGGGTGTGGCCGGGATCATGCACGACGAACTGGGCATGAACACTGCCGGTTCCCATCAGCTATCGAGGCGGCAAGTCCGAGTATGAGAATGATTCTTTTCATGACGGTTATTTGTTGGTGATGAATAATAGGGTGAATATGACACATACCAGCCAGGCTGTCAGATAGCTCTTGGCATTTTCCTTTTTCGTGGCGATGCCCATACCACGAAAATGAGCGCAACGCCCAAAAGTGCGGCGGCAATGCTTCCGGCAAGATTGTATGCGCTGCCGTTGAAGTCGGTTGACCAGCCTAGAAGGGCGGTCAGCCCTTGGGTGGCGTCATCCATACTTTTTCCTCCTTTCCTCCAGATAGCGGTTGATGGCCGTATAGGTCGAGCCGCTTTCGTTGAACAACTGCTTCAGTCGTACTACTGTCGCCTGGCGCGAATCGAAGGCTACGGCGGCGAAGTCGGACACCTCGTTGCGGAAGATGAAGGCATCGTTCGACATCTTGATGAAAAACTCTCTCCAGCGTTCCGTGCGCTGCAACGACTCGATCATATAGGCCTCTTCGTCCGTGATGGAAAGCACGGCTTTCACTTCCGGCAGGTTCTGCCGGTGTTCTGAATGGTCGAGGATAATCTTGGTCGCGCAGTTGATGATGATGGAGTCCTTGATACTGGACGGCATGTTTTTCAAAAACAGGATGTTCTGTGCGGCCAGCGTGATGCTTCCCTCCTTTTTACGGAAGGTTCGGTACAGGTAGGCGATGAAGTCTCCGAATTTCTCGTCTTGCAGGAAGTCGAGTGCTTCGTCGATGATTAGCTCTTTGGCAAACCCCTGGCGTTTCTTGATTTTATCCACGATCATTTGCAGGGTGATGATGGCAACGAGTGGAAAGTACTCTTTCTTAGAGGCATCTTCCATATCGAAGGCTATCAGCCGGTCATGCACGATATCCACGTTCTCGGTAGCGTTCAGCAGGAATGACAGCTCTCCGTCCGTATAGGGTTCCAGTAAAAGCAACAGCTCCTCTATCTCGAATTTCTGTTTCTCAAACTCGGTCATCCGTTTGCTGAACACTTCCTTCAGATAAGCCGGTAAGTTATCAGCGTCGGGAAGATACGCTCATGCTTCTCTCCTATTGAAGAATTGTTCACATAGTCGTAAAATCCGATGACGGATTTCCTGAGAATGGCGTTTTCGGCAGGCAGCATGGGTTCACGTACCTTCCAAATGTAGCTGATAATGGCGACGATGGTCTTTATCTGGTCATCGGCAGACTCGGCATCCGTGG
>ENA-OQAG01000041-OQAG01000041.1-human-gut-metagenome-genome-assembly--contig:-NODE-41-length-8150-cov-0.796336_pt1 | contig 8150 bp, 8 predicted proteins | sample MGYA00242734_ERZ504525 | MGnify/ENA primary metagenome ERZ504525 (study PRJEB26092, sample SAMD00036232) | human gut metagenome | host: Homo sapiens | study: EMG produced TPA metagenomics assembly of the... | reverse complement strand
CCAGCTTCTTTGTCCTGGTCAATCACCCGAAGCAGGCTTTCAACGGCTTTGGCGTAATCGCCACTCGCCATAAAAAACGCGTCCCATCATGATAGAGATACGCGCGCTATTGCGATCTGCTGCTGCACCTTTCTTCAGCAACGCCATGGCTTTGTCCATGTCGTCGTTGCCCATCTGCTGAAGGGCAAGTTCACAGTAGAAATGGGCTATCTCAACACGCTGCTTATCTTTACCCAGCTTCACCAGCCGCTCGGCAGTATCAATGGCTTTTTGCCAATTTATCTTCATGGCTGCATTGATTCCGGCGATAAGTCCCTGACATGCAGCCTCCTCATATCCGGACGAACCGTTGAACTGTCCACCACTGAACAGACCATGTATTTTCTTAAACTCGAGCGATGCATATAGCTGGTTTGCATTGATACAGTCGTACTCTATGGCATAAGCATCTCTTACTATCTTCACATTTTCAAGTCCCGGAAGGGTGCGGTACATCTCATACTGCACATCCTCAGGCATAGACGAAGACATACCTCCGACATACATCTCGTTTGTGTTTAAACCCTCAGGCTCAATAAATATCTGATGTCTTTCCTTTTCAGCAAACTTAACCACCTTATCCTCTATTGAAGGACAATACCTAGGACCTGTTCCCTCTATGATGCCTGCATAAATCGGTGAACGGTCGAGATTGTTTCTGATAATCTCATGGGTCTTACTATTCGTATATGTAAGCCAGCATGAAACCTGATCAATCTGCACACTTTCAGGATCAGTTGTAAATGAAAACGGCACTACCCTCTCGTCACCGAACTGTTCCTCCATCTTGGAAAAATCAAGACTTCTCTTATCTACACGCGCTGGAGTTCCTGTTTTGAATCTGCGCATCTCAATTCCGTGATCTATGAGCGACTGAGTCAGATGGTTGGCTGCCAAAAGTCCATTCGGACCTGTATGAGTGATCATCTCGCCGATTAAGCATCTGGCTCTTAAATATGTACCGGTGCACAGCACAATCGCCTTACAATGATATAAAGCTCCCGAAGTAGTTTTTGCACCGACTATATTATTATTCTCATCGGTAACAATCTCAGAAACCTCACCCTGTCTGATGGTCAGATGGTCTGTATTTTGAAGGGTTTTTCTCATTTCCATACTATATTCCGCTTTATCTGCCTGCGCGCGGAGAGAATGAACAGCAGGCCCCTTCGATTTATTTAGCATCTTTGACTGGATAAAAGTCTTGTCAATGTTTTTTTCCCATCTCGCCGCCAAGTGCATCAATCTCTCTGACGAGATGCCCCTTCGAGCTTCCACCGATATTCGGATTACATGGCATGAGCGCTATACTGTCCACGCTTACCGTGAAAACAATAGTCTCAAGTCCAAGCCTGGCACACGCAAGTGCTGCCTCACATCCCGCATGTCCTGCACCAACTACAACAACATCATAATTTTCTTCAACAAACTTACTGCACATAACTGCCTACTTTCCCATACAAAATTTACTGAATATCTCATCCATCAGATCATCCTCAACCGATTCTCCTATTATGAGTCCAAGCGACTCATACGCACTCATCAAATCAATCGAATAAAAATCCTCCGGCATATCATCATCAATACTGTTCATAACAAGCTTAAGACTTTCCTTAGCATCTGACAATAGTTTTTTGTGCCTGATATTTGTGATATAAATCTCATCATTGAATGAGACCTGTCCATCAAAAAACATTTCCTTTATTGTATCAGAAAGCTCATCTATTCCCGAGCTTTCCTTTGCAGAAACCGAAATAACCGTTTTATCCACAAGCTTTTTTATATCATCTGCCGACACCTTTGAAGCCAGATCCGACTTATTTAGTAAAATGATTGCCTTTTTATCTTTAATAAAATTGATAATATCATAATCATTATCATCGAGTACCACTGACGAATCAACCACATATATGATTAAATCAGCTTCATTGGCATGCTCCATAGCCTTTTTCACACCAATTTTTTCAACAACATCCTCTGTGCTTCTGATGCCTGCAGTATCAACGAGATTTAAGGTGATTCCACCAATATTAATCTGTTCCTCAAGCACATCTCTCGTGGTTCCGGCTATATCCGTGACAATTGCCCTGTCACTTCCTACAAGCACATTTAAAAGAGATGACTTTCCGGCATTTGGCTTTCCAATGATTACTGTGTTTATTCCTTCCTTCAGAATCCTTCCATTATCTGAGGTTTTTAACAGACTATCTATCTCCACATACTCGTTATCCACAATTGCACGTAGTTTTTGTGGATAACCATCCAGAGAAATATGTTCAGGGTCGTCAAGTGCCGACTCAATAAATGCAATCTCATGCAAAAGCTGCTCTCTTATCTGCCTGATGCTTCCGAGCACGGCTCCGCCTAGCTGGCTTAAAGAGCTTTTGAGCGCAAAATCATTTTTTGAATTTATTACATCTATGACAGATTCTGCCTGGGATAAATCAATCCTGCCGTTTAAAAATGCCCTTTTAGTAAACTCTCCGGGCTCTGCCGGTCTTGCTCCGTTTTGATTTACTGCTTCAAGCACTCTCTTCATCACATACACACCACCGTGGCAGTCTATCTCCACAGTGTCCTCCCTCGTGTATGTATTGGGAGCCTTCATCAAAAGCACCATAACCTCATCTATTTTCTCATCGCCGTCATATATAAAACCATAATGAATGGTATGTGACTGACATGCGCTTATTTTCTTTTTATTATTCTTACTTTTATAAATCCTGTCTATTACCGAAAGTGCATCATCTCCGCTTATCCTGATAATTCCGATTCCGGACGGAGACATAGCTGTGGCAATAGCCGCTATTGTATCATTTTGCATATGAAATTCCTCAAAAATTCTAAGATAATATATATTCAAAAAGGATACCTGAAACCAGATACCCTTTTAATGATTTATATCTATTATTTCTTAAGTGTCACAACAAACGTGTCTGTAAGGCTCATCCCCCTCGCTGTGTGTTTCAACAAATCTATCATTCTGAAGTGCAGAATGAATCACTCTTCTCTCAAAAGGATTCATCGGCTCAAGAGAAACAGGTCTCTTTGTACGCTTAACCTTAAATGAAATATTCTTGGCAAGATTCTCAAGTGTCTCTCTTCTTCTCTTTCTGTAATCCTCAGTATCAATCTTTACTCTGTAGTAATTCTCAGACTGCTTATTGATAGCAAGATTTGTAAGGTACTGGAGTGAATCGAGAGTCTGACCTCTCTTGCCGATTAAAACGCCCATCTCAGGTCCGTTAAGCTCAACATCAACATTTCTGTTGTCCTCATCCACTTTGATATCAATAGTAACCTCAAGCTTCATTGCCTTAAATACACTGTCAAGGAATTCGCGAATCTCATCCTCAACACTTGCCTCGGCCTTTTTAACCTTGATGACAGCATCACGACTGCCAATTCCAAGGAAACCATTGCTTCCCTTATCAATTACCTCATACTCTAGCTTATCGCTTGTTGTTCCAAGTTTAATAGATGCCTCTGTCAAAGCATCGTCAATTGTTTTTGCAGATACTTCAATGTATTCCACTATTTTCTCCCCCTATTTGCGTGAATTGCGTTCATTAAACTCTTTAACCATATTAGCCTTTGAAGCAAGTGAGCCTGCCTTTGCATTAGCCTTGTACTCAGCGGCCTTTGCAAGCTTCTCCTCTGTGCCTGCTGATACAGATACGTTTGCCTTATTGTCAATTGACTTTGTCTTAATCTGAGCTGCCTTCTTTATATAATCCTCAGACAGTCCCATTTTTTCTCTCTTCTTCTTTGCCTTTTCCTCGTTCTTTGCCATAACAGCCTCAAGATCAAGATTCTCAATATGTCTGTTTACGAAGAACTGCTGGATACCTCTTACAAGTGCAGAGCAGATCCAGTAAATACCAAGACCTACAGGAACTGTAAAGCAGATAACAAATGACATAAATGGCATCATGAGATTCATCATCTTCATCTGGCTTGCCATCTGGTCATTGCCGTTTGTAGCCTGTGGCATGAGCTTGATATTGATCATCTGTGTCAGATATGACAGTACAGGAATAAGCAGTGCAAGTATTACAAAAAGTAACCACTTATCAGGCTTGTCCGTAAAGTTGCTTTTTATGATATACCAAGGTGTATCTGATATATTCAGTCCCAAAAAGTAGTTGAAATGAAGTAACGCATCGTGCGTCTTCTCAACTGCGCTCTGGATACCATCAAAAAACTTACCGTCCATAAGAGCATCCCAGCCCTTTGAAGGAAGCTTATAAAGGATATCAATGATATAATTGCTTAAAGTATCACCACTTGCATCGGCAAGCTTTGAAGCCGCATTTGAAGCGTTAAGACCGCTTGATGTAACAACATTATACTTTTCCATCAGACTGACAAGTGTATTCTGATATCCGCTTGTCTGCTGAATTGAATCAACAAGCCCTGTAAAAGAGCCCTTAACTCCGCTCAGATAAGCAGGAATATTGTAGAACACACGGTACAGTGCAAACAGAATAGGCATCTGTATAAGCATCTGCACACAGCTTCCCATCGGAGAAATACCGTACTTCTGGTATAAAAGCTGTGTCTCCTCCTGCATGGCCATCATTGAAGCCTGGTCCTTTTTATTTTTATATTTAGCCTGTATAGCCTGCATCTCGGGCTGCATTTTCTGTGATAGCTTAGAAAACTTCTGCTGCTTAATAGTCAGTGGCAACAGACACATGTAGATTATAATCGTAATAATTACAATACTTAGTACAACGCTCTCAACTCTTCCACCTGTAATATTAGATATACCACTGTATATCCAATCCATCAGGATACCGAGAAGCTTGGCAATTGGTCCAAGAATAGAGCCTGGATATGCGGTTAATAAAATGTCCGACATAAAACCTCCATTGCTGCTATGGAACCGGATCATACCCACCCTTTGAAAAAGGATTACATCTCAATATCCTCCATGCCGCAAGCAGACCACCCTTTATGGCACCGTACTTTTGCACAGCCTGCAAACCATACTCCGAACAGGTCGGACAATATGGGCATTTCGTTGATTTCATCGGGGAAATATACTTCCTATAAAATTTAATCAAAAATATTAAGATACTTTTCAAAACGATTCCATCTTCTTTTTCATTATTCAAATATTTTGTTTCTTAATAATCCTGTGAAGACCTCCAAGATGTAAAACAGCACTTTCTATTTCCTTATAACCAACATGCCGCGCTGCAACTCTTGCGATGACTACGATGTCCAAACCACTATCGAACATGTCCTCATGTAGTCTGTAGCTCTCTCTCACGAGACGAGTAATATGATGTCTAATAACACTATTTCCAACTTTTTTGCTAACTGATATACCTATACGATTATTTTCTGTGTTATTTTTCAGAACATACATAACGAGGTATCTGTTAGCAAACGATACACCGTTATTATATACATTCTGAAAATCCTTGTTTTTTTTCAACGAATCTGAAAATTTCATTTGACGCTGTCCTTCTAAAAACAATCAAAAATGAAGAAAAGACCACAAAAATTGTGGCCTATGCTGATAATTTTTTTCTTCCTTTTAATCTTCTGGCTGCGATTACTTTTCTTCCGCCAGCAGTTTTCATTCTCTGTCTGAATCCATGAACTTTTGCTCTCTGTCTCTTCTTAGGTTGGAATGTCATCTTCATATATATCCACCTCCTTTACGTTAAAAAACATCGGTATAATTATAACAAAAATTCCTGTTGTGTCAAGGATTTTCTCAATTTTCTTTAATTTTCTACATATATTTTTTTATCGGTTTACATTCCACAATAAAAATGTGGAAAACGAGTTTCTTCTATATATATAATAATTCTTGATAACCGTCTATATTTTGATATAAACCACCTATTGTGACCAACATATTGTGGAAAGTTATCAAGATATCAAAAAGTTATCCACAATATGTGAATAACATGTTGGTAACTTTGTATAATTATGGTTAAAAAATGTGAATAAAGTATTTTTGTAAATCTTTTTACATTGCCTAAATGCCAAAAATAGTGTACTATATAGTATGTATGGGATTGTGGAGAACATTCCCCTAATATACTCTTTATATGTTAAATAATGGAGAACTTTGATGGATAAAGTAATGGAAAAGTGGAATGAAATACTACAGATGGTCAAGGAAGAGCATGGTCTGACAGACGTTTCCTTTAATACGTGGATAAAACCGCTTGAGGTGTTCGCCATAGACGGCAATACACTGTATATTCTCGTTCCGTCTGAGCAGATGGGGCTCAGCTATATCAACAAAAAATATTATCTTCCTCTTAAGGTAGCTATAGGTGAGGTGACAGGTATCGAGTATGATATCCAGTTTATTTTACCGGATCAGCTCAGAGCCTTAAGTTTAAAAACAACGATACCCCTCAGCTTGAGCCACAGACTCCTGTAAAGGGGGATCACTCAAACTTAAACCCTAACTATACATTTGACACCTTTGTCGTAGGTAATAATAACAGGTTTGCCCATTCTGCTTCTCTTGCAGTGGCAGAAAGCCCGGGTGAAGCATACAATCCGCTATATATATATGGTGGTCCGGGACTTGGCAAGACTCATCTTATGCATTCAATAGGTCATTTCATCATTGACCAGAATCCTGATACCAAGGTGCTTTATGTTACTTCTGAAGAGTTTACCAACGAGGTTATCGAATCTATACGTAACGGTAATTCTTCTGCCATGACAAAGTTCCGTGACAAATACAGGACTGTAGATGTGCTCATGATTGATGATATCCAGTTCATCATAGGAAAGGAAAGTACTCAGGAGGAGTTTTTCCACACCTTCAACACACTGCAGACACAGGGCAAGCAGATTATCCTTACCTCTGATAAGCCGCCTAAGGAGATGGAGACTCTCGAGGAGCGCATCCGTTCCCGTTTCGAGTGGGGACTGATGGCTGATATCGGTACTCCTGACTATGAGACGAGGATGGCTATCCTCCGTAAGAAAGCTGAAACTGACAATTTTGATATAGATGATGATATTTTAAACTACATTGCTTCAAACATCAGCTCCAACATCCGTGAGCTTGAGGGAGCCTTAAACAAGCTTTTAGCCTTCCACAATCTCGAGCATACTCACATCACTATGGATATCGCTGAGAGGGAGCTTTCCAATATCATCACGCCGGACAAGCCAAGGGAAATCACTGCACAGCTCATCATTGAGGTCGTTTCAGAGCATTTCCACATCTCTGTGGACCAGATGATTTCAAAGACCAGAAGCAGCGAGATTGCACGTCCAAGACAGATTGCCATGTACCTCTGCAAGACCATGACCTCTGATTCACTTGATGTAATCGGCCAGCTTTTGGGCGGCAGAGACCACTCTACTATCATCCACGGCATCAAGAAAGTCACCAAGGATTACGAGGAGAATGACAGTACACGTACTCTCATAGAAACTATCAAGAAAAAGATTAATCCAAATTAGTTTCTACCTATTTATATATGTGCTCATTTGCATGTTAATAATTTGGTTATAACCTTGCTTTTATTTCCACATGAGCATGTTAATGACAGGTTGAAGGAAAGTGAATAAAAAGTTATCAATTTTTATCATTTTTACTTCAACAGGTTTTTAAGCAAGTTATCAAGCCGCTTAAAGCTTGTCTTTAAAGGCTTTGAAGGGGTTTTAAACTTTTTAACAGCCCCTAAGAAGAATATTACGAATATCTTTTAAATATTTATATATACGCGCAGGAAGGAGTTTTTCTAAATGAAACTTATTTGTTCAAAAGCAAATTTACTGAAAGGTGTTAATATCGTATCGAAGGCAGTACCTACACGTACTACAATGGCAATTCTCGAGTGCATACTTATTGATGCATCCGCAAACGAGATTAAGCTTATGGCTAACGATATGGAGCTTGGAATCGAAACAATAATAGACGGAACTATCGAAGAGAGAGGAATTATCGCTCTTGACGCCAAGATTTTTTCAGAAATAGTGAGAAAGCTTCCTGACAATGATGTAACAATTGAGACAGATGCTTCCTTCAAGACCGTCATATCATGTGAAAAGGCCAAGTTCAATATCATCGGAAAATCAGGTGATGATTTTTCTTACATACCATATGTTGAGAGAAA
>ENA-OQAG01000038-OQAG01000038.1-human-gut-metagenome-genome-assembly--contig:-NODE-38-length-8489-cov-0.872519_pt1 | contig 8489 bp, 6 predicted proteins | sample MGYA00242734_ERZ504525 | MGnify/ENA primary metagenome ERZ504525 (study PRJEB26092, sample SAMD00036232) | human gut metagenome | host: Homo sapiens | study: EMG produced TPA metagenomics assembly of the... | reverse complement strand
ATATCCTCTTGTCTCTGCCGTGATCGTCACTTCGTTTTCTCCTATCGCCTGTTCTATCCTCTGCATCCGGATCTCAGCTCTTGCCATGTCGATAAACCCATCTAAAACTGCCGGGTGGCTTTCGATCACATAATCCAGATTCAGATTTCTGCCCCGGCTGATATTTTCCGGGACTTCGATATGCTCCGCCCAGTCTTTGTTCTGTCTGGAAAATCTTCCATCATGGGAAAGTTCACGGATGGTATTTGCCATAACAAAATTCATACGTTCTTCCCCAAAGCGTTCCACGGCTTCTTTTGCCGCATCCTGCTTTAGTGCATCCGTCAAAATTCTCCCGGATGGTTTCCTTCGATTGCTCCGTTCTTGCAGTCCAGGTTTAACTTTCTGGAATCCAAATAGGCATCTACATCCCGTTCTCCCATTGCCTGTTCCAATGTTCCTTTATAAACTGGCGGATATGCCCTGACGGAATTATGTTCCAGCATGTTCCTTCTCTGCTGGACAAACTCCGGAAGTTCCTGAAATCCAAAAGAATCTACATAATAGGCTGTGATCTCTGCACCCCTGTTTATCACGATCACATCACTTACCGATAATGAATGTCCACGGAAATCTTCTGGTCGGTCAATGTTAAAGCGTTCAAATATATTTTCTAACGTGATCGTTGGCATCCATGGTGCTGCATAAACCATCCGGTAATCCTTTCCGTCAATGGTATATCCCAGACTCTTTGCGGATTCCATTCCCATAAACTGATAAGTATGCTCATCTCCACTATCCATCTGATAAATGGCAAACCTTCCGCTTTCTCCATGCAGAAGAAGTGTCTCATCAATCCTTTCTGCACTCTGCTGTTCCAGTGCCTCCTGCTTTGTAGCAGAGGCTTCTCTTTCTTTCTGCACTTCCCATTCTGTTTCTGTGATTCCAAAGATACCGTCATATCCAAGAATTGCATTTTCTGTGTCTACAAGTGTGGATTCTGCCAGTTGCGGATTGTCGGAATTTCCATGTAACACATAAATTTCTGCCCTCCACGGTACAATTCATATGCCCGGTCTTTCGTAAGCGGAAGCATATGGTCTAACCGGATTCCTGCCTCGTGCATTTCGGTAAAACCGATCATGCCATCCGGAAAATTGTCAATCTGTGCCTGTGTTTCATTCATAAGGCTCCTCGTATATTCACTTCCCGGTCTGCGGATTGCCGTCATCATACGGTTCACCAGTCCAAGCACTTCATCTTTGTTATCCATCTTATATGCAAAATTTACAATAAGATTTCTCTGGGAATCTGTGAAATCTCCCGTATTGGCAGCTTCTGCTGTTTCAATCAGACGGTGGGCATACTGCATGGCTGTTTCTTCTGCAATTTCCGGTTCCTTCGCTGGGAAGTTCGCCCTCGCTGCCTGGATCACTTCATACACCAGCTTTGAACCGGCTTCATCATAAGATTCCCTCATATCCCATACCAGGTCATTCAGTCTTTCCACCTGTCCAGGGAAGGTTTCTGCATATTCATTTACAAATGCCTTTTCATTTTCCGAAAAAATATTTCTTGGAAACTCTGCTTTTTGCACCAACATCTCTGCCTGATCTTTCGGAGAAAGGTCAGAAAAATAAGTAATGCCTGTGTCAGCATCATATTCCACATCATAAAAATCAATCGGATAGTTCTCTCCGTGCCCACTGCTGTCATACAGTGGTGTGACGGCAGCACCTTTTTCTTCCAGAAAACTTTCCAGTGGTTTTTCATTTTCCTCTTATCTCACCACTTTCCAGAAGGCGGACGTATTCACCCACATTCTGCTCTAATTGTTCCCTGCTCATGTTTTCGATCAGATCATAAGTAAACTCGGAACCCATGCTGCCTGAAAGATGCAGAATTAAATCTTCCTTATGAAAAGTATCCCGGATTGGTCTTTCCATTTCCAGCTCGTGCATCTGTGTCTCGATATTCTCAATGACTTCCGCAGACGTTTTCCGGATGGTATCCATAGATGCCCGGAGTGCTTTCATATCCTTGCTCTCACACCAGCTGGCAATATAGGTAAAAGAGTATTCTGAAGTATCCAGACCAAAGTGGTTGCAGACAATATAGGCAATACTTTCTGCTTCTACTTCTTTGGTTGTCCGGTCTTTTAAAATCCCTTCCGCATCCATTACCTCCCGGTCATGCAGCAATGCGTGGCTTACTTCATGGACTCCGGTTTTCATGGTCTGGAGATTACTCATATTTTCCTGAATTGCGATATATTTTTCTGTCTGATGATAATACCCCTTTGCTTCCCCTTCTATCTCCATCATGCGGATTGGCACAGGGGAAATGTTCTGCAATGCTTCCATGAACGTGTCATAAAACTGTACGCTCCCGGTAAGTTCCGGTACTTCCAGCTCTGCAATCGGTTCTCCCTCTGTCTGGCTGACATCAAATACTGTTGTCACACGGAACCTTGGAATGACCATCTCAACAATCTCTGTTTCCGGCTGACCGTCATCCCCGATCACCGGCTCTTTGGTCACCAGGTCAATCTTTTCAATCTCCTGTTTCTCACGGATGGGTGCCGGTGCGATGATCTGGATTCCTTTTTCCCCTCTCTTTACATGGCGGTTAAACTTCTTCTGCCATGCCTGATACCCTGCCACCAGAGTAGCCTCCGGTTTCTGCATGGTGATCAGAAGGGTGTTATTAAAACTGTAATTATGGAACTTGGACATGGTATTCAGATATTCCGTATACCGTTCCGAAGTAAAAATCTCCTTTACGCCCTGTTCCAGACGTTCCGATATTTCCTTTAACTGTTTCTCTATATTATTTGCCATATAAAAATCCTCCATTTTGGATGTTTCCCGCCAGAGAACCCTCTGACGGGAAAACTTTTATAACTCCTGCTCGTGTTTCTTCTTTGCCGGCTTCTGTACAGTCGGCTGTTGTAGTGCGTTTTGCTGTGCTTTCTCCTGCTTCAGACGGTCTACGATGGAAGGCTTATGTATGTTATCTGCGATTTCCGGCAGTTCCCGTTCTCCCACAGATTCTCTCTTATTGCTTTCCGCACTCGCTTCCCTGCCAATATCTTCATCTGCCATGATGGTTTCATTTCCCTTCTCGTCCATATTTAACAGGGAATTTAACTCCGATAACCGTTCCATCTTTTCATTCAGTTCTGCCTCTTTTGGAAACGGCTTTTTCACTTCTTCCTGTGCAGTCGCAAGCTGCTGTTGTACCGTTTCCAGTTTCTGCTCACTCTCTGCCAACTTTTTCTCGATAGAAGAAAAAGCATTGTGAATACGCTGGATATTTCCTGCGGGGTCTTTTCCAATCTCCAGCTTATAGGAACATTTTCCTTTGACCGTCAGTTCAAATGTATGGGTGAATGCATTAAACGTTGCTGACAGACGAAATCCATGATACTCCCCGACTTTGCCGCCGGTACTGACTGTCTTTAATCCTGCACAGGCTGCAAGTAACGCTTCCCCCTGCCTCCTTTTTTATCTGCATAATTGACATTCCCTACGTTCATAACAAAAGCATCATTGTCCTGTGAATCCACGCTTTTTATGACCTGCAAGTCTGCCTGCATCCCGGCAATCCGTTCCTTCAATGCACTGATCTGTACTGGGAAATTCTTTGCAATATCGGATTCCAAGCGGTAGATCTGACTGGTATGGTTCGCCTTTAAGAGCTTTAATTTACTGACCTGCACATCCAGATCCATCTTTTCCTTGATATACGGATTTCCTGTGGCAAGTGCCTTGATCTCGGCATAGGAAAGTGCCGTATCATCCACATCTTCACAGGCCCTGACCGGGGATTTACTGGTCATGATCTGGCTGATGAACTTCTGCTTGTTCTCCAGAATCTGCCACATGTACGCATCAAATGTATTTTCCGTAACGTACCGGAAGATCTTTACCTTCTCATTCTGGTTTCCCTGTCGTAAGATTCGACCTTCCTGCTGTTCCAGATCGGACGGCTTCCACGGGCAGTCCAGATGGTGCAAGGCAATCAATCGGTCCTGCACATTAGTACCGGCACCAAGTTTCGGTGTGGAACCCATCAGGATTCTCACCTGCCCGGCTCTTACCTTTGCAAAAAGGTCAGCTTTTTTGCTTCCGTGTTATATTCATGGATAAAAGCAACTTCCTCTTTCGGTACACCTCTGGCAACCAGCTTCTCCCGCACATCATCGTACACATTGAAACTGCCATCCTCTTTCGGTGTGGACAGGTCACAGAAGATCAGCTGGGTTGTCCGGTCTGTCTTTCCCTCATCCCATACCTGAAAAGCATTTTCCACACAGGTATTGACCTTGCTTTTTTCTGCATCCGGAAGGAGTTCATTTAATAGCCTCTGATCCAATGCACATTTTCTTCCGTCATTGGTAATCTTGAGCATGTTGTCCACCGTTGGATTCACAAGACCGGCTCTTACTTCTTCCGCAACGTTCCGAAAAGGCACTGACCATTTCCTGCTGTTCTTCACTTGGTTTTAAGACTTCATTGATAAACTCTGCTTCCGGTACAGGAAGATTCAGCATATCCGATGTCTGAATATCCGCAGCTTCCTTAAAAATGGAGATCAGCTCTGGAAGATTAAAAAAACGGGCAAACCGTGTTTTCGCACGATAGCCCGTTCCTTCCGGTGATAATTCGATTGCGGTCACTGTCTCCCCGAACGTTGCCGCCCAGGAATCAAAGTGTCCCATACCCATACGCATGAGTGTGTCATACTGGAGATAACGCATGATAGTGTAAAGCTCTGTCATACTGTTCGATACGGGAGTACCTGTAGCAAAGGTGATCCCTCTGCCGCCGGTCAGTTCATCCATGTACCGACATTTCATAAACATATCCGAACTTTTCTGTGCATCCGTCTGTGAGATACCCGCCACGTTCCGCATTTTTGTATACAAAAAAAGGTTCTTAAAACTATGGCTTTCATCCACAAACAGCCGATCTACCCCCAACTGCTCAAAGGTTACTACATCATCCTTTCTGGTCTGGTCATTGAGTTTCTTCATCCTCGCCTGCAGACTCTTTTTTGTTTTTTCCAACTGCTTGATGGTATAATTCTGCCCTGCCTGATGTGCTGCTTCTTCAATGGAAAACGTAATATCTGCAATCTGATCTTCCAACATGGCAATCTGACGTTCCCTTGAAAGAGGGATTTTCTCAAACTGTGTATGTCCGATAATCACCGCATCATAATCCCCTGTCGCAATACGGGAACAGAACCGTTTTCGGTTTGCTGGTTCAAAGTCTTTCTTCGTTGCCACCAAAATATTTGCTCCCGGATAGAGGCGTAAGAAGTCACTGCCCCACTGCTCGGTCAGATGGTTTGGTACAACATAAAGATTCTTCTGTGAGAGTCCCAGCCGTTTTGATTCCATACCGGCTGCGATCATCTGGAATGTCTTTCCAGCTCCTACGCAATGAGCCAGTAACGTATTATTTCCATACAGCACATGAGCCACTGCGTTTTTCTGATGCGGCATCAGAGTAATCTCCGGATTCATGCCAACAAACTGAATATGGCTTCCATCATATTCCCGTGGACGGATGCTGTTAAATCGTTCATTATAGATCTTACAGAGATCTTCCCGTCGGTGCAGGTCTTTAAATATCCACTCCTTAAATTCCTCTTTGATCAGTTCCTGCTTCTGCTGTGCCAGCATCGTTTCCTTCCGGTTTAATTCCCGGTGTTCTCCCTCGGCATCCTGTACCGTGTCATAAATCTTGGTATCTCTAAGATTTAAGGCATCTTCCAAAAGGCGGTAGGCATTGGCTCTCTGTGTTCCATAAGTGGAAGTAACAAGAGCATTTCCGTAGCTGTCCACATTCTTTCCCATAACATTCCACTGTCCGGTCACTTCGGCATACTGGACTTTGACCTTGCTCCCTACATAATATCTTGGTGTATGGAATGTCTCTGCCATAAACCGTGTAAATGTAATCCTCGGAGACTCCAGGTTGCCCCAAGTTCTTGCCTCAATCTCTGATGCATCCAGTCTTTTGGCTGTACCTGCTCCAAATACTGCACGTTCACCTGATATTCCGGGTGATTTTCTGCAAACTGTTTGGCAATCTGCAGTTTCTCCCTCACATTTCCAGAAAGATATTCGTCCGATGGCTCCCATTTTTCACTGATTGGGTTCTTAAAGATTACCCCTGCCAGTTCTTCGGTAAGCTCCTCTTCTGTTTTTCCGGAAAGCTGTGCCATATAGGAAAGGTCAACGCCTGCCCTCTCACCGATAGAAACCGCAAGTGCTTCACTGGCAGTATCTACAGAAGTTACCGTTTCTGCCCTGCGGATTGTCCTTTTGGTAAAAATATCCGCTTTCCGTTTCAGTTCTCCCTTATCATCCAGAAATTCCAGAGAAGTCAAAAGACAATAGCTGCTGTCCTGACTAAATGCCCTCTTATTGGCATTGCTGCTGATAAGACCATATTTTGCTGTAAAGGTATCGTATTCTTCATTGAGTTTTCCCTGCAGCTTTGTGATCTGCTCATCGCTTCCCTCTTCCATCTGACACTGGATCAGTTCATTCGTAACATCACGGATCTTCACCATCCTTTGACACGTTCCGCTGTCATTGCCGGAAGCTCCATGCGGTTCATCACAGAATTTTCCCGGTAATAGACTTCCTCATTCACTACGGTAAAACTGAAATTCTTTACATCCGGGTCTGCCGGGATAGAGACAACATCCTCCTCCAGCTCTGTATCCGAAAGTTCCAGTTCCGTGATCGTGCCATGGATATTCTGGACGGCTTCTTTTAATTGTTCTTCTAAGGTAATTCCTTCTTTTGGTTTTACGGTCACTTCCTGCTTTCCATACTGGGTACTTTCTGTAGTAAACTCACCAAGCACCATTTCCGGATGCTCTGCAAAATAAGCATTGACTGAATAGCCTTCCGGTGTTTCCTTTAAATTTAACCATTCCGGTTCCTCAATGGATGCCCTGTCTCTTTTCTGGAAAAACAGAATATCAGAAACAACGCTGGTATTGGCATTTCTCTGGAACGCATTATTCGGTAATCGGATGGCTCCAAGCAGTTCTGCCCGGTTTGCGATATACTGTCTCACTGCCGGATTCTGCTTATCCATCGTTCCACTGGAAGTTACCACAGCCACTACACCGCCGGGACGAATCAGATCAAGGGATTTTGCAATAAAATAATCATGGATCATAAAATGATGCCGGTCATATCTGCGGTCACTGACCTGATACGCCCCAAATGGAACATTGCCTATCACACAGTCAAAAAAGCTGTCCGGATAACTGGTTTCCTCAAATCCCTGTACTGCAATCTTGTTTTTCTGGTAAAGCTGTTTTGCGATTCTTCCCGAAACCGGGTCGAGTTCCACACCGTACATATTGGCTTTGCCCATACTCTCCGGGATCAGTCCCATAAAGTTACCGACACCACAGGACGGCTCCAGAATATTTCCCTGTTTCAGTCCCATATTTTCCAGTACTTCATACATACTTCGGATCACGGTCGGGGACGTATAAAAAGCATTTAAGGTCGATGCCCTTGCTGCACTGTATTCTTCCGGCGATAAAGTATTCTTTAATTCCAGATACTCATTCGCCCAGCTGCTGTTACTCTCCTCAAATGCCTGTGGGATACCACCCCAGCCAACATAACGGGATAAGATTTCCTGTTCTTCGGGTGTTGCCAGACGTTCTTCTTTCTCCAAAGTCTGTAACAAATGGATGGCTTCCATATTTGCTTTATACTTTGCTTTCGGACCGCCTGCTCCAAGGTCATTATCCTGAATCCGAAAGTTATGCGGTTCTGTTACAATCTTTTCTGCTTCCGGTTTCAAATATGGCTGGAATTCTCCTTCATATCCAAACAGTTCATTTTCTCCGGGAATATAATTGCGTCCGGTTTCCAGGCACCGGAACACATCGGCAGTTGGTGCATTGCTGACTGCATAAAACTCATCATACGAATATTTAGGGAAATCTTCTGTATGATAGGTCGACAGATGAAGTTCTGTATTGGAACGGGTCTGTGCAACCAGATCTTTTCCCTCTAGTCCTTCCGGCAATACCCCTACTGCTTCAAAGTGATACCCCTGATACTCAAAAACACCCTCATCCCAGAACTCTGCCAGTTCTTCTGCGGTTTTAGCTGTTGTCTCTTCTTCTGGTTCAGTTGGTTCCTGTCCCTCAGAATCTTTCGTTGTTTCCTGTTCCTGACTTTCCAGAATAGATTCTTCGGCAGTAACCTCTTCCTCTTCTATTTCCTCCACATCTGACATATCGACTACGGTCGGTTCTGCCACTGCCTTCGTATCCAAGAAATCAAACATGGTCATCTGGTGCCCTGACGGTTCTGTAAAGAATGGTTCTGCTTCTGGTGTCGGGAATATCGTATAGGTTCCTTCTGCATACTGATGAAGTTCCGAAAGAAGTTCTGTTTTTTTGCTGATAGTTTGTCCCATACGCTTCAAAATCCAATGGAAGAGCTGCCAATGCTG
>ENA-OQAG01000037-OQAG01000037.1-human-gut-metagenome-genome-assembly--contig:-NODE-37-length-8528-cov-0.784430_pt1 | contig 8528 bp, 9 predicted proteins | sample MGYA00242734_ERZ504525 | MGnify/ENA primary metagenome ERZ504525 (study PRJEB26092, sample SAMD00036232) | human gut metagenome | host: Homo sapiens | study: EMG produced TPA metagenomics assembly of the... | reverse complement strand
CAAAGGCTACCGTGCCTCGTCCACAAACATGCGGCATGCGGCGAGCACGCGCTCAACGCCGCCTCGCAAAAGCGGCCCGTCGCGTCCACGCCCTCGCCCAAGTCGGTGATCTCGGTATGCTTGGACGATTCCACGATCGCCCCGGCCTCGACCTGCGCTAACACCAGTCGCGACGACACTGTTCCCAGGTCGATCGCGGCTACCTTATAGCGTTTGCAATCTGCCATTGCAGGCTCCCCTCCGGGCGCTATTTGCCGTTGGACACGACCGTCTGGCCCTCGACGCCGTTAAATCCAAACAGCATATCGAGCGTCTGGATGTACCACGGCGCGTCCTTGCCGACCTCTTCGATCTCTTTGGCGACTTCGCTGGCCTTCTTGGCGTTCGAGGACTTTTTGCTCGACGACGAGTCCGAATCGTCGTCCAGGCCCAGCACGTCAATCTTGGTCTCGCCGGGCATCACCAGGCCCAGGTCCTCGGTCGCCGCGTCCTTAATGCCCTCCTCTGAGAGCAGCTTGTCGACGCTTTTCTGCAGCTCGTCGTTGTACTGCTGGCGAATCTCGACCTGCTTGGCCAAGATATCGCTCGAGCGTTTGGCAACGTAGAGGTCGCGCATGGGAAAGTACAGGCTCACGAGCACCAGGGCGACGACAATACCGATAAACAGCCCTCGCTGAGGACCGTGGGTAAAGTCGTAAATTGCCTTGACCGCTGCGTTGTCGTTGGCGTAGTGCATAAAGTCCGAGCCGGAAAGACGGCTTGAGGGACGGCGCGGCTTGTCGGACGCCTGGGTCGAAGGGCGCGACGCATGCTTGGAACGCGATGGGCGCACCGGACTATCCGAGGAACTATTTGGCTGAGCATTGGGATGCGAAGTCGCCGGCGAGCTATACCTGGAGCGATCAGCACCAGCATAACCAGACCCGCCAAGCTGTGCGGTACGCGCACGACGAGGCGACGGCTCACGCGAACCGGCGGAATAGTACCTGTTGTCGTAAATCTGATCCATGTGCGCCTTGTGCGGTTGAGGTTTGTTTGCGCTAAGTCCTTTAGTTATAGCACGAGCGCCCGCACCGCCTTCGCCAGCCTTTGCTCGACATAAAAAAGGCGCTGAGCCGTATGGCCCAGCGCCCATAGTTCTTTGCGGCATCCAGCCAAGACGGGGAGGAACCGAGTCAGCCTCCCCCTCGCCAAATTCGCCCGTTTAGCGAATGTTGTAGAACGCGGCCTTACCGGCGTAGCGCGCGCTGCCCTCGAGCTCGTCCTCGATGCGGATGAGCTGGTTGTACTTGGCAATACGGTCGCTGCGGCACGGGGCGCCCGACTTGATCTGGCCGGCGTTAACACCCACGACCAGGTCGGCGATCGTGGAGTCCTCGGTCTCGCCGGAACGGTGGCTCACGATGCAAGCGTAGCCGGCCTCCTTGGCGGTCTCGATAGCCTCGAGCGACTCGGTGAGCGTGCCGATCTGGTTGACCTTGACCAGAATCGCGTTGGCGGCGCCCAGCTCGATACCCTTCTTAAGGCGCTCGGTGTTGGTGACGAACAGGTCGTCGCCTACGAGCTGCACCTTGTTGCCAATGCGGCGGGTGAGCTCGACCCAGCGTCCCAGTCCTCCTCTGCCATACCATCCTCGATGGAGATGATGGGATAGGTGTCGACAAGCTTCTCCCAGTAATCGACCATCTGAGCGCTCGTGTACTCAACGCCCTCGCCCCTTGAGCTCGTACATGCCGGTCTCGGCGTTGTAGAACTCGGTCGATGCCGGATCCATGGCGTACATGAAGTCGACGCCGGGCTTAAAGCCAGCCTTCTCCACGGCCTTGGTAATGTACTCGAACGGCTCGGCGTTGGTCTTGAGATTGGGCGCGAAGCCGCCCTCGTCGCCCACGCCGCCGCCCAGGCCGGCCTCGTGCAACACGCCCTTGAGGGTGTGGTAGACCTCGGCGCACCAGCGCAGGCCCTCGGCAAAGCTCGGAGCACCCACGGGCATGATCATGAACTCCTGGAAGTCAACGTTGTTGTCGGCATGCACGCCGCCGTTGAGGATGTTCATCATGGGCGTGGGCAGCAGGTGGGCGTTGACGCCGCCCAGGTACTGGTACAGCGACAGGCCCGCCGACTCGGCAGCGGCGCGGGCAACGGCCAGCGACACGCCCAGGATGGCGTTGGCGCCGAGCTTGGTTTTGTTGGGCGTACCGGTCCGGGCCGGCAATCAGTGCGGCATCGACGGCGCGCTGGTCGAAGGCATCGAGGCCCACGACGGCATCGGCGCACTCGTTGTTGACGTGCTCGACGGCCTGCGAGACGCCCTTGCCCAGGTAGCGACCCTTGTCGCCGTCGCGCAACTCGCATGCCTCAAAGGCGCCGGTCGAAGCGCCCGAAGGCACCATCGCGCGACCGAAGCTGCCGTCCTCGAGCACGACCTCGACCTCTACGGTGGGGTTGCCGCGGCTGTCGAGCACCTCGCGACCGTAGACATCCAAAATGTCACTCATGTTGTCTCCCTCTCACTTGGAAACGGGTTGAATGTTTGGCGACCGACTGACCGCGCACCGTCGGTGTGCCTCCGTAAGTTAGCCATGTCGCACTTTTTTGCATTATGCCCTAAGTTAGCCGAGGGATACATATGAATTGGAGAAATCATTCTTTGGGCGCTTGTTTTTGCACCGAGCATTCATCTCTAGAGGTCGCCCCCCCCCATTAAATTCTTCTATCGGCATACCGTCTTTACCTGGCTTGCGAATGAAAGTGTCAATATTGTGCTTTCACATCGTGCAAAGTTCTGGATATTGTGCTTTCACATCGTGCAAAGTTCTGGATATCGTGCAAATCTAAGGGTCTGAAGTTCTGGATATCGTGCATAATCAGGTTATAAAAGTTCTGGATATCGTGCACGAGGTAGCCATGCTTAAACGAAAAGCCTATGACAAACTACTAAAATGGAAGCATGAAAACGCTGGTAAAACAGCACTTCTTATTGAAGGAGCCCGCCGCGTCGGCAAGAGCACGCTTGCCCGCACGTTTGGAGAAACCGAATACAAGTCCTGCCTTGTCATTGATTTCTTTCAAGCACCTGCCGAAGTTAAGCAATATTTTGAGGACTATCGCACTGACTTCGACTCGCTCTTCCTCTATCTCTCGGTTTTCTATAACGTCAAACTCTATGAACACGAGACGCTTATCGTCTTTGACGAGGTCCAGATGTACCCGCAAGCACGCGGACTCATCAAGTATCTCGTTGCAGACGGACGTTACGACTACATCGAAACTGGATCCCTGCTCAGCATCAAGCAGAACATTAAAGATATCGTCATCCCATCCGAGGAAGAGTCTCTGGAACTTGAGCCCCTCGACTTTGAGGAGTTTCTTTGGGGCATGGACGAAAAGGGGCTGGCCGATCTCATTCGCATGAGTTTTAACAAGATGAAGCCGCTCCCCGATGCCCTACATCGCAGAGCGCTCTCCCTTATGCGCGAATACATGCTCGTAGGCGGCATGCCTGAGCCGGTATCCATCTATGTTGAACAGCGCGCTTTTGCGCCCGTCGACGCTTCGAAGCGCCGAATCGTCCAGCTCTATCGCAACGATATCTCTCGTTTTGCAACCGGTTACGAATTCAAAGTCGTCTCCGTACTCGATGGCATCCCGGGTCAGCTCTCTAAGCACGAAAAACGATTCAAGCTTTCCTCACTTGATAAAAACGCACGCATGCGCACCTACGAAGAAGCTTTCTTTTGGCTGGCAGACGCGCGAATTGCCAATATCTGCTATGCCGCAAGCGAACCGAGCGTGGGCCTTTCACTCAGCATGGAGCAAACGGCCCTCAAGTGCTACATGGCAGACACCGGCCTGCTTGTAACGCTTGCCTTCTCTGACAACAACGATACCGATGAAGACGTTTACAGGGCCGTGCTTCGCGGCGACATCGGATTGAACGAAGGAATGCTTACCGAAAACTACGTTGCCCAATCTCTAAAGGCCAATGGACACAGGCTCTTCTTTTATTCCCAAAGCGGAAAGAAGGAGGGGGAGGAGCGCATGGAAATCGACTTCCTCGTCACCCGACCCTATGTCAATGCCGCCGGAAAGCCGCGCATCAGCCCCATCGAAGTTAAGTCGCCACGCAGATACGGAACCATCTCCCTCGACCGATTCCGCGCGCGCTTTAACAAGAAGATTGGGATGGCTTACGTGTTGCACCCTAAACAACTCGAGTGGGATGCCGAAGCGCAGCTGGCACATCTTCCGTTGTATATGGCTTTTTGCTTGTAGAGACCTCTCTACGAATGGATGCCGTGAGAGACGCAGGCCTCACTCGCTTGCTTTTGCTTGGTCCCACAGGTCGTTGAGTTGAGCGGTTGAGCAGGCGGCGAGGTCATCGCCCGCCTCGTGCACGGCGGCCTCCATCGCAGCCCAGCGACGGCGGAACTTTGCCGTGCTGGCGCGAAGGGCGCTCTCGGCGTCGATTCCTTCTTTGCGCGCAACGTTGACTAGGGCAAAGAGCAGGTCGCCAAACTCCATCTCGCGCTCGGGCGAGCCGGGCTCCTCGGCCTCAAACTCGGCACGCTCCTCAGCTACCTCGTCCCACACATCCTGGACCGTCTCCCACTCAAAGCCCACGGCAGCCGCCTTGCGCGACACCTTCTGCGCCTGCATCAGCGCCGGCAGATGCGTGGGCACGCCGTCGAGCAGACCCTCGGGCGCAGCTTCGCCCGCTGCCACGGCCTTGTCCTTGGCAACCTTCTCGGCAAGCTTGACCTCATCCCAAATCTTGAGCACCTCGTCGGAGCTCTCGGCGTCCGCATCGCCAAACACGTGTGGGTGGCGGCGGATGAGCTTGGCGTCGATATCGCGCGCCACGTCGGCCAGCGTAAACTCGCCGGCGTCCGCCGCAATCTGCGCATGCAGTACTACCTGCATGAGCACGTCGCCGAGCTCCTCGCGCAGATGCGTGGCATCATCGGCCTCGATGCAGTCGAGCGCCTCGTAGGCCTCCTCGATCATGTTCTTGCCGATGCTCTGATGCGTCTGCTCGCGATCCCACGGGCAGCCATCGGGCTGACGCAGACGCCAGATAGTCTGCACCAGATGCTGCAGCTCGGCCGACGCGTCGACCAGCGTGGACAGGTCGCGCGAACCCACGGCATTTTGCTGAGCCATGTGCTGCGCCATAGTTATTCCTCCTCCAGGACCACGTGACGGAACACGCCGCCCTCGTAGATGCCGTAGCTATGCGTACCGTCCTTGGGAATGCTCACGCTGCCGGGATTGAAGAGCCACATGCCCGGGTGCGCGGCGCTCTCCTCGTTGACCTTGATGTGCGTATGGCCGTAGACGAGCGCGGAGCCCTCGGGCAGCGCGGGCGCGTGGTCGACGCTGTTGTGCATGCCGGCGCCAAAGACGTGGCCGTGCGTCAGGAACAGCTCGCGGCCGGTCTCGTCGAACAGCGTGGCGTAGTCGGCCATGACGGGAAAGTCGAGCACCATCTGGTCGACCTCGGCGTCACAGTTGCCGCGCACCGCGATGATGCGGTCGGCCAGGGCATTGAGCAGCGGAATCACACGCTTGGGAGCGTAATCGCGCGGCGGGTCGTTACGCGGACCGTGATAGAGCAGGTCGCCCAGCAGGACGATGCGGTCGGGCTGCTCGGACTCGATGGCGGCGACCAGGCGCTCGGTCCAGTATGCCGTAGCCGTGGATGTCGGAGGCGATGAGGTATTTCATGGTGGTCCTTTCGGGTGGGGTTGATGTGGCCGGGCGCGGCGCGTCGCTTGGCCGTGTTACTCAAATCGCAGTGCCACGGCTTGTGCCGCCTGCATCACGCGCTGGAGCGGCACGTTATGCTCGCGAGCGAGGCGGGAGCAGTCTTCGTACTCGGGCGCCGCACGCTCACTACCGTCGGGCAGGGTCGCCACCTTGACGGACACCTCGCCCCATGGCGTTGTTACGCGCTCAAAGCGGCGTGGTAGGCAAACGCGCTCCATAACCTGGCGGCGGATGCCATTGGTCGTGGTTTCCAAAAAGATAATCGTCTGTAGGCGCTCGATATCCTCGTGGGTACAGATTACCTGCAGCTGCCAGCCGGGACGGCCCTTCTTGCAATAGAGGGGCAGCCAGTGCACCTCGCGCGCACCGGCCTCGCGCAGGCGGTCGGCGGCGTAGGCGAGCACCTCGGGCGACGCGTCGTCGATATCGCATTCCAGCTTGACGATGGTCTCGAGCGCATCGGTCTCGCGGGACAGCGGAGATTTGCTATCGCATGGCATACGGTCCGGCTCCTTTCCGCACGGGCTCGTTTTGTTCATTCAAACGCTAGCACATCGCGGGCGGCGTGGATGTGGCGGAGCGCGATGAGCGCGATTTTCCCTGTCCGCAAGAAACCGACACCCCGGCGCGCTCGTCGCATCGAGAGCCGCGCCGCTACAATGGAGCGAATTCGCCTGACGCAAAGGAGCTGCCATGTCTGCTTGCCCGCTGGTCGATTGCCATACCCACACCTCGTTTTCGGACGGGCACGCCTCGTTTGAGGACAACGTTCGCGCCGCTGCTGCGGCCGGGTGCCACGTCATGGTCTCGACTGACCACCTCACCCTACCCGCCAGCATGGACGCCAACTGCGAAGTGCAGGTTGTCGAGGGCGACCTGCCGGCACATCGCCTGGCCTTTGAGGACGCCCGCAAGCTTGCCGCGCAGATTGCGCCGGAGCTCGAGCTTATCTATGGCTTTGAATGCGATTGGTACGAGGGCTGCGAGCCTTTGGTCGAGCGCTGGTCAGCGGGTGCCATAGTGCAGCTTGGGCAGTGTGCACTGGACTGGCGATCCGGGCGATATCATGGCCGGTGCTGCGGGCACGGCGGGGACGGAGGACGTCGCTCGCCCGATACGCCGATCGCTTTGTGGCTGGGTCGACGATGACACCGACCTGCATGTTTGGGAAAACCTGGGCGTACGCGGCGTGTGGGAGCGCTATGTCGATAACTGGTGCCGCGCCTGTGAAAGCCCGCTTAACTTTGATGTAATGGCCCACCCCGACCTGGTCATGCGCTTTTCGAGGAAGGCTTTGCGCCCGACTTTGACCCCGCGCCATTCTGGGAGCAGATGGCAGAGTGTGCACACGACACGGGCCGCCGCGTTGAGGTCTCGACTGCCGCGCCGCGCAAGGGGCTCGACGACTACTACCCCGCGACCGGATTGCTGCGTTGCTTTGCCCATGCCGAGGTGCCCATTACCTTTGGTTCGGATGCGCACCGCGCCTGCGATATCTGCTGGAACATCCGCGAGGCCCAGGCCCACGCCTACGACTGTGGCTATCGAACCTTCGACATCCCCCACCTCACCGGAGAATGGGAGCCCACGCCCCTCGCCTAAGACTAGTCGTTGGGGACACTCTTCACAAATGACCCCTTGGGGACGGAGGAAAACAGGTCGTTTTGCTCACCACCGACGCCCGTGCAACACCACCCGCCAAAAAGAACGCCCGTTTACTACGATGAACCGCAAACCTCCGACCATCGGCTTAATGTGGAAAATAAAACCGCAGGTAGAAGCGTTGACGATTTGCTCAAAATCGACGTGTGGTCAGCAGATCCAGTTTCATCGTAGTAATTGGGCATGCTATTTGGCAGCGCCGGCAAAGACTGTCCCAAACGACTAGTCGTTTAAGAACGTCCCCAATGACTAGTGGCGGCGGGCGTTGAGTTCGCCGGCCAGTTCGTCGAGGGTGATGCCGTAGCGCTCAAGCGTCACGAGCAGGTGGTAGACCAGGTCGCCGGCCTCGTAGCGAATGTGATCGTGGTCGTTATCCTTACAGGCCATGATGACCTCGCTCGCCTCCTCGGCAAGCTTCTTGAGCAGCTCGTCCTCGACGTCGGTCAACAGACGAGCGGTGTAGCTCTCCTGCGGCGATGCGTCGCGACGGCCGTGAATCACCTCGGCGAGCCCCGTCAGCGTCTCACCGATATTTCCATCCTGAACATTCGCAGTGCGCACACCCATGGTTCAATCCTTTCTGGTTGGCCAAGCGCTTAGTCGAGCGCCCGCCCTACGCGAGTTTCTTAAAGAAGCAGGTACGGTTGCCGGTGTGGCAGGCCGGACCCGGCGAGTCGACCTTGACCAGCAGCGTATCGCTATCGCAGTCGGCCCAGAGTTCCTTGACCTCCTGCATATTGCCGCTCGTCGCTCCCTTGTTCCAGAGCTCCTGGCGGCTACGGCTCCAAAACCACGTGGTGCCGGTCTTGAGCGTCAACCCCACCGACTCCTCGTTCATCCAGGCAACCATAAGCACCTCGCCGGTGTCATACTGCTGAACAACACAAGGAATCAGCCCCTTGGCGTCGTATGTAAGCTTTGAAGGATCGGTTATCTCTTCCATTTCTCTTCCCAAATTCAAACTTCGCAGGTCGGCGAGGGTTGTCCAGGTGCCCGAGATTACGAGCGACAAGCCCGACGACGCGTACTTAAGTACGCGAGGAGGGTTGGAGCCGAAAGGTCGGGTGCCTGGGCAAGCCGCAGCACTTAGAAGCCAG
>ENA-OQAG01000036-OQAG01000036.1-human-gut-metagenome-genome-assembly--contig:-NODE-36-length-8561-cov-0.729073_pt1 | contig 8561 bp, 10 predicted proteins | sample MGYA00242734_ERZ504525 | MGnify/ENA primary metagenome ERZ504525 (study PRJEB26092, sample SAMD00036232) | human gut metagenome | host: Homo sapiens | study: EMG produced TPA metagenomics assembly of the... | reverse complement strand
TGAACATGGAGAGATCAATATTCTGATCTTCAACGGTTTAACTGCACATGACGGAGATAATCAGGTAGTTCCGGGACTGGCAGAGAGCTGGGATTTTGATGATGAAACCAATACTTATACATTCCATATGGCAGAAGATGCCAAGTGGCAGGACGGCGAACCTGTGACAGCAGAGGATGTTAAATTTACTATCGAAGCGATCATGGATCCGGAAAACGGTTCTGAGAATGCACCCAACTACGAGGACGTAGAAGAGATCAATGTTATTGATGATCATACGGTTGCGTTCAAGCTTGAGGACAAAAACGTTGCATTCCTTGACTATATGACAATGGCAGTTCTTCCTAAGCATTTGCTTGAGGGAGAAGATATGCAGACCTCTGATTTCTTCCGTAATCCGGTAGGAACAGGTCCATACAAGATCGAATCCTGGGATGAGGGACAGGCGATCACACTGGTTAAGAACGAAGACTATTTTAAGGGTGAGCCTTCCATTGATAAAGTTGTATTCAAGATCGTACCGGATGACAATGCGAAAGCACTTCAGTTAAAAATCCGGAGAACTTGATCTGGCGTTATTAACACCAAAGGATGCAGCTGCTTTTGCAGATGATGAGGCATATACATGCTACGATATGAAGACTTCTGACTATCGTGGAATCATGCTTAACTTTGGAAATGAATACTGGCAGAAAAACCGTGATCTGATCCCGGCAGTATGCTATGGACTTGACCGTCAGGCGATCATCGACGCAGTTCTCCTTGGACAGGGAATGCCGGCTTATGGACCTCTTCAGAGAAATATCTACAATTATGAAGATGTAGAGCATTATGATTACAATCCTGAAAAAGCAAAAGAAATTCTGGAAGCTGCAGGATGCGAGATGGGTGATGACGGATTCTATTATCGTGACGGCGAAAAAGTGGGATTTGTAATCAGCGTAAGTGCAGGAGATCAGGTACGTATTGATATGGCTCAGATCGCAGCACAGGAACTGAAAGAGATCGGCATGGATGTATCAGTAGAGATCCCTGCACAGACAGACTGGGCAGGACAGATGGCATTCCTGATCGGATGGGGAAGCCCATTTGACGCTGACGACCATACATACAAAGTATTCGGAACAGATAAGGGAGCAAACTACTCCGGCTATTCTAATGCAGACGTTGACAAGTATCTGACAGAAGCAAGACAGTCAGCTGATCCGGAAGTTCGTGCAGAAGCCTATGCTAATTTCCAGAAAGCTCTGGCAGAGGATCCGGCTTATGCAATGATCTGCTATATTGATGCCAACTATGTTGCTGACAGCAATATTAAAGGAATCGATCCTGATACAATTATGGGACATCATGGAGTTGGAATCTTCTGGAATGTAGCAGACTGGACTATTGAATAATAAAATGATATCAGGGTCAAAAGGTCAAAAAGCCATTCATGCTTGCACCATAAGACCTTTGACTCTAACATCATAAAAAAGATAAAGGTTGTGACGGGGGCACTAAAGGTGCCCCCTTTTTACACGGGCGGAAAAAGGATTAAAAATGGAACATTTATTAGAGGTTAAAAATCTTTCAGTCAGCATTGACGGTCCTGCCGGAGAAGTCCAGGCAGTAAGAGATGTGTCTTTTTCATTAAAAAAGGGGAGAGGTGCTGGCTATAGTTGGAGAATCCGGATGCGGGAAGAGTGTGCTTTGCAAAAGTATCATGAAGCTTTTGCCGCCAAGTGCAAAGATTAAAGAGGGCAGCATCTGTGTGAACGGACAGGATATCACCTGTTACAGGGAAAGGGAGATGCAGAAACTGCGTGGAAGAGTTTTTTCTATGATCTTTCAGGATCCTATGACATCCCTGAATCCAACTATTAAAATTGGAAAACAGATTGGGGAAGCAGTGGTGATCCACAATAAGAATTACACGAAGGAACAGGTAAATAAGAAGGTTCTGGAGCTTATGGAACTGGTAGGTATCTCCCATCCAAAGGAACGATATCATCAGTATCCCTGGCAGTTCTCCGGAGGAATGCGTCAGAGATGTGTTATGGCCATTGCTCTGGCAGCAGATCCGGATATTTTATTTGCAGATGAACCAACTACTGCATTGGATGTGACCATACAGGCACAGATCCTGGATCTTCTGCGGGAAATACAGATGAAGCTTGGAACAGCTACCATACTGGTATCCCATGATCTGGGAGTGGTTGCACGTGTGGCAGACAGAGTAGCAGTCATGTATGCAGGCAAGATCGTAGAGATCGGTACAGCAGAGGAAGTGTATTATGATCCCAGACATCCATACACATGGGGGCTGATGAGATCACTGCCTGCATTTGCAAATGGAAAAGAAAGCCTGTACACTATCCCCGGCATGCCTCCTACTTTGATAGATCCGCCGAAAGGTGATGCTTTTGCATGTAGAAACGAATATGCCCTGAATATTGATTATGAAGAAATGCCGCCTATGTTTAAGATAACAGATACTCATTATGCGGCAACCTGGCTGCTGGATCCAAGAGCACCGCAGATCAAATCACCTGTGGGAGGAATCGTCCATGAGTAAAGAAATTTTATTGGATGTCAGGCATCTGACTCAGCAGTTTCATCTGACAAAAAAGATCAAGGTAAAGGCTGTAGATGATGTCTCATTTCAGATCCATAAAGGTGAGATCTTTGGTCTGGTAGGGGAATCTGGTTCAGGAAAGTCCACAGTTGCCAGATGTCTGATGAATATATATCAGCCGGCTCAGGGAGAAATCTGGTATAAAGATGTAAATATCTGCGACAAAAAGGAATTCAAAAAGCAATAAAAAAATGCATGCAGACCCGCCGCCCAGATGATATTTCAGGATTCCGCATCCAGTCTGAACCAGAAAATGAAGGTGTCAGATATTATTACGGAACCAATGAGAATCCAGCATATCACACCTCCGAGAGGAAGCTTTGTGAAGGAAGCTGCTTTTCAGATGGAATATGTAGGACTTGAGAACAGTTTCCTGGACCGTTATCCATCTGAATTATCAGGGGGACAGAGACAGCGAGTGGCCATAGCCAGATCTCTGTGTATGGAACCGGAATTTCTGGTGGCTGATGAACCGATAGCTTCTCTGGATGTGTCCATACAGGCACAGATCGTCAATCTGTTCCGTCATCTGCAGGAGGAGCATGGATTTACATTTCTGTTTATAGCTCATGACCTGGCTATGGTTGAGTATCTCTGTGACCGTGTGGGAGTTATGTATCATGGAAAACTGGTAGAACTGGCGCCATCAGAAGAATTGTATTCCAATCCGGTGCATCCTTATACAAAAACATTGCTGTCTGCAATTCCTGTTCCTGACCCGATCAGGGAGAGAAAAAGAGTTCTGCAGTACTATGATGGCGAAGGAATGGAAAACAGCGTGTGGACAGAAGTGTCACCCGGACATTTTGCAATGCTTCCGGCTGAAGGAAAGGGGTGCAGTATATAATGAGACAAAAAAAGTTAGTCTACTATGGTAAAAAATGCCTGATATTCCTGATCTCAGTATTTATATTGTCTGTAGCTGTATTTTATGTAGCCCGTCTTGCACCGGGAGATCCGCTGATCTCCTATTATGGTGACCGTACAGAGAAGATGAGTCCGGAAGAACGTGAATGGGCTATGGGAAAACTGGGATTGAACGAACCGATTTCTGTGCAGTATGTGAAGTGGGTAAAAAATGCCTTTCATGGAGAATTTGGAATTTCATTTAAATATAAACAGGATGTGGTAGAAGTGATCGGCGGCCGTATTGGCAATACACTTGTACTTGGAGGAATCGGATTTATCATTATGTTTGCCGGAGCCTTGCTCCTGGGAATCCTGTGTGCCTGGTACGAAAACCGGCTGGCAGACCGGATCCTGTGTAAGCTGGGAACCATATCCAGTTGTATTCCTGAGTTTTGGATGGCTCTGGTTCCTGATCCTTGTTTTTTCCGTAAATCTTAAGATCCTGCCAAGCAGTGGAGCTACAGTACAGGAAATGCAGGAGATATCGGTGACAGAGTGCTGCATCTGATCATGCCTCTGACCATCGTGGTCATGGAGCATTTATGGTATTATGCTTACATGATCCGAAATAAGATCCTTGAAGAGGTTCGCGCAGATTATGTACTTTTGGCAAAGGCAAAAGGCCTGGATAAGAAAAAGCTTATGTTCAGACATTGTGTCCGAAATGTAATGCCTGCTTATCTGAGTATTATGGCCATTGCAGTCCCCCATGTACTTGGAGGAACCTATGTGGTAGAAAGTGTATTCTCTTATCCCGGAATCGGAGCTCTGTCCTATGAGAGTGCCAGATATCATGATTACAATCTGCTGATGCTGCTTTGTATGATGTCAGGAATCCTGGTTATTTTCTGTAATATCGTCAGTCAGACTATTAATGAACAGATAGATCCCCGTATGAAGGATGAAGTAATAACCGAGAAATCGGAGGTAGTAGAAGGATGACCAATCATTTATTTGAACTGGCAGGAAACAGAAAGACAGAAACCGTAATTCCCAAATCAAAGAAAAAGTGGTATCAGGGAAAACCCGTTGTTTCAGCAGCAATCCTGATTCTTATCGTACTGGGCTGCCTGTGTGCGGAACTGATCATGACAAAGGATCCTGCTTATATGGATCTGTTAAACTATAATAAAGCTCCTGACAGGGAGTTCCTTTTTGGAACAGATACTATGGGAAGGGATATTTTTTCCATGATTTGGTATGGAGGAAGAATCTCGATCCTGATCGGTGGATTAGCCACAGTTATTTCTACTTTTTATTGCAGTGGTAGTCGGTGCCTTCAGTGGAGTGGCACCTGCCTGGCTTGATGAACTGATCATGAGATTTACAGAAATATTCTTAAGTATACCAACTCTGCTCCTGATCATTTTGCTGCAGGCTATTATGGGAGATGCAAATATCCTGAGTCTGTCCTTTGTGATCGGTGTGACCAGCTGGACCAGTATTGCGAAAGTAGTACGCACAGAGGTACGGCAGATACGAAACAGTGAGTATATCATCGCTGCAAGATGTATGGGAGCGGGATTCTTCCGTATTTTGTGGAAGCATCTGGTGCCGAACTTTTTCTCATCCATTATGTTTATGGTAGTCATGAATGTAAGAACTGCAATGATCTCTGAAGCTACTTTAAGCTTTATGGGCATTGGACTTCCCATAGAGGTTATCACATGGGGAAGTATGCTGTCTCTGTCAGATAAGGCATTAATGACAGGTTCCTGGTGGATCATTCTGATCCCCGGACTTTTCCTGATCACCACAGTGCTCTGCCTGACCAATATAGGAAACGCCTGCAGAGAGCGGACAAACAGAAAAGAAAGTAATTTTTAAAATTTGATTGAAATCTCGCTGTCTTGTTGCTGATTTGTCTGATTTATGATATTATGGAAATATCTTAAAAAATCTAAAAAATAAGGCAGGAGTGGTCAAAATGTATCAGGAAGAATACAAACGTTGGTTGGCAGCAGATCTGCAGGATGCGGATCTTAATCCGGAATTATCCAAAATCGAAGGAAATGACGAAGAGATCAAAGATCGTTTCGCAGTAGCGCTGAAATTCGGAACTGCCGGACTTCGCGGAGTACTTGGAGCCGGAACCAACCGTATGAATATTTATGTAGTTCGCCAGGCAACACAGGGACTTGCGAACTGGGTAAAAACACAGGGCGGTAATCAGACAGTAGCCATCAGCTATGACAGCCGTCTTAAGAGTGATGTATTTGCAAAAACAGCAGCAGGCGTACTGGCGGCAAATGATATCAATGTCAGAATTTATGACGCACTGATGCCTGTACCGGCACTTTCCTTTGCAACACGTTACTATGAATGCAATGCAGGTATTATGGTAACAGCATCCCACAACCCGGCTAAGTACAACGGATATAAAGCATATGGTCCTGACGGATGCCAGATGACAGACGATGCAGCTGCCATTGTATATGAAGAGATCCAGAAAACAGACGTACTTACAGGTGCGAAATATATGTCCTTCGCAGAAGGCGTAGAACAGGGAAAAATCCGTTTTGTAGGAGAGTGACTGCAAGCAGGCTCTCTATGAAGCTATCGAATCCCGTCAGGTTCGTCCGGGTCTCTGCAAGACAGCAGGACTGAAACTGGTTTACAGCCCGTTAAACGGATCAGGACTTGTACCTGTAACTCAGGTATTAAAAGATATCGGAATCACAGATATCACAATCGTTCCGGAACAGGAATATCCGAACGGATACTCACAACCTGCAGCTATCCGAACCCGGAAATCTTTGCAGCTCTGGAGCTTGGATTAAACCTCGCAAAAGAAACAGGTGCAGACTTAATGCTTGCAACTGATCCGGATGCAGACCGTGTTGGTATCGCAATGAAATGCCCGGATGGTTCCTATGAGCTGGTAACAGGTAATGAGGTAGGTGTACTCCTTCTTGATTATATCTGTGCAGGCCGCATTGAAAAAGGCACAATGCCAAAGAATCCGGTAGCAGTGAAATCCATTGTTTCCACACCACTTGCAGATGCAGTGGCAGAGCACTATGGAGTAGAACTCAGAAGCGTACTTACAGGATTCAAGTGGATCGGCGATCAGATCGCACAGCTTGAAGCAGCAGATGAAGTAGACAGATTTATCTTCGGATTTGAAGAGAGCTACGGATACCTTGCAGGACCATATGTACGTGACAAGGATGCTGTTATCGGATCTATGCTGATCTGTGAAATGGCTGCATATTACAGAAGCATAGGAAGTTCCCTGAAACAGAGAATGGAAGAGATCTATGCACAGTACGGACGTTACCTGAATAAAGTAGACAGCTTCGAATTCCCGGGATTAAGCGGAATGGATAAGATGTCAGCTCTGATGCAGGGACTTCGTGACAAACCTCTCACAGAGATCGCAGGTCATGCCATCGTAAAAGTAACAGATTACCAGAAACCGGAAGAAACAGGACTTCCTGCAGCAAACGTACTGATCTACAAGCTGGATAACGGCGAGACAGTAGTTGTCCGCCCATCCGGAACAGAACCAAAGATCAAAATCTATTACACAACTCTCGGCAAGAATCTGGAAGAGGCAGAAGCTGAGAAAGAAAAGCTTGCAGAAGCATTAAAACCGATCATGGCATAAGCAATTGTAAGCAGAACTGAATAAAATATACCAAACCGGAAAGGCTGTGCTCATTGGAGGTGCAGTCTTTCTTTTTGTAACCCGCAGGGACTTACTGTTACTGTGAACGGAGTGAACAGTAACGACTTACTTGATTCGGTTAAATAGGATTGATATAATTAACACTCTTTGCTACAATAAAAAACAGCGAAAATAAGAATAAGACTGCTTATGAATGAAAGGAAAACATACTATGGAAGAATATGAAGTAATCAGCATTCCGGTATCTGACGGAACAGAACGGGATTTTGCGATCATGGATACCTTTGAATTTGAAGGACAGGGATATCTGGCAGTTTCTCTGATCGAAGGAGATGAGATCCAGGAAGGCGTTTACATTTACCGTTACCACAATGCAGAAGATGGAGATGTTGTGGTAGAGCAGATCACTTTGCCTGCAGAATACAAAAAGGTGACAAAATTTTACGAACAGATGTAAGCAAAAAAAATATCTCGAAAAGAACCTGCATCTTGTGATAAAATAAAAAAAATCAAATTTTGATCAATAAAAACAGGAGGAAAAAACGATGGAAAAATCAACCGTTTATTTTACTGATTTCAGATGTCCGGTTGGCACCAGCCAGCTTGATAAATTGAAGAAACTCTGCGTTACAGCCGGAATCAAAGACATTGATATGGATGGAAAATTCGTGGCTATTAAAATGCATTTCGGAGAACTTGGCAATCTGGCTTTCCTGCGCCCGAATTACGCAAAAACAGTAGCTGATCTCTGTAAAGAGCAGGGAGGACTTCCGTTCCTCACAGACTGCAACACTCTTTATCCGGGAAGCCGTAAGAATGCACTGGAGCATCTGGAGTGCGCAAATCTCAACGGATTTAACAGCATTTCAACAGGATGCCAGATCATCATCGGTGATGGCTTACGCGGTACAGACGAAGTAGAAGTACCGGTAGTTAACGGCGAATATTGTCAGACTGCACTGATCGGACATGCGATCATGGATGCAGATTATTTTTATCAGCTTAAGCCACTTCAAAGGACATGAAGCAACCGGCTTCGGTGGTGCACTGAAGAATATCGGAATGGGATGCGGAAGCCGCGCAGGTAAGATGAAACAGCATGCCAGCGGAAAACCTGCAGTAAATGAAGAACTCTGCCGCGGATGCCGTCGCTGTGCGAAAGAGTGCGGAAGTGATGCGATTACATATCCGAATAAAAAAGCAGTCATTGATTATGATAAATGTAAAGGCTGTGGCCGTTGTATCGGAGCCTGCGGTTTTGATGCAGTATACAATCCAAACAGCAGTGCGAATGAACTTCTTGACCGTAAGATGGCAGAATATGCACAGGCAGTCTGTCATGGCCGTCCGCATTTCCATGTAGCACTTGTTCAGGATATCAGGCCGAACTGTGACTGCCATGGC
>ENA-OQAG01000033-OQAG01000033.1-human-gut-metagenome-genome-assembly--contig:-NODE-33-length-9424-cov-0.921265_pt1 | contig 9424 bp, 8 predicted proteins | sample MGYA00242734_ERZ504525 | MGnify/ENA primary metagenome ERZ504525 (study PRJEB26092, sample SAMD00036232) | human gut metagenome | host: Homo sapiens | study: EMG produced TPA metagenomics assembly of the... | reverse complement strand
AAGAAAACGAAAAAATAGAGCTTTTCAACTCTATTTAAAATGCTCATAAGCAATACGATTGATATTTGCCATAACATCGGCACCTTTATCCCCTAAACTCGTTAAAACAACTATACTATATGATGTGTTACATTCTACAAAACCAACACTATTTAAAGCAGAATCATACATACCATACTTTTGAGGCATACTCAATTGTGTATCCCTATCTAGATATTCACCTGGTTCTGCCTCTTCCATATTTTTAATCAAACCTTTATAGTCTTCTTTATGATCATATAAATAAGTCACCACATCATTCATTGTATTAGCCGTTGTAACATTATCCACTGTATAATAATTCTCACTGATAGAATCTGTATATTTTGTCATTGCTTCCTTATATTCTTTCCAGCCACCAAGATTTTCATATAAAATATGACCCGCATCATTATCAGAATATATTATTAAATCATTTAAAAGATCACTTAAAGGAACCTGACTACCGATACCATAATCCGAACTAATAACCCCTGCATCCTCATGCATATATCCACTATATGTAAACGTTGAATCTAATGTATACTCACCCTCATTTACTTTATCATAATATAGCATTGCCAATGGTAATTTATAAATACTCGCTGCAATAAACTCATCCTTCTCATTCATACTATATTTAATGTTATGTTCTAAATCTGTGATACAGTATGCTACTTTTTCATGATCAATACCATTCTCTTGAAAATACGCTTCTATATCTTTTGCCAAAGACATATCAATAAATTGACTATTATCTTTATTTTCAACTTCCGTATTTTGATCTTCTCCGATTTCAGATATCCCCTGATATGCCTTTTTCTCAGTGTTCTTCATTTCAACCGCAAATACACATAGTACAATTAATAATGCAGATAATAGAGAAATAATAATAATTTTGTTTTTCTTATCCATGATAGACCCTTCCATACTATGAAAAAGAGTCTATACAGACTCTTTTATATATTAATGTTTAAAATGACGAACCCCTGTAAATACCATTGCGATGCCATGTTCATTACATTCATCAATTGAAAGTTGATCCTTAATAGATCCACCTGGCTGAATAATTGCAGTCACACCCGCTTTGATAGCTTCTTGAACTGTATCTGGCATTGGGAAGAAAGCGTCACTTGCCAATACAGAACCTTTTGCCTTTTCACCAGCCTGTTCAATCGCAATCTTAGCTGCACCAACACGGTTCATTTGTCCTGCACCAACACCAACTGTCATATCATCTTTTACCAAGACAATCGCATTTGATTTTACATGCTTAACAACTTTCCAACCAAACAACAATTGCTTGATTTCTTCTTCCGTAGGCTTACGATTTGTCACACATTTTAAATCTTCTTCGTTAATTGTATGCTGATCCATCTCTTGAACCAATAGACCATCATTAACATTTGTATATTTTAACGCACTTGAAACAGATAAGCTAGTATCTAATTTCATTAATCGAATATTTTTCTTACGAGTTAAGATTTCCAACGCTTCGTCAGAGAAGTCTGGCGCAATAATGATTTCCAAGAAAATCTTAGATAATTTTTCTGCCAATCCCTTTTCAACCTTTGCGTTCAACGCTACAATACCACCAAAAATCGAAATTGAGTCAGCCTCATAAGCTTTATCCCAAGCCGCTTCAATATTTTCACCAATACCAACTCCACATGGATTCATGTGTTTAACACCTACAGCTGCATATTGACCTTCAAAATCTTTTTAAGATTTCAATAGCCGCATTTCCATCCTGAATATTGTTGTAAGACAATTCTTTACCATGAAGCTGAGTCGCATTTGCCAAAGAATATTGAGGATTCATTCCTTTATAGAAAGCAGCCTTTTGATGAGGATTTTCACCATAACGCAAGTCTTGAACCTTATCAAAAGTAATTGTCATACTTTCTGGGAATTCTTCATGTGTTTTCTTCGTTAAATAATCTGCGATCATCGCATCATAGCGAGCTGTATGACGGAATACTTTTGCAGCTAAACGCTCACGCGTTTCCAATGTTGTTTCTTGGTTTTCTCTAATTTCTTCAAGAACTTTATCATAATCTTTTGGATCACAAAGAACTGGAATACTTTGATAGTTTTTAGAAGCACTACGAAGCATACTAGGACCACCAATATCAATATTTTCAATAATTTCTTCGTGTGTTACACCTGGTTTTAATACAGTTTCTTTAAAAGGATATAAATTCACACAAACCAAATCAATATACTCAATTCCTAATTCTTGTAATTGACGTACATGATCTGGGTTTGAACGAACACAAAGTAATGCACCATGAACTTTTGGATGTAAAGTTTTCACACGACCATCCATAATTTCTGGAAAACCAGTCACATCACTGATTCCAATTGGATGAATTCCAGCTGCCTCAAGGGCTTTTTTTGTTCCTCCAGTAGAAATGATTTCATATCCACAATCTACTAATCCTTGTACAAATTCAACTAAACCAGTTTTATCGGATACACTTACTAATGCTCGCTTCATTATTTTTCCTCCTCTATACTTTTTGCGACTTGTTCAATGACTTGCCAGAACAAATCATATTCCATCGCATGTACATGCGATTCTAATGTTTCAAGATCCCAAGATGGGTCGATTGCTACTCTTCTTGACGAATAATAGGACCTGTATCTACACCTTCGTCTACGAAATGAACTGTAACTCCAGTTTGTGCTACTTTTGCCTCATACGCATCTGCAATACTATGAGCTCCTGGAAATTCAGGTAAATAAGCCGGATGTAAATTGATGATACGATTTGGATAAGCACTTAATAAAGTGTGTCCAATAAAACGCATATATCCACTTAACACAATCAAATCAACCTTTTTTTTCTTTTAATACCTCTAAGATTGCCGCTTCATAACCCGCTTTACCATCATATCCCTTTGGATTAAAATAAAACTCTTCTACTCCATGATTATGCGCACGAACTCTAGCATACGCATTTTCTTTATCCGCAATCAAGCATGCACAATTCACATGCAAAGAACCATCTTCAATATGTGACAAGATTGTTTCAAAGTTAGTACCTGAACCACTCGCAAATACCGCAATATTTACCATTGGACATCTACCTGTCCTGTTTCAGTTACTTTACCAACCACATAGCCAGGTTCATTGATTTCATTTAAGGCAGCTTGAACTTTTTCAACATCTGATGGATCCACAGCCATCACAAAGCCAAGTCCCATATTAAATACGTTGTACATTTCTTTCGTAGAAATATTTCCATTTTTTTGAATCAAATCAAAAAATTGGAGGTTTTGGGAATGCCTTTGTATCAATTTCAACACCCATACCCTCTTTTAACATACGAGGTACGTTTTCATAGAATCCACCACCTGTGATGTGGCTGCAAGCTTTTAATGTAATACCCGATGCTTTAATATGCTTTAATGCTTTTACATAAATTTTTGTAGGAGCCAATAATGCCTCTCCTAAAGTTTTACCTAATTCATCATAATATGTATTTAATGATTCTTCTGTAATATCAAATACATTACGAACCAATGAGAAACCATTACTGTGAACACCTGTTGAAGGAAGCCCAATTAACACATCTCCTACATTTAGATCCTTACCAGTAATCATATCTTTTTTATCGCATACGCCAACGGCAAAACCTGCTAAATCATAATCTTCTTCTGGCATTAAACCTGGATGTTCTGCCGTTTCTCCACCAATCAAAGCAGCTTCAGATTGTAAACAACCCTCAGACACACCCTTCACAATGTCCGCAATTTTTTCTGGAACATTTCTTTCCACATGCGATGTAATCTAAGAAGAATAGTGGTTCTCCACCTGCACATGCGATATCATTCACACACATCGCAACGGCATCAATTCCAATTGTGTCATGCTTATTCATAACCATCGCAAGTTTAACTTTTGTACCACAACCATCTGTACCAGAAAGTAATACAGGCTCTTCCATATCTTTAATTTTAGATAATGAGAAAGCACCAGAGAAACCGCCAAGTCCTCCTAACACTTCTGGACGCATTGTTTTCTTAACATGCTCCTTAATCAATTCAACAGATTTATATCCTGCCTCTAAACTAACGCCTGCTGCTGCATAATGTTCTGCCATACTCTACTCCTTTACCTCATCTTTATAATCTTGTAAATCTTCTGGATATTCACCTGTACAACAAGCTAAACAGCTTGTTTCAGGCACACACTTTTTAAAGTCTTCAACACTTAAGAAACGCAATGAATCCACCTGGAACAATTGTTCCATTTCATCTACTGTATAGTTAAATGCCGCCAAATCTTTTTGTGCCGTTGAATCCGCTCCGTATAAACAAGGATATTTCAACATTGGCGAAGCTATACGTAAGTGCACTTCTTTTGCGCCTGCCTCTTTTAATAATTGACAAATTCGACGTGATGTAAAACCTTTCACAACACTATCATCTACTAAATAAACTCTTTTATCTTTAACAACCGAACTGATCGCATTTAAACGAACACGCATACCTTGCATTCTTTGTTGTTCTGTCGGACGAATAAATGTAGAACCAATATAACGGTTTTTAATCAATCCTGTTTCATATGGTACATTCAATGTTCTGGCAAAACTTGCCGCTGCACTTAAAGCTGAATCAGGAACACCAACAACGATATCCGCTTCAATATTCTCTTCTGAAGCTAAATAATAGCCACATTGTTTTCTTACTTCATGAACCGTTAAACCATTATGAACACTGTCCGGTCTAGAATAATATACATACTCTAAAGCACAAGCCTTCGTTTCTGTTTCTTCAATAATCTGACTAGACTTCATACCTTCGCAATTGAAACAAATCAATTCACCTGGATTTACTTCACGAATAAATTCTCCACCAAGAATTGGGAACGAACAAGTTTCGCTACTGATACAATATCCTTCATCTACCTTGGCAATATATAAAGAGCGAATACCATGAGGATCTCTTACTACGTACAAACTGTCTTTTGTGATGACCATAAATGTATAGACCCCACTCATCATACGACAAGCTTTCGCAATTTTTTCTTCAAAAGAACCTGGATTCAACTGAATCAAATGTGCTAATAATTCTGAATCACTTGTTCCTTGAAAGATCAATCCTTCATTTTCTAATTTCGTTCTTAAAGAAATCGCATTCGTGATCATCCCACTTGATACAACCGCAAAATATCTTTGGTGACTACGCACCATAATCGGCTGAACATTTTCTAATTGAGAATCATTTTTTGTTGCCATTCGAAGCTGACCAATCGCAATATTCCCCTCTAAAGAATTTAACGTATCTTGTTTTAAATTCTCCGACAATAAGCCTAATCCCTTTTTACAAACAACATTTTCTCCATCACTAATTGCTAATCCAACACCATCTTGTCCTCGATGCTGAATGGCATGCATTGCTAAATAGATATTCTGGGCGGCTTGTTCTACATTGAACAAGCCAACAATCCCAGAAGAATCTTGAACTACTTTTTCAACGTCATTCTACTTCACCTGCTTGTGTGTAAAATAACGAACACCATTTGCGAAAATATCTTGGTCTTTATTTCCAGCAATATTCTGGAACAAGCCTTTTTCATAACGCTCACTGTGACCCATCTTACCAAAGATCTTACCATCTTCAGAGAAGATACCTTCGATAGCCATGCTTGAACCATTTAAGTTGTCTTTTCCATCCATTGTTGGAACACCCTTTTCATTTACATACTGTGTTGCAACCTGACCATTTTCAATCAACTTATTCAATACTTCTTCACTCGCAACAAATTTACCTTCACCATGACTAACAGCAACTGAATATACACTTCCAGCTTTCATACCTGCAAGCCAAGGAGAAGCATTACTTGTAATACGAGTACGTGCAATATGAGAAACGTGACGATTGATATTATTTCTAAATAATGTTGGATTTTCCGCATCCAATTTTTCAATATCACCATAAGGCAATAATCCAGATTTGATCAATGCCTGGAATCCATTACAGATACCTAAGATCAAACCATCATTTGCACGCATTGTATCAATTGCTTGTGCAATCTTTGGATTTCTTAATACGTTCGCAATAAATTTACCTGAACCATCTGGTTCATCACCACTACTAAATCCACCAACAATCATTAAGATTTGTGCTGTACTAATTTCTTTGGCTAAAGTTTCGATACTCTTTTGAATGTTTTCTACAGTTAAGTTATTAAATACAACTTGTTTAACTTCAGCACCAGCACGTTCAAACTTAGCTGTTGTATCAAATTCACAGTTTTGTCCAGGGAAAATAGGAATAATTACTTTTGGTTTTTCCACAACTTCCTTAGACATTGGTACTTCTGCATCATTTAATGGAGTTTCTAAAGTATCTTTTCCTTCATCCACGATCATTGGATAAATTTCACTATAACGCTTTGTCCAAGCCTTTAATGCATCTTCAATTTCAACGGTTTCATCATTTAATACAATCTTAGAATCATCATTTAAAATACCAATCAATTCTAAATGTTCATCTTGAATGCTTTCTGTAGCTTCCACAATCATTGAACCCAAATTGAATCCATATACATCTTCTTCTGTGCTGATTGCAACACCAACTTTAGATCCAAATGCCATTTTCGCAATAGTTGCACCTAGACCACCAAATTTAATTGTGCTTGCCGCAACAATTTTCTTTTCTTGCATTAATTTATGAACCGTTTCAAAATTTTCTTTTAATTGTTCATAGTTTGGAACATTATTTTTAACTGGCGTATGCTTTACTAAATATACATAGTCTCCAGGATTTTTAAATGAAGCCGAAACAATATCATCTGTTTTAGCTGTAGTTACCGCAAATGTAATCACTGTTGGTGGTACATGAATATCTTTATATGTTCCACTCATAGAGTCTTTTCCACCAATACTTGGTGTTTCAAATGCCAATTGAGCATCAATCAAACCTAATAAAGCTTCAAATGGTTGTCCCCATTTTTGTGCATCGGCACCTAAATGTTCAAAATATTCCTGATTTGATAAACGACACTTCTTATAGTCAGCACCCAATGCTGTGATACGAGCCAATGCTTCAACAACTGAATAGCTAGCACCTAAATATGGAGAATATTTAGATACTTTTGGATCATATCCATATGTCATAACCGAACAAGTGTTTGTCATTCCATGCACTGGTAATTTTTGTACAGAACCTTCTTCAGGAGTTAATTGATATTTACCTCCAAAAGGCATCAACACTGTACTTTTACCGATAGAAGCATCAAACATTTCTGCCAAACCAATCTGACTTGCGACATTCGCATCTTGTAATACTGTATTTAAATCTGAGTTTACTGCATCAAATGGATGTTCATCATATTCATTTTCGCAAACATCAACAATCTGGTGCTGGCGAACACCGTTCGTATCCAAGAATGCACGAGACATATCAACAATTGTTTCCCCACGCCATTTCATGACTAAACGATTTGTATCTGTTACATCTGCAACTTTGATAGCCTCTAAGTTTTCTTTATATGCTTCTTCTTTGAATTTTTCAAAATCCTTAGCCTCGATACATACAGCCATACGCTCTTGTGATTCACTAATAGCTAATTCTGTACCATCTAAACCTTGATATTTAACTGGAACTGCATCTAAGTTGATATTCAAACCATCTGCAAGTTCACCTACGGCAACACTAACTCCACCTGCTCCAAAGTCATTCGCCTTTTTAATTAATTTTGTACAAGTAGGATTTCTAAATAAACGCTGTAATTTACGTTCAATCAAGGCATTTCCCTTTTGAACTTCACTTGAACATTTTTCCAAACTTGTTTCATTATGTTCTTTACTAGAACCTGTAGCTCCACCGATTCCATCACGACCAGTAGCTCCACCAATCATAACGATAATATCGCCAGCTTCTGGTTTTTCACGTTTAACATGTGATTTAGGAGCCGCACCTACAACAGCACCAACTTCCATACGTTTCGCAACATAGCCATCATCATAAATTTCATCTACGAATGTAGTTGCCAAACCAATTTGGTTACCATAACTTGAATAACCTTGAGCAGCGGTTTTTGAAATCTTAGATTGAGGTAATTTGTGTTCTAATGTTTCACTAATTGGTTTTGTGATATCTCCAGCCCCTGTAATACGCATAGCTTGATATACATAGCTACGTCCTGATAATGGATCACGAATAGCTCCACCAATACATGTACTTGCTCCACCAAATGGTTCAATTTCTGTTGGGTGGTTATGTGTTTCATTTTTAAACATCAACAACCATTGTTCATCTTTTCCATCTACATCCACTGTAATTTCTACACTGCACGCATTGATTTCATCGGTAATCTCCATATCATCAAGTTTACCTTGTTTACGAAGATACTTGCCGGCGATAGTAGCCATGTCCATCAATGTTTTTTCTTTACGATTTCCATGAACTTCCTGACGTAATTTTAAATATTTATCATAAGAAGCCTGTAACTCATCTGATAATGTATCCAAATGGAAACATACATCATCTAATACAGTTTCAAAAGTAGTATGACGACAGTGATCTGACCAATATGTATCTAACACACGTAGTTCAGTCATTGTGCAATCTCTTTTTTCTTCTTTTTCGAAGTAACGTTGAACATGCTCAATGTCCGCTTGAGACATGGCCAACCCTAAAGTCTGACGTAAAGAATCTAATTCTTCTTTCGTCTTTGTTGTAAATCCTTCTAATACAGGAACATCTTTTACTTCAACGTCCTGATCATCCACTAATACAGAAAGGTCTTTAACACGTGCTTCAACAGGGTTAACAATATAATGTGTGATTTTATTAAGTGTTTCTTCATCTACTGGGTTTGCGAACACTAATAAAGTACCTGAATGAATACGTACTGTTTGTTTGTTGTTCAAAAGCATCAAACATTGCATTGCACTGTCTGCTCTTTGATCATATTGACCAGGCAAAAATTCATATGCCAAATATGATTTACCTGTTAAATCTACAGAATCATATACATCATCTGTAACAACTTCGCTACAAACATTTTTCTTTAATAATTCAATATCATTTTCGTCGGCATCAAAAATATCATATAAATTGTATTTTGTAAGACCAAAATCTTCTTTTAAAGATAAAGATTGTCTTAATTCAGCCGCTAATGATTCACTTTCAACCTGAAACTGTTCTTTTTTATGAACAAAAATACGAGTATCCATTTCCTTCTCCTTATTCAACAATTGACTGTTCTAATACTTTTTGTGCTTGTTCTTTTTTAAACTCAACAATCTTATCCTGTAATGACTTATCATTAAGTCCAATCATCTGACAAGCTAAGATAGCTGCATTTCTTGCCCCCGATTTACCAATTGCGACAGTCGCAACAGGAACATCCTTGAGGCATTTGTACTGTTGATAATAATGAATCCAAT
>ENA-OQAG01000031-OQAG01000031.1-human-gut-metagenome-genome-assembly--contig:-NODE-31-length-9838-cov-2.001751_pt1 | contig 9838 bp, 10 predicted proteins | sample MGYA00242734_ERZ504525 | MGnify/ENA primary metagenome ERZ504525 (study PRJEB26092, sample SAMD00036232) | human gut metagenome | host: Homo sapiens | study: EMG produced TPA metagenomics assembly of the... | reverse complement strand
CTCTGAAAAAGTAGGAATTCTTGCAGGTGATCGTATTATTCAGGTCAAGATACGGTTATTGCCGGAGTGAAGATGAACACAGACGAAGTGATGCGCCGCTTGCGCGGACCGAAAGGAACGGTTGTCAATCTGAAGATTATGCGTAAGGGAGTGAAAGATTTGCTTTCATTTACCGTAAAGCGTGATAAGATTCCGGTTTACAGTCTGGATGCGGCCTATATGGTAGACCGCAGAATCGGATACATTCGTGTCAACCGGTTTGCAGCTACTACCAGCAAAGAGTTTATGGAGGCTTTGCAGAAGCTGAAGCAACAAGGCATGCAAGACCTGATTCTGGATCTTCAGGGGAATGGTGGCGGTTATCTGAACGCGGCTATTGATCTGGCAGACCAGTTCCTGGGCAAGAAAGAATTAATCGTTTATACGGAAGGAAGACGCAATCCTCGGAGCGAATTCTTTGCAAAAGGGAATGGAGCCTTCCTGAACGGACGTCTGGTTGTCCTGGTAGATGAATATTCTGCCTCGGCCAGTGAAATTGTTTCTGGTGCCGTTCAGGATTGGGACCGTGGAATGATCGTCGGACGCCGGACTTTTGGTAAAGGATTGGTTCAGAGACCCATTGATTTGCCGGACGGTTCCATGATCCGTCTGACAGTGGCCCGTTATTATACTCCCTCCGGCCGTTGTATTCAGAAGCCGTATGAAAGTATTGAACAATACAACAAAGATCTGATAGACCGCTATAACCGGGGAGAAATGTTAAGTGCAGACAGCATTCATTTCCCGGATTCTTTAAAATATAAGACCCATAAACTGGAACGTACCGTCTATGGCGGCGGCGGTATCATGCCGGATTATTTTGTTCCGCTTGATACAACCCGTTACACAGACTATTATCTGGCTCTGCGGGATAAGGGAGCAATTGTTCAGATGAATATCAAACTGATTGACCGTCATCGGGCAGAATGGTTGAAGAAGTATAAGAACTTTGACCGTTTCTATAAGGACTTTGAGATTTCTTCCAAGATGCTGGATGAACTGGTCGAATTGGGCAAGACGATGGGAGCAGAGTATAATGAGGAACAGTTTCAGACTGCTCTTCCGTTGATCAAGACACAGCTCAAAGCCTTGATCGCCCGTGACCTGTGGGATATGAACGAATATTTCAGAGTGATTAATGATTTGAGTGACAGTATGAAAAAAGCTCTTGAACTACTGGAGAAGCCGGGAATGGATTTCCCTAAACGAGATTAAAGAATTATTTCCATAATTCCTTGTAATCTCGCGGAAAACTTCTAATTTTGCAACAAGAAATAACATATTGTAAAAGAAATTTTAGTTCTAACAATTAAATAATTTAAATTCAATCATTTATGTGGTTAAGTAATTCATCTATTGGAAGGAAAGTGGTGATGAGCGTAACAGGTATCGCCCTTGTCCTGTTTCTGACATTTCACATGGCGATGAACCTTGTTGCATTGTTCTCAGGCGAGGCATACAACATGGTTTGCGAATTCCTCGGTGCTAACTGGTATGCCCTGGTAGCAACTGTTGGATTGGCTGCCTTGTTTGTGATTCACATCATCTACGCTTTTTGGCTGACTATGCAGAACCGTGCCGCACGTGGTCACGAACGTTATGCTGTGACAGCTAAAACCTAAAAAATGTGGAATGGGCATCTCAGAACATGTTGGTACTGGGTATCATTGTAATTCTGGGTCTGGCTCTTCACTTTGTGAATTTTTGGTACAAAATGCAGTTCGCTGAAATCATCGGTAACCCTATGTTGGGTGGTCTTCATGCAGCCGACGGTTATGGCTATATTATGCAGACTTTCTCTAATCCGTTGTTCTTCGTGTTGTATATCATTTGGTTGATTGCTTTGTGGTTCCACTTGACTCACGGTTTCTGGAGTGCAATGCAGACTTTGGGATGGAACAACATGATTTGGATTAACCGTTGGAAATGCATCTCTAACATCTATTCTACTATCATCGTTCTTGGTTTTATGGTAGTAGCTGTTGTGTTCTTCTTGAAGAATATGATGGGTTGCGGTGCTTGCTAATTTAAGTGTAACTGATTTAAACTGAAAAAACATTATGACTAAAATAATTGATTCTAAAATTCCTGAGGCCCGATAGCTGAGAAATGGACTAATTATAAGGCTCACCAGAAATTGGTAAACCCGGCTAACAAACGTCGTTTGGATATCATTGTGGTAGGTACAGGTTTGGCTGGAGCTTCTGCTGCTGCTTCACTTGGTGAAATGGGATTCCGCGTATTCAATTTCTGTATTCAGGATTCTCCACGTCGTGCACACTCTATCGCTGCACAGGGTGGTATCAATGCTGCTAAGAACTATCAGAACGATGGTGACTCTGTATATCGTCTGTTCTATGATACTGTAAAGGGTGGTGACTACCGTGCTCGTGAAGCAAACGTTTACCGTCTGGCTGAAGTATCAAACAACATTATCGACCAGTGCGTTGCACAGGGTGTTCCTTTCGCTCGTGAATACGGAGGTACACTGGCTAACCGTTCATTCGGTGGTGCACAGGTTTCTCGTACTTTCTATGCAAAAGGTCAGACTGGTCAGCAGCTGTTGCTGGGTGCATATTCTGCATTGAGCCGCCAGGTAGGTGCAGGAACTGTGAAGCTGTATACTCGTTATGAAATGCTTGACGTTGTTCTGGTTGATGGCCGTGCACGTGGTATCATTGCCAAGAACCTCGTAACTGGTAAGTTGGAACGTTTCGCTGCACATGCAGTAGTTATCGCAACCGGTGGATATGGTAACACTTACTTCCTTTCTACTAACGCTATGGCATGTAACGTTACTGCTGCTATGTCTTGCTACCGTAAGGGTGCTATGTTTGCAAATCCTGCTTACGTACAGATCCACCCGACTTGTATTCCGGTACACGGTGACAAGCAGTCTAAACTGACTTTGATGTCAGAATCTCTGCGTAACGATGGTCGTATCTGGGTTCCGAAGAAACTGGAAGATGCAAAAGCATTGCAGGCTGGAACGAAGAAGGGAAGCGATATTCCTGAAGAAGACCGTGACTACTATCTGGAACGCCGTTATCCGGCATTCGGTAACTTGGTTCCGCGTGACGTTGCTTCACGTGCAGCTAAAGAACGTTGTGACCACGGCTTTGGTGTAAATAACACAGGCTTGGCTGTATTCCTCGACTTCTCTGAAAGTATCGAACGTCTGGGTCTTGACGTAGTTCGTCAGCGCTATGGTAACTTGTTCGATATGTACGAAGAAATCACCGACGTAAATCCAGGTGAATTGGCTAAAGAAATCAATGGCGTAAAATATTATAATCCGATGATGATTTATCCGGCTATCCACTATACAATGGGTGGTATCTGGGTTGACTACGAACTGCAGACAACTATCAAGGGTCTGTTCGCAATCGGTGAATGTAACTTCTCTGACCACGGTGCTAACCGTCTGGGTGCATCTGCTTTGATGCAGGGTCTGGCTGATGGTTACTTCGTATTGCCTTACACTATCCAGAACTACTTGTCAGATCAGATCACTGTTCCTCGCTTCTCTACTGATCTGCCTGAGTTTGCTGAAGCAGAAAAGGCTGTTCAAACCAATACGCTTTCCTCTCATCCATTTCTCTTCATCTCCATGATAGCCACCTTCCCTGCAAACTTGAAGTTAGCGATTTCTTTTTCCGGTATTCTCTGTCCCACGGATTTCCTCATGATAGAAATATCTACGATCACCGGATGTCCCTGCGGGACTCTGCCATAAGGCATTTCATTATCCACAAAGGCACAATCATACTTCTTAGCCATTTTCTCAGCTTTTACTTCAAGTGCTTCAAAGTAGCTGCGGTTATGCTTGTTATAGATCTCGTCGTAAAGTGGTACAAGATCAGGATATTTTCCGGCGATATAATCCATAATTGTCTTTTTGAAACCGCCTCGAAGATTGAGATTTTCGAGCCAGAACAGATCGCACTGATCCTTTACCCGCTCAAAGATTGCTTCAAAATCCGTGATACCGGGGAATACCGGGGATACGAAACAGACTGTACGGATACCTGCCTCATATACCTGCTTCATAGCAGCGATACGGTGCTCAATGCTCGAAGCAGAATCCATATCGTTCTTGAAATTTTCATCTAGTGTGTTGATCGACCATGAAACGGTTACACGTCCAAGTTTCTTCAGCAGATCAATATCCCGTACCACAAGATCCGACTTTGTGCAGATCAGAATATCTGCGTCACTGCCGATCAGCTGCTCCAGAAGTTTTCTGGTATTCCCGAATTGCTCCTCCTGTGGATTGTAGCCATCTGTCACAGAACCGATGACCACCCGCTGTCCGGCATATTTCTTCGGATTTTTAATTTCCGGCCAATGCTTCACATCAAGGAAAGTGCCCCATTCCTCCTTGTGCCCGGTAAAGCGCTTCATAAAAGAAGCATAGCAATACTTGCAGGCATGTGTACAGCCCACATAGGGATTGACCGAGTAACCGCCTACCGGCAGACTAGACTTAGTCATGATGTTCTTTGTTTCCACCTCACGAATGAGGATTCCATTTATTACTTCTTCCATGATTTCTGTACCTCTAACACTTTATTAAATTCTTCCGGCATTTCCTGAATCATATTTTCATCCCCTATGATAGGGACAAGGTCTTCCTTCATAAACACCGGAATGCCGAGCTTATGTGCCTGGTCCGTCAGAGACCATGCCCATTCCGGCTCCGTATGAATCTTCCTGCTCTGAGCTCCGGTCATGGTGCCGACAACGATCCAATTGATTCCGGAAAGGTCAACTGTGCCGGGATCATCGAATAACGGCTCAAAGGTAACATGGTAATGTTTTGCTCTGACGTTTTTCCGAAGGGCGTCGATACGCCACCGTTCTGCTTTCCTCGTCACCGTAACGCCAAACCATGCGTTTTCCAGATCGGTATCAAAATCCAGCAAATCAGGTCGCTTGGTAAGGAACAGGAACTGATGCTGTGGATTTTCACGGATCTTTGCAAATACCTCGTCTCTCCATTCCGGCTTCCATCCGGAGAGATCGCTCATGCCGGTAAGAAGAAAGTTCTGCGGACGTTTCTTTTCCATCATCTTAAGCTTACCCGGAAAGAATTCAGGGTCAGCGAAGTCATCAATCATATGCCAGCGTTTCACGTTGTTGCGGGCATAGCAATATGTACACCCCACTGTGCAGCCAATGACGATATTCATGTTCTGAATCTGATCTTTGATACAAATACTCATGACTTCTGCCACTCCTCAAGATTCTTTCTGATGCGGTCGAGGCATTCCTCAAACCGGGTAATTTCTTCCTCTGAAAAACCTTTGTAGTAAATACTGCCCATCTCATCAGATACAGAATCGTACTCGCCCTTTAAGGCATGTGCTTTCTCAGTCAGAAACAGGAGTGTTTTCCTTTTGTCCGTTTCAGACTGAACACGGCTTATCAGCCCTTGATTTTCCATTCTTTCCAGCATCGTAGTAAGAGATGTTATCGCTAATCCGCATTTAGTCGAGAGTGACCTGATTGAGATACCATCCTCCTGCCACAGCACATAAAGAATACGCCCCTGGGCTCCATTAAACGCATCAATATTCTTTTCACTGAGAATCTTCTCAAAAATCCGGTCTCCAAGCTGTTTTATTTTGGTGACAAGAAATCCTCCATTCATTTCCATACAAAAGCTCCTATATAGTAGTTTATTAAAAACATACTATATAGGAGCTTTATTGTCAAGAGTTTATATGTCTTAATAGGTAAATTCCGTTTTTTTCAATTCTCCAAACTGGAATTGAACAAAATCGCTGCGCGATGGCCTGCCAAGGCTGTGACGCAGTTTTTCTTTTCCTAAATAAAAAGCAGTGGAAACCAAGTCCTAATAGTAGTATTGTTAAGTCACCACAACCAACAATCAAACAGGATCGACATTACCACTGCCTATGAAAAGATTAACACCTAACCGTTCTTTTAGCAAGCGGTTTTATTATTCCAATGCACCTCCATGTAAGCAGTGATACCCGAAATTACTGACTTTACATGGAGGAATTATTATGTACGAAAAATATTTATTACAGCTTGAGGAAGCTGGAAAAATCCGTAACCTTAAAGAGCGTTCCATTAACTGCTACAAAAACTATGTTTCTTATTTCCTTAATTACATGGAAAAGCACCCGGAAGAGCTTACCTGTCAGGATGTCAGGGACTTTCTTCTTGCCAAGAAGGACAATGGTCTGAAAGCGACCACCCTCAACCTTTATAATTCAGCCATCCGTTTTTTCTATCGGAATGTACTTCACGTTCTGTGGGATGATATCACTGTTCCACGCATGATAATAGAGCACAAACTCCCAACCGTACTTTCTACTGATGAAATTGACCGGCTTCTTGATGCTACGGATGACCTGAAATATAAAGCCATGTTCGCCACAATGTATTCTTCCGGAATGCGTGTCTCGGAAGTGATTCATCTTCATTATGATGATATTTCCCGCACAAACATGCAGATTCATGTCCGGGATACCAAGAACCGGATGGACCGTTATACCATTCTGTCTGAAAGAAACCTTGCACTTCTTACGGAATACTGGTTCCGGAAAGGCAGACCAAAGGGCATTCTGTTTCCGAATCAGTTTACAGGGCAGTATCTTACCGTAAGTACACTGGAACAGGTTATCCGACGTTCTGCATCGGCTGCTGGGTTATCCGGTGTTACTCCTCACTGCCTCCGTCACAGTTTTGCCACCCACCTTATGGAGCAGGGAGTGGAACAGCGGAATATTCAGGCATTGCTTGGACACCGCGATCCGAAATCCACAGAAGTTTATCTTCATGTCAGCAACAAATCCATTATGGGCATCCGCAGTCCTTTTGACAGAAAGGATGGTACAGCCAATGGATAAGCCCACAGTACAGGATATTTTTCATCGTTTTTATCCGGCATACCTTGATCAATATTCACCTTCCCCTGTACAGGCAAAGGTTGCACATAACATCATGAACTGCAAGACCGGTGCCTATGGTGCAAATGTATGTGTATGTGAGGATTGTGGCTTCGTACAGATTCATTACAATTCCTGCCGTAACCGTTGCTGCCCAATGTGTCAGGCTGTTCCGAAAGAAATGTGGATGGATGCACGCAGAGAGGATGTCCTTGATGCTCCTTATTTCCATCTGGTTTTTACGGTTCCTGATATTTTAAACCCTGTCATTTACAGCAACCAGAGACTTCTTTATGATGCCTTATACCATGCAGCTTCTTCCACAATCAGCGAACTGACTGCCGACCCAAAACATCTCGGCGCAAAGGTGGGATACATCTGCATTTTACATACATGGGGTTCTGAAATGAACTTTCATCCCCACATTCATACCATCCTGCTGGGGGGAGGACTGGCTTCCAACAACCAGTGGAAGGACAATGGTGAAAATTTCTTTCTTCCCATCCGGGTCATCTCCAAAATGTTCCGCGGAAAATATCTGGAGGAACTAAAGAGGCTGTGGGAAGAGGATAAGCTGGTATTTCATGGTACTGCAGAAAAATTTCGCAACCATTATACGTTCAAGGAGCTTTTAGATTCCTGTTATGGTATGGACTGGATTCCTCATTGTAAAAAGACATTCAATGGTGCTCAAACAGTAATTAAATACCTTGGTAAGTATACTCATCGCATTGCCGTCAGCAATCACCGCATCGTCCGTATGGATGATGATACCGTTACATTCTTAGTAAAGGATTACCGTAATGAGGGACAGTGGAAGGAACTGACTATTTCGGGTGTAGAGTTTGTCCGGCGGTTTCTCATGCATGTACCACCACGGCGTTTTGTCCGCATCAGGCACTACGGACTGCTATGTTCCCGTACTAAAAGCCAGAAGCTCACCCTTTGCAGAAATTTACTTGGATGTAAGAAGTATCTTTCAAAGCTTCGTGACATGGAAATGCCTGAAATATTGGAACATCTTTATGGCATCAAAGTTTGTGTGTGTAAGGCATGTGGTGGGCATCTCGGAAAGCCACAGATGAGAATGCCACTGCGCTGCTAAAGAGCAACATCTAATACTTTCAAAAGCCTCAGTTTCTGAGGTTTTATCGTCATGCCCATTTGCCTGTTTTTTATAAAATGTTGTAGCTTTCATACCGAGAATCATATATAATCATGGACAGGAACAAAGAATTGAAAGTCCATAGGTTGCGGCTACCCGGACGCTCACTTTGTTCAATTAGGTCAAATCGAAAATGGTGTAAACGAAGGGGCAGTTCTCTGCAATGTCAAAACTGCTTTTTCGTTTACCCCATCATCGATTGTAACCTAAAGAATTTATTTCATTCCACTTTTCTGTGCATCCAAATACCTGTGCCGGTATTTTAGCCCTGCATACTCCGTGATCCGTTTCATGTAAATCGCATCATATGCCCCGCCGACTGCTCCGACCACAGGAATTCCCTGTAAGAACTTCATATAAAGCAGCTCTTTTGACAAAGCTCCTGCTGTTTCCTCGATCTGCTTCTTTTCCTGATACTCTTCCGGCAGCGTTCCACAACTGATAAATTCATTCAGTTTGCCATCAATCTCACAAAGCGTTTCCCCATAGGATATCGCTCCCTGTATCAATAGCAGGATAAAATACTTTTCTTCCCTGCTTTCGTAGCTATATCCATAATGCAGGGCAGTCTCGTAGATATTCTTCAGTATCATCCCTGTAAATACTGGAATATCCGGCAGACCAATTCCCAGTACTCCCATCCCAATCCCGGATGCGCCGGATAGCAGTAAATTCTTTGTTCCTGTATCTCTCGCTTTTTTAGAAAAGGCTCGCAGGGATTTGGAATCCTGCTTTACATCCGCCGTATACTGTCGTACCTGATAGTCCTGCTCCAACTTCTCCCGTTGATACGTCTTTTCAATAATTCCGGTTCCTTTCTCAAAAATCAGAGCAAACGCTTTGGCAAAAGCGGCATCAAGTGTTCCCTGAAGTTTAGGCGGTATCTTCTCCTCCAGCTTTTGATTCAAGATACTTTCCTTTTTTTCCAACCGTTTCTGAAGGAATCTCTGCTCCTGTACTTCCAGCTTATCCCACTCTTTCTGAAGCGGCGTCCTTTTATCAAATAGTCGCATTTTAATACACCTCCTCGTTCATCTGACGTTTTACATGATCCAGCAAACATTGGTCCCTGACACCATTAAATTTTTATAACTAATAACCATAGCTAATGCACTTCCAAAAGTTATTCCTGATTTTACCATTTTCTTGACAGTCGTTGATTTATTATCTTCCATTTTTTGTTTTCTCCGTATATTCCTATTTTCTTAATTCTGCAAGCTGGAATTTTCGCATTATTTCTGTTGTGTCTTAACAAAAATGCTTTCTGTTACAAGGGCTATCGTTATAAGGGCTCCTACAAGGGAGTAATTGTTTAATCCATACATCAACGGCATAAGAGAAATAATTGCTGTAATAATCGAAAGAACAAACAAGGCGTTAAAAACGCTATCCTTCTTCAAAGAAATCAACGAAAGCAACAAGATAACAACAGTAAGTATGGCTGTAATAAGTGGAGTAAAATTTGCATATCCAAACGGTATAAGGCTAAAGTATGAAAATGTTTCTCTTACTCTTTCTGTTGGAGATGGAGCAAAAGTACAAACTGCTCCCAGTGGTAATGCTTCTAACACTATTGTTAAAGCCGGAAAAACCACTAAGCTGATTTTTTTTCATGTTGTGTACCTCCGTCTACAAATTCTTTAGGTTACAATCGATGATGGGGTAAACGAAAAAGCAGTTTTGACATTGCAGAGAACTGCCCCTTCGTTTACAC
>ENA-OQAG01000030-OQAG01000030.1-human-gut-metagenome-genome-assembly--contig:-NODE-30-length-9910-cov-1.302463_pt1 | contig 9910 bp, 9 predicted proteins | sample MGYA00242734_ERZ504525 | MGnify/ENA primary metagenome ERZ504525 (study PRJEB26092, sample SAMD00036232) | human gut metagenome | host: Homo sapiens | study: EMG produced TPA metagenomics assembly of the... | reverse complement strand
GCAGTATTGTTCCTGCCACTGCCAACTCAGGATCATTGTAATTCCAATTCAAATAAAAACTATTCGTAGATGCAAGTGCGATAAATATTACCACTATAACCGTACACAATGAAATAAGAATCCATCGAATCGTTTTTACCTTTGTTATACTTCTTTTTGCAAGCTGCAAATTAATAACTTCTAATTTTTCAGAAAGAATCTTTAAATCATCGGTAGTCGGTTCTGCTATAGGTTCTCCAAGTAATTCACTTACAGTAGTATCCAGTTCATTCGCCAAAATAATCAGCATACTGGAATCTGGAACTGACAAACCCGTTTCCCTTAATTAAAGATATTGTTGGGTAAAAAGAAAGGTCAGTCGATTTTGCCGATGAAGCGGTAGTAGATTTCTACTTCCTGCTCACGACTTCCGTCCTCGCCCTTGACAGCTTCGTGGACGGTTATTTTTCAATTAGAGTGTTCAGAAGTTCGGCGGTCAGCTCCACAGGGTTGACATACTGTTTCATCAGGGCAATCCACTTTTCAGCATCCGCTGCGGTCTGTACGGCGGCTTCCATCGTTTCGTGAAGCTGTCTTATTTTTGTTTCAAGCTCCTTTTGCTCGTTCTGGTACTTCTCGGACAGCATATTGAAGTTATACTCGGTTATGCGTCCGGCAGACCAGTCCTCATACATTTTAGCAAACAGCCCGTCAACCTCGGCTTTACGCTTCTCTGCCTTTTTCAGCTCCGCAGCCTGCTTTTTCTTCGCAGAGTTTCTTTCCCTGTCGCTGGCATTGAGCAGCCGTTTCAGCAGCTTGTCCTCGTCTTTCTGTACCATCATAGACCAGTATTGCAGTCTTGCAAGCACATAGGCATACAGTACATCATAGCGGATATAGTGCATGGAACACTGGCGTAATCCCTGCCCGTTCTTGCTGCAATGGTAGTACCCGTATGGGTTCTTATTCTGCTTGTTTTCCCCATAGGCTAAAGACCATCCGCAGTCTGCACATTTTATCAATCCTGCGAAAATCTGTGTCGTACCGTTTCTGCGTTTCCTGCGTCTGCTTGCAATCAGCTCCTGAACTTTTTGGAACACTTCTTCGGAAATGATGGCTTCGTGGGTATTTTCCACACGATACCATTCTTCCTGCGGCTTCCGCACCTTTTTCTTGTTCTTGAATGAAATGTTGCTCTGCTTGTTGTGAACGCTGTGACCGATGTAGGTTTCCTCTTTCAAAATGCTCTTGACCTGTGCTATCGTCCACGCATAGGCTTTTTCTGCGGGCGCACCGGCGTAGATATTGGCGAAAGTCCCGTATCTTTCATAGTTCAGCCAGCCGGGGGTAGGTACTTTTTCCTCCACCAGAATCCGTGTAATGCTGGCGGCTCCACGCCCGTGTACAGCAAGGTCAAAAATCTTCTCTACAATCCAGCGTGTTTCCGGGTCGATCAGAAGATGACCTTTTTTGTCCGGGTCTTTTACATAGCCCAGCGGTGCATAGGCTCCATAGTGTGCGCCATTGGCAAATCTTGTGTGCATGGCAGCCTTGACCTTTTTGCTGGTCTGTCGGGCGTGCATTTCATTCAGGATGTTTAAGAACGGGGCAAGCTCGCTTTCTCCGTTGATGGTGTCCACATTGTCATTGATGGCAATGTAGCGTACTCCCTTGCTGGGGAAATAGATTTCCGTGTACTGACCGGTCAGGATATAGTTTCTTCCCAGACGGGATAAGTCCTTTGTGACAACGCAGTTGATTTTCCCGTCCTCGATGTCATCAATCATCCTTTGGAAACTTGGACGCTCGAAATTTGTCCCACTCCATCCGTCGTCAATGTACTCGTCTACAACGGTCAGCCCATGCTCTGCGGCATACTGCCTAAGCATCATGCGCTGGGTCTGGATACTGCCGCTTTCCCCCTGTAATTCATCGTCACGGCTCAATCTCAAATATAGTGCAGTGTTATAAATCGTTGTATTGTATGGTTGTTTCACGGTTAAAAATCCTCCTTCTAAAAGAAACAACCCACGCTTATACAATACTCGCTGGTACAAGTATATCATAAGCGTGGGCTGATTGACAGTCGTTATTCCGTATTTTTTCAGGAAGCGGCGGCAGCGTGCTGGATCACATCTTCCAGCAGACTGTCAAGCGGCTTCCCATCCTGTGCGAAATGCTCCGATACTTTGATACGGACTTTCCCCATGACAAAATACTGGGTGCCGTCTTTTTCGGTAAGCAGGGTGCCGCTGTTTTTTGTTATTGCTCTCGTTTTTTGCTTTTTTGCCATAGGCAGTTACCTCCATAAATGAAATATGCCCGACAAGGGAATGTCAGGCAGGTGTACAGCCGCAGACTGTCTCCGTGTCAACCAAACCGTGTCAACCGGCAGAAAAGACTTTGAAAACAATCCATAGGCGCTCTATGATTACTTTTTACTTTTTCTTTGATTTCTTGGTTGACATGGTTGACAAAGGAGAGAAATGCCCCAAATATCAGGCTTTTCCCCGTCAACCGGCTGTCAACCGAAGCGTTAACCAAACTGTCAACCGGTGGCTTTTCAGAATGGCAGTTCCATTTGCCGGGCTTCTTCTTCCGTGATTTCCTGAAAACCGTCCCCCTCCGGCGGGTCTTGGTTGACACGCTCCCAGCCTTTTTGAGAACCGTATTTCTTATACCGCTTCGGGCTTTTGTAGGCTGCCCAGCCCTGTATGATGCCGCCCGCAATGCCGGTATTCATAATCTCGCAGATTGCCCGTGTCTCCCAGTCTGCCGGGGAATTTAAGTTCCCCAGCGCTTCCTCATAAAGCTGCTTGGAACATACCCTGTCGCCGGTGTAGTCCTCCAAATAGGCGTAGATCATGCCAGCCTGTGTGTCCTCCTGCATGAAGTCCTGCTGATGGGCGTTCAGGTATCGGTTCATTTCCATGCTGAATGACAGCTTATACTTCCCACTGCGGTAAACCGTCATGGCTTCCGCCCACATCTGTTCGATATACGCCCTCGCCGCCGCTTCATCGTCCAGTATGTGAACCTCCGCCCGTTCCGGGTACACCGTCACGGGGAGAAAGCGCCGGTTGCCGGTGCGGTCACGGGGTAAAAAGTCCTGCCGGTTGGTCGTCCCTCCGAATACACATTGCCGCAGCCGGTCTGCCGGATGTGTCTCATACGGCACTTTGTAGGTTTCTTTCTGGCGGCTTAAGAATGACTTGATTTCCTCAATACTCTTGGCGTTGGCTGTGGCGATCATCTCCGACATCTCGATAATCCAATGCCCTTGAAGCTTGCGGTACACATTTTCATCGTCCAGCTTCTTCAAATCGTCTGAAAACCATTCGTCCCTGCCTGCCAGCAGCCGGAAAAAGGTAGATTTCCCGGCTCCCTGACCACCAACCAGACAGAGCATGACCTCAAACTTGCTCCCCGGTCTGAATACCCGCCGGATGGCTCCCATCAGGAACAGTTTCAAGGCTTCATAAGTGTATTCGTCCGTATCGGCTCCCAGAAAGTGATGCAGGGCATAACGGATGCGCTCTGTGCCGTCCCATTGCAGGTTGTTCAGGTAATCCCTGACCGGATGGTAGCGGTTTTCATTGGCAACAATCTTGATGGCGCTCTGCACCTTTTTCTCGCTGGTAAGCCCGTAATTTTCTTCCAGATACAAAAGCAGGTAGTTCATGTCCATGTCGGTCAGCGTGGTACTGGTGCGCTCCCAGCCCAGCGGCTTCACAATGTCAATCTGCTCCGTCAAAAGGTTCAGGCGCAGCGCCCCGCGAAACAGAGGGTCACGCTGGAACACCGTCAGGCAGTTTCGGATGCTGTTCTTCACGCCGCCTTTCTGCGTCCCCTCTAATGTTTCCCGGATTTCTGCCGGTGTCTGCGCCGGTTCCATTGTGTCCATCGTCCTTTTGACCGCTTCCTGCGTTTCCGGCGGCAAGCTCTGAAATTCGCTGTTCAAGCCGCAACACCTCCTTTCCCTGTGCGGCGATCAATGCCGCTTTTTCTTCTATTTCTCCGTATAACAAAATATCCAAAAGGTATTCTGTGTAGCTTATCCTCTGCAACGCTTCCACAAAAAGAGGATGCCAGATGGCATCCTGCGGCTGTGGGGCGTATGCTGTTTTCCAATGCTCCAGCAGGCGCTGATAATCGCATAGCACCCGGAAACAATACCGTTCCGTTTCCTGAAATCTCTGCTCCGCTGATTTTTGCCGGGGCTGTGACCTGTTGTGACGCTTCCTATCTGGCGGCGCATTGCCGGATTTCTCATAGGAAACGCCGAAGTCCTCCGCAAGCCTGACCGCAGCTTCCCGTTTCCCCAATCCATGCAGCAAAGCGGCAAAGTCGATCACATCCCCGGAAGCCCCGCAGCCGAAGCAGTAAAAGCGGCTGTCCACTTTCATGCTGGGCGTGCGGTCATTGTGGAATGGACAGCAGACCATGCCGTTTCTCCCCACCCGGATTCCATAGAATGAAGCAGCCTGCCGGGTGGTAACAGACTGTTTCACCGCTTCAAATACATTCAAATGCTCCCTCCGTAAAAATACCGGTAGCGGTAAAGCTGCCGGTTATATCATAGCTCCATCTCATGTTTCTTTCTCTGTACTTCCTGTGGCTGCTCCCTCCGGCGCAGTGCGGTATCTACGGCGTTCTGCACCTGCCGCAGCCGTATGACTTCCTCCCGGAGTGGCTTGTGCTGCGGAGACAGTTCGGCATACTCTGTTTTTAACTGTGCGTATTCCTGTTTCCATGCTTTCAGGGCAATGGGTTTTCCGTCCAGTTTTTCTTTCAGAATACGGCGGGCGGCATAAAACAGCCGTAACTCCGCATCGTGGGATGTTTCAAATTTCTCCCTCTGTTTCTTAAACTTGATATTGTTCAATTCCGTATGGACAGGTTTTAGCCGCTGGTAATTCTCGCCCTCCCGTATCAATTCCTGCAATTCCTTTATCCTGGCAGATTTCTTTTTCATGGAGCCGCTTAATGCTTCAAATTCTTCACTGACAGAGGAAAGACGCTCCTGCAAATCCTCTAATGTGAGCAGCTTGTTTTCCGTCAGATAATTGACGGCTTCGGCAAACTGCTTTAAGTTTCCGGTTCTGGCTTTATTGCTCCATGCCCCTGCGTTGCGCTGGTTGTAATAAGCGATCAACAGGTCGGCAAGGCTCGGTGTCTGCGGTTTGGAAAGTTCTTCTTTTACCTCTGCCATCCAGACAAACAGGGCTTTGATCTTCTTCCTCACATCCTGCATGAGCCGGTTGGTGGCTTTAATCCAGCGGTTCAGTTCCCCTTTCTCGGTGCGGATGCCCTTTGCTTCCATCTGCCGGACATTAGCTCCCTCGTGGACAGTAGGTATCAGGTCAAGCCCCTGCCGCACATAGGAACGGTGGTCGATACGCACATCCAGTCCTTTTTCCTCAAATTTTGTATTAACGGCAGCCGCCACTGCTCCCGCCAGTGTTCCAGTGTTTCCGGCTCGTGCCAGTCTGTTGTGTGGACAGCATTAAACATATAATCGCCATTTTTATCCCGGATTCGGTTTCCATCTTCATCAAGAAGATATTCCCGCCGCTGTTTTTGTCCCCATGTGCCATCCGGGTTCAAAGGGCGCATTGTTGTCATCACATGGAAATGCGGGTTTGGGATACCGCCGTCCTCTTTCTCCGGACTGTGAAAAGCAAGATCGGCAATCATGCCTTTTGCCACAAACTGCTCCTGCACGAACTTCCTCGCCAGCTCCATGTTTTCTTCCAGCGTCAATTCATTCTGCATGGCAATATCAAATGAATAGGCAAGCTGTGCTTTTGGATGTTTCTCGCAGTTCTCCACAGCATTCCAGAGGGTCGCCCGGTCAAGATATATTTCCGGCGCATGGGGCGGCAGCATGATTTCCGAAGCGATCACGCCGCCCTTTTTGGTGTAGTCGCTGACTTCTCCATAGTAGCTGCTGTAAAGACGCTCCCCGGCTCGGTAGGCTGCGCTGGCAATGGCGCTCTGACCGGCGCTGCGCTTTATCTGTGCGATTGAAAAATGATAAAGTGCTATCCTTAGTCACCGCCTTTCTCCTGCCCGGAAATACGGGCGTGGTTCTCTGTGGCAGACCGGATGAAATGCTCCGCCTGCGGCAGATTCAAAATGCTTTCCATGAGGGAATAAAATTCCGCTTCGGATAGCTCCTTTGTCTGTGGTGCAATGCTCTCAATAGCTGCCCCACGGGTAATCAGCCGGTGCGTCCTCTGTTTCCGGGAACCGCTTTCCAGATACGCCTGCCGGTTTTTCAAACGCTGCATTTTCTGTTTTTCCCGTTCCAGCAGGACAGTGGTTTTTTCATATTCCTGCTTTAACTGTTCCAAAGATTTTTCCATGTTCTCACATCCTTTGCTTATAAGATAAAGAAAGACCATCCGCAGACAGTCTGTGTCAGTGCTTCTATAAAGCCCGATGAAAAGGGAAAACCACAGAGCGGATTTCTCTTTGCGGCGGGTACACAGGGATAGCCGCTTTAGCGGCGCAAGGGGGTGTAGCCACCTTGTCGGAGCGAAGCGAACGCAGACCTCGGATTGCTGATTTTATCAGCGGCAGAGGTAAGCTCCGCAGGCGCACGATACATGGTCTTTAGACTATGTATAGAAGTGCGCCCTTTAGTTCCTAAGGGATTTTGCCGTTTCCGGCAGTCTTGTCCTTTTTCTTGGAACGCTTGGAAAGATACTTCGGGCAGTCAACCACAACCGCCCGGAAGCTCTGTTTACATTCGTGCTGGCATTTCCGGCACAGTTCGTTGTAAGTGATACGGCTGCGGTCATTTAAGAAGAAAGACCATTCCAGCCGCCGCTTGTTACTCATTCTTGCCATAACCGGCTCCTTTCTCCGTTTCTATCTGATGTACGCAGACAGGCTGTTTTGGTGTAGCGTCTCGGTATCATTTTTAAGGTTTTTTCCCTCTGTATGCCCCTTTGGAAAGTGCGGCAGTATTGCAGTCAGGGAATGATACCTCACGCTTTTTTGTCGCTTCTCGGTACGGTTTCGGAGCCTTTTGCCATCCATTCAAAGAAAGCAATTTTGCTGACTTTGATAAGCCTGCCCCTTCGGAACGCCGGAAAGCCGGGGGTGTGTACCAGCTCATAGGCGCTCGCTCTTGAAATTCCCATAATCCGCTGGATGTCCGCCACATCCAGAACCAGCGGTAAATCCTCGTAGCTGTTCAATCTCTTTTTATCGTTCATTCTGTTCCTCCCATAAATCAAATAGGTTAAAATGCTTCCTGCTGCCGTTCTCCCCAAAAGCCGTTTTCCTGCCCCATTCCTGCGGTGTTTCCCTGCATTGGTGCGCCGGATGCGTCACTTCTCCTGCCGGTCATATCCCTTTTGGACGGTCATTCACTTGTCAAGGTACTGTGTGGCACGAAATTACCAACTGCAATCATCATAGCGGACTATCCTTGACAAAACAATGCTTCTGCGATACCATAAGTGTAACAGATATAACTAAATTATATAATTACCATAAACAAAGGCAGGGATAGAGATGGAGAATCAGTTTATACGGCATGAGCCATGTTTTGAGAGGATTTTGTTTGTCCTGACGCTGGACAGGAAGAAAATGAAAGAGCGGATTTTGATTGGGGAAGAACAGCAGATCCGCTTCCGGCTGAACGGGAGCCAAAACGCAGAGGTGCTTTGTGATATGACACGCCCGCTGGGAACTTTTTTGATAAACTTTGAGCGTGACACGGACAGAGACTGGAACTTATACGGGCTTTCTCCGCTGCGGCAAGCCCTCCACTCCAACCGATGGAAACAGCCGGAGCTGGAGCAGGCGGCAAGCGAATTTCTCTGGGGAAAATATCTTAGCAACGACCCTCTGAAAATGTATGTGGCGTTCCGTATCTGGAACAGCTATCTGCTTGCCAGAGAACCCCGTGACCGTAACGCTGCCTGTGACCGCTTCATGGATAAAATGAGCAGACTGACCGGGGTATTCCAAAACGAAGCCATGAGCTTTGACAGGGAGACAGGAAAACCGAAACACTTTCAAGCTGGCAGCCTTTATTTCAAAGGCGCACCGTCAGAAGATACCCGGCTTGACCTCTGGTTCCCGGACAACCGGCGCACAGAAGAATGTGTGTCTGCCTATGCGTCCCTCTACCCGTTGATTACCTATTATCTGAACAGGCTGAATGACTGGGGGCTTTGCTTCCGGCAGTGCAAGGTCTGTGGGAAATATTTTCTGGCAAAGAGCCAGCGGTATGAGTTGTGCAGCGATAAGTGCCGAAAAGCGCAGGCGCTTCAAAACAAGCGGGAATTTGACGAGAGGGCAAGAGAAAATAACTATGACCTGCTTTATAAAAATGAATGCCAGAACTGGCGCAACAAAATAAACCGGGTAAAAAATACCGCAGGCTTTCCGGCTGACCGTCTGGAAAAAATACAGGCTGCCTTTTCTGACTTTAAGAAAGAGGCCTTGCAGAGAAAAAAGGCTGTAAAAACAGGAACGGCCAGCCCGAAAGAATTTACGGACTGGCTGTATCAGCAGAGTAATGTAATTGTTGAGCTGACCGAGATATGAAAAACTTTCTATCGTCAATTTCGCATTATTGCAATAACAGATTGCTTCTTCCATGAATGGTAATATTATCATCAAACTTTTGGAAGAACTATAAATGTCCGAGGTGCCTTTGATTTCGACAAAAAAACAGGCTGAATTGTTACAAAGCTCGGACATTTCAAAAATTTTTTGAGAAATGGCGAAAAAAGCGGGGCAGCACACGCCGCCCCGCCGATCCCATACGGTTATTCCATCGCCCGCATTTGTTCAATCAGGGATTGCTTTTTCTGTCTGCGGATTGTCCATACAGACAAGATCAGTTCCATTCCGAACAATACCAGAATGAACAGTCCCATTTCCAAAACCGGGAATTTGTAAGGCACTACATTTCCGGCAAAAGCTCCTATACTCATTTTTCTGCAAGCAAAGATGGAAGCCGGAAGCCCAACGATCAGCGTCGCCAATGTTGCAAAGAGCGCATAGCACAGCCCCTCACAGATGTTCATTTTACATAGCTGTTTTTGTGTTAGGCCGATAGAACGCAGAATACTGTTTTCCTGCTTGCGGGCTACCTGACGGCGGCCTTCTTCAAGGGAGCGGTCTGCAGCCTCAAAAACCATCCGACTTCGTCAATCAATGTCTTACCCGCCAGACAATAGAAAACGCCCGTAGCGGCCAGAAAAAACGTATAAAACGGGGCTTATCTGCCAGGCATACTGCAACAGGAGGTTTGCAGACAGCCAGGTGAGCGTAACCAGCCTGCGGCAACACAGGCACCTTTGAACTTCCGGCCGGTTCCATGATTCAGACGATGTTCGAAAAAGGCAATCAGTTTTCCGAAACCGACCACCGGATGCGGAAGCCACAACGGATCGCCCAGCAGTTTGTCCAAAAGCACTCCGGCCACAAGGGGAAGTGCGAACATCAATATTGATACATCCATTCTTTAATTGCGGTAATTAACTGGTTATTTTCTTCCGGAGTCTGGACGGCAATACGGAAAAAGCCTTCGTCAAGTCCTTCAAAATTAGATGCGTCACGAATCAGCAAGCCATGGATGTCTGCCAGCCATTCCTTCAGGGCGGAAGCTTTACCGCCTCGCAGACGGAGCAGCATGTAGTGGGTATCGGAAGGCCATATTTCGATCCCGCCCAGCTTTTCCAGTTCTCCGGCTACCCGCTGGCGTTCGGCAAGCAGGGCATTCAGATCCAGCTGATAGGCAGACTCATGACGGAGCAGATAGGTTCCGGCTTCGATGGCGAGGGCATTCACAGACCAGGGCATCCGGTAGCGCCGCAGTTTCTGAAGCAGGTCTTTATGTCCGGTGAGATATCCCAGGCGAAGACCGGGAACGGCAAAGCGTTTGGTCATGGAATGAAGCAAC
>ENA-OQAG01000028-OQAG01000028.1-human-gut-metagenome-genome-assembly--contig:-NODE-28-length-10394-cov-1.019188_pt1 | contig 10394 bp, 13 predicted proteins | sample MGYA00242734_ERZ504525 | MGnify/ENA primary metagenome ERZ504525 (study PRJEB26092, sample SAMD00036232) | human gut metagenome | host: Homo sapiens | study: EMG produced TPA metagenomics assembly of... | reverse complement strand
TACTGCAGCGTGTAGAGCTGGTAATATCTTCCCTGCGCTGCTAAAAGCTCCTGATGCGTTCCATGCTCCACGATTTTTCCGTGGGACAGTACGATAATCTCATCCGCATGCTGGATCGTCGAAAGACGGTGCGCTACGATCAGCATCGTTCCGATGTTCTTCATCTTTTCCATGGAATCCTGGATCAGAAGCTCGGTTTCGGTGTCGATGTTCGCCGTCGCCTCGTCAAGGATCATGACCGAAGGCTTATGGATGATGGTACGCGCAAACGAGAGAAGCTGGCGCTGTCCGGCGGAGAAGTTGTTTCCTCTCTCCCGCACCGGCTCGTCGAGGCCGTGATCCAGCTTGTTGATAAACTGGTCAGCATTCACATAATGGCAGACGTCCATGATCTCCTCATCGGAAATCCCCTCCTCGCGGAGAATAATGTTGCTACGGATCGTTCCCGAGAACAGGAAGACATCCTGCAGCATCTGGCCGAATTTTTTCCGCAGGGAATCGATCTTGATCTTTCGGATGTCGATGCCGTCGATCAGAATCTCACCCTTCTGGAACTCGTAGTTCCGGCAGATCAGGGAAAGAATCGTCGATTTTCCCTATCCTGTCAAGTTATATCCAAAAAAAAATTGTCGATTTTTTGCAATTAAAAGAAACCATTCTTATCGCTTCTTCTGTACTGGAAAAGGATTTTTCCTTTCCAACTCCTGTCCCTGCATTTCCATCTTTTTTATAAAGATGTGCTGCTGGCTGTCAGTTTCATATTGAATTGCCACACCAAGACCTTTTTTCATAAATGCAGCAACTCCCATATCTACAAAAGCCTCCTGCCCTTCTTTCTCCTGAAAACTGATTTTAGGGAAAGCCCCGGATAATTTTTCCCTAATATACAGTTCCATTTTTTCCAAACTCTCAAATGGCATAGCCTGTACTCTTTGTAATAGCTCCTGCAAACGTTCCTCTCTCATAATACATCTGCAATGATCAACACCAAATACCATAGCAAGGCTGTGTCCGCAATCCCAAGATACATGAATCTGTCCGGCATCATCTACAAACTGTACGGTTCCTAAATCACCGGGACTCAGTTTTACATACGGATCAGCTTCCATATCTTCCAACTCTACCCGACACCCCGGTGGGTACATATTTCTTAACACAATTCTTTCCGCATTACTTATCACTGTTTTCTTCCTTTCTCCAATCCGGCTACCGTCCCAAAGACTTATCTGGGACATTTCCCTCCAACAAATACTCTCTTTCTTTATTCCATTCCAGCACCTTTTCCATAGCAGCTTCCAACTGGTCTTCTGTCGTTTCTCTTGTATAGGTTCTATATTCCTGAAAATAGTCTTCCAAAGTGTTCTGCTGTATCTCCAGTTCCTCTTTATCATAACAATCCGGCTCTTCCAGCTCCTTCAACTCCTGCAAGATTTCCCAGCATTCCAAAACACTGTCTATCTCCCGCATTTCAAGCAGATAAGATAAAAATGTTTCCTCTGGCATAATACTGAAATAGCACCGGTCAAACCATTGCTCAATATACATGCGTTCATCAGAACCATTGGTATGTGTACCACAAATCAAATCTGCAACAAAGTTTTCAAATAGTTCACCGATTGATAGCCCAACTTTTCCAGACTTCCTACAGAGCTCTTCTACCTCATCTTGATACAACCTGATAGAAATAGTCCGCTTCAGGCTTTTTTCATAGGGTTCTATATCTTCCCCTGTCTCGCAGAAATGCAGATATGTATCCGTATAAATGTTTTCCATATCGCAAAATCTCCGGCTCATTGCCACATAATCTTTACTTTCCCGGTCCCATTCCAGCCGGTAATGATGTTCCCTTGCATGTTCCTCTAAATCTTTCCGTATGATATTTCTGGTTGCTTCCGGCAACTCCGCAATAAAAATGCTTGTATCTGGAACTGCTAATACTCTTTCTTTTACCACATTTGTCCTCCCTGTTTGTAAACATTCCTTGCCGCCGGCTGGTTTCCCAATACGTCCATATAGAGGATAATTCCCTGCGGGTCCAGATGTACGGTCATAAATTTCTGTATTTCCTGTAACAGAGCATGATCGGAAAATCCAGCCTGACAACCAATAAAATCCCTGATTTTTTCTACAATGTCCGGTTTACGGAACTCCTGTAACACCAAAATCGGAATTGTGTACTGCCCTCCCATAGCATCATAGGGCAACGATTTCCGTAATTCTTCTAAGAGATGCCGGTAATAATCAACTACCACCTGGTCTGTTTTCCACGCTTTTTCCTCACAATCCCGGAGTAAAAAATCATACTCTTTTTTTGCCTGTTCCATTTCTTTCAGGATTTCTACTGCCTCCACAGAGCAATACCCTTTCTCTTCTATCAGCTCCATCAGTTCTTCCATAGAATATGTTTCAAGATACATGGCTCCTCCCCCATCTTCTTTGCCTAATTTTCTCCTAATACAAAGAAGAGGAAGACACCGCAGCGTTTTCCTCCTCTTTTATGAAATCTTTTTCTCTACCGGAATCCAGGACAATAAGCTCTCCCGGTTCTTTCTTATTCTACTGCTTCCAGAAATTCGTCCCTGTATTTCCATACAATTTCAATATGTTCCGGATCATAAAAATTTATGACTTCAATCAGCTCATGCAGAACTTCATAAGACAGCTCTTCCAATCCCTTATATTTTACAAAAAGTTGCAGTCCCTCTGATTTCTCCTTTTGTTTTTCCTCCTCCCCCTTTAAAATTTTTGCTTCTATCTCCTGTATCTTTTGCTGATAAGCTGCTATTTTCTCCATATAGGTTTGTTTTCGTGCCAGGTAATCCTTCAAAGAAATCTGTTCTTCTACATATTGTTCATATAGTTCCATTTTCTCCTGTTTGCAAAGTGCCAGCTTCTTTTCATATTGCTTTTTCCGATACCGGAGTTTCGGAATATTCAAAGTCTGATTGGCTTTCTTTAACTGCTTTATGGTATCCTCTGCAAGGGCTGCCTGCTGTCTTATCATAATTAGCACCAGTTCTTCCAACTCTTTCTGCTTATATTTCTTTGGATAACAGGAAGCATTGGGGGCTGTCGTAACACTTTTACAATAAATCGGCTTTTCTTTGTATTCTGTCCGTATCCGCATTTTCCGACCACAATGCCCGCAGCGGATCAGGCCTGCAAAAATATTCTCAGAAGACGGTGTAGACCCATGATATTTTCTGTCCTTCTGTACCATGTCCTGGACCTTCTGAAGCTCCTGCTCCGTTACAATCGCTTCGTGTCCTCCTTTTACGCAAATCCAATCCTCTCTTGAAATATATCGGTACTCTCTTTTTGACGGAACCCTGGTTTCTGTTTTCCCTCTTACCGTCAGTCCTGCATAAACCGGATTAAACAAAATCAGCTTTACTAAATTTCCGTCCCAGAATTTCACAGATTTCTTTGCTTCCGGCGCCCAGCCTTTCCTTTGAAGATATACGGTAGGTGTTTCAACTTCTTTTTTATTCAGGTCCCTGGCAATGTCTGCATAGGTCTTTCCTTCCAACCTTTGGTCGAAAATCCCCCTTACAACGGAAGCTGCCTCCGTATCCAGATGAAGTTTTGTATGAACACCGTCATGGAAGCAATATCCGTATGTTGGGATTGAACCATGATATTGTCCCATTTCAGCCTGTTTCCTCATAACTTTTTTGATATTGTCGGAACAAATCTGGGATAAATCCCATTGATTAGGTTCTTAAATTTAATCTCCGTATCCTTTCTTTCGGAAGGTTTCTGGCTGCTGTCATAAAAATCATTGATTGAAATGAAACGCACCCCAAGGAACGGAAATATTTTTTCGATATAGTTTTGTGTTTCTATGGTATCCCTTCCCAGGCGGCTCAAATCTTTGACAATGATACAGATCCGTTTTCTCCTGGTAATCAGCCCCATCATGCGCTTAAATTCCGGGCGGTCAAAGGTTGTACCGCTGTAACCATCATCTACAAAGAAGAAAACCTTTGCCCCTGCAAATTCCGGCTGTTTTTCTACAAAATGCTGGATCAAAAGCCTTTGATTTTTAATGCTGTTGCTTTCCTCCATTTTTTCTTTATCATCTCTGGAAAGACGCAGATAAGCAAAAATAAAATCATACTGCATACGGAAGACCTCCTTCCATATTGACCAGTTCTTTTTCCAGCTCCTTTTCAAATAAATCCCCAAACCAGAACACGATTTCCACATAGTCTTTGGAATATACCGTAATCTTTTCAATAAAGCGGTCAGCAATCCCTTTCTCTATCTTCTGGAATCTTTGGTACTTTAGAAGTTCCTCTGTCCAGTCCATTCTTGCCTTCACCTGATCTAACAGGTTCTGTCCACGAAGCTGTACCTGCTTCATATTCTGCTTGGCTGCTTGCTGTTCTTCCTGATAGATTGATTTAATCTCCTGATATTCCTTGCAGTCCAACAGTCCGGTAGCATAATGCTCAAACAAGATTTCCAGTTTTCTTCCATATTTCTCATACTTCTGTCTGGCATTTTTTATTTTTTCTGCTACCTCCTGCTCCAGCTTTTGATAAAACTCTGCACCATAGGTCTTCTTACTTTCCACAGCAAGCTGGATCTGGTAGCGGAGTGCTGCCTTGACTGCCTGATTGATGTAGATTTCATTCACCGTGCGGAAACATTCCGTATGATCTGTAAGGGAAAAAGAAGGGCATTTATAAACCATATATTTATGTTTCTCATTGCCTCCGCTCCTGCACCTTCCAAGGCGTTTTCCGCAATGTCCACAGAAAATTCTTCCCTTAAAAGAACCATCTGCCCCCTGTTTTTCTTTTGGGTTTGCAGCCCAGTTATCTAACGTATCTTTCCAGCGTTCCTTTGCAATTTCCTGTGCTTTTTCATAAATCGCCCGTTCCACAACTGCTTCCCAGGCATTTTCACACACTTCCCACTGCTCTTTTGGTATCATCTGAAGAGGAATATTCTGTGCAAGCATCTGTTTTGTTTTCCCATAAACAGCAGCACCAATGTAAACGGGGTTCTGTAAAATCTTCCTGATACCGTCTGATCTCCATAACCGCCTTTTTTCCGGCTCCTTTCCCTGTTTCCTTTTCTGATAGCTGTCCTCCGGTCCTAATACCTTTCTGCCATTCAGTTCCCTTGCTATATCATAGCTTGACATTTCTTCAAACACATACCAGTAAAAAATCTGCAGGATTATTTCTGCCTCCTCTGGTTCCGGCACCAGCTTCTTGCTGTTTTCCTCTGCCCTTTGGTATCCATAAGGAGGTCTGGAACCCCAGAACTCTCCCCGCTCCCTGGACAGCCGGTGTGCCTGTACCAGTTTCTCTGAAACTTCCCTGGCATAATAATCATTCATAAAGTGCTTCAAAATATTGGTGGTCCGGTCTTCTACACAAGCCGGGTTCGCACTGTCATATTCGTCCATAACGGAAACAAACCGGATATTTAAAGTTGGGAAAATTACATCAATCAAATCTACAGCATCTAAGGCGTCCCTTCCAAACCGGGCAAAATCCTTTACAATGATGCAGTCAACCTTTTTATTTGCCACATCTTCCATCAACTCTTCAAATGCGTTCCTTTGGAACGTTGTACCTGTCACACCATTATCCGCATAGACTTTTACCACCAGCATTTCCGGGTGTTTCTTTGCGTAGTCTTCACAGATCTGTTTTTGGATATAAATGGAATCCCTTCTGCCATGCCCTCCGTCCTTTTCGGAAAGCCTTACATAAATATAGGTTCTCAGATACTTCATTTCCGGCTTGCTGCTTTGTCTTTTCTGTCCTCTTTTGCTTACCTTAGGCACTTGCTTCCGCCCCCTTTCCTTTCAGGAAGGCTTCCACATGCTGATCCGGCTTTGCTCTATTTACCGTTTCCAGCAGTCCCAATACCTTTTCAAATTCATCTTCAAACCAAAAATGAATGATAATGCGCTTCTGCTCATATACCTCAATCCGTTTGACCAGGTTTACCAGCATTAAGCGGTCCACTTCCGTCCGGTCCCGGTATTCCAGAAAATATTCCAGCCACTCCTGCTGTTTTTCAAGGGTTTCCTGCAAGTTTCGGATTTCCCTTTGCTGGCACTCCATTGCCTGCCGGATTTCCTCTAAAGACTGGTCATACTTTGCTTTGAAGGTTTCAAATTCTGTCCGGTCCAGGATTTCTTCTGCAAAACTGTCATACAGTTTTACTTTAATGTTTAAAATCCTCTGGCTCTCCTTTTCCAGCATCTCCAGTTTTTTGTCTTCTTCCAAAAGCCGCTGTCTTGGGATTGAGGCAGTTTTTACATACGCCAGTATCTCTTTCAGCTCCACCAGAACAGAAATATAATGCAGGATTGCCTCTGTCACAGCTCCTACCAGTTTTTTCTCACTGATACTATGGGAACTGCACTGCTTTTCATAAAGGGAAGTCGAACATACATAATAGTGGTGGACTTTATCTGGGCTTTTCAGTACCATGCTTTCTTTACAGTCCCCACATTTTACCAGGCCTGAAAGAAGCGCTAGCCCCTTTGCACCTCTCATGGTATCCATTTTCATCAGGTTGCCCACCACTTCATATTGGTGTCTATTGATAACCGGCTCAAAAGCATTTTCATACCGTATCCACTCAGCTTCCTCTTTGTGGATCACAACCTTTACTTTATGGTTTGGCGTTGTGGTTTTTCCCTGTATCAGCACTCCGGTGTAGCGTTCATCAAGAAGGATACGACGCACCATAGTTGGCATCCAGACCGGTTTTTCCGTCAGACGGAACCCTGTCTTTAATTTCTGTTTTAAATATACCTGCTTATACCGAAGAGGCGTCAAGATCCCACGCCGGTTTAATTCTTCGGATATATCCGTCAGGCTGTAGCCCTGCATTTTCATGTGGTAAATATCCCGTACAACAGAAGCTGCCACTTCGTCCATGACCAGCTTATGTTTATCCTCTTCGGATTTCAGATAACCATAAAAAGCAAAAGGCGCTACACACTGCCCGGCTGTCATTTTGACATACAAATGGGAACGCACACTTTTGGAAGTATCCGCAGGGTAAAGGTCATTGATTAAACTTTTAAATCTCAGGGTAAGGAAATCACGATTTGGCGTGAGGCTGTCATAATTGTCATTGACAAGGATCAGGCGCACACCCATTTTCGGCAGGATACGTTCCACATACTGTAAAACACCGGAAAAGTCCCTTCCATAACGGGAAAGGTCTTTGACAATAATACAGTCTGCTTCCCCCCTCTTCCAGCATACGCAGCATTTCCTGAAAACCGGGGCGGTTAAAGTTTGTGCCGGTATATCCATCATCTACACATTCTTTTACCACCTGAATTTCAGGGTGGCTCTTTAAAAAGCTATGGATTAGTATCCTCTGGTTTGATATGCTGTCGCTTTCCCTGTTATCACCATCTTCGTCAGAAAGGCGCAGGTAAACAACCGCACGATAGATTTTTTTAAGTATTTGATTTTTCATTGTATTCGCTCCTATCATTTAGATTCGTCAGCCGATTCCCTAATGATAGAGGCTACTGGGTCCTTGCCATCATCCTACCATAGTCCAGAAGGTTTGTCCACCCTGTAATCTGCCAACAATCCGCTTTCTTCCCTATCCCTGTCGTGGCTTTACCATTTCATCTGCACAAGGCTTTGCATGGCTTCCTCTATGGTACGGTTGGTAGAAGCAAACCCAATCTTTATGGTGATCCCCTTATATTTCAGAAAATAAGGGTTTCTTTCCGGACTCCAGGATTTCCCGGACCTTCTCCGGTTTGCTCTTTTTTACATCAATCTTCAGTTTCTCTACATCTTGTATCTCTTTCGGGTCAATGTCCTCAAACGTCATTTCCCGCATCTTCAGCAGTTCTTCCCGCGAGAGCATTATATCCCTTCCCTGGTACAGCAACTGCACAGATACGCATCTAAGTCCTGCTCAAATTGTTCCTGTTTCTCCCAGGTGTGCATTAAATACTGTTTCAGTCTGGCATAATCTAAAATCCCATAACCGATACAGTCTATCTGCACCTGAAAAGACTGGAGCAGTTCCATAGTCTGTAAAATTTCTTCCGGACAATAGGATAACCTGCTAAGCCCGGATACCACAATCACATCAATCATGCCTTTTCCTGCAAGCACTGCCAGCCTCTGCCAGTTTTCTTTTTCTATGGAATTACCACACCCTACACCTTCCAGTAAAGTAACCACATGGTATGTCTGCTGTTCACAGTAATGCAGGCTTTTTTCTTTTTCATAATACAAAAGCCCGGCACATGGAATGGGAATATCCAGATACACTGCCGCCCGCTGGGGACTGTTCCTATTTTCTATCTCTTTTTTTCCTTTGCAGATCCATGCAGGGAATAACATTCCTCCCTGAAAGATCTCTTTATCTTCTGAAAACAGTTTTTGTAACATCTCTCTATTCATTGCTCTGCCTCCTCTTTCTTTGGCTCCTGTTTTCATTCCAGGGCTATAAAGAAACCGGCGTTTCCCCATAGCCCTAAAATGAACCCATTTTACACACCATACTGGCAGGGCTTTCCCTGCCAGCATGTTTTTTATTTTCTCACCCCGGTGTGAACGGGAGCATGTAGGACCGGCCCGGCTGGCCGCCTGACACCCTGCAGCACCCTTTCCCGCTGCAGCATGTCCCAGACGCTACCCTGGTTGCAGTGTTTTATGCAAAGGTATCATTATCATTCGGCTTTCAGACTGCCTGCCACCCACAGCCTATGTCCGGGCGCTGCTCACACTTTCCCTTCATCTTCTACGATTCCTTGTTTGATCCGCTTCTTTTCTGCCTTACCTGCTGCCACTGCGGACAAGTGTATCTTCGCACAGCTCATGACCCTGCATCATACAAAATAGAATGTGCCGAAATGTTTTGTGTCCTTTAAGATATTTCTATAGATTAGCGTCAGAAATGACACGTTTGTTTTAAAAAAATATCACCATACTGATATTCAGTTTTCAAGGTTCTTCCCGGCTGAAAACATCAGCCTGCCAAAAGACACCATAACCCTGATGTGTTTTGGCAGACTGTTTTCGGTCTGCATTTCTCTTTATTTTTTTAACCGGATAATCATATCTGCCCAAAATTCCGTACATGCCTGCCGCATCAACTCCAAAAGCCGGTCTTCGGTAATTCCCGTAATCACGTTCTCTTCTTTCTTTTCCGGTTTTGGTTCCGGTACTTCCAGTGCTTCCTCCCGTATCTTCATTGTGAGCATGGATAAGGAAGGGGAATTGGCACAGTTGATAAAACCGATATAATGGTTCACCACATCATAATCACCTCTGCAGCTTCGGACAATATCAAACGCATGGCGGATTGCCCGTTCTACCCGCTGCCCTGTCGTGCCATGTTGCTGGGCCACCTTAAAATACAGATATGTCGTTTTAATCTTGCTGTCTTCTTCCAGAAGCAAAACACTGTCTACAATATAGCCAAATCCTTTTACATTGGCAGGCATTCCCATTTTAAATAATACTGCTTCCACCTTTTCTCTTGATAACATTTCCCTTTTCCTCCCTATCTGTATTCTCACTTCCTGCTGTCTTGCTGATATTTCTTTAGCCCTTTCTTAATTCCCTCTATGGAATAGATCAAAAGGTTAGTTTCTCTTTCATCACAATCCTGTACCAGATACCAGATTTTTTCCTTCAACATCATATCTTTTTTCGCTGTACCCATGTGTATAAAGTGTTCTTTTATGGGAATATCCATAGCTTCCAACAGCCGGATATAAGTTTTCATTCCCATAAGTCTGGCATGTGTTTCAATCTTCGCCAGATGTGATACGGAAATATCTGCTTTCTCTGCAAGCTGCTCCTGAGTCAGTCCCCTGGATTCCCGCAAGGCTTTTATGGCATCTGCTACAATATAAAGTTCATTCTGCATTCTTTTATCTCCTCGTTGATTACAGGCTCTATTATAATTACAAATCCTTTCCCTGGTAATGGACTATGGAGGCAAGATTTCCCAGTTTCATTACCATTTCTTTCCTTTTTTGGTTTTAGAGATTTATTATATCTGAACGAGTTGAAAACGATTTTTGCACCATTTAACGAAAAAGCACTGCATTATCTCTTCAATTAGGCATAAAAAAGGAGAGAACGTCACATATCGACTCCTCTCCAATAGCTTCTATTCATCTAAGATATTTGCCAATACATAGGCTTACTTGTTTTTTCTTTCCAGGAACCTCCGTATCTCTTCCACACTATCTAATATGGGAATGAACGGGGCAGACGGGCTGCATACTGGATCTTGACTGGACAGTTCCAGTGCATTAATAAATGCTTCTGCCTTTTTGGGGTCTTCAATCACAAGCTCTGTAAGGATACTTGATGTAGCCATATAGAAAGCACCTCTTTTCTCTCATATCTTAAAAAATTCTTTCG
>ENA-OQAG01000027-OQAG01000027.1-human-gut-metagenome-genome-assembly--contig:-NODE-27-length-10817-cov-0.831618_pt1 | contig 10817 bp, 11 predicted proteins | sample MGYA00242734_ERZ504525 | MGnify/ENA primary metagenome ERZ504525 (study PRJEB26092, sample SAMD00036232) | human gut metagenome | host: Homo sapiens | study: EMG produced TPA metagenomics assembly of... | reverse complement strand
CAGACAGCATATGATAAAAGAAAGCTGTCTGTATGGACAGAAAGGCAGGTTAAATCTGATGAAACAGGAAAATTACATAAAGGGTATGATAATGATCATCCTGTCGGCGTTTTTCTTTGCTTGTATGAATGTGAGTGTGCGTCTGGCAGGTGATCTGCCGTCTGTGGAGAAGAGTTTCTTCCGGAATCTGGTGGCGGCGGTGTTTGCAGCGGTGATTCTCTGTAAAAATCGTACAGTGCCGAAGGTGGATAAGAAATACTGGGGACCGCTGATCCTGCGTTGTGTGTGCGGGACACTGGGGATTCTGTGTAACTTTTATGCCATTGATCATCTGTTGGTGGCAGATGCATCGATCCTGAATAAATTGTCTCCGTTTTTCGCGATTATTTTTTCATTCCTTTTGTTAAAGGAAAAGATCAGACCGGCGCAGGCTGCGTGTGTTGCGCTGGCGTTTATCGGATGTTTATTTGTAGTGAAACCGGGATTTCAGAATGCGGCACTTGTTCCGGCACTGATTGGAGTCTGCGGTGGACTGGGAGCAGGAATTGCGTATACGATGGTGCGTGTACTGGGAACTCACGGAGTGAAGGGACCGGTTATCGTGTTTTATTTTTCATTTTTCTCCTGCTTGTCGGTTGTACCCTGGATGTTGTTCCATTTCACACCCATGAGTATGAAGCAGCTTGTGACATTGCTGATGGCAGGATTATTCGCAGCGGGCGGACAGTTTACGATTACGGCTGCATACACCTATGCACCTGCAGGGAAGATTTCCATCTTTGATTATTCGCAGATTATTTTTGCCACGATGCTGGGATTTGTCCTGTTTGGAGAGATTCCGGATAAGTACAGCTTTACAGGATATGTGCTGATTTATTCTGGCATCATTGGGTACCTTTCTTTATAATATGAGGGTAGCTAAGGCTGGTAAATGAAGAAAAAGTAAAAAAGGATTTTTCTGATTTTATCCAGTAAGTCTGATGAAATCAGATCAGTATATAGAATTATCGGATTGTAAACTATAAAATAAAAAAAGTTGTCAATAAAAACGCTTTGTGTTAAAGTATCCAATATGTTAAAAAATTAAGGAGAAAGGTGCACAAAGATGTCTTTTATAAAAAATATTCCACTACGCCCTCACCATGGAATGTGCCTTGCATATTTCAAGGGTGAGGGATATAGTAACGGGTTTTCCGCACATATGCAGGAAATGCTGGATATTTTCCAGAAGGGAGCAAAGATACAGCTTCATGCAGATACAGACGAGATCTGTTCTGCCTGTCCGAATAATGAAAAAGGATGCTGTTCTTCCTTTTCACTTGTAGAAGCATATGACAATGCAGTGCTGGAGCTATGCGGCCTGGAGAATGGACAGATCATGGAATTTGATGATTTTACAGATGTTGTTCAAAAGAAAATCCTGGCATCAGGAAAGAGGAAAGAAATCTGTGGGAATTGTCAGTGGAACTCCATCTGTGAAAGTCAGAAGAGCAGATGGGAGAAATGCTAAGAAAAATAGAGTAACAGAATGAATAGCGTTCCGGTACAGAACAGAAGCTATGAATAAAAAAGTCAAATGCGCAAATAGTGCAGTGAAAGGACATAACGATAAAAATGGAAAATACAGAATCACGTTTATATTTCGCCAGTGACTACATGGAGGGTGCGCATCCTGCGATCATGAAAGAAGCTGATGGAGACAAACCTGGAGAAAACAGTGGCTATGGTCAGGATCCATATACAGAAGATGCGAAAGAAAAGATCAGAAAAGCCTGCAATGCGCCGGAGGCAGAAGTATTCCTGCTGGTTGGCGGAACACAGACCAATGCCACAGTAATCGATGCACTTTTGAAATCCTATCAGGGAGTTGTGGCTGCGGATACAGGTCATATTGCAACCCATGAATCTGGCGCTATTGAATTTGGTGGACATAAGGTTCTGACAGTACCGCAGAAAGATGGAAAAATCTCTGCACAGCAGATTGAGAAGCTGGTGAAGGATTTCTATGATGATGCCAATTATGAGCATATGGTAATGCCCGGGATGGTATATATTTCCCAGCCAACAGAATATGGTACCCTGTATTCCAGAGAAGAATTAGCAGCTCTCAGCAAAGTCTGCCGGGAAAATCATCTTCCCCTTTATGTGGATGGCGCCCGCCTTGCCTATGCACTGGCAAGCCGGAGAATGATGTGACTCTCACTGATCTGGCAGAACTTAGCGATGTATTTTACATTGGAGGAACCAAATGCGGAGCATTGTTTGGAGAAGCAGTGGTTATACCGCAGAAAGGACGGATTCCTCATTTCTTTACGATCATCAAGCAGCATGGAGCATTGCTTGCCAAGGGACGGATTGCAGGAATCCAGTTTGGTGAGCTGTTTACGGACGGGCTGTACCTGCGGATCGGCAAACCTGCAATGGAAGCTGCAGAGCAGATCAAGGATGCACTGAAGAAGTATGGATATCAGCTTTCTCTGGATACGCCTACCAACCAGATCTTCTGTATTGTGTCTAATGATGTAATGAAAGAAATAGCCCAGGATGTGGAGTTCGGATTCTGGGAGAAGTATGATGAGACACACTCTGTGATCCGCTTTGCCACAAGCTGGGCTACTACTATGGAAGATACACAGAAACTGATTCAGATTCTGGAAAAAAATAAATAAGAGAAAAAATCAATAGTCAGTTGATTTAGGCAGTATCAGGGCAATGGTACTGCCTTTTTCGCTGCTCTGGGTTACTTTTACCTGGCCGTTGTGCTGTCTGGCAATCTCGCTTACAAGAGCAAGCCCCAGACCTGCACCGCCCATGGCGCGGCTGCGGGATTTGTCCACACGGTAGAAGGGATCAAAGATTTTTTCCTGATTTTCAGGGGAGATACCGATGCCTGTGTCAGTTACCTCCAGGACTGCAGATTCTGCAGAATGAATGTTTACAGTAACAGAACCGGAAGGCCGGTTATATTTGATCGCATTTTCAACCAGATTATAGACTGCCCGGTACAGAAGGATATAGCTGCCTGTAACAGTACAGTCACCTTCTGTCTGAATAAGCCGGATCTGATGCTTGTCTGCAACCGGATCCAGATCGCAGAAAACTTCTTCTGTGAGTGCTGCAAGGGAAATTGTGCAGAACGCTCTACAGTTTGAAGACCTGTCATGTCCAGCAGGATTTCCGCAAGATGGGAAAGCCGTCCGGTCTGTTCCTGAAGCATGGTGAAAAGTCTGTCGTATTCCCGGTGTGTGTGTTCCGGTTTTTTGTAAAAAACTTCCAGATTTGTCTGCATTACAGCTAAGGGTGTGCGAAGCTCATGTGCTGCACTTGCCACAAACTGCTTCTGTGCAGAGAAGGCATTATCCAGGCGGGCAAGCATGTCATTAAAGGATCTGGTCAGACGTGAGATTTCATCCTCTGAGAGTGGGACTTCCAGCGGTTCAGACAGATTCTGTGCCTGTACCTGGCTGATCCTGTCGCTGAATCTGCGCAGGGGAGCCAGGGCTCTTCTGGTGACAAACCAGGTACAGATACTGCTGAGAAGAATAATGATACCTGTGGCGATCATGCTCTGGAACAGAAAGTTGTTTTTTTGTATTCTGGATCTGGTTTTCCAGATCAGGGATGAGGATTTTTGGATCTACATTGATGGAGATCGGGTTTGAATTGTCGGGGGTGACCAGAACCACATAGTCGGAGATCCCTTCCAGGCCGGTCACAGCAGAACGGCTGATGAAGAAATACATCAGTGCACAGGCTGTGATAACCAGCCCGGAGATCAGCAATGTGAGCCGCCACTGGAGAGAGAGCCTGCGGGGGGAAAGTTTTTCTGAATAAAATTTCATAGATAAATCCTTTCGTTTCATTATAATGACATAGTAGTATTTGAAATCTGAAAATATTTATTGTACAGATATGAATGATTTTTATTCTTCCAGAATATATCCCTGTCCAATCTTATTTTGTATAGGATCATATCCAAGGGCAGTTCGCAGTTTTTTTCTTAAAGAAGAAATATGCACCCGGATGGAATTACTGAAGCTGTTCACGCTGCCGTCCCAGAGATGCTCGATCATTTCCTCAGGGCTGATGATCCGGTTGCGGTGAAGCAGAAAATATTCCAGAAGTGCGCTTTCTTTCCTGGTGAGAGCCAGAGGCGTGCCATCTACACTGGCTTCTCTTGTACGTGTGTCAAAGGTAATGCGGCTGCATCTCAGGCAGACATCCTCCTGGATAAATTTGCGTCGGGTAAGGCTGCGGATGCGGGCTTCCAGCTCTTCGAAATGAAATGGCTTGGTGAGGTAATCGTTGGCTCCCAGATCCAGCCCTTCTACCTTATCCTGGATCTGTACTCTTGCGGAGAGTATGAGAACAGGAGTATTGGTATTGAAGGTACGGAACTGACGCAGGATTTCCAGACCGTCAATTCCCGGCAGGTTCAGATCCAGAAGGATCAGGTCGTAATTCTCTGTCATACATAATTCCAGTCCCTCTTCTCCGTCAAAGCAGGTATCTGTTTCGTATCCGTCCATGCGGAGTCCCTCTGCCATGGAGCGGCAGAGCTGTTCTTCGTCTTCTATAATTAAAATGTGCATGATAGTCTCCTTTTTGAATTTCTAGATTTATAGTTTATCATAGCACACGAAGTATAAATTCGTGTAAAAAAGAAATGTTCATATTAAAATATCCGATTACAAAGTTCTTTTAACAACCGTAGCAAGAATTCCCTCACCTCTATAGGGACGCCACTGAAAAAGTGGTCGTAAAATCATATATCTGATATAATTAAGGTATCATAATTGTCGGAGGTTGAAATGTTATCATCCAACTTAAACTTAGCCTTAGTTATTATTCAGATTTATATGACATGATTGTTCCAAAAGATCATATTCTAAGAAAAATCAGGGAATTGGTCGATTTTTCTTTTATATATGATGAATTAAAAAATAAATATTGCCTTGATAATGGACGTAATGCAAAAAACCCTATATTGCTATTTAAATATCTGCTTTTAAAATATCTTTATAACCTTTCTGATAATGGTGTTGTTGAAAGATCACGATATGATATGTCTTTTAAATATTTTCTGGAATTAACGCCAGAAGAAGAGGTTATCCATCCTAGTCTTTTAACCAAATTCAGAAAGCAGCGTTTAAAAGATGAAAATATACTTGATCTGCTCATAAATAAAAGTGTAGAACTTGCCATAAATCAAGGTGTTTTAAAAAGCAATACTATAATTGTTGACTCAACTCATACAGAAGCCCGTTATCATAAAACTACTCAGAGAGAAATGTTGAAAAAAGCCTCTACTTCTTTAAAAGCAGCTTTAAAAGATTCTGATAAAGACATTTATCTGCCAGATGAACCTGAAAAACGAGCTTCTTTAGATGAGTATAATGAATACTGTCATGCATTATTAAACACAGTTCAGGAAAGTCCGTATTCAGAACTGCCAACGATTAAAGAAGAATCTTCTATGTTATCCGAAATTTTGGATAATCAGATTGATTGTTATGATCAATCCATTGACCCGGATGCCCGGATTGGCCATAAAACGGTCAATTCTTCTTTTTACGGATACAAAACTCATTTGGCCATGACAGATGAACGGATTATCACAGCAGCAACAATCACATCCGGCGAAGCATTTGATGGTCAGGAACTTCCAGTACTGGTTCAAAAAAGTAAAGTAGCAGGTGCAACCGTTAATGAAGTAATAGCAGATACCGCATATTCCACACTGGAAAATTTAAAAGATTCACAAAGCAATGACTATAAATTAATTTCAAAGCTTAACCCGAGCATCATAAAAGGGACTCGTTCAGAGGACGGCTTTATCTTTAATAAAGATGCGGATACCATGCAGTGCCCAGCGGGGCATTTGGCTATAAAATATCGAATTGACAAACGTAGTAATCAGAAAAAGAATACACGTATCAAATATTTTTTCGATATTAATAAATGCCATGTCTGTCCTTATCGTAATGGCTGCTATAAAGAAAATGCAAAAACCAAAACGTATAGTACACTATTAAATCGGATTATCATAAAAATCAAGAAGCGTTTCAAAAAACACAATATTTCAAGGAACGTTTCAAAACCCGCTATATGATAGAGGCAAAAAATAGTGAATTAAAAAATATACACGGATATAGTCGTTGTGATGCTGCTGGACTATCAAACATGCAACTTCAAGGAGCAGTATCAATATTTGCAGTCAATTTAAAACGAATTTTAAAACTAAAGGGAGAAGTCTGCCCAAATGAGGAAAAATAGGAAAATTCATCTCTCAAAAGGGTAGATTTTGCATCCCTCAAAACACTATTTTAGCAATATTTTATTATCAAGGAACATTTTTGCACATACTTGACACCTTGTGATACTAAACTTACCACTTTTTCAGTGGCGTCCTATAGGTGATGGGATGAATTGCACATTCGAGCATGTCTGCTCAAATTCAATAAAAAATCGCAAAAACACTTGTTCTGATACAATAAATATATTATAATAAAAAAGAACAATATGCTCTTGAAATTTGGACGGTCGAAATAAGCAATAAGTGAGTGTACATAATGAGTTTAGATAATAATTCTCATTCAGTGTTTTTGTTTGATTCTGGTTATGAAATATAGCAGAAAGATGCTGGACGATAAGATGTCAGAGAGAACAAAAGAAATCTTTGAAATATAGCACCTGTTGAAACAATCCATCAGTATATAGAGAGTCAGGGTGAGAAAGATAAACCGGGCAGTAAAAATAAGGATCTATCCAAATAAAGAACAGATAACCCAGATAGAGAAGACGATCGGCTGCAGTCGTTTTCTCTATAACCGGATGCTTGCGGATAAGATCCGTTATTATCAGGAAGAAAAAAAGATGCTGAAAAATACGCCGGCCGGATATAAAAAAGAATATCCATGGCTGAAAGAGGTAGATTCTCTTGCGCTGGCGAATGTACAGTTAAATCTGGAAGGGGCTTTCCGGAAATTTTTCCGGGAACCGGGAGTGGGATTTCCGCATTATAAATCAAAAAAACATTCGCGGAAATCCTATACAACGAATATGGTAAATGGGAATATCTGTCTGCAGGACAGGTTCCTGAAACTGCCAAAGATGCAGCCGGTAAAAATAAAACTCCACCGTATGATCCCGGAGGGATGGAAGCTGAAATCAGTGACTGTGAGCAGGGAACCGTCCGGAAAATATTTTGCCAGCCTGCTGTTCGACTGTGAAAACCAAACAGCGGAGAAAAGACAGGCGGAAAAATTCCTGGGGATGGATTTTGCCATGCATGGGATGTGTGTATTTTCTACCGGTGAAAGAGCCGGATATCCCATGTTCTACCGGAATGCAGAGAAAAAACTTGCCCGGGAACAGAGAAAACTTTCCAGATGTGAAAAGGGCAGCCGTAACTATCAGAAACAGAAGAAAAAGGTTGCTTTATATCATGAAAAGATAAAGAACCAGAGGAAGGATTTCCAGCATAAGCTCAGCCACAGCCTTGCAGAAGACTATGACGCAGTATGTGTGGAGGATCTGAACCTGAAGGGGATGGCCGGAGGCCTGCATTTCGGAAAAGGGATACAGGATAACGGATACGTCAGTTCCTTTCCATGCTTGGATATAAGCTGGAAGAACGTGGAAAATATCTGATAAAAGTAGACAGATATTTTGCATCCAGTAAGATATGCAGCGTATGCGGACATAAGAAGAAAGAGCTGGCATTATCAGAACGGATATACCTATGCGAATGTGGAAACCGGATGGACCGGGATGTGAATGCGGCGGTCAATATTCTGAAAGAAGGAAAAAGAATATATAAAAAATGTGCATAATAGCACAGAAAAGATCCGTAACCGGATAAAAAAAGAACCGCGGGACACGCGGGGATAGCCTGTTTTAGCTTTGCCCTGAAGGGCAATTGAGCAGGAAGCTCCCACTTCAAAATCTGTAAGATTTAAGTGGCGAGAGCATGTCACCAAGTTTCAGATTTGTCTGTGACTGGCCATGAAATAAAATTTTGAAAAAAGTTATTTTCTTAACACAGATTTTATTTCTCAGATGCTATAATGTGTGCATATCAATAAAACGATGCCTGTTATGCGGGGACAAAATCCAAATCTGCGGACAGACATAAGGAATTAACCAATTAAACTGTGAAGCAGTTATTTGGTTAGGAGCAGGTAGAGAAGTGTATGTTTTTATCGGCTTGGCTTAAAAGTAATATAAAAATCATAACAGTAAAAAATGAAGGGAGCTTACTTATAATGAAAAACAGAAGAATGAGATTAATGGCGATTTTTGCAGCAGGTGTATTAAGTGTGACATCTATGGGAGGTATTGTAACTGCACATGCAGAGGAAACTCTTTCAGTGCCTGCAGAGGAAGCCGGTGCAGGTGCGGTTCAGATGGATGGAAAGGATGCTCAGGCAGCAGAAGATGGCAGTGTGGCAGCTTCCGAGGGCTTGATCGCAGGATCTTTCAAACCGTCAGAGATTGCTCAGCCGGCACAGGATACTTATGAATATCCATTCCTTGGAATGAAATTAGGGATTTCCAAAGATCTGAAAGAGCAGATGGAGAAGAAGAACATTTCCATGTTTATCAGATGAGAGATGGAATGACAATGCAGATGCAGTCACATATGCTACAGCAAGCTGGTGCACCCTGACAGATGAGCAGAAGGATGCAGAGGTGGATAAGATGGGCACCGGATATGACGATTGGCTGAAAAGTCTCAGCAGAGTAGGTGTGATCGGAATGTATGATGAGGAATCCCAGAAAGATCTGGATAGGATTACCGGCTGCACAGAGCATAAAGAACTGGGCACCAGCAGTGATGGCAAATATAAATATTATCTCAGCACAAACAAGGATGCGGATGCAGATCTGTTAAAGGACGTGGAGGGGATTGAGGTAACACTTACAGAAATGACTCCTTTCCAGATGCTCTCTGCATTTGACCAGCCACAGGATACTTCTGATAGTACAGAGGCGACTGAAGGAACAAATGTAGGTAAATTTGAAACAACAGGAGTTGATGGAAAACTTACACACAGGATATCTTTAGCAAATATGATCTGACTATGGTAAATATTTTCACCACCTGGTGTTCTCCATGTGTCAATGAGATTCCTGATCTGGAGAAACTTTATCAGGAGATGAAGGATAAAGGTGTGGGAGTAGTAGGCGTGACACTGGATACAGTAGGCAGTGATGGAAAGCAGGATGAGGAAGCAGTGAAAAAGGCTCAGGTACTTCAGGAGAAAACAAAGGCATCCTATCCATTCCTGATCCCGGATTCCGGAATGATGAACGGACGTCTTAATGGAATCTCCGCTTTCCCGGAAACTTTCTTTGTTGATAAGAACGGAAATATTGTAGGCGAAACTTACTCCGGAAGCCACAGTCTGGACGAGTGGAAAGAGATCGTGGAAAAAGAGCTGGAGAATGTAACAGAGGGAAAATAAAAAAATGGATGAATTGAAAACCAGCAAAATATGGAACAGTAAATGGCCGGCGTTGATTCTTATGCTTGTGGGAGTCTGCTTTATGGGATATGGGATTTTCCGCGGAGAGCTGGCAGTGGTGTTTACAAAAGCCATTAATATCTGTATGGAATGTGTAGGAATAGGATAAATGAGTAACAAAAAAGAACAGCGATAACAAAAGTAATAAGAAACAAAACACAAAAAATATGAAGATCAATGAGTGGCCCCGCCACGGAATCCAGGCACTGTGGGCGTTCATTACAAACAGTCATGTTACCGGCTTTGTCACAGGCAAAATTTACACAGGCAAATTGAAAAATGCCTGTGTTCCGGGCCTGAACTGCTATTCCTGCCCCGGTGCTGTTGGCGCCTGTCCTATCGGTTCTCTTCAGGCTGTGATAGGGAGTTGGAATTTCAAGATGGCTTATTATGTGGTGGGATTTCTTATCTTCATCGGAGCTATGGTGGGAAGGCTGATCTGCGGTTTTCTCTGTCCCTTCGGATTGATTCAGGATCTGCTGAATAAGATTCCGTTTCCTAAGAAAATCCGCACATTCAAAGGCGACAAGCTGCTTCGTAAGCTGAAATATGTGATTTTCGCAGTATTTGTAATTCTGCTTCCATTGTTTCTGGTGGATATTATGGGACAGGGGGCACCCTATTTCTGCAAACTAATCTGCCCGGCAGGAACACTGGAGGCGGACTGCCACTGGTACTTCTGAATAAATCCATGCGCAGTGCACTGGGCTGGCTGTACATATGGAAGAATGTGATCCTGATCATAACGATTATTCTCTCCATTTTGATCTACCGTCCGTTCTGCAAATATATCTGTCCTTTGGGAGCACTTTATTCCATCTTTAATCCTGTTTCCCTGTATAAATACAGAGTGGATAAAGATAAGTGTATAAAATGCGGAAAATGTGCAAAAGCATGCCAGATGATAGTAGACCCTGTGGAAAACTCCAACAGTCCGGAATGTATCCGTTGTGGAAGATGCCGCAAAGTCTGTCCGACAGATGCAATCCAGTGTGGAATCAGAAGAAAACCACAATCATGAAGAAAATAAAGTGATACTAGTGTACCAACAAGTTGATTTCTAGAACAATCTTGCGTCTAAATTTCTTATTTCCGCGTTGTCGTCGGTCGCCGTAGCCACCGCTACGCCTCCTTCCTCCGCCTTGAAATAAAAAAATTTATCCTGCAAGATTGTTTCAAGAATCAACTTGTCGGCACACTAGTACAGCGATATTAATATAGCAGAAACTTAATTTTCGCTGTACTGTAAGCGTGAAATAAGTCAGAGGAAGATGAAAAACACAGGAA
>ENA-OQAG01000025-OQAG01000025.1-human-gut-metagenome-genome-assembly--contig:-NODE-25-length-10920-cov-1.027518_pt1 | contig 10920 bp, 8 predicted proteins | sample MGYA00242734_ERZ504525 | MGnify/ENA primary metagenome ERZ504525 (study PRJEB26092, sample SAMD00036232) | human gut metagenome | host: Homo sapiens | study: EMG produced TPA metagenomics assembly of the... | reverse complement strand
AATAATAAACTGAGGATTTTTAGAATCTTCTTCTATATAGTCCCTTAATTTACTAATATAAACCATTATTGTATTACTATCATATAAATACTCGTCTTCCCATACAGCTTCAAAAATAGCCTTTTTAGTAAAAACCCGTTTTGGATTATTCATCAGTAATTTCAAAAGTTTATATTCCTTATTTGTCAAACATATTTTTTCTTCATCTTTATATAAGCAACATTCTTTACAGTCCAATTTTAGATTCTGAAAACAGATAACTTCTTCTTGAATTTCCTCTGCACTACCAAATTCATAAAATCTTCTAAGTTGAGCATCGACCCTTGCTACCAACTCTAATGGATTAAATGGTTTTGCTAAATAATCATCAGACACCTTTTTGCAATCCAATAATCTTATCTTCACTCTGTACTTTTAGCTGATACAATAATAATAGGAATATTCTTTTTTTCTCTTATTGCTTTCATAACACTCATAACCATTTACTAATGGCAACATAATATCTAAAATAAGCAAATCAATTTTTTCTTTTTTAGCAATTTTTATTGCATTAATGCCATCTTCTGCTTTAATTAAATTATATTTATCTTCTAAATGTAAAACCATCAAATCTAAAATTTCTTTAGAATCTTCTACAATTAAAATAGTAAACATATTTCACCTCCATTTTGTCGCATAACAGTTTTTGTACTTGAAATGAACTTTTCTTCTTTTCATATTTCTATAATATTGAATTTGTTTGATATAACTATTATATTCCATATTTACGCCAACTTCAATTCTTACAAACAATTTTATATATTCATTAGCCAATTACCATTTTAGCACTTCATGATAATTTTCTCCCACAAATATCACTTATCAAACAAAATATAGTAAATCACATTTTTCGTAGTAAACTAATATTTGAAATTTCAAAGCTTTTACATAAAAAATGCCGCTACAGGTTTTTATCATCACCCGTAACGGCATTTTCTCTTATCTTATTCAGCCTTTTCTTCATTACCAGATTTTAAATACTTCATTACCTCTTCCACAGTTTTTCCGGAAGCAATCAATGCGCTAAATATCTCATCTTTCTGTTTATCTTCGATTTTCTTCCTGAGGTCCTTTGCTTTCAGACGCAGTTCTTTTAATTCTGCCTCTGTTGTTTTATCTCCTGTTCTACAGTTACTAGCTGCTCCTCCAGAGATATATTCTCCATTTTTTTGCGTCTTGGCATATCTGCTCCTCCTAATACGATATTTTCTTTATTGTATCACTCTTTATCGGAAAACACCATATATTTTTCTGGACTTTTCTTACCTCCCGTTTCTTCGCTGCTGTTTCTGGCTTTTGGCATATTCCATCTTTTTATTGTATTCGTCCATGATTGCACTTTCCAGATCTGCCTTAAATTCTGCATTAACTGCATGGGCAATGTCCTCCCGTTCTCCTTTTGCAGAATTTTTCTGGGGCATACCTACAAAGGTTTTTCCGTTCCATGCCTGGATCACATGAAGCTGCTGGATTGCCAATACGTCCTGCAGACGAATGGCAACATCTGCCTTAAAGGTATCGCTTCCCTGTACCGGATTTACACTCAGATTGTAATACAGTTCTTCCTCTCCCCAACTGCCCTTACAGTCTGTTTTAGTTTCTGTCATATTCTCATAGGCTTCCCTTACAGTATCCAACACTTCCTTTTGAAATTCCTTATCGGTAAACCGAAAAAAAGGAACATACTCCCCTGTTTCGTAATCTCTGTAACGGGGCATATCGAGGTACAGATTTCCTTTCGAGGACTCTTTAATTGCAAGACTTTTCACACAGAAGGCCTCATCAAAGGTAATGGTAGCAAATCCTTTCAGATTATTGATCTTTCCTTCTTCCTGTTTCAATTCCGGTTTATATACTCTGATATTATATTCCATATTGTGATCTCCTTTTCTACTCTACTTTTCTTTACCGAACCGCTGTCTGGCATGGAAGATTTTTGGTTTCCTCCTGCACTTCCACACACTCCTCCTGGTCCTTGATTTCCAGTTCTGCATCAATCTCCATCTGCCGGGTAATGTTTTCTTTTAAAAGCTCCTCATACGGGAAAGGCTTTGCATATTCCTGCTTTGCATTTTTTATCTCATTTTCACAGGTCTTAATTTCTTTTTGAACATCTTCTACTGCTTTATCAAGGGCATTCAAGCGGTTTTCCATACGGACCATATTGCCGGAGTCACTGCTTTTTAACTCCACACTATATTCCTTCTCTCCCTGAAGGAACAATACCGGCTCCATCATATCCTTTTGGACAAATACCTGAAATCCCTTATACATACCGACTTCGTGCCTGGTAAAAGCTGTCACACCTTCTATAATCCCACGCAGGACTTCCCCTGCTTCTTTATGCTTCTCATAGACTTTTCCCTGCAGCGTGATTGCAAACCCCGGCTGTACTTCCATAGCCTGGTTCCTACGGTCCAAATCCATTTGAAGCGATTGCAGTTCTTTCTCCAGACTTTGTATCCTTTTCGGGTACTGGAACGTAACCGCATCCTGCAAAGCAAACCGTTTCCCTTCATGTGCAGCTTTTAAAATTCTCAGACGTGCCACTTCATTATCTACTTGTATTTTTTCCATAATCAGGGGATTTTCAGAAGCTACCGCTTTAATCTCTGCAAAGTTTAGTACGGTTTCATCTATATCCTCACAGATCCTTGCCAGTTCCCGGCTGGTAAATACCTGGCTGATAAACCGCTGTTTTGTTTCTACAATGCCCCATAAATAAGCATCAAAAGAACCCTTTGTTACATAGCGGTAAATATTGACTTCCTCATTTTCATTCCCCTGGCGGATAATACGCCCTTCCCGCTGTTCAATATCAGAGGGTTTCCAGGGGCAGTCGATATGATGTGCCGCCACCATTCTGGTCTGGATATTGGTTCCTACTCCCAGTTTTTCGGTACTTCCTATAATAATCCGTTTCCTTCCGGCTCTGACATCGGAAAACATACGGTCCCTCTGTTCATCTGTTTTTGCATCATGGATAAAACAGATTTCTTCCTCTGGAACACCTCTGGTAATCAGTTCCTGTTTTAAATAATCATAGACGGTAAACGCTTTCCCAGGTCCGGGTGTCCCAATATCCGAAAAAACAATCTGGGTTCCTTTCTGTTCCTGGGACTGTACATATTCCTGGTAAATGTTTTCTACTGCTTTATTCAGTTTGGAATCCGAATCTACCGGAGCATAACTGTCCAAAAGCCGGGGATCTGTACCCAAAAGCCTTGCTTCCCCGGTAATCCGGAGCATATTGTCGTCCTTTGGATCTACCACACCTCTATGGATTGCTTCTGCCCTTTCCACCATTTCCTGCATACGTTCTTTGACATAATCAGAGGCTTCCGATACTACAACCTTATATTTTCCGTCCTTTAATTCTGGCCGCTTAATATCTAGCATATCAGGCAGAATAATGTCTGCTATTTCTTTAAACAGGTGTATCAGTTCCGGCAGATTGATAAACTTATTAAACCTGGTCCGCATCCGGTAACCAGTACCTTCCGGTGCCAGTTCCAAAGAGCTGGTAACTTCCCCAAACACAGAAGCCCATGCATCAAAATGGTAAATCCCCTTTTCGTGAAGCCGCCTTTCCTGCAGATATAACTGCATCACATAAAGTTCCACCATTGAGTTTGACAGAGGGGTTCCCGTTGCCATAATGACGCCCCTTCCCTGATTTTTTTCGTTGATATACTGGATTTTCATACGCATATCCATAGCCCTCTGGGAACCGCTGGAACCCAGACCCGCAACATTGTTCATTTTCGTAAAAATTTCCAAGTTCTTGAACAGGTGCGCTTCGTCTACAAATAAGGCATCTACGCCTGTTTCTTCAAAGTACATCACATCATCTTTGATTTCTTCATTGTTCAGTTCTTCGATTTTCTGCAACAGTTTTTTCTTTCTGCTTTCCATCTGCTTTATGGACCAGTTCTTTCCTGCTTCTTCCCTTGCCTGGTTAATGGCTTCTACCAGTTGCTCTGCCTGTTCTTCTATCATGGCTCTTTGCCGGTCAGGGGAAATGGCAATTCTCTGGAACTGCGTATGTCCGATAATAATACAGTCATAATCCCCTGTTGCCATTCTGGCAATCATGCGCCTGCGGTTTTCCTTCTGAAAATCTTCTTTTCTGGTAATCAGGATCTTCGCATCTGGGTAGGCCCGCAAAAATTCTGCCCCCATCTGGAAGGTCAGGTGGTTGGGAACCGTAAGAAGGGGTTTCGTTGCCAGCCCCAGCCTCCTCATCTCCATACAGATACAGATCATTTCCAGAGATTTACCAGTGCCTACCGTATGGGCAAGCAAGGTGTTCCCTCCACACAGCAATGCCCTTGCTACAGCATTTTTCTGATAAGGACGCAGTTTTAACAAAGGGTTCAGTCCCGGCAGTTTAAATAAGAGCCATCATAGCTTCGTTGTCTGTCGCAGTTAAAGGTTTCATTGTAAAAATCCACATATTTTTTTCTGCGCTCTGGTTCCTTAAAAATCCAGTCCCGGAAGGCTTCTTTTATCTGCTCCGCCTTATCCCTGGCAAGCATGGTTTCCTTCCGATTAATCACATAACGCACCTTTTCCCCTTCCTGCACCCGGTCCCGTATGGTCACAATCCGGCTGTTTAACAGTTCCTCTATAATGCTGATCGCATCCATAAATCTTGTGCCATAGGTTTCCCTGGTACGAATGGTTCCTCCAAAAAAAATTTCCCCCTGTCAATATGGTAAGACATATCTGCATCTAAGCGCTCAATCTTGAGGGCATGGCCACTATGAGCGCAATAGTTTCTCTGGTTGCTCTCCGGGATTTCCAAAAGCTCATATATAAACTGTTCGTAATCCTCATTTTCAATCCAGGTTGTTCCCAGTTTTACACTGATCTCAGGCGCTGTCAGTTCTTTTGGCTGTACCTTTTCCAGTGCTTCCACGTTGTCTACAAACAAGGGATTGTTCTGCGCATAAATCCTAGCAGTACGGAGCTTCTGCCGCACATTTCCGCTTAAATACTCATCTGCGGTTTCCCACCCTGCATTGGGATCTTCTTCTTTTGCCAGTACCGGGTTCTGGTAGATTAACCCTTTTAATTCCTGGAGCATTTCTTTCCTGTTTCCCAGATAAAGAGAGAGCATATAGGGAATATCCACCCGGTTATATTCTGACAGACTGATATGCAATGCTTCCTGGGCATTTTCCACTTTGTCTATCACATCTCTGGGGCGTATGGTCCTTTTGTAAAAAATATCGGCTTTGGTTACGTTTTTGTCCTCATCAACCACTTCCAGGGAAGATAGCAGGGGGTAATCATTGTCCTGCCGGAACGCCATTTTATTTGTCCGGTCACAGAAATATCCATGCGTTTTCACAAAGGCATCATACAAACGGTTTAACTGTTCCTGTGCCTTTTTCAGTTCCTGGTCAGAACAATTTTCCTGCTGTATCTGTAAAATTTCACGCACCAGAAGGCGGATTTTATGCATGGCACGTATCCGGCGCTTCACACTTTCCTTTGCCTGACTCCGGTATAAAGACTCCCCTTCCCGGTAATATACTTCGTCCTGTATCACCGTAAACGTATAATTAGGTATCTTTGGGGAAGCAGCTAAGACGTCCTGCTCTTCCTTCTTTTTTTCTGCTATGCTTTCTTCATAACAGTTTTTAGGAAGCTCTCCAACTGCGTCCAAAATTCTTTTTTCCAGGTCAAAGTCTTCCGCTTCATTGACCAGGGCTGTATATTTGGAATCTTTCCCGAAAAACTGTTCAAACCAGACCATTTTCCCAAGCATCATTTCCGGGTGTTCCAGATAATACTCATTTACCGGTACCATGTCTTCCGTAAGCCCTGTATAAGTCCAGATTGGCTCCCCAATCGAAGGCTCTGCTTTTTTCTGAAAAAACAAAAGGTCACTGGTAACTGCGGTATTGGCGCTCTTTCCAAAAGAATCTGCCGGAAGCCGGACTGCCCCTAAAAGGTCTGCCTGTTCTGCCAAATTTTTTCTCACAGCGCTGTCATTTTTATCCAACGTCCCTTTTGAAGTTACCACTGCCAAAATGCCTCCTGGCCGAAGGAGGTCCATGCTTTTCCGGATAAAATAATCATGGACTTTCAACTTCATCTTTTTATATCGGGGATCATACAAACGGAAATCCCCAAAAGGCACGTTTCCTACAATTACATCAAAGCTGTTATCCTCAAATTCCGTTTTTTCAAATCCTTTAATCTGGATACTGGCTGAAGGGTGGAGCTTTTGTGCAATCCTTCCGCTTATGGCATCAATCTCCACGCCATAAAGCTGGGATTTTTGCATACTTTCCGGAAGACCATGAAAAAAGTTTCCAATCCCCATAGCCGGTTCCAGAATTTTTCCCTTCTGGAATCCAAACTGCTCCAGGGCTTTATAAACACCCCGCACGACTTCCGGCGGCGTATAAAAAGAACTGTTGACACTGGCCCTTGCCTGGGCGTATTCTTCTGCGGTCAACAGTTCCTTCAATTCCTGATATTCTTTTTTCCACTCCGGGCGTTTACTGTTAAAAGCATTTGGCAGCCGCCCCACCCTACATACCCGCAAGAATTTCCTGTTCTTCTTTTGTGGCATTTCTCTCTTCCTGCTCCAGTGTTTTAAGATACGGATTGCCCGGATATTTTTCTGATACCGGCTTTTATCCCCACCGGTAAACTGCAACCACCCTTCTGGGTAATAATAATCTCCGGCTTCTTCCTTGCCTTCTGTCTGGACAGAGGTTCTTCCTTCCTGCCAAAGCTCTTCCTTTTTAAGAATTTCGCTATATTCTTCCCATAATGCCGGAAACCAGGGAAGCAGACGGTACATATTCTCCTGCTGCTCTAAGGTTTCTGAATCTTCGGTATAGGCAATCTGGTCCTCCTCTGCCAGATGTGCAGTAAGCCCGCCAAACTGATCCCAGGAAAGTTCCTGCAGAAAATCTTGGCTTTCCGGCAGGGTGATCTTAATCCCATTTTCCTGAATACAAAGCTCATAGCTTCCATGTTCTGTCCGCACCAGATAATAAGGCTGGCCTTCCGGTACTTCCCGAAGCAAAAGCATCTTCAAAAAATGGTCTTTTTCTTCCGGTAGCTGATTGGTCGTATAGACCAGACAGAGCATTTTCTTTAAAATATCCGCCTGGATATTCTGTTTATAAAAGGCTATGCCAATCTCTTCTAATGGGATTGGTTCCTTTTCCTCAATCACTTCCTGCACTTTCTCTGGCTGTAAGGTTTCTTCCTCTGTTTCTTCCCCATTTTCTAAGGCTTCCTCCGATACAGATAACAAAGGAAGATAGGTCCCTTTTTCAATCCGTTTCCCAATTTCCAAAGAAACTTCGTCCCAGTACCAGAACGCCTCCTTCATGGAAGTTCCCTCACTCCAAAGGATATAAAAACCACTGGAACCGCTTTCTGCGGTCAGGATACCGTCTTTTGTATGGGCTTCTCTTTTTACATCTCCATACAATTCATAAAGATAAGCTTCCCGGTCTGTTTCCTCTGGATTGTTCCGGTAAAACTCATAAATTTTATATGGTATCTCCTGCTCCGTCATTTCCAGAAGAATTTTCTCTTTCTGCCAGTTTTCCGGCTGTGCAGGTTCTATCTCCCCAGACAGAAAAGGAACCGCCGAAGCAGTTCCTTTCTCTGTATCCTCTTCTGTTTTTTCCTGTTTTATCCGATCCTGAGCTGAATGATCTCCTCCATAACCTGTTTCTGTGCTTCCATATCCGCCTGTATCCGAAGGTTGGTTCATTTCCAACGTGTTGTAAGGGTCTATCCTGTCCTCCCTGGTCCAGGTCTTCAGAAAACTTTCTGCCAGTTTCTCGTGGTATTCCTCCGCTTCTGTCTGGATTTTCATAAGCCGCTCCATCAGTTTCCCGGACAGGAGCATCATTTCGTATTGTGCCTGGTCCGTTCTCTTCATTTCCTGTGCTGCGATCCTGCCGTAACGGTTCAGGGACGCCAGCATCTTCTCCTCGCTCATCACGCCCTCTAAGACTGGTATCTGTACGCCATTCATTTCCCTGTACTGGATTCCTGCGATTCCTTCCATAATACTGCCTCCTTTCAAGGTCTATGTTCTTCATGGTCCTTGCAATCTGTAACACAATCCGCCCAGATAAATGGGATACTAACCGTCCTGTCCGGTACAGAACCTCCTCATTCTCTGAAAAACCGCAGATAAAAGAAAAATCCAGGGTGTCATCTCGGATACCGCAGCGGCTTTTCACCGCATAACAGACACTGTTTACAAGAAACTCTGTAATCTGGTTTTCTTTTACCTCCTGTCCCTCTCCGATAAGGACAGCCAGCTTCTGCAAGGATTTTAAAATTTCATCTTCCTCTTCTATCATAAACCAAACATTTGTTCTTGTAAAGGCGTCTAAAGAATTTTTAAACTTTTTTTCCTGTTCGTAGATTTCCGGGAACAGCTCCCTTGCCAGCAGTCTGCGGTTTGTCCCATTCACCTGCCAGTTCCAGGGCCGGATTCCCTGTCCCTTTACATCTTGAATATCATAAACATGGGTAACTCCTTCCCCGAAAATTTTGGAAGGAAATACTGCAATTCCTTTACTTCCTCTGGCAACCGGCAAATCCATTTCCAGCCAGGCATCATATCCTGCAAGAACGGACGCATCTGGGCGCTGGGCATATACCATACAGGTATTTAAGAAGTCCAACTGATACAAACGCCCCATGCAGGAAAGGAAATTTTTCCAGGAATCCTCCGACTCTGAAATCCAGTGTATGGTTTCCTCATACAGTTCCCGTACTTTTGTGATATGCTTCATCTGCTGTTCCTTCTTTCTTTTACAGGTACCAGTTCTTTTGCAGAAATATCACGATAGGAAAAATCATCTGCCCCCAGCACGATTTTTTCTGCATAATAATCTGCTTCTGCTTTTGCAGTTGCCTCCAGTTCATTCCTGCCCCGGTATCTTACTTTTTTCTCCAGGACTTCTGTTATGGTCACTTCATATTCTTTTTCGTCCATGCTTCTCCTTTCTTACTGCAAGCGGCTGGGTCTTCCATACAGCCCAATGTTCGACGGATTGAACGGGTCATTCACTACTCCACGTCTGCTGTTGGCTGCATGTACCATTCTGCCATTACCAACATAAATTGCCACATGGGAAATATTGCGGAACTGCCCATTCTGCTCATAAGAGTAAAAAATCAGATCTCCCGGCTCCAGTTCGCCTTCTGTAACTTCCAACCCATGTGTTACCATAAATTCTCCCTGGGTAGAGGCAATCGCCGGAAGGGAAATGCCTACCTCCTGATACAACCGCTGTACCAGGGAACTGCAATCATAATATCCTTCCTCATACCGGTGTTCCTGACTGTATTTGCAGCCTACCTTCGTCAGTGCCAGATTTGCAACGTCACTTCCTACGCCAAAGGAAGGGATCTCATTTCGGAATTCCTCACTCATGACTTCCCTTAAAAGTTCTTCTTCTTTTTCGGTCAGCTTTCCAAGTGCAATATAGTCCTCATAATTCAGGTTCTTGACGTAGCAGCCCTTCTTTGTTACCGTAATCTCATTTTCGTCCCCATCTGCCAGAAACGCTTCAAAAGTCTGATGTCCCCAGGCAGACGCAGTTGCATGATCTGCACAGAAAACATCAAATTGTACCCCATACCGGTCAAATGCTCCGGTATCTTCTACGGTATATTCAATCCCGTTCATAATGATCCTGGTTCCCATAGGGACAAAGGGGTTTTGTGCATCTACTGCAATGGTATGGTCCGGTTTTGGCATGACACCGGAGGCTGTAGGTCCTCCTGCCCACTGTCCACAACAGATACTGCACTGGCAATAACCGCTGGTGACAACATTTCCCAGGCTTTCCCCTGCCTTTATGGTAGTGGTTATGGTCGTGTTTTCAAAACTGTTCATTTCATCAAAGATTTCCTTCAGCTTGTCCTTATGCCGCTGATCCATATCCACACCTATATCCCCGGTTCCATACTTCACCATATAAACCATTAAAGTATCATAGTAATTACTCACATAATTCCCGTTTTTCTCATGGAGATAGGTAACTGCCCCATCTTCCCCATTTTGTCCAAGTTTTGTATTAAAGTCCATGTAGTAACCGCTAAAACTTCTCGGACGGTAGGGTTCTCCTCAGACGGATTTGGCATGAACGCACCAAGTGGCGAACAGTATAAGAGGAAAAAGATAATCACTACAGGGATTGCCACCACAAGAAGAATACTGAACAGCGGAGCCAAAAGCGCCCCGGCAAACTGGACCACCTTCAGCATAAACACAGAGGCTTTCATCTTTACAATATCTTTTGCCACCTGTGCCAAACTGTCCTGCTGCCCATTTCCGGTGAGCTTATTGATCATATACTGGATTTTTCTCTGCCGGACTGCCTGTTTTTTCTGTTTCTCCATCTGTTTCTTTTTCACTGCTTTTGTTTGTCTGTAAAACTGCTTATTGGTGATCTTCCCATCTGCCTGTTTTACCTTTAATTCCTGCTCTGCCTTTCTATAATTCCGATCCTTCCACATCTTTTCTGCCGGTTTTGTTGCTGTCCCCATGACATAAAGGGAATCATTGACTTCCTCCCCGCCCTCTAACTGGGTCAATATAGCAGCCTCTCCCCCGGCGTACCCCTTTTTATGGCAGTCTGCTTCGCCAGGGAAGATTTTTTTTGTTTCCGCCAGCTTTGCAGCCTGTTCCCTCCGATACTGTTCCTTCGCCTGGAAACCAGCAGAGGGCTGACTGTTTGGTGCTACCCCCTGTTTCATCTGATCCGGCTGTAAGGTTCCCGGTACAGATACGGTGCTTTTGGCCTTTCCATTTTGTTTTCTATCTTCTGCTGCTCCCCGGATTGCTGCCTCTTTCCCGGCTTGCTTTTCTTTTCT
>ENA-OQAG01000024-OQAG01000024.1-human-gut-metagenome-genome-assembly--contig:-NODE-24-length-10924-cov-1.786330_pt1 | contig 10924 bp, 16 predicted proteins | sample MGYA00242734_ERZ504525 | MGnify/ENA primary metagenome ERZ504525 (study PRJEB26092, sample SAMD00036232) | human gut metagenome | host: Homo sapiens | study: EMG produced TPA metagenomics assembly of... | reverse complement strand
AATTTGTGATAAGGAAGAATCACAAATGTTAAATATAGCCAATATATTAGATGTACCAGAAAACATTGAGTTATTAAAAAATAGTAAGAGTATAGAATCGATTTTGAGCTTGCATGATTGAGGAGAGGACAAAAATGAGTACAGGAATAAAATTACAAAATATTCAGATTGGTTTAGAAGCAAAGGATTGGAAAGAAGCAATTCGTATAGCTAGTGAGCCTTTAATTAAATGTGATTCAATTGAAGAACCTTATGTTGAAAATATGATTAATAGTGTAGAAACACTAGGACCGTATATAGTGATTATGCCTCAATTTGCGTTGGCTCATGCTGCTCCATGTGAGTATGTAAAAAAATCAGATATTTCAATCGCAACTTTTAAAAATGATATTGAATTTCATTGTGACAATGATCCGGTAAGAATTGTAATGTGTTTGGCTTGTACGGATAAAACAAGTCATATAGAAATGCTACAAAGTGTTGCCACTACACTAATGGATGAAGGGATAGTGGCGAAAAGGTTGCCTGCAAAAGCGAAGAAGAACTATATTCTTTGTTTCAGGATAAATAGAGAAAGGAGTGAGAAAGAATGAAAGTACCAAAGATTCAAACGGTTTGTGGATTTGGATGTGGCTCTAGCTTGATGCTTCGTATGAATGTTGAGAAAATCGCAAAAGAACATAATTATGAAATTGAAGCATTTTGTGGAGATGTTGGTTCATGCTGTGCAAATCAATGTGATGTAATTTTTATTTCTGAGGAATTGGCTGACCGAATCAAAGATCGTGCACAGGTTCCTGTTGTGGCTATTAAAAATTTCATGAACAAAAAGGAAGTAGAAGAAAAAGCATTAGCTTACTTAGAAGAAAATTGTAAATAAGGAGAGTATGTATGGGAGTATTAAATTTTATTATTAATGAAATCTTCAATCAAGGCGCTATATTCCTTGCCTTGATTGCTTGTATTGGTTTGATTCTTCAGAAAAAATCATTTTCTGAAATTGTACGTGGAACATTAACTACGGCAATCGGTTTCTATATTCTATCTTGTGGTACTGGTTTAATTACTGGTAATTCTATTGATGGAATTTCGGCTGCTTTTAATGCAGTAACACCAAGTGCAGTTGCAAGTAAAAACAGTGGATATTGGAGCTGAATTTGGAACGCAGATTGGTATTGTAATGATCATTGCGTTTGCTGTTAACGTATTAGTGGCTCGTTTCACAAAATGGAAATCTATTTTCTTAACTGGACATATGTTATATTGGTTCCCATTTGTATTTATTGCTGCAGGTGTAGATGCTGGATTAACTGGTGGTAAATTAATTGGATTAGCAGCTGTATTTACTGCAGTATATATGATTGTTTCTCCAAATTTGATGAGACCATTGGTAAAATCTGTTACTGGTGATGATTCATTCACAATTGGACACCCAACAACATGTTTATCATTGTTATCTGCAGGATTGGCAACTTTATTTGGAAATAAAGAACATTCTACAGAAGACTTAAACGTACCTAATCATTAGGATTCTTAAGAGAAATCTCAATTACTGGATCAATTACTATTGCGATTACTTACATTGTTTTATATTTTATCTTAGTAGCTAACGGAAAAGATCCTGGAACTATTTGGGGATATGCAGGTGGAACTACTGGTATTTTCACATATATCTTTACACACGCTATTTACTTTGGTGTTGGTATTACTGTAATGCTTCAAGGTGTTCGTATGATGATTGCTGAAATCGTTCCTGCATTTAAAGGTATTGCGGATAAGATCGTTCCAAATGCTATTCCAGCATTAGATGTTCCAGTTATTTTCCCTTATGCACCAAATGCTTTATTAATTGGATTTATCGTTGCTATGATTACATCAATTATTACTTTATTACTAACTAGTGGAATGTTCCCAACAGTTGTAATTCCATTGATTTCAACTTGTTTCTTTGAAACTGGATGTGCTGCTATTATTGGTAATGCCAAAGGTGGAGTTCGTGGATGTATTATTGGAGCCGCTGCATGTGGTATCGTAATGGTATTCTTAGTTGGATTTGGAGCTTACTTCTTCAATAACACAATTCAACAATGGATGTTAGTTTATGGTGGTCAGGACTTCTCTTTATGGGGAATTGTAGAAGGATTTATTGCTCGATTAATTGCTTAGTATGGAATTCAAATATTTAGAACGCATTCATGAGTTAATGGATGTCATCGAAAAAGATGAAGCAAAGTCCATGGAAGAGTGTGTTGACTTACTGACCACATGTATCTTAAATAAACATTCTATATATACTTTTGGTGCAAGTCATGCAGGCATTTTGAGTGAAGAATTGTATTATCGTGCTGGAGGATTAATGTTGTTTAACCCAATATTTGGAAGAGAAATCATGCTTGATACATCTCCAATTACTTTAACGAGTAAAATGGAAAGATGTGTTGGTTATGGAACAAATCTAGCACAAAGTAAAGTTAACTTTAAAAAGACGATGTATTAATTGTTCATTCTGTTTCTGGAAGAAATCCAGTAGCCATTGAAATTGCAGCAGAAGCGAAAAAAATTGGCGCCAAAGTAATAGCTATCACAAATTTATCTTATTCTAAAAAGTGTGACTTCTCGTCATCCATCAAAAAAAGAAATTATATGAATTTGCTGATATTATTTTGGATAATCATGGAGATGTTGGTGATGCTTGCGTAAAAAATTGATGGTTTAGAACAAAAGGTTTCTCCAACTTCAACTGTAATTGGAGCAATGATGCTTAATTCGATTGTTGCTGCTGTGGCACAAAAATTAGTGGATTCAGGCATGAAAAAACCGCCAATCTTTTATAGCGCTAACTTAGATGGCGGCGATGCATTGAATCAAAAATTGTATGAAGAGTATAAGGAAAGTATTCATTATCAATTTTGATTCAGCAGAACAATTATATCATAATAAATAGGACATATCATCATGATATGTCCCTATATGCATAATGTCTGAAAGCATAACACTGCATTGTACTAAGAAACCTTTGATATGGGTTTCTTTTCTGTACGACAGGAAGTTTGTGCTTATAGTTGATAATCAAACAAGATTATCAACTGTTTTATTTTAGAGACAGTAAAGTAAAAGATACTAGTAACACTATACAAATGTCATTGAAGTAAAATGGCCCCAATAAGGTTGAGATACCTTATCTACCAGGAATATAGCTAGGTAGTAAGCCATACTCAATGCATTCTCGTGAGGGAATGTATGAAGGGAGTTAAAGCGAGAACTCAGTACAAATCTATCAATGCGCATGTGACGTTTGACGAATAGATGCAAAAGATATAATTGAACAAATTTTTGAAAGTCTTAATATTCCATTGGAAGAGTAAAAAAAACGGTTTGGCTGTTTATGGTCAAACCGTTTCTATATACCACCCATATCAGAATAATAGTTTTCTAAATCTTCCTGCATTTGTGATTTAATTCTATCCCAATCTTCTTTGTTCATCTTACTATATAGAGCATGATTCATCGCAATAATGCTTAAATCTTTTGAGTAATATAAGAATCTTTTACGTTCAAATTTCTCAAATGGATTTGTTAACATATTTCTACAAATTGCTTTTCTGTCTTTTAGAGTAGTTTCATTGTATGGACAAGTACTACGATCAACTTGTAGGCCTCTATCGATTCTGTCTTGATAGAATGCAATATAGTCATTCAAAACATCATCTATTTTAGCATCACCAATCGAATCAACATTTTTAACAAAGGCTAACAAGAATGGCATTTTATAAGACAATGAATAATCTCTTTCTTCTAAGAATTCAAAGAAGTCTTGTTTGATTGTATCATTGTTGTGTTCTTTTATACCTAGTTCTTTTCTGTACTTTTCAACATCATCAGGACTAAATAAATATAAAGATTTACTTCCAAATTTATATTCTACACTTGGCTTGATTTTTCCTTTTTTAATCCAACTTGTTACAGTTCCCGTATTGATAAAGTATTCTCGTGCGAGTTGTTCTTGGCTTAAATAATCACCATACTTATCTTCAAATGTGTTGATATCCACTTCAGTAATACGCTCAATACGTTCTTCAATTCCATCCACAACTAACATCTCGCCAGGCGTGTAATTTGTTATTGTGATATCACCAAATGGTACATAATATGGATTGGCAAATATAGTATGCATATTACAAGCTTTGATCATAGCTCCATATTCATCAACAACATCAATCACAATTACATTTTTTTTAATGTCTGTCTTTCGTAAACCTCTACCTATTTGTTGTAGATAAAGAACTTTAGAAAGAGTGGGTCTAGCCATAACTAAAATACCAAGTTCAGGATAATCCCATCCTTCAGAAATCATGTTACAAGTACAAAGGAACCGAATTTTCTTGTTCTTGAAATCATCCATGACAGATGCAGGATTTTTTGTATGCCCAGTATAGCTAGCCGCAACAATTCCTGCTTTATTAAGAAGACGAGCCATTTCATTTGCGTGTGAAACATTAACACAAAAGATAACACCTTGTCGTAAGCTGGCTTCTCCAGAAGTAAAGTATTCTTTAAGTACATCTACAATTAATTCATTTCTAGAAGTCACTCGTATTCTTTTTTCTAAATCTGCATTTACATAATCTTTACCATTAAAACGAACTTTAGAAAGATCAATGTTTGTTTCAATTCGATACACATTTGCCTTGGCAACAATTCCTTTTTCCATAGCTTCTTTTAAAAGACAGAGAGGTGGAATAGCTACCGAACACAGTTTCTAATTTTTTCTTATCCAGTCTTTGATCAGTTGCAGTCAATCCTATGGATGAAATCTGCATTATAATATTGAATGACTCTTTTTAGTATGGGAGCCACTGCATGGTGAGCTTCATCAACAACTATATAATTATAATAATCTGAAGATAATTCTGTATAATGTCTTGCCATATATGCATAGGTTCTTATGTCAATTTTATTTTCTATTTCAGGTAAAGAATTATGTACTCTTTGATTCCAGTCTGCCAAGATGTTGATGCCTGGAACTAATATTAATCCTTTAAAATTTTTCTTGTTTTTGGCGAATTCTCGTAAATCTTCTTCAACAATTTTGGATTTACCAGCAGCTGTTGGTAATACAATCAAAAATGCTTTGATTCCAGCATCTCTTCTTTTCTGGATTTCTTGTAAACTAATGGATTGATGTTCATATAATTCGACGGATCTATCTATTTTTAAACCATTATCAATAAATTTAGAAGCATCACTTCCAAAATATTGTTTAATATCATCTTCAATACGATTTTCAAACGCACAATCTTCAGTAGAAAAACGGAATAATTTGATTTCCCCATGAAGCACATGTATTTTGTTTTGTTAATTGCTTTTATATTTTTCTTCACCTATGATTTGAGGATGATGATACGTTACACCATTTTCTTCCACTGCATATTTTTCATCTTTTGTTCGTACAAAATAATCAAGGAAATAATTCTTTCCGCTTTCATCGCAAATACCATATTCTCGAGAAATATATTTAAGTGCATTCATGCCATACGCATTAGAAAAACTTTTTTCGAAATGTAATTCTAATGGAGATACATCGGATTGTTCACTTCTGTCTCCAACACTTCTTGCATAACTAGTGGGTAATACAATTTCTTTTCTAGAAGATATTTATCGACTTCTAAATGAGAATAGCCTAAGAAACGGAAAACTCTTTTGAATTGGTGCATATAATTATTTTGCTTATCTGTGATCAGCATATATGAAAATACAGGATCACTAGATTTATGCTCACAAATATCTTCATCAATAATGACCATGTCTTTTCCATTATCATAGAAATTGGATGTTCCACCATTTGGATATTTAATTTTTTCTCTTAAAGAAAAATCAGCGTGTTCAACTAAGAATTGGTCTTTTGAAGGAGTAGATTCAACCATTTTTCTTCCTCCCTTCCTGGTCTTACATCTGTTGTAATCCAGTATTCTTTAATCATTAAGTTATCTACATCATGGATGAAGTCTTTGAAAATATCTAAAGTGAAATCTGTGAAGAATCTTCCATTTCTTTCTCCTTCGAAATCTCCATATTTAAAGGATGTGTAAATGATTCCATCATCCTTTAAAGCCTTATTCATTTTTGATAAGACATTCTTTTAATTCTGACTTTGGCAAATGCAATATAGAAGAGCATGCCAGATTCCATCATAGTAATTCTGTTTATCTAAATCTTGAAACAACATGTGTTTTACTTGAATACCTGTATATGCACTGGCACTTTTACATAATTCTATAGATCCATCAATGGCTTCAACATCATAGCCAGCTTCAATAAAACATTTCGTATCTCTTCCGGATCCACATCCAAAATCTAATATTTTATTTCCAGACAATTCGTTTAGAAATTTATCTTGTATATCTTTTAAATTGGCTGATACAGTTCCTTGAATAAATGATTCAGCATTTTTATTATAGTAGTCCAAAGTTTTGTTTATCATATATACCTCTAATACAATCTAATACTGTGTATATAATATCTTGAAGTTGTATTCAAATCAATTTAAAACAAAAAAACAGGAACTTGTGTGTTCCTGCATTAAGATTCAATGTGATTTTAGAATTCTTTACAAAAAATAGAGCTGGCATTGAGTAAGTTGTGAAATGGTGCTAGTTCTAAAGCTAAAGGGTTGATTGTTGTGATAATCAACAGAATGTGTTTTACCATAAAAATGGAGTTTTTCATTAACAAAAAAAACAACATTTTTTTTGACAAAGTAAAAGGACCGGAATGGGCCCGGTCCAGAAATGGGAATGTTGAGAAAGGAATATATAAAATTGGATAGGGATAAATCAACCTTTAAAAGTCATAGGGATTTTTGCTCTGAGAAAGAGATAACCTTTAAACACTTGTAGGGTGAACTTTTCCTATCTTTTTGTTACAGTATTTTTAGAAGGGATTGGACGTAAATAAAAGAAGGTAGAAATCCTTCACCGACCAAAGTTGCGATTTCTACCCGTCCTCTTAGACAATAATATGATACTGAAAATTACCAACGACTTCAACATGATTTTGAATGAAAATGATTATCAGGCTTTTGTTGCTTCGATTGATCTGCTTTCTTTACATTGTCCTGTTTGTGGTGTCGTTGGTCTTTTTATCTTATATGGACACTACAAAAGATTTGTGATTATTGATGATATTTCCAGTGGTGATTGTAAGATTCAAATTCCTGTTCAACGTATCCAATGTACCCAATGTAAATCCACCCATGCCTTGCTTCCAACTAATTTTGTTCCTTATACTCAGTTCACTTATCTTTTCATTTACTATATTGTCACACTTGATGAGAATGATGATTTGATCACTTCTTTTGAAGTTGCTCTACAAACGATTCGTAAAGTTAAAGCTCGTGTAATCGAATTTTGGGATTCACTCTTCCCAGACTGGAGAGATTTCAAACAGGATGACTTAAAGATAGAATCTTTAAAGCGTCATGATATTCTATTTGGATCTACTAGAAGCTATTGTGAACTCTGTGTACTGTCACCAACAGGGTCGCAACTCTGATTCTGATTTCTTTTGGTATTATGTCATTGAAATCAGAGAGGAGATGATCTTATGATCGAAAATGATGCTTTCAAACTGTTATTAATCAATCTTTTTCACCTGAATCCTGATGATATTACCAATATTGTCTGTACTACATTCAATAAGATGATGGTTCTTCTTGTTACACTTGCAGACAAACATCAGGCTTGTCCTTACTGTGGGTTTACTGCGCCTAAAATCAAGGAATATGTAACCAAGGAGATCACTCATTCGGCTCTTACCACACAGAAATGTATAATTAAATACAGGGCAAGACGCTACAAATGTCCATGTTGTGGAAAGACCTACTATGAATTCAATCCCTTTGTCTTTAAATCCCAGAAAATATCGATCCTTACTGTGCATAATATTCTAAAGGATCTGAAAGACTTCAACGAGACATTTACTTCTGTTGCCAGACGATATCATGTTTCTCCAACTTCTGTATCCACTATTTTTGATAATCATGTGGATATTGGCAGAAACCCGCTTCCGGAAATCATTAATTTTGATGAAGTATATGCCTTCAAATCCGAAAAGAGTAAATATGTCTGTGTCCTGCTTGATTTTAAAAAGCAGATTCCCGTTGATGTTCTGCCGAACCGTAAAAAGGAATATCTTTTAAACTACTTTCAAAAGATCCCTTTAGAAGAACGCAAAAAGGTAAAATACGCCTGTTCAGACATGTATGAAGTATATCGAGATGTTGTACATAAGGTCTTTCCTGAGGCAAAACACTTGTTAGATTATTTCCATCTTTCTCAAGATTTTCACAAAAAAATGAACGAAGTACGTATTAAAGTCATGAAAGGATACAAAGACAACAAGGCTTCAGATGAATATTATCTTCTCAAAAAATTCAACTGGCTGTTATTCAAAAATCCAGAAGATGAAGATAAACATGGAAGACTGTTTGATGTAGAACGTGAACGTAAATACAACTCTCATTTTAAAAGCTATATGAACTACTATGATTTAAGAAAGAAATTACTCGACATCAATAATGATTTAACTATTTGTTACTCATTAAAACTAGAACTTGTAGACTTCTATTCAAAATCTACAATCGACAATGCGAAAGTAAATCTTGAAAATCTGATTCGCAGCTGCATTGATACAAACATTGAAGAAATGATCAAATTCTCCAATAATCTTATTAACTGGAAACAGGAGATCATCAATTCATTTACGATTGTAGATACTGAATATAAAGTTGAGGCAGACAAAGGCCAGGTGGTGGTCTGCAATAAAAAAGTGAATAATGCGATCATTGAGAATCGAAACAAGATTATCAAGTGTATCAAGAACAACGCCAATGGCTACACCAACTGGCTTCGCTTCCGCAATCGCGTAATGTATGTACTCGATTCAAACGCAACATTCAGCCTGAAACCAAGGGAGAAATAATCATGGATGCACAAGATATTATCGAATTGATCGAATACTTCAGAAATCTACAAGACAATGAAATGAAATTTGAAATCGAAGAATTACGCGGATACATTGATATAAGATTCGAAGAATTATATGACAAGTTAACTGAATACATTGATTCAAATCACCCATTATAAAAGAGCAGAGATTTAAACATCTCTGCTCCCTAGTTAATAACCCTTTAAACACTCATAGGGTTTTCAACCCTACAATTCTTGAAGCCAACTTTTAGTCGACCCTATCTAATTGCGGATTACCTGAGAAAGTTAATTGAAAGGGTTAGAGTCTTAACTTAATCAACACACTCATAGTATAACATGCTTTTATAGGAAAAGAAAGCACATTGTTATCGAATGTATACTTGAAATAATTAGTTTAAATTTACTATGTAAGTACTTACAAATTGTGGTATTATACCTTCAGGAAGAGTAGGTAAAAAAAAATGAAAGATCAAAAATTGTGCTTATTGCATGGAAGGCGAGCTCGTAGCTGCTTTCGGAATTAAAATTTGTGAACTAGAAAGTTCAAAAGTGTATTTGTTTAAGGAACAGTCTCATCCGGGTCGTGTGATTGTGGCTCATAAGAAACATGTGAGTGAAATTACAGAGTTGACGGCCCAGGAAAGAGCTGCTTATATGGAGGATATCAATAGAGTAGCTTGTGCTATGCATGAAATCTTCAATCCAGATAAAGTTAACTATGGTGCTTATGGGGATACGGGTCATCATCTTCATTTCCATTTAGTTCCTAAATATAAGGGATGGATATGAATGGGGCGGTGTATTCGCTATGAATCCTGGTGAAAAAACATTGTCGGATGAAGAATATCAGGACATGGTTGAAAAATATCGTGCTGTATTATGTAAATAAAGGAGCAGTCGCTCCTTTTTCTATTGTTCACTATGATTTTTTCTAAATTGAATAGGTGAAATGCCCGTTGCTTTTTTGAAGGCTTGGGCAAAATAGGATTGGCTTGTAAAACCTATGATGATGGATATTTCTGAAATTTGAAGATTGGTTGTAGACAACAAAAGTTTAGCTTCATCTAAACGTTTTTGAATCATGTAGTTAATGGGGGAGATTCCTTTATATTGTTTAAAGGCATGTACAAATGTGATATTTATTTAAGAAAGTGAGTTCACTTAATGTGTCTAGTGTGATATCTTCTTTAAAGTGAGCATCAATATATTTTTCAATATAGACACAGTCTTTGTTGACTTTATTAACGGGTGAAGATTTTAAACTAATGTTGGCCCTACGCATCAGGTTGATCAGTAATACTTCTAATAGGTTTTGGCATAACGATTGATATTCAGCATCTCTTGCCTTAACTTCCATTAGAATGGTTTTTAGATAAAACAATACTTCGTGTTTGTATTCATAATAATTGGCAATACTACATCCCTGTTCTTCGTCCTCTTCTTTTGAAAAGAAGGTGACGCCTTCAATTCCCATAACAATGTATTCGAAGTTGACATTTTCAATACCACGCTCTGTATGGGATCACAATGATTGACAATAACGAGATCGTCTTCTTTTACGGGATAGTTTTTGTTGTCTAAACTTAGAAGTCCATGGCCTTTTGTCACATAGAATATTTCTGTATATAAATGGGTATGTAGGGTGGAATTCCATTCGTGATCGAACTTGGATTCAGTTATATATAGTAATTTGGGTCGGGCTTTATTGAAGTCGACTTGATCGATTTGAAAGCGTTGTGTACTCATAAAAACACCTCTTTTTGTATTATTATATATTGTTTTCTTTTGTTTATCAATTTTGTTGCCAAATTTACTAAATCGCATCTGATCCAAAGATGATATTGTCTTAATGTAATCAAATTGATTATGTCTTGATTTGATATAATTACCTTCTCATAAATCTAGTGGGAGGTAATTTAAATGAGAAAGGTTGAATT
>ENA-OQAG01000023-OQAG01000023.1-human-gut-metagenome-genome-assembly--contig:-NODE-23-length-10972-cov-1.027017_pt1 | contig 10972 bp, 13 predicted proteins | sample MGYA00242734_ERZ504525 | MGnify/ENA primary metagenome ERZ504525 (study PRJEB26092, sample SAMD00036232) | human gut metagenome | host: Homo sapiens | study: EMG produced TPA metagenomics assembly of... | reverse complement strand
TTTTAAGGAAGTAGTAAAAGAAAAGTTTATGGATTATATGCCTGAGAAGTTCAAAGGAATGGAGCTTGTTGCAGAACCCGTGGAAAAGGTGAATGTGACTCTTGATGGCATCATCTTAAGAGAAGAAGGCAGGAACATTTCGCCTACGATTTATATCAATGACATGTATAAGAAGTATCAGGATTGTGGTGATCTTGAGGAAACACTTATGGCTGCATGTGACTTTATGGAAAGGGCATATGAGCAGGCTCCGGTTGTTGATGTGGACAGCATTATGAGGGATGCTAACGAGAAGATTGTATTCCAGCTCATCAATACAGAGCAGAATAAGACATTTTTGGAACAGGTGCCGCACAGAGAGTTCCAGGATCTTTCTATTGTGTATAAGGTAATAATCAGTGCAGATAAGGATGCGGTGCAGAGTTCAAAAATTACAAATGAATTTGCGAAAAGACTTGGGATGAGTGAGGCACAGCTCTTTAAGTGTGCAGCGGAAAACACAAGAAGACTCTTCCCACCTGTCGTTCGTAGCATGAATGACATTATGAGAGAAATGTTCGCAAGGGATGGGATGCCACAGGAGATTGCAGATATGATGATAGCCGAGATTCCACCGGAACAGACGATGTGGGTGATTTCCAATGAAAAGGGTATCAATGGTGCAGCATCCATGCTTTATGAGAATGAGCTTCATGAGCTGGCAGAGAGTTTAGAGAGTGACCTTTATATTCTCCCTTCGAGCGTGCATGAGGTTATTGCAGTATCTTCGGATATGGGAAGCCCTGAGATGCTAGCACAGATGGTAGTCGAGGTAAATATGCAGGAGGTGTCTTTGGACGAGAGACTTTCCAATCAGGTATATCACTATGATAAGGATTTAAGAAAACTTACCCTTGCAACTGATACACCAAACAAGAGACTTGATGGTATCGTTGCAGAACCTCCCCTTGTATATGATGCGAAGGAAAAGTCCAGATAGGAGGCAGTTATGGAGCAGGAACTTACAATGGAAGAACTCATTGCTCTCATAAACAGCCAGAAAGGTGACTTTGTTATCCGTGTCGAGTTTGGAGAGGAGGCGGTGTCTGATGCCAAAGAAGAATGACTTCAAGCTTGATGTGGTTTCGGTAAGACTTGTAAAGGATGCTCCGATTTATTCGGAGCACACCTTTAACAATCCGGCGGATATAGCTGCTGTCATGGGAGACTGTATGTGCCAGTTTGACAGGGAAGTAGTGTGTGTGGTCAATCTAAGGTCAGATTTAAAACCTATCAATGTGCATTTTGCAAGTGTTGGTTCTTTAAATGAGGCAATGGCACATCCGAGAGAGCTGTTTAAATCAAGTATCCTAAGCAATGCGGCAAGCATGATGTTAATCCATTGTCATCCATCCGGGAATGTATTCCCAAGCAAGGCAGACACGATGATGACAGACCGCATGAACAAGCTGTGTGAACTGATGGGAATACCGCTCATTGACCATATCATAGTTGGTGGAGACAATCGTGAATTTTTCAGTTTCAGGGAAAAAGGCATGATTGATAATCCTAAGATTACCCTGAGCACTGATTACCGGACACTTGATATTAAGTCACCGCTTGTGGCAGAGCAGGGAAAGGCAAGGTGAAAGCATGGATGGAAGATTTACGGATGAAGAGCTTGCCATAGCAAAGAGTGTTGACCTGTGTGCAGTTGCTGAAAGCCTTGGGTATACAGTAAAGAGGATTGGCAAATACCACACTTTAAAGGAGATGGATTCCATCCGTATCTATAACAGAAGCCATTGGTACAGATGGTCAAGGCAGTTTGACAAAGGCAACAATGGCGGCTCACAGATAGATTTCTTACGGGTATTTTGTGGAATGAGTGTAAAAGAGGCTGTGTTCTGGCTTCTGGACTTTGCAGGATACAGAAGAATCGAGAATCCTGTAAAGCAGCCACTTGTTCATCAGGTATCGCAGAAGCAGGCTGAAGAGAGAAAGCAATTTGTCCTACCAGAACGGGCAGGAGATAATTCCTATCTTATTTCCTATCTGAATCAGGAGAGAGGAATCAGCAGAGCAGTCATAGATCTGTTTTTAAAAGAAGGACTGATTTATGAGAGCAGGCATTACCACAATGTTGTTTTCAAAGGAAATGATAAAAATGGAGTGACAAGATTTGCAAGTATGCGGGGAGTGTTTGATAAGCAGGGCAAGCCATTCAAGTGTGATGTCACAGGCAATGATAAGAACTATGGATTTAATGTGGTAAATGTTAACAGTACAGAGCTTGTAGTATTTGAGGCTGCAATCGACCTTATGAGTTATGTCGATATCTTCGCGGATTATGAATCAAATAAGCTGGCACTTGGGATGCTTGCAGATGCACCACTTGAGACTTTTCTTCGGGAACATCCGCAGATTACTTCCATCCGGTTCTGCCTTGATGGAGATGAGCCGGGGAGAAAAGCAGCAGCTGAACTTATGAGAAAGTATTATGAGCTTGGATATGAGGTAGAAGACTGTCCGCCACCTGCCGGATATAAGGATTACAACGAGTGGCTTGTAGCGGCAAAGCTTAATCTGAACAGGATGAATAAGCGAGCAGATGAACCAGTCAGGGCATGAGAAAACGGATTTTGATGTGTGGGGGCAGAAAGCGCCCCCAAAACAGCAAAGTGGGGGCAGAAAGCGCCCCCAAAATGTCAAAGTGGGGGCAAAAAGTGCCCCCACAATTTGGACACGACAAAATCCGGACTGAAGTAAAAATAAAAGTGGGGGCAGAAAGCGCCCCCAAAATAACAAAGTGGGGGCAGAAAGCGCCCCCAAAGTAGCAAAGTGGGGGCAAAAAGCGCCCCCACTTTCATAAACAGAGGGTTTTAGGGAGATTTTCTCCCTAACTAGATGGCATTAGGACAGAGATGTCTCTAATGCGTATCTAGCCGTAAACCTAAGAGATTCAGACAGGCGTGTGGGTGGAAGAGATATACAAAACACGGATAAGGGAGGTGCAGGAAAGCAATGGATAAAGAACTTACAATAATCGCAGAACCAGAGGAACTTATTGCCTGGGCAGACACATTTGATATCTTACTAAACCCTTCGATAGAAGATGCTGCAATTCTGCTTAACTATATGGAGGACATGATTATGCCATTGGCATAGATTCAGATGGGAAGATGTACAGGCAGGATATTGCTGAAGAAAATGGCGAGATAGAACCATATCCAATTGATGATGTTATAGATATTGTCTGTGAATGGAACTATGAACTGATACTTGATGCGGAAGCACACAGGAGTGATCCAAAGGATTTTAACGACTATAACGAGTATCAGAGCAGGTATGAAAGTCTGAAAGCAGATGAAAAGAGACTGGACAGATTGTTTGATAAAACCAGTTATGGTAAGGAACTTATAGAAGTTGCCACAGAGCTTGCAGACAGGGTTATTGCCCAGCTGGGTAATAAAGAACTGGAAAAAGCTGCTGTAACAGTAGCAGAAGGAGTAAGAGAATACAGTACGGGTAAGAGAGGAAGGTGATTCTATGGCGGATAAAGTTCATTGTATAAGGAAAACACTAAGACTTATGCCACAGGAAGCGAAGGTGCTTTCTGATAAGGCAAAGGCAAATGGAATGAATGAAGCCGAATATATCAGGCTTCTAATCAGTCAGAAACCAAATGATTATCCGGAAGTAAGGAAACTTCTTAAAGAGCTTATTAATGAGGTAAACCGTATCGGCATTAACATCAATCAGATTGTATTTAACAGCAATGCACAGCTGTATTCCAAGAAAGATAAGGAACAGCTTGTGGCATATATGAAAAAGCTGATTCAGTCTGTCAGCGAGGCGGTGGTAAAGATTGGCAATCAGTAAGATACTTCACATGAAGGACAGCGGGAATTCTTTTCATGCAAGGCATTTAAAGCGGGCACTGGATTATGTGATGAATCCTGAGAAAACGCAGGGAGGAAGACTTGTGGGAGCCATAAACTGCCAGACAGATATGGCTTTTGAGCAGATGATGGATACAAAGAAGCAGTTTGGAAAAACAGACAAGCGGCAGGGGTATCATATCATTCTTTCTTTCAAAGAGGATGAGGTGGAACCGGACAGGGCTTTTGAGATAACACAGAAGTTTGTAGCAGAATATCTTGGTAATGCCTATGAAGCGGTATTTGTGGTTCATGATAATACAGACCATGTTCATTCACACATTGTATTTAACAGTGTAAGCTTTGTGGATGGGAAAAAGTATCGCTACGAGAAAGGTGACTGGGCAAAGTATATCCAACCGATTACCAATAAGCTGTGTCAGGAGTATGGTCTTTCCATTATAGATGTGGAGGATGGCAGCAAAGAGAAACAGCACGAGAATTATAAGGACTGGAGCGAATATCGTGAAGGCAGCTTTGTGTGGGCAGATATGATAAAAAGAGATCTTGATGCCTGCATTTTACAGGCAAATGACTTCAGTGGATTTCTGGAGCTGCTGTCGGAAAAAGGATATGAGGTCAAGCAAGGAAAGCATCTGGCAGTCAGACCACAGGGGATGACAAGATTCAGAAGATGTAAGACTCTTGGCGAGAATTATTCACAGGAAGCTATTGTGGAGCGTATTGCTAAGGAAGATTTATCTTTTTACCAGTCACAGAATGAGGAAAAACAGGCAGCGATAGTAAAGTGCTATGTCAAAAGATACCGCCGGGCAAAGATGTCAGGCTTGCAGAAAAGATATTATGCAAAGCTTTACCGGATTGGAAAGCTGAAAAAGAAGCCATATAGTCAGGTATGGAAGTATAAGGATGATATCCGAAAGATGCATAAGCTGCAGGAGCAGTATCTATTTCTGGTAAGGCATAAGATTGAGAGTGCGGAAGAACTTGTTTCGGTACTTGATAATCTGACGGATAAGAAGAAAGAAGCATCAAAGGAAAAGAGTAAGACCTATAAGGCTAAGGAAAGATTCAAAGATATTTTTGACAAGGCTGAACAGATCCGGGAGCTTGATGATGCGGAATCGTGTTATCAGAGTGGGGATACCTTCTTTGAAGATGAGCACAATGCATGGGAAAGGCTTAACACTGAACTTTTAGCACAGGGATACAGTGTGGAAGAGGTCGAGAGTCTTAGAAAGAAATATGAGAGCAAGTATGCACAGGACTGTAAGGCAGAACGGGCGGTATCAAAGGAACTTAGCCTTGGAAGATCAATATGGAAGGAACTTACTGTATCAGCTTCGGCAGAAGAGAAGCAGTATGACAAAGAAACAATAAGAGACAGAAAAGAACAGCCGATACGTTAGGCTGTTTTTTAGTGGTTAGGAGGCATATATGGAAGAAAAAAGAGAGCCATTAAGTGAAATGGCGATTGAGAGAAAGATACAGATTCTTCGTAATAAGCATATGGACAGTGAGGTTATTGCTCTTGTCAAAAGCGATTATGAATATGGACTGACTGATGATGAAATCGGTCTGTATCTTAACAAAAGTTATGACATTGAGCAGATGAAGGTGTTATCAAAATGTCTGCATAAGGGTGTATCAGAAGAGTTGTTAACGCTGCTGAAAGATAGCAGGATGGCAGCACCTAAGATGCAGACAGCATTGGATTACTATGAAAAAGGTGTGCCGATTGATGCAATCAGAGAGGTAGTCCAAAAAGATGATACAGCAGTAAACATGCGCAGGATGTTTGATGTGGTATTAGATAAGCTTAATAAAGCCAAAGAGCAGATGCCACAGGATTTAGAGTATGTGAAAAGTCTTGTAGCTCAGATGGATGAAGTGGTTGCAAAGATCAATCATCAGAATGAAAGGTATGATGCCCTGAATAAGAAGCTTTCTGAAATAGAAACTTCCAAAGATGATGAGGAAGTCAGGGAGCGTCTGGTCAAGGAGAACCAGGATAAGGATGCTCTTATCAACAGTCAGCAGAATGAACTGAATAAGGCAAGCAGTACGATTGCAAGGCTCAGGGATGATATTGAGAAAAAGGATAAGGAGATGAAGCGTATGGGAGACAGAATAGAGTCATTGGAAGATAAGATCATAAGTGTTGCCACAGAGAATAAGAACGAGGCAGAAAGTAAGGCAGAGCCGCAGGAAAGCCAGTCCGTATCACAGGCAGATAAAAAGATGGTTGATACAGTTGCAGTTCCTCAGAATATGCAGGCTGTGGCAAACGGGATTCCGGTCTATTATCAGATTCCGGTAGTTGATGGTACTGGAAATGTGGTGCAGAGACTTCCGATTGAGCGAAGTGTGAGAAAGAGCAGTAACAGAGGAGTGGCAAGCCTTTTTTGCAAGACTGTCATTTAAGAAAAAGTCAAGGGCAGACATTGTAAAGCTGGTTGCATCGGGAGACCTTGTTCCGGCGCAGCTTGTGCAGATTAAGAGTGCAATAGAAAAGGGACTTACTGAGTCACAGCTTGTAGAGCTTATAAACAACAACATTTCAGCGGAAAAGATGAAGGAAATCATTGAGATTGCTGTGCTTGAAAACAGCATGGCAGATTAGGAGGAACTTATGAATTTAGCAGTAGTAAATGAAGCAGTAACAGAGATGAATGGTGTGGAGCATCAGTTACAGAGGAAGAGAAAACTTTGTTGTCCAGTTCGCATTCAGAAGCGGCAGCAAGGAAGACACGATTTCTCTTATTGAAGCTTTGGCACATTCAGCGGATAAGCTGAGTCGGACGAGATTATGGTCACATACAGGTCTAAATATGATATGAAGCCTGCATGGGTGGAACAGGTGGAAAACCTGCTTGTGGCACTTGAAATGTATCGTATCGAGGAGGAGAAAGCAATCAATCATCTGGCAGATATTTTGACTGCTTATGGTATTGATGTATCAGCCGAGGAAATCCGTACTACAGAGACAGAAACGCTTAAAACAACAGTCAGAGAGAAAGTGGAGGTGCGATAATGGCAGAAGAGATTCAGGAAGCGGTGCAGATCATCCGTGTAGCTTATGATGGCATTGAGATTGCCATGAAGGTAGGAAGCGGCGGCATTGCTGCCATGCAGAAGGCAATAGATTTCTTAAAAGGGATGCTTGATTATGAAAAGTCACTTGGCAAGACATCCATGAGAAAGCTGATCTTAAAAGGTGGCGATTTACAGGTGTTGCAGTTTAATACCGAAGATATGAAAAAGGTTGAAAAGATGGCAAAGAAGTATGGAATCCTGTATTCGGTACTTCCAGACTGTAACAGGAAAGATGGACTGAGTGAGGTAATCTTTCATACAGAGGCAGTTCCCCGTGTGAATATGATGATACAGAAGCTCAAGTTTGGTAAGATTGCCACATTTGACGATTATCTGAAGAATGGAGATGAAAAATCCCTTGGCAAGCTGATGGATTTTTTGAAGAAACAGCAGGGAAACGAGAAAAGCCACACGATAGAAGGGGATAGGGTTAATACCGCTATTGACGGACTGATCGAAAAGGTCGGAATGTTTGCAATGGAAAAGAAAGCTATCAGTGTGGATCAGGTCAAGGAGAATTTCAGTATCAATGGTGAGCAGGCTGAAAGTGTTATCAAACAGCTAGAGACAATCGGTGTGCTTGGAAAGAAAAATGAGGATGGCACCCATACAGTCATGATGGACAAGGATGCATTTATCAACCGTGTCAGAGGCTATCAGGACCTTGCTGAGAGAATGAGGGCAGTTGCAGCATCAAAAAATGCGAACCTGTCAGATGTGACAATCAGCAAGAAGCTGATTATAGAAGAGAATGACCATGCTGTTAAGACCAGAGTTCCCGGCACATGGGGAGAAGAGGCAAGATATGTATGGCTCCGTAAGGAAAACATCATGGAGATTCATGGTGGAAAGACAATGCTTACCTTCCTTGATTCAACCAAGGATTATAAGCTCTACGATGAGCAGAATCGTGTGGTGACAACCCAGAAAGGAACCGAGCTTTATACTCACTACGACAAGGTGGAGTCATCTGTCAGGGAGCGTTACGAGAAAGTGCAGAAGCAGCAGAAAAAGACCACACAGAAGAAAACTGTTACCACAAAGAAAGCGAGGTAGCAGCCTATGCAGACAACAAAGAAAAAGCCGTCACTGATATTCATTCTTGTGGGTGCAGTGTTAGCAGGGTATCTTGGTTATCTGATAAATGGTGCGTGGACGGAAGGGATTGCCTTTAATGAATTTATGGACAGATTCAATGAAGTATGTGCTGTTCCCTTTGCCAACTATTACAATTCCAATACAGTAAAAGCAGTAGCCATTGCATTAGGTATCTATGCGATGGCTATTGTCATGTATTACACCAGTCAGAGAAACTATATGCCCGGTAAGGAATTTGGTACGGCAAGATTTGAAAATCCGAAGCAGGTCAACAAGATACTTGCAGATAAGGATGAGAATTTCAACCGGATACTCAGCCAAAATGTGAAGATGTCGCTGGATTTTAGGAGACTCAAGCTCAATGGAAATATACTTATCTGTGGTGGTTCCGGAGCAGGAAAAACATTTTATGAAGTAAAGCCGAATCTTATGCAGATGCCGCATAACTGTTCCTTTATCTGTACAGATCCAAAGGGAGAAATCCTTAGAAGCTGCGGGCAGATGTTAAAAAATAACGGATACAACTTGAAAGTCATTAATCTGTTAGAGATGGATAAATCAGACTGTTACAATCCATTTTCCTATATCAGAGAGGAAACTGATGTGGTGAAGCTGATTACCAATCTTATCAGTAATACCACACCAAAAGGCTCAACACCGAGTGATCCGTTCTGGGAGAAAGCGGAAGGCTTGTTTTTACAGGCAATTTTCTATTATGTGTGGCTGGAGGTGCAGCCTGCAAAGCGAAACTTTGAGACAGTTTTGAAGCTGCTTGGAGAAGCAGAGGTCAAGGAACCGGGAAAGGCTTCAAAGCTGGATGTCCGTATGAAGTTTTTAGAGGAGAGTTCGCCGCTTGGAGCAAACCATCCGGCAGTCAAACAGTATAACAAATGTATGAGGGGTGCCGGAGATACTGTCCGTTCCATTATCATCAGTGCAAACTCAAGACTTGCATTTCTTGAAAATAAGCAGGTTTTACGCCTGCTCTCCAAAGATGAACTGAACCTGTCTGATATCGGCATTGGAGTCAATGGAGATGGGGAGACAAAGACAGCACTGTTCTGTGTAATCCCGGATAGTGATAAATCCTATAACTTTATTATCGGTATGCTGTACACACAGATATTTCAGGAATTGTACTATCAGGCAGACTTTAACTGCGGTGGCAGACTGCCAATTCACGTCACCTTTATGTTAGACGAATTTGCGAATGTCGCATTGCCGGATGACTTCTGTTCATTGTTATCGACAATGCGAAGCAGGGAGATTTCAAGTATTATCATAATACAGAACTTTGCCCAGTTAAAGGCACTTTTTAAGGACACCTGGGAGACAATTCCAGGCAACTGCGATACTTTCATCTACCTTGGCGGCAACGAGCAGTCAACGCATAAGTACGTCTCAGAGCTGCTTGGAAAAGGTACGATTGATAAGAAGTCAAGCGGTGAGACAAAGGGCAGACAGGGAAGCTCTTCGAGGAATTATGATGTATTAGGCAGGGAACTGTTTACACCCGATGAGGTCAGAAAGCTGGATAACAAAAAGTGTATTATCTTTATCCGTGGTTTTGTTCCTATCATGGACAATAAGTTCATACCATTCAATCATCCGATGTTTAACCAGACAGCAGATGGCAAGGGAGAGCCTTATGTTCATCAGATAATGGGAGCAGATAATCTTATCGGTCCGCCATTTGAGATTCTTTCAGACAAGGCGGTTAAGTATTATGAAAAGCTGAGGGATAAGGGCGAGAATGTGTATATAGATTCTCTTACCTATGAGCAGTTTATGATGCTTGGTGATGCGGAATTAAGCAGAAGATTCTCCATGCAGGATGAAGCAGAGCAGAAAGCAAAGATTGACAGGGAACAGGCAAATGAGCTTGAGTATGTCGATGAATCGCAGAAGTCGGAAGCAACAGAAAGTGCCAATGCTTCTAGTGGAAGTGCTGGTGCTAAGCCTGTAAGAAATCCTGAGAGGGAAAAGCCTAAGTGGGAAGATACCATTACAAATCGTATGCTTCACTGGTCATATACACCTGAACAGAAAGAAGAGCTCAAGATGGCACTTGCGGCAGGTGTTCCGAAAGCAACGATACTGACTTACTTTTATCCGGAGGTAACTGCTGAGAAGATGAGTTCTTATCGAATGAAGCAGTAAATTATCGCATAGGCATGGAAGTTATGCTATACTGTAGATATGCGATATACAAGTATTTTATGAAAAGGATGTTATCATATGAAAACAATACAAGAGTTAATTGAAGAAGGTATAAAGATTAAAACTACATGTGCACAAACAAATAATTCAAACCATAGTGCGAGGTGATGTATATGCAGATTGGTTAACTTACTGCGAAAGATTACTGCGTCAGCAATTTCCTGATGATCCACAAACAATAGAGTTTTGTGAAATAGCAAGAAAAGCGAATGGAAATGATGTAAAAGTGCTTGAACGATTAATTGGTATTCTCAAGGCATTTGCTGATATACCGCCGATAGTACTAACTGAACCTATTGATATAACACTTAAAAAAATATGTACTAATTTTCATAAATGTGCAAGGTCTATTTTAAATCGTCACTCAAAACGTGCGACATTAGAAATCAATGACGAGTATGATGTCCAAGATTTACTGCAAGGAATATTACGTCTTTTTATTGATGATATTCGTCCAGAGGATTATGTGCCAAGTTATGCAGGAGGAAACTCAAGAATAGATTTTTATTTACCTAAGTATGAAACATATATTGAAACAAAGATGACTAGAGAAGGATTACGAGATAAGGAAGTAGGTGAACAATTAGCTATTGATATAGCTCGTTATGGAGATAAATGTAAAACTCTTGTATGCTTTATTTATGACAAAGGAAGTTTTCTAAGTAATCCGTATGGAC
>ENA-OQAG01000022-OQAG01000022.1-human-gut-metagenome-genome-assembly--contig:-NODE-22-length-11207-cov-1.296119_pt1 | contig 11207 bp, 10 predicted proteins | sample MGYA00242734_ERZ504525 | MGnify/ENA primary metagenome ERZ504525 (study PRJEB26092, sample SAMD00036232) | human gut metagenome | host: Homo sapiens | study: EMG produced TPA metagenomics assembly of... | reverse complement strand
ATGAGGTTTTTGCGAAAGAAAATGCAAGGGCGGCAGGTCAGGCGAACTATCAGGAAGGAAAAGCGTGGAATGAAAAATATTATTCTGATGGTCACAGTGATTGGACTTATTATAATTCAGATTATTACTATCAATGCAATGACACCAATGCGGCATTGAGAGAATCTGCTCGGAAGATGACGGAAAAATGGGAATTGGACGGGATTGACTGTGATGAAATAGAAGCAAATTCCAGCCTTACGTTAGATGGAGGTTTTGATTTTAACAGCATATGGAATTCGGATTTTAGAAATCAGGCTGGAAGGAGCAGTCTGGCAAAGGAATCGACGATACCGCCTGAGAATTTTAAGATGTTTTTTAAGGAACAGGTAACATCTTTTACAGAGGACAATAAATTTAATGGTAATCTGAAAATAACAATCGGAAAGAACAATTACGACTTAAACGTCCCATTTCAGACATTACGCACCGGACCGGAAGGCGAAATCCGTAATGTATGGGATTTAATGGAAGATTACTATTCGGATACTAAAGACAATTCTAAAGTCAAAAATTTCCTGAGTAATATGTTTGTATTTACACGATGGTATTCGTATGAAACAGGAATCAATGACAGATTCGGTGATTATTAAGATAGTGAAAGATTAGGATAATCCGATATATATAAGGAGGTTTGTGATATTATGAATATATTTTTTAACAGCCGAATAAATGCTAATCAGTCATTGCTTAATGTTCTGTTTGGTCAACAACAAAAAGCGGCAAGCAGTCAAAACACTGGTTGTAGAGGCACAAGAGATACTTTAACGATAAGTGCATCGGGAAAGGAAAAATTGACAAAAAGTACAAGTGGAAGAACACATAATACAAGTATTGATAGAATGTATTTACACGGAGGTTTTATATGTCAATGAATATCAGCGGATTAGGCAATACCTATAATGGCATCAACACAAATAGCAAAAGATTGAAATCGAAGTAAAGTATAAAATTGCTGTGACGGTTATGGAACTGCGATTTTGGCTAAAAGATTGTGAATCACCGATATAATCGGGATTTGTGAGTAGAGGGCACTTATGAAAAATAAAAGTATCAATCAAGTTTCCATAATAAATGGTGAAGATGGTCCCACAAGTGTTTTTATATTTGGAGAAGCTCAAAAGCAATCTCTAAAGATTAGAATCCGAAATGCTATCTATCAATCCAGACGAAAAAGGATAGAAAAGAGAATAGCGGCCAACCCGCATACCCTTGCGGAAGTGGTGCAATACGCAAAGGATCATTATGATTTAGTGGAAATCAATCCTGCCGCAACAAATTGGATAGAACGACAGAAAAATCTAAAAGCTAGTTTGATTATGCAGCATAAACCAGAACTTTTGGGCCAAAGGAAGGATATTCCAAAACCAGATTTTCATAATGAAGAATCTGTTAAAAATTTTTTGAATGAAATGGAAATTAGAAATAAATTGATTGACCAAATGCCTGATAATGTAATTCCCATGGATTTTCATTTATATGAAATAAAAATTGGTGAGGATTTAATGGAAATAGAGGTAGATTATACCTGGAATATATTTGGAATATCTTACTCTGGAAATAAGTCGGTCATAAAAAGGTTTAAGAAAATAGCCAGAGATTTATATTGTTATTATGGTGTCAGTGAGGAGGATATAAAGAACCGGACAAAAAGATATTCTTCACTGGTAACGGAATTGAGTTCATAAATAAGCAGTTAATTTAGCAACAACTTGTTGCAGATTCTAAAGTTATCTTGCATAATTAAAATATAAAAGATGTATATAAGGTCGGAACAGAGACCTTAAACCTGTTCCAGTGGTCGGGATGGAGACCGAAAACCCATTCCCATTGCGGAATAAACTGCAAATACAGTGATCGCGTTGCAGAAACCTGTGAGGCCTGCGACCGGGGGAGAACCTGCGGGGACTCCTCTTTTCTATATTATGGAGATGGTGTATATGCAGAAGATGCTTGATTTTATAACATAGAAGAGAGTACGTGTAATGCGGAGTAAATAATGGTCAAAAACAATCGACATCCGACCTCACACACGTTATAATATAGATAATCTAATAAAGAAAACAGTGTTATCATTACCGCATATTCAGTGAGAATGGTAGCCATAAATATGAATTCGCAGGAACGGAATGGTTGAACCCTCAGGGTGACAGTGTCACTCATTTGTCAGCGAGAGGTGCTTAACTTGGATGATTTTCAGTTTTCTTATTTTGACATGGATTTACAGGAAAGTCAGTAAAATCAAGTTGTTGCTTGACTTATGTTGACCAAGAAAAACATAGATTTTCTGTAGTGACTTGAACTCCTAAGCGCTAGTTGGGGGTTCGATTCCCCCTGAGAACAGTTGTTTGAAGCAGTAATGATTAAGAAAATTCATTACTGCTTTTTCATTTTTGGGTGGAAAAATCCACCGAAAATCATTAAAAAAATGATTATTTCATCCACCCAAAATTAAAAATTTCCACCCAAATGAGAGGTAATGATTTCCACCCGGTATTTTCAAGTATTATGTAATATAGGAAAAGGGTTGTCAAAATCTGTAAAATTGGTTTTCTTGTCTGAGAAATCAGAACTGAGAGATATAAATCGCTCAGATTAGATTTACAAAAAATCTAGTCTGGGCGTTTTTTAGTCCAGGGAAAAGGAGGTCAAAATGAATATAGGTAACAGTTTGTTGTACAAAGAAGATTTTGCATGGATGAAAAAACAAACCTTGTTGAGGTTAAATTGAGTTTTCCATTGTATTGTATTGCTAATGAATAAGAACAGACAATGCTGAATGCTCTGGAAACAAGAATATCTGAGTATAGTATGTAAGTTCGTAACAGAATGAAAGGAGCGATTCAAATGAGCAATTTGGAAAATTATATGAAACAGCAAGCAATTTTTTGTGAACAAAATGATAGCATTAGTAAGAATCTGTATTCAGAGTATGGTGTAAAAAGAGGCTTACGAGATGAAAAAGGCCAAGGTGTGTTGACGGGGCTTACAAATATTTCTGATATAAAAGCTTTTGAATATCGTGATGGAGTAAAGAGTCCATGTGATGGCGAGTTATCTTATCGTGGTTATAATATAAAAGATTTAGTAACAGGAAGTAAAGGAAAAAGGTTTGTCTTTGAAGAAGGAGCATATCTTCTTTTATTCGGAGAATTGCCAACTGATACACAGTTAATGGAATTTCAGGGAAGACTATCTGATTGTATGGAACTACCGACTAACTTTACCAGAGATGTCATTATGAAAGCACCTACATCAGATATTATGGGTTCTATGACTCGAAGTATTCTTACATTGGGCTCTTACGATAAGGAGAAAGAAAGTCTTGAAATTCCGAATGTGCTAAGGCAGAGTATGCAGTTGATCGCAGCATTTCCTATGTTAGCAGTATATGCATACCATGCTTATTGTCATTATGAAAAAAACGAAAGTATGTATATTCATAGACCTGAAAAAGATTTATCTATTGCTGAAAATTTCCTGCGCCTATTAAGACCAGATACAAAATTCACAGAACTGGAAGCAAGAGTACTGGATATAGCATTATTGTTACATATGGAACATGGTGGTGGTAACAATTCTACATTCACTACACGGGTAGTAACATCTTCAGGTTCAGATACTTATTCTGTTATTTCAGCAGCAATGTCATCCTTAAAAGGAAAAAAACATGGCGGTGCAAATCTGATGGTAATGAATATGATGGATGATATTAAAAGTCATGTGAAAGATTATGAAGACGAAGAGGAAATTGCATCATATCTGAGTAAGATTTTGAAGAAAGAGGCGTTTGATCAGAAAGGACTTATTTATGGAATGGGACATGCTGTATATTCTATTTCCGATCCGAGAGAAAGGGTGTTCAAAGGCTTTGTAGAACAACTCGCAAGGGATAAAGGACGTGAGAAAGATATGACCCTTTATAACAATATTGAGAAGATTGCACCTAAGTTGATTGCAAAGCAGCGTCAGATATTCAAAGGAGTAAGTCCTAATATAGATTTCTATAGTGGTTTTGTGTATGACATGTTGAATATTCCAAGAGAATTGTACACGCCATTATTTGCGATAGCAAGAATTGCTGGTTGGAGTGCACATCGCCTGGAAGAATTGATAACTACAGATAAGATCATTCGCCCGGCATATAAGAGTCTAGTCAGCAAAAAAGAATATATAGAAAGAGAGGAACGATAATATGGGAGCAGGAACCAGTGCAGAGGAGTTTTTTTTAAAGAGCATCAATGTTGAAAGCATATTTGAATTTGTCGAAAGAACAGATTATTTGTTCCTTTATAGTATAAAGGAATGTGTTGAAAAATCAGACTGTCATGAAGGAGTATATCTTTCAGAAGTGGCAGAATACATGAAATTATCGATTCCAGAAACATCTAAGATGGTAAAAAGTCTTGAAAATAAAGGATATATTATCTGGAAATTAGATGAAAAAAAGAAAGAACATACCTTGTTTTGACGAACAAGGCAATTGAATTAAGTAATTGTCAGAAAGAAAAAATGATAGAAGCTTATGAAAAAATCATATCGAATATACAAGAAGATGACCTGGCAGTTACACGGTGTACATTGAGAAAAATCCGACAGCTTATGGAAGAAATAAAATAGTGATTAATACAACGGAGTAAGAAAAGCTCCTTCATATATTAGAATAAAAATATGACTGTTTCTTTAAAAAGAAGCCTGTCATATTTTTTTTATGAAAAATAAATTTTGTTGAGGTTAAATTGAGATTGACTTTGTATTGTATAAGTATGAAATAAAAAGGAATCAGGTGATGTACAATGAAAAAGCATAAAATATGTAAAATCCTTCTTGTTATACTGGCAATTTTTTTATGTGTGGCTTTTTATGAATTGCTCGGAATCTGCGTTGCATATAAAAAGCAGCCGGAAGTGTCCAATACAACCAAAAAAGAAACAAAAAATGGGTCATGGAACGAATGCAGTGAAAATACAGAACGGGCAGTAATCATAGAAAAGAATCCAGAAGCGCTTTTACAAAGAGTGCGTTTGATCAAGAATGCAAAAAAGGAAATTATTCTTTCTACTTTTGCATTTCAATCCGATGAAAGTGGAAAATTGATTTTAGGAGCACTGCATGATGCGGCAGACAGAGGTGTACATATTCGTCTGTTAGTAGATGGAATGGAGAGCTGGATTGATATGGAAGGAAATCCGTATTTCTATGGATTATCTTCCCATGAGAATGTTGAAATTAAACTGTATAATAAGGCCAATCCGTTGAAACCGTGGAAAATGATGGGTAGAATGCATGATAAATATTTGATTGCAGATGGAAAGAGATATATTCTTGGGGGAAGAAATACATACAATTATTTCCTGGGTGATTTTCCGGGACATAAAAACTATGACAGAGACGTGTTAGTGGTTTGCGATGAACCTGAGAAAGAAAATTCAGTTAACCAGTTGTCAGAGTATTTTGAAACCATATGGAATCAGGAAGACAGTGGTTATTTTCATAACAATAAAAAACTGGCAAATAGAAAATCTGTAAAGAACGCAGTTTTAGAGCTGCAGAACGGCTATCAGAAATATTTTGAAGAGAATAAGGAAAGAATCTGCGATACCGATTACACGGACGAAACTTTTGAGACAGAAAAGATTGCATTAGTGTCAAATCCTATTCACACAGGTTCCAAAGAACCAGTAGTGTGGTATCAGTTGGGAGAATTGATGAAAAATGCAAAAAATCGTGTGAAGATCCACACGCCATATATTATCTGTAATGATATGATGTATAATACATGGGAGGAGATTGCAGAGAACGTTTCAGATTTTTCTATCATGACAAATTCAGTTGCGAATAATGGGAATCCATTTGGGGCTGCCGATTATGCGAAAAACAGAAATAGAATCTTAAGTACAGGAATTAATATCTGGGAATATGAAGGCGGTTATTCATACCACGGAAAAAGTATTCTGATTGACGATGATCTGTCTGTAATCGGTTCCTTTAATATGGACATGAGAAGTGCATATCTGGATACGGAACTGATGCTTGTAATTCGCAGTAAAGATATTAATAAACAGTTGGAAGAGGGCATGATGGAATATGAAAAAGTGTCCCGCCAGATATTAGAAGGCGGAACTTATAATGATCCATATCATGTAGATCCAATCGAATTAACAAAGAAACGTCAGAGAAAAATATTTTTGGTACAGCATCTGCTTGGATGGGCAAGGTATCTGTTTTAATAAGGAGGAAGGAAAACGTGTTTCAAATATTGATTGTAGAAGATGATAAAGAATTAAGCCAGCTATTCCAAAAAGTGCTTGAGAAGAATGGATATCAAGTCAAAAGTGCATCGGATGGAGCACAGGCATTAGAAGTATTGGATAAGGAATATATTGATCTGATCATTTCTGATATTATGATGCCGGTTATGGATGGCTATGAACTGGTGTCAGAACTTCGTTCAGCAGGATATCAGATACCAGTGCTTATGATCACTGCGAAAGGTTCCTTTGATGATATGCGCCAGGGATTTCTTTCGGGAAGTGACGATTATATGGTAAAACCGGTAAATGTGAATGAAATGGTTTTAAGAGTCGGAGCACTGCTTCGCCGTGCACAGATACTGAATGAACACAAAATTGTGATCGGTTCAACAGAGTTTGATTATGATGCAATGACGGTTACAACTGATAAGGAAAGTCTTGTTTTGCCTAAAAAAGAATTCCTGCTTTTATATAAGCTTGCAGCTTCGCCAGGCAGAACATTTACAAAACAACAGTTGATGGATGAAGTATGGGGATACGAGACGGAGGCAGACCCACATACGATAGAGGTACATATAGGAAGAATCAGAGAGCGTTTTAAAGATAACCCTGATTTTGAAATCGTAACAATGCGTGGAATTGGATACAAGGTGGTGAAAAAATAATGGAACAAAAGAAAGAAAAAGGATTGCGGATCCGATCCTGTCTGACTGGTGCAATCTGGCTGGCACTTGTATTTTCAACAGTCATATCTGCTTTATTATTTGCTTTTTTGAATCATTTTTTTAATCTGCCGGGCAGCATACCTGTGCTTGGCTGGCTTTTGATTTTCAATACATTGATTGCAGGGCTGATCACTTCCTTTATTAATGCAAAGTTACTGGAACCAATTACCAGACTTAGTAAAGCAATGAAGGAAGTTTCTCAGGGAGATTTTGAACAGCATTTGGAAACGAACAGCCGTATAGCAGAAGTTGGAGAATCTTATCAAAGTTTTAACGTTATGACAAAAGAACTTCGTGCAACAGAGGTGCTGCAGATGGATTTTGTATCTAATGTTTCTCATGAGTTTAAGACCCCGATTAATGCCATTGAAGGATATACAATGCTGCTTCAGGGAGAAGAACTGTCTCCGGATCAAGAGGAATATGTAGAAAAAATCTTATTTAACACCCAAAGACTTTCCGGATTGGTTGGTAATATTTTGCTGTTATCCAAGTTAGAGAATCAGAATATACCAATGAAAAAAACAGAATATCGTCTGGATGAACAGATCCGCCAGGCATTTCTTTCATTGGAAACAAAATGGACAGAAAAAGAAATTGGTTTTCAGGTAGAATTGGAGGAAGTTAAATATACTGGGAATGAAGGACTTTTTATGCATATCTGGATAAATCTTTTGGATAATGCGATTAAGTTCAGCCCTTCAAAGGGGACAATTACGATGTTTCTGAAACAAGAACAGGATTCTGTTAAGTTCATTCTGGAAGATGAAGGACCAGGAATAGAGGATGATGTAAAATCCAGAATATTTGACAAGTTCTATCAGGTAGATGGATCTCATAAAGCAGAAGGAAATGGCCTAGGTCTTGCACTTGTAAAACGGATTGTAGATAGTGCCGGAGGAACAATCAAAGCAGAAAACCGTGAATATGGTGGATGCAGATTTGTTGTAGAGCTTCCAATACAGAAAGATGAGGCCATATAAGTTTAAGAAAAACAGATAGAGGAGGAATTACATGACATTTTATCAGGAATTGCAGTTAAATCAGGCAGGTTCTAAAAATCTGTTGAAAAAGAGTGAAACAGTGAAAGAAAAATCATATCATATACTGGTATATTTGGTAAAGATAGCTGTTACAATGGCATTTTGTTTTTTATTTGTTACTATTTTCAGTATCTTATTTGGAAATGAGAACAGCATTGTGGGTGTAGTAGTTTTATTATGCCTTATGGTATTTCGGAATGCGGATCTGGGGATCCACACCGGACAATCTACGATGCTTTTGGCTTTGTTCTTTGTAATTATGACTGTATGTCCGCATTTAGCAAATCAGTTTTCACCGGTATTGGGAATGCTGTTAAATATTGCGGCACTGGCTGTGTTGATTCTGTTCGGATGCCATAATCCATTCATGTTTAATCAATCTACATTGGTTCTTGGGTATCTGCTGCTATATGGTTATGATGTTACGGGAAAAAGCTATCAGATGCGATTAGTCGGAATGGCTTTAGGTGCAGCACTTACCTGCTTCGTATTTTATCGAAATCATAAAAACAGAACTTATAAAAGAAATCTGAAAGATCTGATACAAGAATTTGATATCACTTCTTCCAGAACAAAATGGCAGATATGTCAGATTTTATGCGTACCGATTGTCCTTTGCATTGCAGAACTTTGTAATATGCCACGTGCAATGTGGGCTGGTATTGCGGCCATGTCCACGATTTTGCCGTTTATGGAAGATATGCACTACAGAGTCCGTAAAAGGATTGTCGGAAATATTGCAGGTGTTATATGTTTTACAGTATTATATTTTCTGCTTCCTTCGTCAATCTATGCATATATAGGAATTCTTGGTGGAATCGGTGTAGGATTTTCAGCACAATATGGCTGGCAGGCAGTATTTAACACATTTGGTGCTTTAGCCATTGCTGCAGAGACTTATGGACTACAAGGAGCGGTTAGTCTTAGAGTGATTCAAAATGTTTTTGGTGTTGTGTTTGCTTTAGCATTTTGTGTTATATTTTATTGGTTTATGTCTAAAAAAAAGGAAAGTGAGGTGACCGTACATGCAGAGTGAAGTGAATCAGGAAGAAAATTTGAATAGAATTATTACGGTTCCTAATCTTCTTTCTTTTTTTCGGCTTTGTCTGATTCCGGTAATTATATGGAGTTATTGTGTAAAGAAAAATCCTCTGTTAGCTGGTGAAATCTTATTGCTGTCTGGTCTTACGGATCTTGCTGATGGATATATCGCAAGAAGATTCCATAGGATTAGTAATTTAGGAAAAATACTTGATCCGGTGGCTGATAAGCTGACACAGGCAGCGATGTTAATCTGTCTGTTTACTCGTTTTCCGCATGTGCTTCTTTTAATCGTAATAATGGCAGGTAAGGAGCTGTATATGGTAGTCAGTGGATGTCTTGTGATACGAAAGACAGGAAAAGTACATGGTGCAGACTGGCATGGAAAGATAGTAACCTTTTTATTATATGGAACTGCAGCGGTGCATATTATATGGTTCCACATTACACCGATGGTATCAGATCTGTTGATTGGTTTGTGCGCTATAATGATGGTCATATCGGTCGCTCTGTATATTATCCAGAATACCAGGACTCTTAAGGGAGAGACTGTATAAGCAATTTTATATTGCAATGACTAGAAAAATATTTAGGAGAAGATAGATATAAACAGTAAGTCAAACACACAAACTATGGAGTCTTTAGTCGGTTTAATAAAATTTTAGATAGAAAATAAATCATTCAATGTCATTTAGATAAGGTTTTTTATGACAAAAAGACAGATTGCATATCTGCCTCATAATGCAGTATAATGGTAGTCAGACAGTTTTGGATATAAGAGATGATCTTGGAGCAACAATGAATGAATGCAGGGAAGTGACCGAAAAGTACCGCACAGGACGGAGTGCATATTTACGGATCGGACAGTTGTTTATGAGATTGTTTGCAGGACTATTATAGCAGAAAGAAGAGGTGTTCGATATGTGTACAGCAGCAACTTACAAAACAAAAGATTTTTATATGGGCAGAACGCTTGATTATGAATTTTCCTATGGGGAACAGATCACGATAACACCAAGAAATTACGAATTTGATTTCCGGTTTGCCGGGAAGATAAAAAGCCATTATGCTTTGATCGGAATGGCATTTGTTGCAGAAGGTTATCCGCTTTATTATGATGCTGTTAATGAAAAAGGCCTTGGAATGGCAGGTCTTAATTTTGTCGGCAATGCGGCATATGAAGAGGCTTTGCCGGAAGATGAAACAGAAGTCAGCCAGGTGGCACAGTTCGAGTTCATCCCATGGATCCTTACACAGTGTGCTACTGTAGCAGAGGCGAGAGAGAAGCTGGCAGCAATGAGACTGACAGGTACAGCATTCAGTGAACAGCTGCCGACAGCACAGCTTCACTGGATCATTGCAGACAAAGACTCCTGTATCGTTGTTGAGTCTATGAAAGATGGGCTGCATGTATATGATAATCCGGTAGGAGTGCTTACCAATAATCCACCATTCCCGAGTCAGATGTTTGCACTGAATAATTATGCCGGAGTATCCAGAAAACAGCCGGAGAGTACTTTTGCAGGAGTATTACAGCTTGATGCTTATAGGCAGAGGAATGGGTGGAATGGGAATACCTGGAGATCTTTCCAGCCAGTCAAGATTTGTGAAAGTTGCCTTTACAAAATTAAATTCGATCTCCGGTGAAGAAGAGGATGAGAGTGTAAGCCAGTTCTTCCATATCTTAGGATCCGTAGATCAGCAGCGTGGATGCTGTGAGGTGACAGAAGGCAAATATGAGATCACGATATACACGTCCTGTTGTAATACAGCAAAAGGTATTTATTATTATACGACTTATGATAATCATCAGATCACAGCGGTTGACATGCATGCGGAAAATCTGGATTCAGATCAGCTGATCTGTTATCCGCTTCTGTCCAAGGGCGAAGTCAGATGGCAGAATAAATAATACGAAAATGCACGGAGAAAGCATAACGCAGAACAACAGGAGGAAAGAAAATGAAAGAAGTTAAAACACCGAAAAAACCACTGGCATATTATTATGGGATTGTGTTAATAGTGCTGATAGTATTTAATCTGGTTGTCACACCAATCCTTATGAAGCATCAGGTAAAGGAAACGGATTATGGAACTTTTATGAG
>ENA-OQAG01000019-OQAG01000019.1-human-gut-metagenome-genome-assembly--contig:-NODE-19-length-11828-cov-1.241432_pt1 | contig 11828 bp, 10 predicted proteins | sample MGYA00242734_ERZ504525 | MGnify/ENA primary metagenome ERZ504525 (study PRJEB26092, sample SAMD00036232) | human gut metagenome | host: Homo sapiens | study: EMG produced TPA metagenomics assembly of... | reverse complement strand
CTCCTCCGACTGCTCGATGTCGAAATGGTTCAGCATGCTGTCGTCCGTAGCCGTGAAGTCACGGGCAGCCTGACCCGCCAGCCAACCGGTTGCCATATCCGCTATCTTGGCGGCAGGCACCAGGTAGTCCATCTTCTCGGAGATGGTGGTCGATACCTTGTTGTCGTTGATGGAAATGGACCGGGAAGTCTGCTTCGCCTTGCCGAACACATCATTCTGCGCCCATTCCAGTGTTTCCTTGTTACGGGCAGCACCCATGAAGATGTTACCGCAGGTCGTGATAATCTTCTGCATACCCACCTTGCCGTAGTCCGCCTCCAGCTGGGGCAGTTCCTGAAAGCCCAGGGTCACCGCCACCTTGTTGGAGCGGGCCGTACCAATCAAGCGGTCTATCTTATGGAAGTAGAGTGTGGGCAACTCATCCACAATGATGCTCACCGGAATGTTTCCTTTTGAGTTGACTCGGGTAATCAGACGGTTCAGCACCAGTGCATTCAATGAACCGATGACCTGTTCCTTCTCCGGGTCGTTGGCAATCACCAGGTAGCTCGGATGGGCCTTGTCCGAAATCTTCAAGTCGAAGTCGTCCCCAGTAAACACCCAGTAGGCTTCCGGAGATACCAGTCGGGCAGCATTGACACGCAGTGTACCCACCATACCTTCCAGCTGGTCGTTCGCCTTGTTCTCGTAGGCACTCTTGAAGGGAGCCATGAGGGAAGCAATCTTGTCGTCCTGCATCAGGATATTGAACACCTGGTCGTAGGACCTGCCTAAGAAGGAAAGCACATGCGGCATGTCCGAATACTCCCCGGTGATGGTGTCCGGCTCCACTTCCTTGCCGTCTTCATCCTCGTACCAGCACCTCTCTATCGTCACCTGCTTACCCGTCCGGTCCTTGTAAGAGAATCCGTTTAAATCCACAAACATCCGGTCTTCATCCGTTGACACGTCGTTGCCGTTCTCATCCACGAAATCCAGCACTACATTTCCGTCCCGGTCAACCGCATTGAAATCATCCCAATTCCGAATCACAATCTCATACTTGTGAACCTTCCCGTCCGTATTCTTCGGGTCATCCACTAAAGAAACAAAGCGTTTCAGCTTCTTGCCTTGCTTGAAACCCACCGGATGGAAGTTCACAAAGAAATAGATAATTGCCGCCAGGAAGTTCTCTGCCGAGTTGGTGAAGAACGCCTCAGAACCCCCTTTCTTCTCACCGCCACCCTTGTTCAGGGAAGCCAGCAGGGTAGCCGCCGTTTCTGATGCTGCCGCCAGGTCCGGAATATACTTCCGCTGAATCGGATTGATGCGGTCCGAATACTCTACATCCGTAAAGTTGATGGTACGAAAACCACAGTTCTGCGGCAGTCTGCCAGCCTTTCGGTTCTTGCAATACTGATAGAAAAGCGTCTTGGCGAGCGTCGGGTACTTGAAGTCATATACCATCATGGAAAACCCCTTGGCAGCGTGCTGACGGATGAACGGGTCGATGATACCGAACGACTTACCTGAACCCGGCGTACCCAGTACAATCGTCCCACGGAAAGGATTGATGATGTTGATCCAGCCCTTGTGCATTTTCTGCTTCCAGTAGTAAATCATCGGGATGTTCACCGAATAGTCATTGGCTACCAAATCCTCCGACTGCTGGAACGATTCGTTCTCGAAGTTGAAGCGGTCTTCACCCACTTTGTAGTTGTAGTACTTGGCGATGCCGTCCAGTCCCTGATGCACCAGCATGGTACCCACTACCGAGCAAAGCGCATAAAGGATGCGGTTGGCCGGGAAGCCGAACCAGCTCATGCCGATATTCATGCCGTGAAAGATAAAACACATCCCGACCAATGTCAATCCCGCCAGCACCGGATAGATGACCATCGTCTTGACGTTGAACTTCAGTGCCTTCTTTGCCTTGGTTCCGATACAGACCACACAGATGCAGATCAGCTCTGCCACCTTGCAGCCCGATATGGAATTGAACACCTTGAATCTGCCCAACAAGTCCAGGACAAACTGCGTCACACGGTTATCCGCCGTGATGGGAAGATTCATCACAATCTCGATGATGAGAAAGATGTAGATGCAACTGCGGAAGTAGTTGTACATCTGCTGTTGTTCCCGGGTTTCTTCGAATGCCATAACACCTATCTATTAGAAGTACACGTTAAACGATGATTAGAATGGAATCTTTACGCCCAGTAAGAGCCCATTGCGGAACGTGTCCCCGTGGAGGAAGTTCACGTTGTTTTTCTGGATCAGGGCAAATTCCCATCCGTTGCGGAACACATAGCAATACTCAACCCCGGCTTCCAGCCCGAAGAAGAACTTCTTCTCAGTCGCTCCGAACTGCGGTCCGAAACGGAAGCGGAGCATACCGTTCTTGTAACGTGCCAGGCGGTGCTTGTAGAGGATGCCGCCGTCCCAATAATAGCCTTTCCAGAAGTCGTCCTTCTGCCAGTGGCTGCCCACTTCACCGAAGAGTTCCACCGCATTTCCGTAGGAAAGGGGACGTTCGTAACCGACGGTTGCGTTCAACGTAGAGGGAAACAGGAACCCCGCATTCAGGGTCAGCTTGCTGTCTTGTGCGGAAGCAGCGAGAGAAAGCGCCGCACAACAGAGAATCAACAGGTATTTTTTCATGGCTGTGTAGGATAAGAGATGTAATAATAAGGATAGTAAGCCGCCTCCTTTAGGATGTCCGAATCAAATCCGTCTGCATGAAGGATATCTTCGTATTCAATGGTCAGCACAATCACGCGACCGCTAATCTGGTTCTCCGATATTTCCAGGCGGAGCACCTTCTCGTCCGGGAACGTCAGTCTGGGAAGCACCATCACATTGCGGTAGTTCTTCTTGAACTTGCGTGAAGAGTTGAGCGTAAAGACCGGCGCCAGCTCGATGGTCTGCGAGTTGGTAGCTTTCGTTTCCTTCTTGTCCGTCAGCTTCACCCGGATTTCCTCGATGTCGTAGGGAATCTTCGTCCTGTTCTGCAGGGAATAGTCGATGAAGAAATAATCCCCCACGGCATAGATGTTGTTGACCACGGCTTTCATGCCGTGCGCCTTGGACACAATCTGGTTGAATTTTCTATCGCTGCTGTAAACCGCCCAGGCATAGCGTGCCATTTCCGCCATGGGCATGGACACCTCCGGGTTGATGTAGGACTTTGTATGGCTGTAGGGCACTTCGAAGATGGAAGCCGCCAGAGCGGGAACACTGGTGTAGAGAACATCATACTGGGCGATGTGCCGTTCACCAATCAGGGTGACCGTTCCCAGCAGTTCATTGTCCCGGTAGCCAGCCGTCTGCAGGGAGTCCCCGGTAGCCTCTATGAAAGGCTTGATGCGTACCATGTTGTCGGCGCACTGATTGCCGATAATCTTGGGTGTGGAAATGTCCACCAGCTTGATGTTCTCGGGCATGACGATGTGGGTGGTCACCTCGCTGTTCACGTAGATCTTCTCTTTGGCGGAAACGTGTCCGATGACACCGAGAAGACCGAAGAAAAGTAAAAATAATTTTGTTTTCATATTGGGTAATTTTTATGATTTGCTGATTGTGTGATTTGGTTACTTGTAAACTTACTTACTTTATGCTTTGTAATCTTGTTGACTATATGATTAGTAAGTTAGTTTACCTATTTCCATCCTTGTCCTTTACCGGGCATCCTCCGAGTTGATCAGATAGACAATCGTGTTGTACTTGATTTTCGCCTTGTTTTTGCGGATATTCGACGAAATGGCAGAGGTCGCCGAATTGTACATGTTCTGCAAGGCCTGCAGGGCAATGGCTTCGCCCGATATGCCCGACCCGTAGCCGTTCTCCGATTCGAAGCTGATGTTCTGCTGCACTGTGCTGGAACCGGCATCCTTCACGAAGTCACGGAAAGCTGATTCAGGTACATAGAACCCTTCCATGCCGTCGTTGTCGAACACCGAGAGCTTCACCTTGATGAACTTGTCCCCAGCCAGAATGCTCGTGATGGTGGCCCGTACACGCTGCTGTCCGAAGCCCGACACCGTACCATAGAGATAGGTTCCTTTCCGCAGTTTCGTTCCGCTCACCGTCACGTCGTCCAGCAGCTGAAACGAAGCCGGGTTCCCTCCTTTGCTTTGGTGGTCTGGTCAATCATTGCCCGGATCAGTTTCGCTTCCACGGCATCCTCCGAGGCGGTGACCGTATGGAATTTGTCCGCATTCGTATCGGCGGACTTGATGACTAGGTTCGGCCGGTTGCGTTCCCTTTCCGCCTGTCTGACCTTGGCAATCGAGTCTGCCCGCTGCTTCTGTGCCACTACCTCAGCATCCTCGCTGCCGAAGCCCAGTCCCTTCTCGATGGCTTTCTGCCGCTCGTAGCTGCGCCGTTGGATTTCCTCCAGGTCACGGGCAAAATCATCCTGTGAGGTATAGCCCGGCGAGGCACCGCTTCCCTGCGTGCCGCCTGCGGTCCGGGGGGAAGCATGGTCCCCGTAGGCGTAGGAGTTGATATGCCGCTTGGACTCAGCCAGCGACCGTTCCAGCTCCTCCATTTCCCGTTGCTGACGGAGCCGTTCCGCTTCCGCCGCATCCAGTCTGTTCAGTTCCTCCTCGCTGTAGCCGTGCTCCAGCTCCTCGTCCGTTTGTTTTTCCTCGCCGATGCCGCCCACGGCAGTAAAGGCATCCTCGTCCCCGAAACGTCGGGACATCTCATACATCTTGTCTCCGGCTTCCTCCGCCTGCGCTTTGGGAAGCTCCGTATTGATGCGGTCGGTGGCTACCGTCTGTTTCGTTTCACTGCCGCCCCCGAAGGTCTGCATCACAAAATACACCAGGGCGCACAGTGGGATGAACACCACCAGCGGAAAGATGTACTTAGGCTGTTTGAAGTTAATTTTCATCATGGGTTATCATTGTTTTTTAGTGATTGGACGATGTGTTCCAGTTGCTGGTAGCGTTGGACGATCTGGATGGAGTCCGCATGGCTTTTACGGGGAAGGGCGATGAGCGAATCCAGTTCCTCCCGCAGTTTCTGTCCCCGGCCAGTCAGTTCCATCAGCGTGGTACGGTGCACGTTCTTGTTTGCCTGTATGGTGCGGAACCCCTGAAACATCGGTTCCACCAGTGCGATGCCGTTCAGGCTTTCCGTGCCTGTCCACGCTGCTTCGTCCGTTTTCCGGTTGCCCGTCAGCAGGACATCCCCTGCGATGTTTCCCGCCAGCAGGAAAGCCAGCGACCCCACCACACAGGCAAAGGTGCGCCGGGGATGCTTCCTTGCCCAGCGGTTGGCCAGCCGGATGCGACCACCCAGCCGGAAGCGGTTGCCCACTTCACCCAGCCGGGGTTGCAGCCATGCCCGTATCAGCCGGTGCGTGTTTAGCCGGCTCTCTTGTAAGCTACGTTTAATCGACTTCATTGTATCTCATTTAGGGGTTGTCGGTTCAATAATCCAAATCCTTGTTCTCCAGTGTCCTCCAGTTCGTAATCATCAGACCGTGCGGATTGTTCCGGGTACGGGGGACTGATTCGATGTAGCCTGTAGTGACCATGGAGCGTTTCAGGTCCCGGGTACGGCGCTTGATGAGCTGCGTCCCGTAGTAGGTGAACTTCCGTTCGTGTTCATCGAACTGAATGGAATCACACATGATGGTACACACTGCTGAAGAGGAGATGATATCCGAATAGAATCCGTTCTCGTCCAATGCCTGCTTCTGCTTGAGAGCCGTACCGTCCGCCATGTACATTGCTTTTCCGACCGTCCACTTGATGTAGTCGTTGTCGGGAGGCAGGTTGAAGAAGTACTGATGGAAGAGCTGGATATGCGCCTTGGCTTCCATCGTGAAGTTCGCTTCCAGCCGGGCACGCTGTGCCAGGAAGGGAATATCACCGTCCAGTATGTAGATCTGCTCCCGTTCTTTCGTCACGAGGGAGATGCAGCACCAGACGGTGAACCCGCAGATGAGGGTGCAGCCACCTATCGTGGCCAGCACCGTCATCAGGGCGAGTTTCGTTTTCTGTGCTAATGATTCGATAAGCATATTCGTTGGGATTAGAAATTATTTGCTGTTCTTGCCTGCGCTGGGCTTCACGATGGACACGGCACCGCTTACGGCAGCTCCTGCTATAGCCCCTGCTGCACCGCCAGCCATGGAAGACATGCCCATCACGGCACCGCCTGCTGCACTTCCTGCACCGGAGCTGACACCGCCCGGAATCAGCCAGGAAGCCACTTCGGGCACAAAGCGTATGATGTAGGCACCCACCAGCATCCCCATGGCATACATACACGTTGGAACCGATGCCCTGCAGTCCCAGTGCTCCGATCTGTTCCCAGGAGTTTACCGAGCCGTGAAGCAGGTGGTTGTAAGCTATGAGGTCCTGCTGCAGGTTATAGAGCAGGATGAAGTCAATGTAGTAGATGCACATATAGGTGACAAAGCCCCACAGCGAGAGGGATAGAACTTCGACATCCACTGGCTCCAGGCCGAGTTCCAAGGCGGAGCCAGAGACAGGGCGAACATGATGGGACAGAAAATCATCATGATGGCCATGAAGATGCGCTGCGCCACCAGAATGCCGTAGTAGGACATCTGGAATATCAGTTCCCCCACAAAGCGGATGACATCGTTGATCCATTCGCTCATCTTGGTTTCAGCCGCCACCGCTGCCCGCTGCGCATAGTTGTTGATGGTGTTGCCCAGATTCTCCACGTTGTAGATGAGCTTGTCCCACCAGGCAGCATCCTGTCCGATGGCAGCTACCTGCTGGGCGGTGGAAATGGAGTCCTGCACCTCCCGCAGGCGGTCGAGGTATTCACTCTGTTTCTGTGCCACCTTCAGCTCGAAAGCGGCCACCTCCTTGTTCTTGGCTTTTGCCATGGCCTTGGTCGCGGTTTCCAGTCCTTTGCCGGGAACCTGCAGGGCCTGACAGATCCACGAGGAAGAAGAGATACAGATGGAAATGCCGATGATGCGCAGGAGTTTCATCACGTCCATGCCGCGCCGTCCGAGCATCATCATCCAGCACTCGTAGGAGCCTACACAGAGCGCCAGCAGCAAGCCGATGATGCGTGCCAGTCCGATGGCATCCCCCAGTATTGCCACATTCGGGAAGGTTTCCATGGCGACCAGCAGCTTGTCCAGACTCTCGTCAATGGCAGGCAGTCCGATGGTTAAGGGAACAAATAGTAGATTCATTTGCTTCAATAATTTGTTGGTTATACGTTCGTTGTTTCATCTCAGTTCAATAATGGGTAGCCGCTACGGCGCAGAGGTTGGCAGTCCGTTTGACCAGCGTTTCCATCTTCTGCCGGGCTTCCTCGTAAGCCTGCTGCCGTTTGGCATTCTCCAGTCCGTAGCCCACTCCGGTCTTGTGGATGTAGGCGATGTCAGCACAGAGAATCTCATTCTCCCGGCTCAGCTCATCCACCTGGTATTTGAGCTTTCCACCGCTCTTCTTCAGGCAGTAGAGCAACCCTTCGGTGATGCAGTCCTGCATCCGGTTGAATTCATCCTTGTATGCCGGATAAGCCAGGTCTACCGCCCGGTCAGCTTCCCGCAGCAGTTCCTCCTTGTAGAGTTCCTCCAGGTATTTCCGTTCTTCTTCCACCTTCTTCACCTTCTGCCGCTGGGTCTCTTCAGATACCACCCGGGTGGGCATGATGCGTTTGATGTTCGACTTGGATTCCTTGAAACGTACCCGGAATCCCGAGTTGAACCCTGCCCATTTCCAGTACATTTCCGCACCCGAATATTTCTTGTGCAGCAGGAAGTAGTACCAGTCCGGTGCAAAGTCCCAGGGTCCGTTCTCCATCGACTGCCACTGCCGGGCTTTTTCCTTGTCCTTGGCCGGACGCTGGGCATGCAGACTGGAAGCCGCCGTCATGCCCAGCAAGCAGAGTAATATAATTTTATACCGCATATCCTTGATTCCATTTGTTGACCACCTTGTTTACAATCTCGTCCTTCACACTGGAGTTGAGAATCTCCCAGATGTAATCCGGCTTCCATCCGCCCTGCGTCATGAGGTAACAGTAGAGGTTGGCATTGTCGATGATATACCTTGTCTTGTCGATGGTGCTTTTCAGCGTCATCACCAGGTTCAGTTTCTCATCGAGGGAAGCCTTCATCAGGTTGATGCCCGAGGCAGCTACGGAAGCATACAGCTTGTAGCAGTGCTTCACTTCCCGGGCTATCGCCACGTTGGCATCGGCATAATACCATCCCACAAAGGGCTTCTTCTTGACATGCTTGAAGGTGTTGGAGGTAAAGTCCTTGTACTCCTTGACCAGCATGTAGAGCGAGTTCGCCGTGGATGAAACAGCCCCTGCCAGCACCAGGTAGGAATGGGCATTGTTCATCTTCGTGTTCAGGGTGGTCCGTACCTCGTTGAAGCGGTTCGCTCCCTTGGTGACCAGCGACTGTTCCCCGAAGCTCGTAGCCACCCGCTGCATGGCTTTGTCCTCGTCCTTCTTCACCGCCTTGTGCAGGGCAATCAAGGCTTCGATGGTCGGCAGGTCCTTGGGGACGACACCTGCCAGGCTCCTGCCCGGGACCAGTAAGGTCAGCAGGCAGAGCGCAACACTCAGTATGGTGATTCGTTTCATAGCCTATCCGGTTTTAAGTTAGGAACGGGCAGCCAGTCCGTTCCAGTCCTGGACCAGACCGCCCACCTGGTTGTGCAGGGTCATTACGTTTGCCCATCCTCCGGGTCGATGGCGAAAGAAGAGGTCGATTGGCTGTGGCAAACTGCGCCATGAGCATCATTCCCTCCACCTTATAGCGAATCTCCATGAGGTCGGTATAGATGTGGTTGGCGAGCGTCAGCCGTTCGTAGCGGTCGAGCAGGTTGTGTCCGTCGTTCTTCTTCTCGGCGGTGCCTTGTCCCTTGAGCGGATTCTGCACCCGGGCATTGTTTACGATGTTCACGAAGTTGCCCACCAGCTGTTGCGTTTCCATCACCAGCCCGCCCAGTTCTGTCAGGCAGTAGAGCTTGTTGGTGAACTTAGCCCCGTTGACCGTTTTAATCAGTTCCGGCACATCCTTCAGGATGTCGAAGGCACACAAGCCAATTTCCTTGTAGTAGCGGCTCTCCGTGCCGAATCCGGAAATGTTCTGCATCGACAGCTTGTAGAGTTCCTTGATGGTTGCCATGCTCACCGAGTAGAGTTCCACCTTCTGCTGCTTGGCAGCGATGGAATCCAGGCGCAGGTTATGCTGGTCTTCAATCAGTTTCTGGGAAGCCGTATTGGCGGCTACCACCTTGATGCAGTTCTTGTCAATGACAATGCGCCAGCCTGCAAAAGTTTGGACGGAGGCTGCTGTCACCAGCGCCACCGTCAGAAATAATCGTAGCTTTACCATAATGACATGACTTTTTGATGTTCGTTGACTTGGCGGGCAAACTCCAGGTACTTGGGGCTGCCTGCTTGATGACGGTCTGCCTCCATACGGGTGATGGCTTCCTGCATCGTTCCGTAGTGGGCCAGATAGAGCTTGAGGGCTTCCTTCTCCGTGCGTTCGGTGGTGTAGGCCCAGTAGCATTCCGGTGCTTCCTCCACACCGTACACATCCGAGTTCTGTCCCCGGCATATCCATACCTCCTTGAAGTAGCTGCGACCTTCCCGGTTGTTCAGGGCATTGATGGTGAATATCTGCTGCCGCTGGATGGGTGTCAGTCCCAGGATGGCAGCAATGTCCTCGTAGCGGTCCTTGAACTTGGTCTGGTCGAGCAGTATCTTCACATCGGAATTGTTGATGATGGCTTCCTTCACGATGGGCGAATCTATCACATCGTTCAACTCCTGGGTAACGACACCTGCAATACCGTGGAACTTTCTCACCGTTTTGTACAGATATTTTATATATTCTGCCATGGTGGGCGAAGCAATCGCCTTCCACGCTTCCTCGATGATGAGTGCCTTGCGTCCTTTCTTGATGCGCATCTTCTGCAGGAACACATCCATGATAATCAAGACAACTATCGGGAAAAGCACGGGGTCATCTTTAATCTTGTCAATCTCGAAGACAATGAACTGCTCATCGAAGAGGTTCACGTCCAGGTCGGAGTTCAGGGTCATCTCCAGTTCGCCGCCTCGGTAGAACTGCTTCAGGATAGCTGCGAAGTCGCGGATGTTGAACTGAATCTTCTCCTGTGCCACGATTTGCGGAATGCGTTCCAGGGCAAACTCGTAGTAGGAATTGAAGGACAGTTCCCGGACTTTCAGTCTGCGTTTCTGTTCCTCAATGTGGTCTATCTGCTTGTCTATCTTGATAAGCATGGAGTTGTTGTAGAGTTCCTTCTTGTAGTTCTCGATAATTTGCAGGGCACGTTCCTTTTCCCCTTTGCTGGCAGCTTCATCCTGGGCAAGGGCATAGAGCGAACGGCACTGGCGGAGCAGCTTGAGTCGCCGGGCTTCTGCAGGAAGCATGAGTGCCCTGCTTTCCGCCTGCTTGTCCATTTCAGCTTCTCTGATTTGGGCATCAATGTCTTCCATGCTGTGGGAGAACTTGTCGTAGTCTTCTTCCATCTTGGAGGCAACCAACAGCTTTTGTCTCAACCCTTCACGTTCCTTTTCGGTGAACTTGGTGAAGGGATGGAAGTAGGCTTCATAGTATTCCACGATGGTCTGGTTGATGAGCATATCTTCAATCTTACTCGGAAACTCATTGCCTTTGAAGATGAGAAAGATGAGTGACTTGAGGAAGTTCTTCTTCTCCCCGAAGTTCAGGTCATACTCTTCCTTTGTCACCTTGAAAGGGTTCATGGAAATAGGCTTCTCCTTCGAGTAAGAAATATAGGTTCCCTTGTAGTAACCACAGATACCTTCATAGGAATCACCCGTATCAACCATGACCACATCTGTTTTTTGCTCCAGCAGCTGTCTGACCACGCTGTTCATGTGGAAGCTCTTGCCACTGCCACTTGGTCCGATGCAGAAGAAGTTGGCATTATCCGTCATCTTCACCTTGCCCTCTTTCCCCGTGATGTCGATACACACCGGCAGCCCCTGGCGGTCGGTGTAGTAAGTAGTCAAGGGAGTATCTTCCGAGCCTTTCAGGTGTTCCTTGAAGAAGAAGCACAAAGCGGCATCGGAGAGCGTCAAAAAGAGGTCATAGTCCGGATTGAAGGCATAGCCGTTGCCGGGGAAGCTGTCCGTGAACAGCTCCAGCTGGTTGTAGGCGGTACGGGAGGGCATGATGCCGCATTCGTAGAGCCTGGTCTCCAGATACGAGGTCACGGATGTAACCTTGTCCGGCGGGCAGCTCACGAGGATGTTGAAGTTGCAGTACACCAGCAGGGTGCTGTCCACGGCCAGCCGGTGCAGCACTTCCTCAATGTCGGCCTTAGCTATCCTGTTGCTCGGGTCGGGCATCGAGCCGTGGCGTTTGGCCTTGGCTTGCAGCTGTCTAAGGAGTTTGCGCTGCTGGGGTATCTGCACGGCCTGGTTGTACACCACGCAGTCTGCATGGGGCACGTTTGACAGGAACGAGAGCAGGTCGGTGGCGACGGCATAACCGTTGATGCTCGTCTCCGTGTAAGGCTTCACCAGCGAGGGCAGGTTAACCTCATCGATGTCCACCAGCGGGTAGGAACGGATGATGCGGTCGCCGGTTCTCAGGTATTCGTCCGAGGCCTTGAAGTTGGTCATGGAGAACGGGCCGCTTCGGAAACGGAACGCCATGAAGCGGTGGCAGTATTCGTTGACCTCCTCTTTCGTCAGCAGCCAATGCCGGATGTCCTTCTCCTTCAGGATGTCGGCCACCTTACTGACCTTGGCGTGGAAGTCCTGCCATTTCTTCGGGTCGTACTGCACGAACTGGCCGTGCTGCGCCTCCTGCGTGACAATAAGGT
>ENA-OQAG01000018-OQAG01000018.1-human-gut-metagenome-genome-assembly--contig:-NODE-18-length-11832-cov-1.401452_pt1 | contig 11832 bp, 17 predicted proteins | sample MGYA00242734_ERZ504525 | MGnify/ENA primary metagenome ERZ504525 (study PRJEB26092, sample SAMD00036232) | human gut metagenome | host: Homo sapiens | study: EMG produced TPA metagenomics assembly of... | reverse complement strand
CGGAGAAAAACGAGATGATCGCGTTCCATGTGTCCGTGAAAAATGTTTTAATTCCCGTCAGGATTCCGGAGAAAAACGACGAGATCGCGTTCCATGTGTCTGAGAAAAATGTTTTAACATTCGTCCAGACGGTTTCCCAGTCGGTTCCGAACCAGCCCAGAACGGTGTCCGCCAGAGAGGTGAACGTGCTGATCCAGTTCTCGAGGTTGCCACAACGAAGTCCCAGACTGCGCCGAAAACTTCTTGGACGCCCTGCCATACCATGTCCCAGTCACCGGTAAAAATTCCGGCGAAGATGTCAAACAGGCCGGTCAGAATGTCGAGGGCCTCGTTCAGAATATTGCTGATCTGCTGGAATACGCCCTCGAAAATCGGAGCGAGCACCTCGCAGAAGCCGTCCCAGACTGCCTTCATTACTTCGGTTATGTCCTCGAACTCGAACCCCAGCGCGTTGAGCCTGTCCACAATTCCTTGCCCGAACTCGTCGAACTTGGTCTTGATTCCGTCCCAGATCGCTGTGATCTTGTTCCTAAATTCTTCGTTGTTTTTCCATAAATTCGTAAAGGCGAGAGCCACGGCCGTGATCACTGCGATAATAGCAATAGCCGGAAGCGATACGCCTCCCAGTGCTGCAGCGAGTTTTACCAGTGCGCCCTTCACCATTGCGATCTTGCTCGATATGGTTCCCCAGTTCATAGCTGCGATAACGGCACCGAGGCCGCTCACTGCTATTGTCACTTCTGGGATATGCCCGCCGAGCCATTCGATCGCCGGGATCACGCCGTTGGTGATAAACTGCACACCTGCTCGTAGCTTACTTTCCAGCGCGTCGTAAATTTTGAGCCCCAGTTCTTCGAAGGCGCTGTTCATTGCCGCCACGTCGCCGCTGAGGTTGTCGTTCATAATATTGGCCATTTCCTCAGCGGATCCAGAAGCTCCGCGGAGTTCTTCCTCGTACCCGGCGATATTGTCCATGCCTTCGTTGAGGATCAGGTTCAGGCCCTTGGTGGAGTCTGCGGTAAAAGTGGAAGATAGCGCGACGGCTCGTTCTGCGTCGCCCATTCCATTTGTGGCGGCTTCCACTTCTGTGAGAATGTCGGTGAGATCTCGGAAGTTGCCCTGTGCGTCCATTACGGCCACGGAGGTTTCTCCGATCTTGATCGCGCCGTCCTTCATTCCGTTGGTTATGTCTCGCATAATCGCGGCCATGGCGGTTCCGGCTTCGGATCCTTTGTAACCTTGGTTTGCCATTCCTTCGAGCAGTGAGGTGACGGTTTCGACGTCCTGCCCGGCTGCGTTTAAGTTGGCTGCGCAGTTCTTGTAGCTTCGCCCAGCGCTTCGGCCGTGGTGTTGCTGTGGCTTTGCGCGTAGGAGAGCAGATCTGCGAAGTATGCGGCGTCTCCGGCCTCCATGGCGAAGGCGCTCAGGTAGTCCGTTACCATATCGGAAGCCGCTCCCAGTTCCATGCCGGAAGCGGCGGCCAGATTCAGAACGCCACCCAGCGCACTTGTGGACTGATCGGCGTCCCACCCGGCGAGGCTCATGTATTTGAGGGCCTCTGCTGCATTGCTGGCAGAGAAAACCGTGGTGGCGCCGTATTCTCTGGCGCAGGCTTCCAGTTTCTCGAAGTCCTCACCGGTTGCGCCACTGATTGCCGATACCTCGGACATGGTGCTGGTGAAGTTTTGGCCCAACTCTATGACGTTTCCGACCAGATTTTTGATACCGTCCACCGCTCGCATGATCGCGTCGGCTGCGAGATTTGCCAACGTAGCCTTAAACATGGTGAAGCCGTCGTCTGCCTTTTTGGCCGAGCTTTCGACTTCCTCCAGAGAATTGTCCAGTTTGTCCGCTGCGTACTCTGCGTCCGAGAGCTTGGTTTTGTTCTCGTGCAGTTCGCTGGATAGGTCTTGGATCTGTCGAGCGAGTTCCCGCGCTTCGTCGCTGGTTTCCCCTTGTTCGGTTGCAACGTCAACGTATCGCTGTTTTAACTGTTGGAGGGTGCCCTCCTGTTTGGAGATTGTAGAGCGCAGCGTTTCAGCTTCTCCGCCTGCGTCGTCCATGGTTTCGGACAGGGCACGGGCGGCTTTCTCTGCCGCGTCCAACGTGCCGCGATTTTCCGTCAGTTCACCGGACAGTTCTTGGATTGTACTCGCGAGCTGTTCGGCTTCCTCGGTTCCTTCTTGGCCGGTCACAATGTAGTCGGCGTAGCCTTGTTCCAGATTTTTGAGGACTGTCTCCTGCGTGCTGATCTTTGCCGCCAACTGTGCGGAAGCACCGGCGGCTTCGAGCGTTTCTTTGCTCATTTCCTCCAGACGAGAGACGGCCGCGTTTATAGCCGATTGAAGGGAGGGGCTGAGGGATCCGGCGATCTCTATCGTAGATTGTAGAGTATGGTCTGCCACGTCCTCACCTCCTTGTGTGCTTTGGCCTCCTTATGTTTAGCGGCCGATTTTTCTCAGCGCGTTTTTTTTCGGCTGCGAGATCCTCGGCCGCTTCTGCATACTCTATGATGAAGTCAGTTACTCGCTTTTTTTCGAGCTCTGTCGTGCTGGTGTGGTAGACTCTGGCGTAGTCGCGGTAGGCTCTGCGGAGTCGTTTTCCTGTGGTTCCGACTCCGATTTCAGCATAAAATTTCGGCCGATGGCCATTACCTCCACAACGTCCGCGCCCTTCATGCGCTCCAGATCGGAAAAGTCATAAGTCGGATTCACGGCCACGATTGCAGCATAGCCGAGGTAGAGGTGGAGGCCGAAGTCGAACTCTGCCGCTGCGGACACGGACAGGTTCTTCATACCTGCGGCCGCTTTTCTCTTTGCCTCAGCAGTTGCGAAAAGCACGCCGTCGATCTCGTTCGTGTCGTACTTCATTTCTGTGATTTTGTCCCCGTTGATCATCACGGGATTTTTCAGAGTGAGGGTTCCGTTCATTTTGTTCTCCTTTCAAACAAAAAGAGCCCGCCAGTGACTTGACCGGCGGGCCGTGGTTATTTTTGATTACTGCATTAAAGCAGGTTGTTGATCTGGCTCATGTAGTCCTTGCCGTTGATACGGAGGATCTGAGCCAAACGGTCAACGCAGCAGATCTCGACGCCATTTGCGTAGATCTGGAGCCTTGTCACGTTGTAAGTGTTCTCGGCTTCGGTTGCGCTGCCGACTTCGACGCCCAGCTCAGGGAATGATCCCGGCATAGTACGCACAAAAGCCTTGCAGCCTTCGGTTGCGGTGGATCCGTCGGATTTTACGACATTCTGAACCCAGCGGAACTCGAAGCTCTGCTTTTCGAGGCGGTTCATGCGGCGCAGGCCGTTGTCTACGCCGATCTTTGTAATGGAGAGCTCCATGTTCTCCAGAAGTCCGATCAGTGGCACGGTCATGTTACCCATGGCCTGCACGTCAGCGGTTAAAAATTCAATACCGGGCAGAGTGAAGGCGACGTCCTTCGCCACCAGAGTGCTGTCCGCGTATACAGTGTCGGCCACTACCGGGCCTTTAATATCGAGCCATTTTGCCATTGTTCTGCACCTCCTTATTCAGTAGCAAAAAAGGACTGGAAGCCTTCGTCTGTGTAGCATACGCGAGCGGTGCCAGACTTGAACGGAGGCGTGTTAGTTACGGAGAAGTCCCAAACGAAGTCGCCGTTCAGCATGTTGCTGGTAGGGTTCGCACTCTCCACAAATTCCACGGACGGGGTACCGATCAGGGCACCGATTCCCAGAAGGGTGTCGAGCTTTTCCTTTTCAAAATTCAGCACGCTGTCCTTGTCCTGCGGAGTCATAGGGCTGTCGATCTCAGTTCCGTGATCCTTCTGGAAGCTGTTCGTGATATGCTCCAGCATACGGATATTTACGTCGAAGATCGCGCGGGCGTCCATGCTGCCGTTGTACTTGTACGCAGCAGTATGAGGGCCCCACAATACCCAGCGGCCACCCCAGAAGCAGGCCGTTGTGATTCCTTTTTCGTTGAGCTTGTTCGCAGTTTCCTGATCGAAGCCGCGGCTCTTGGAGTCCTCACCGAAATACTGGCTCGTGGCCATGATTTCCTTGTTGGACGGAGATTCAAACGGAACGCCGTCGTGGCTCAGGTCTACGCGCTGCATAGTGGCGGCGCCTACTGTGGACAGCCAGAAGATCCGGCCGCTGCCGTCCTTAATTTTAGGCCAGTATACCTTCGAGAACTCGCTGGTGTAGCCGTTGTCAATAGCCCATTTCTGAGCCTTTGCGAGTGTGTCGATCTTGGTTCCTTTGTCCTCCAGAGGAACGTCGGCGTGAACGAAGCCATCCCAGTGGCCGTTGAGTTTCTGGACAGTGCTTACCATGGCCTTATATACGGCCGGGATATGACTCCAGCCCGGAGCTGCCAGAATATTGAGCACGACGTTGTGATACTGATAGAGTAGAGCCATGGAAGCCAGTCCGGTATATTCTCCCGGTTTCGGTTCTCTCGCCGATAATGTCGGCCGCCTGCACCTTGGAAGTGTCCACGGTGTCGAAGGTTGCGGAGAGTTCGGCCCCGTCAGTCTCTTTGAGCAGTGTCACGGTTACTGTGTGCTTTGCCATGCTATAAGAGAGAGCATAGTCCACGCCCTCGGCCTTGTCTGCGATCGCGAAGGTGTCGAGAATGATCTTGTCGCTCTCAAACTCTGCCTTGCCGTCCGTGAAGGTCAGGGCCTTTGTGGTTTTCTGTGCGGATTTATGCACCGCAGGATCGAGCACGTTCACGATATAGATCGGGCCTACATTTCCGACGGTGTTGTCGAAGTGCTCAGCGAACGCAGAACCGAGGGTGAATGTTTCCCAGTCGTCAGAGTAGCCGACGAGGCTCTGGACTTCGCTCATATTGGTTACTTTTACCGGCATATTAACGAGATCTTTGTCAGCGTAACCCCTGATCAGGTTCACCGGTGCGGTGCCGATATACGCGGCCACCACGTCGGCCTGAGTGACGGAAGCCACTTTGCTTTCGCCGATTTCGCCATATGCGCCATGCAAATATGCCATGTTTTAGTCCTCCTTATAAAAATTCTTCGTATTCTTTCGGGATCGCCGGAGTCGTTCCGATTTCCAGCGCGAAGCTGATCCAGCTATGCCAGTACGGGTAGTAGTCCCAGACATTTCCGTCCTCTGTGAACGGGCCGAACTTGATCCCTTGCTCTTTTACGAGCCTATGGCCTGCGATATATTCCGCAGTTTCGATCTCGCGGAGTACGAGGTCGGCCAGATTGTAGCAATCGCGCCAGCCGTCCATGTTTCGCGAGTATGTTTTGGCAGCTTCTCCGGTATTGACGTAGTAGGAGTAGCCGCCGGTTGCCTTCGCGTTTTCGCGAGGGTTGAAAATCTCCCCGCCGTGTTGGCCGGGATTCCAGCAGGCGAGGCAGAGCCGGATCTGGAGCTGCCTCTTTTTCTGAATAAGCTCGTCGCTTCCTTCCATGAGCTGCACGCAGACGGAAGGGATCGGAGCGGCCACGTTTGGCGGCAGCCGATCCTTTCCCGGAACGTATAAAGGGAACGCCGCGGGGTTTACCATAACAACGTCGTAGCCGGTGTCGTTCCGGTAGTCGTCCGGCAGTTTGAGGGTGATCTTGCTGCATACGTTTTCAGTGAGCCAGCTCACTATTTTGTCGATACTGTTTACCAGTGTCATGCTGCCGTCACCTCCTTAGCTCATGCGATTCTGGCGAACCGCGATCTGTACGAGTCCCATTTCCGACGTGGTAGTGACAACGATCACCTCGCGGCCGTCCAGATTGAGAAGGCGGCCGGGATCCAGATTTTCTGGAAGGTCGGAGGCTTTTCCCATGATTACCATGTCGGCCTCGTCCATTCCATGAATACGGTGTCGCCGATTTTACTCAGCTTGGCCATTATGTCGCTGTCAATTACCACCGGGACTTCCTTCCCTTCGATCCGGTGAAGGTCTGCGAACTCGTCCAGATTCAGGAAAACGTCCGAGAGATCCTGCTTTATTTGGTCTTTAAAGCTCACGAGCTTACGCCTCGGAAGGTTCCGCCTCGATTTTTGCGGGGCTGTCGGCTTTGGCCTTGGCTGCCTCGATCAGGGCGATCACTTCCTTTTTGCTGCGGACTGCGCTCGCGTCTACGCCATACGCTGCTGCAGCTTCTCTGAGCTCTGTCATGTTCAGGCCGTTGTATTCTGAGGAGGTGCTTTCCGGCTCCGCCTCATACACGGCCACACCAGCCTCCACCAGCTCAGCCTCGCGGGCTGCGTTGATAGAGAAGGCGGGAGAGTGTTTCGTCATAGGTTCCACGGTTCCGTTTTTAACGAGCCCGTAGGTGCCTTTGATCATTCGGATCATGTGCTCACCTCCATTATTCCGGATCCGCTGCGTTCAGATCCGGGAGAGCGTCGCCGTCTGTGTCCTCGTCATCAACCATGCCGCCAGCGTTTACTTCTGCGGCTGCGATCGCGTCCACATAATCGGCTTTCTTTTTGCAGCCGGTAACGTCAACGCCGAGATCCCCGGCGAGGTTCTGGAGCTGCTGGATCGTCATTTCTTCGAGCTGGCTCTTTGCAAGGTGGCCGGTCACTTCCTGCTCGTCCGCCTCGTCTGCTTCGATTACGCCGCCGACGTATTCAGCGACACCGGCAGAGACGAAGTGTTCCGCCTGAGTGTCCTCGCACTCAAACGGGCCGTCCGCTGCTGTCATTCTCTTGTGGGCGTGCTTGGCGTCATAATAGCCGACGGTTCCCACTGTTACCCTGATTTTTCTCATGCTCTTGCTCCTTTCTGCTCTGTGCGCTTAGTTGATAACTTTCGCCACGCTGAACGGGCACTCGTTGTTAGGCATAGGCAGCGGCGCAGAGCTGAGAGTGAGCTCGCGGGTGTTGTGAGCAGCGTCGCTGATATACTTCGGCACGTCCACGCCAGTGTAAGTGTGGAACTCGCCGTCGGACTGCTCCACCTGAGTGATTGCGCCGTAAACAGTACGGCCAGCATCCGGAGCACCTACCGCGATCATGCCCTGCGGGATATACTGCTTTACAGTTCCGTCCAGCTCGGTGTATGTGTCCTCATAAGTGAGGAAGTCGATCATTCGGCCCTTGATGTTCAGGCGGGCGATCTTGGAAGCACCGGCAGGCAGAGTCTCAGGATCTACGCCACCGATATTGTAGTTGCGGTTGTCGAGCAGTTTCAGGATCCACGGATTGCGGAGAAAAAGATCCGCAACGTCTGGAGCCACGAGGCACTCAGTCGCAGGGAGTCCTCTTTTGCTCAACATGGAGATCATGGCGGCCACGTCGTCGATCATCTGCTTGCCGCCTGCCTCAGTGTCGGCCCAGTCTGCGGAAGGGGTATATTTTGCCGGGTTGCTGGTGCCGTCATAGTAACGGACTTCCTTTTCCTCGTAAGTGCCGAGGTCGTTCGTGTACTCGTGCATAATGCAGCCGTTGGTGAAGATTACCTCGGCAGCCATGGCCTCTTTTCTGCGGGTGTTCATGTCGCGGAGTTCGTCGAGATCTCCGAGCATGATCACGCCCTGTCTCTGGGCCGGAGTCAGGTTAGTATAAAGAGCCTCCCCGAAGCCTCTCTTTTTCAGGTCGTCAATGGAGAGTGGGCGCTTCGGTGCAATATACGCCGGAGTGAAGCGCTTCATGGTGTAGCCTTCGCGCAGGATCGTGATTCCGCCCTTACGAGGTGCTACAAAAGGTGCCGCTTTCTTGGATCCCTTGCGGTATTCCACCAGCACGTCGTCAGTGGCGAACACGTCAGAGGCGGCGTTAGTAGGGAAATAGCGATCCAAAAGGAAAGAGTGAAGCGGCGGGAGCTGCTGCACGGAGGCAAGCAGTGTGTGGGTATCATAAAAATTAAAAGCCATTTGTCTGTCCTCCTTGTTTTTTTAGTATGCTACGGCGTCAGAGAGCAGGATTCCGGCAGAGCGGAGCGCTTCCTTGTCCGTTTCACTGATCGCATGGCTGTTGTCAGTGATCAGGCTGTTCTTGTTAAAATGGCCGGTACGGTATGCAGTCGCTACCGCGTCGGAAGCGGTTCCGACTTCCACGTCGTCAGCCAGCACGCAGTTGGCTGTCAGTGTCTCGTTGCTTTTCGCAGCGGTACCGAGAATTACACGCAAGCCGTCGCCTGCGGTACCGGCGGAGAGTGCCAGAACAGTGCCGCGTTTGTAGGTTTTGGCCTCGGTGGCTTCCTTGCGGATCTTCACGGTGAAAACCTCTGCGGGCGGGTACTGGCCGTTGATCAGGTTGTCGAAGCCTACGGCCCCGATCGTTTCGTCGAGTCTTTTACTCATTACTTCGTACCTCCTTTGGTCTGGTTGTAGGCAGAAACTACCGCCTGAATGTCTGCTGCGTCCTGTTCCTGAGCGTTTGCAGGTGCGCCGCCGTTAGGTGCTGCGCCTACGTCTGCGGCTCCGGATTTTGCTCCCTCTGCCTGATATGCTGCGAGGAAATTCTGGCCGGACGCTGCGCTGGCCTGCATAACACGGAAGCAGAGCTCCTGAGCTGTGCAAGGGTTGTCGCCGTACTTGGCGTCGTGTACGAGCTGCTGATCCGGGATAGAGGCGGCGATAGAGTCGATCTGCTCGATTCTCTGGCGTTCTGCTGCCACGGCCTCACCGGAAGCGTTCTGCGCTTCGGTTCTTGCGCTGGCCTCGATCTGGGCCACGATCTCCGGGTATGCTGCCCTCAGTTCCTTCTCGTCCATAGGTTTGTTACCTCCTTCTTTTTTTGCCGCCTTTGCGGTCGGCTTCTTTTTTATTTGCTCCGGGCTTTGCAGCCGGTGGAGTCGCGATTGCTTTCACCGGGATAGTGCCCGGCACATGCTGGAGCCCGTCAACATTGTGGCGTACTCCATTAACAAAAAGCACCTTTCTGTCGGCGCTCATGCTCATTTCTGGATCGTCCTCGTCCTCTTTGATTGCGTCAGCGAAGCCCTTCTCCAGAGCTTCGCGGCCGGTGAACCACGTCTCCTTGGTCATCATGCTGCGGAGAGTATCGACTTCGATCCCTGTCTTGCTGTTGTAGATCTCGGCGACGGCCCGCTCGCTGGCGTCCATTCCTTTCATAAGCTGCTTCATGTCCTGCATGTTCATGTAGTCCCAGAGCATAACGCTTACGCCGTGGATCATAATCAGGGAACCGGGGTACACGGTCACTGTGTCGCCCGCGCACATGATAACGCTCGCAGCGCTGGCCGCGATTCCCTCGACAATGACGTTCACCTCACCGCTGAGAGCTTTCAGCGCGTTGTGGATTGCGATCCCGGTGTAGAGATCGCCGCCGCAGCTATTGAGCTTGACGGTGATGTGTCCCTTGTCTTTGACTGCTGCCAGATCCTCCATGAAGCCCTCCGGCGTGATAAAAAGGCCGGGCTCCGGTTCGCCTGTCCACCAGTCAACGGGCTGCTGGCTCATAACGTCGCCGTAGAGAGTGATCTCTCCCTCGTCGTCGCCGGTGCTGGCCATATTCCAGAACTTTGTCGCCGCGGGAGCTTGTGGAGCAGCAGCCGGGCCCATGATTAGGCCGCTATGTTTGGTTTTCATTGGCTTATCCTCCTTGTATGGTTTGCTTTATCTGCTCGCCGATCACGAGACTGCGGAGAGCCACCGTGCCCCTCTTGCGAGCTGTTTCGGGGTTGTGTGGATTGTCGTCGCCTTCTGGCGGATCCTGTTCGCCGTCCGGTTCCGCTGTTCCGGTGCCGCTCTGGTGCGGATCTGGTGGATTGCCTCCGAGCTTTTCGTTTTCACGTCTGAGCTGTTCCACATTGCTGTCCCATTGGCCACCGTTTAGGCGGATCGTGCTCTGCTCGTGAGTGGAGAAGCCTTCACTGCACGCGAGGATCTCGGCCGTGATTTCCTTCACCGGATCAAGCTGTCCCTGAGACGGGCCGAGCCATTCGCTGCCGAGATACGCGGCGCGGATCGCTGGATTCTGGAAAAAGCCCGGCGCATATATGCGGCCACGGGCCACGGCTTCGCTCATCCACACTTCATAGCATGGGCGGCAAAAGTCGTCCGCCAGCCATTCGCGGCGCATTTTGAACGCCTTCCACGCTTCCAGTAGAGCAGCACGGCTCGCACTGTATGAGGCGTTGAAGGATTTCAGGAGCAGATCGCTGGGAATTTCCAGCGCGGCGCCTACTTGCGCACTGATCGCTACGGCGAATTTGTCAAAGCTGCCGTTCGGGTGCGTCGGGTTTGCAAATTCTACGCTTTCGCCCGGCCCCATGACATTGATCTGGCCCGGCCCCATGCTGTACTCGTTCGGGTTCCGCATTTCTCCGGGTGGTACCGGATCCACCTCATTGAATGGCATTTCATCAGTCGGGGCTTCTGTCTTAATGAAGGCAGTGTAAAAGCTCTCGACGACTGCGGCCATGAGTTCGGACTCGGTATACCTGCGAAGCTGCAGCAGCGGCTCGATCACCTGCGCGAGATAACTCACGCCGCGGTACTGATCCGGGCGCTCTGTGTCAATGACGTGGAGCACATTCGGAAGACCGGTGCTTTGCTGGTATGCCAGAACGCGGGCCCATTCAGTAACCGGAGCGCCGAGCTCATACGGGTAGTTGCTGCGTATGTGATACGCTACCACCATGCCGTTCTTGTCTACTTCCACGCCGTCGTATATGGTGTTGCCCGTTTCTGAGTTCTTTCCGGTCGTGTAGTAGAGCGTAGTCCCGGCCCCGTAGTTGTTCGGGGTTGCGATTCTGTCGGACTCGATCAGGTGGACGCGGAGAGAGTAGGGGAGCAGCCGAGTGGTTTCGTACTGCTTGATCAACCCTATGCAGTCGCCGGAGAGCAGCCACGAGATCAGCGCGAGCTGCTGGAGCCCGTAGAAGTTATTCATGCCGGTGGCGTCGCAGGCTCTCTTGTTGCTGGCCCAGAGGGAAAACTCTCGCTCTGTTTCTTTCTGCCACCGTTCTGCCTGATCCGGTGAGAGTCCGAGCACTTCGCGGTCGATCCGGCTTTTAAGCCTGAGCCCGACGCCTACCACGTTTGTGCGGTTGGTTTTGATCGCCGAGGTAGCGATCGGCGCGGCCATGTATAACATGCGGGCACGCTGTCGCATGGTGTAGTTGTTGAAGTCTATGTCCTCGTGAGCGGATCCACTGGGAGCATTAAAGCCTTTCACGGCTTTTTTTCTCCAGCTTGCGCCCGCCTCTCCATAGCCCTTATTCTGAGGGCGTACGTTATCCGGGAGATATAGCCCCCTCGTTTGGTCGTACTTCGTTTTTCTCACCTCCTTGCAAGTAATTAAAAACGGCAGCGGCCGCGGTATCTAAAGGAGCGAAAATGTCCCGCAGTCGTCGCCGTAGTAAAGCCAGCCGATCGGCCAGCGTTTACCCATTTACCAGTCGCGGGGCACTACCCCCACGGCACGGCGAGCAGATCCGCCCGCCAGTTCGGCCTCCAGCTCGCGGACTCGCTTTTGCAGCTTCGCGATCATGTCCTGAACGGAAGCGAGCGAAGTCTGGTACCGTTGCAGGTTTCTGGAGCCGATTGTGTAGAGCTGCACCCCGTCCTTGCTGAGCATGTCAGCCTCACGGGCCAGATACGCACTGAGTCGCGTCCTCGTTTCTGTGAGCTCTTGCTGTATGGTTTCTTTTGATCTCATGGGTTCACCTCCTTACCACTCGTCGAAGTAGTTCCGGGCTGCCGGTTTTGGTTTTCGGCGCTGCGCCGGTTTGGTTTGCGGCGTTTCTTGGACATTTTTTCAGACGTCGCTCCACCGCGAACATGTCCGGATCTATGATTTTTAGCCCGGCGTTCGCATAGTTTCGGCAGTCGAGGGCCTCGTTCCGGTTGTGTCCGGGGATTTTTACCCAGTGCCACTGGTTGCCGCGCTTTGTTTGCGTG
>ENA-OQAG01000017-OQAG01000017.1-human-gut-metagenome-genome-assembly--contig:-NODE-17-length-12143-cov-0.975533_pt1 | contig 12143 bp, 18 predicted proteins | sample MGYA00242734_ERZ504525 | MGnify/ENA primary metagenome ERZ504525 (study PRJEB26092, sample SAMD00036232) | human gut metagenome | host: Homo sapiens | study: EMG produced TPA metagenomics assembly of... | reverse complement strand
TGCAGGAATTTACGTGATGGCAGAAACGAATCTGGAAAGTCATGGATCCTTCCAGAAATTAGGGGCAATCGAACCATCCTGCAATGTGCCGGGATCTTTTCCACAGTGGAAAGAGGCTGTACTTGATCGTGCAAGAAACAATTTTGAAACATTTAAAAACCATACATCCGTTTTATTCTGGTCTTTAGGAAATGAATCTTATGCGGGTGATGACATAGAAGCAATGAATACTTACTTCAAGGAAAAGCAGGATGGCAGATTTGTTCATTATGAAAGCTCTTTCTATGACCGTAATTATGAGGAAACCATATCAGATGTAGAGAGCAGGATGTATGCAAAGCCTTATGAAGTGGAGGAATATTTAAATAATAATCCAAAGAAACCGTATCTTTTGTGTGAGTATATGCATGATATGGGTAATTCGATGGGAGGACTTGGTACTTATATGAAGTTAATAGAGTAAGTATGAGATGTACCACGGTGGATTTATCTGGGATTTCATTGATCAGGCACTTCTCGTGAAAGATGAAGTGACAGGAAAAGAAGTTTTGCGTTATGGCGGGGACTTTGATGATAAGCCTTCTGATTATGAGTTTTCAGGAAATGGAATTGTATTTGCAGACCGTAAGGAAAAACCAGCTATGCAGGAAGTGAGGTATTACTATGGCTTATACAGATAAGAATAAATTGAGAGTTGTATATGGAGATTATACACTTGGTGTACATGGAGATGGGTTTGACTATATATTCTCTTATTCACAGGGCGGTTTGGAGTCTATAGTAAAAAACGGTTATGAATGGCTGTATCGTTGTCCAAAGCCTACTTTTTGGAGAGCATTAACAGATAATGACAGAGGCAGCAGGTTTCACATTAAAAGTGGAAGCTGGCTCGCATCGGATATGTTCATTGACTGTAAAAAAACTGAAGTTATTATGGATGGTGAATTGCAAAAGCAGTATGCTCCGGACAATAACAGCTATGGCGGTGATGTGGCTGCCGGGGAAATAATTGTGAAATATACTTATGAGACTGTCAGCAATCCAGTAACAACAGTCATTGTATCTTATACCATTGATGTAACTGGAAATATCAAGGTGGATGTGGATTACACAGGAGTAAAGGGACTGCCGGAACTTCCGGTATTCGGAATGAGGTTTATTATGCCGACACTTGCAGATAAATATATGTACAAGGGATTATCGGGGGAAACCTATCCGGACAGAAAGGCAGGGGCAGAAAAAGGAATTTATGAGGTATCAGATTTGAGCCTGACACCATATCTGGTTCCACAGGAATGTGGTATGAGAATGGATACAGAGTGGCTGGAGATTACAAGACATACAAGTCTTGATAATAGCAGAACGGATAGTTCACCACAGACATTAAGAATAGAAGAAAACGACAAGGCATTTGCTTTTTCGTGCCTGCCTTATACAGCATCAGAGATTGAAAACGCAACACACCATGAGGAACTGCCACCAGCAAGAAGAACAGTCCTTTGTGTCTATGGTGCAGTAAGAGGAGTCGGTGGAATTGATAGCTGGGGAAGTGATGTGGAAGATGATTATCGGATTAGTGCAGAAAAAGACATTCACTATTCCTTCATTATCCGCTAAGTTTGTTTGAGGAGTTGCTTGCAAGTGTTATTGGTATATGAGAACAGAACTGATGGAATAGTGGTAGAGTGGAAGAAAACAGTGCATTTTCCACCACATTTACATGAAGCAATAGAGGTAGTGTATGTAACGGATGGGGATATTGAACTTGGAGTTGGACAAGAATTGTATCACATGGATGAGGGTGATTTTGCAATCGTGTTTCCAAACGTAATACATCATTATCAAGTATTTGGGAAAAAAGAAAACAAGGTAATATACCTGTATCTTGATCCGACACTGTTTCCTTCCTATTATAAAGAGTTGCAGATATACAGCCCGAAGAACCCGGTTGTAAAAAAAGAGCAAGTGCATCCTGATGTAGTAAATGCCATAAAATATCTGGCAGGAATAACAGAGGGGAATCCCATGCTGATACAGGCTTATGTACAGATGATTCTTGCCCATGTTTTCGCAGAAATGCCAATGGTTGATAAAAGCACAGTAGGGAGTGATGACCTGATTTATAATGCGGTAGAATATGTAGCTAAAAATTTTAGAGAGAAAATCAGTCTTGAAAAAATGGCATACGATTTGTGTGTAAGCAAATATGTGTTATCAAGAATGTTTGCAAAAACATTTCACTGTAATTTTAGTAAATATGTGAATGGAGTCCGGTTAAATTATGCAGTTGCGGCACTGGAAAACACAATGGATTCCATTACAAATATATGTCTTGATTGTGGGTTTGAAAGTCAAAAGAACTTTTAACCGTGTTTTTAAGGATAGATACAAGATTACACCAAGAGAGTACAGAAAAAGGATGGAACACAATAATAGAAAACGGCAGCTTGGGGGTACGCAGATGATTAAATATCTTACAATGACGATTGAAAAACAAAAAAACATAGCTTTGATTGCTCATGATGGGAAAAAACAGGATATGTTGAAATGGTGTATGGACAATAAAGAAATTTTACAGCAACATAATCTGTCAGGAACCGGAACGACTGCGAGAATGATAGCAGATCATGTAGGATTAAAGATAAAAGGATATAACAGTGGTCCATTAGGTGGAGATCAGCAGATAGGGGCAAAAATTGTAGAGGGAAATATCGACATGGTTATTTTCTTCTCCGATCCACTGGCAGCACAGCCACATGATCCAGATGTTAAGGCACTTCTTAGAATTGCACAGGTGTATGATATACCGATTGCAAATAATATTGCGACAGCGGATTTTATGATTCATTCCACACTTATGAATGAACAGTATTCACATCAGATTGAAAATTTTAAAAATACTGTGGATGTCAGAGTAAAAGAAATGCAGTGATGGATATGATAAATAGCCAAAAAACGTCCGCAAATAGAATTTACAACAGAATATAAAGCAGATAAAGACGAATGGTATCAGATGTGCCATTCGTTTTTTTAATAAAAGCACAAATTAACCTACTTACGAGCATAAAATGATGTGCGTTGGGTTGTTTTCTGGACTATGAGAATCAAAGTCCCATTGATATGATTAACATGGAAAAGAGGTGCAAAATCTTGGACACAGGAAGAAAAGATGCCAATATACAGATAGGAAAGAGACTAAGAGAGGCAAGACTGAATATGAACCTCGAAAAGTCAGAAATTGCGGATGTATTGGATGTTACAGTAGAACATTATCGAAAGCTTGAGGCGGGTATAACGGGAATATCTGTAGATAAAGTGTTGACACTCTATCATAAATATGGAATTGATCCTACATATCTGATAACAGGTGAGAGCAGTATGAAAGATTTTAATCTGGATTACTATGTTGCAAACAGCACAAAGGAGCAGAGAAATGAGTTCTTTGACCGTGTGCTGGCTTATTTATCTAAGTTGATTAGATAAATTGAAGTGCTTCCTACTTCCAAGCCCGAAAAGGAGGAAGTGTTATGCTTAATATTGCGGTCTGTGATGACAGCAGAACAGATGTAGAAATGCTGGAAAGTGCTTTTGATAAGTTAGCGCAGTACCAGTTTTCTTATGAAGTGTATTTTACAGCGAAGGAGTTGCTGAAGCATGTTATAGATTATGGAGAAATGTATCATCTGTATATATTTGACATTGAAATGCCGGAGATGAATGGTTTGCAGCTTGCAAAAGAAATCCGGAAAATAGATGCCAAAGCATTGTTTGTATTCCTGACTGGATATACTCAGTATGTTATGGATGTTTTTGAGGTTATTACCTTTGACTATATTTCTAAACCGATTACAGTGGAAAAGCTGGAGTCCGTTCTTTTAAAAGCCATGCAGTATCTTCATATGATAAAGCGTGACTTTGTCTTTCAGTTCCGAAAAAATCAGTTTCGTATTAGCTGCGATGATATTGTGTATTTTGAGAAGAAAGGTCGTCAGGCAGTGATACATACGATTTCAGAAAATTTCAAGGCAAATATGACAACTGAAGAAATATGGAAACAGCTTGATGATAAGGTCTTTGCCCATATTCATGTATCATATATCATCAATCTTGGGCATATCAGGCGATTGATGGAGATGAAGTAGTGATGGACAATGAAGAAAGACTTCTGATTGCCCGCTCCCATAAGCAGAATTTAAAAGAAAAACATATGGAGTTTGTAAGGAGGATGGTTTAAGGATGGAATATGTGATACGCTTTGCCATCAGCCTGTTTGATCTGGCAGTGTTTATGTATTATTTTCATTCCAATAAGAAAATGAAACCAGTATCAAAGGTATGGATATGGGCTGGATTTACCATTGCTGCAATTATATGGACATTTGTCAGTAGCATAAAAAATCCGTATCTGAATCTTGCGACTCTTTTGATTGTGCTTATACTGTTATCATTTTATTATGAATCAGGAATGTGGACGAGAATTATAAATATTGTGACATTCATGGGTATTGGAATGCTGTTTGAACCTGTAGCCTTGCTGTTACTCCATGCTATGAATTTTCATATGGGAGAAAGTTATAAATATTATTTTGTAATGGTAATATGCAGCTTTGTTCGTGGAAATGTGATGTATATTCTGTCAAAATTGATTTCAAAGAAAGGGATGCAGATTGCTGATTTTCCGAAAGAAATTTTGGGTGTGCTTGTTATGGTATTTGCCTTTACGGTGTTGAACTGCTGCTTTGTTATTCTTTTGTCATTGGAAGCTGGCAGTGAAAAAAGCCTGCTTATGTGTGCCAGTATTGTAATTTCCATTGTCCTGACAGATTATTTTATGCTGTATATGATGGAACGTTTTAATTATCTTGTGCAAAAACAGTATGAGGATGCAATGTACAGGGAAGAAATGCACTATAAAGACATCTATTATGAAGAAGCAGAAAAACAGAATAAGGAAGTGCAGAAGTTAAAGCACGATATGAAACATAAATTGCATGAACTGTATTATCTGGTGGAAAATAGTGATGGGCAGGAACTTTCAGAGAAAATCGGTGCGATGTGCAAGGAATTTGAGCAGATAGATGAAAAGCAGTATTCTGATAATCCAATCGTAGATTCTGTGCTCCGCATTAAATTTGGCAGGGCAAAGGCAAGGGGGATAAAAGTAGAAACATCTATTCGTATTCCAAAGAAGATGCAGCTTGATCATGGGGATATAGGTGTATTGTATGGAAATCTTGTGGATAATGCGGTAGAAGCCTGTAGCAAGGTGCCGGAGGAACAGCGTTTTGTAAAGATTGAAAATAAGTACCAGTCGGGGATTTTGCTTCTTGTAATAACAAACAGCAAAACAGGAAAGAAAAATAAAAGCCTGAAAACAACCAAGAAAAGATAATATCAGACATGGGGCATGGTGTTCAGAGTGTCCGTAAAGTGATAGAAAAATACAATGGAACGGTCAGTTTTACAGATAAAGGGGATATATTTGAGGTTTCAGCAATGCTCTATGGAATTGAAGTGAAGGAATAAATGCAAAGCGTTACACTTAAATGTCAATCTGTTACACTTTGCCGCATTTTCCTGTAAAGTATGATATAGTGCATTCATCAAATGCAAAGGAGGACATACATATATGTCAAAATTAAGAAGATTGATGAACCGACTCAGTCATGGAGCATTAACCAGCGTGGCAGCACTTGCCCTTACGGTAACTGCAACCAATATGAACCGTTGCTGCTGGTTTATTTTCGGACAGGACAAGTTACCGGATAATGCGAAAAAACTTAGAAAATTTTAAGGTGGTAACAGGGTATGATTGCTAAATTTGCAAAGAAGATAAATGAAATATTGATACAAAAGGAGATTGTGCAAAAAGAGGATGCAGAACTGTACCAATATGGGATAGAAAATGGCATTGTTGTTGCAGGAAACCTTTTGGCTTCTGGAATATTTGGCATTGTGACGGGGAGACCGGGACTTGTTCTGGTCTTCCTGTTATTTTATGCCTCGTTGAGAAGCTATAGTGGGGGCAGCCACTGTAAGAGTAGAATCGGCTGTTTTTTGATATCAATGGCAATTTTATTTATTCCGGTTTATACATATGAGCCTGTAATGAAAAATGTTCCTAATGCCGTGATTTTATTGATCGGAGTTCTTGCAGTGGTAATTATTATTGTCCTTGCCCCAGTGGAAAGTATCAATAAACCTCTTGATGAGGAAGAAAGAAAGTATTATGCAAGGGTAACACAGTTGCATAACAGCATTGCAGGTATGTGTTCTTATCATTTTATTTTGTTTGGATCTACAAGATTATTTTTATGCTGGGTATGTGAGTATAGTCCTGATAGCAGTATTTATGGTTATGGGAAAGATTGCAGTGAAACGATATGTGCAATAGCAAAATGTATTAAAAATAGGTATTGATATATAATTTTGTAGACGAACATGGAATATTACAAATATAGAGTAATGGTTAAAATTTTGGATGAAAATGCCGAAATATAATAAAAAATAGGAAAATATACAAAAAATAATCCAACCAAATGAAAGAAGTATGTCAAATTTGTGTGTGGAAGGGGATGAGCATATGTTCAGAATTGCTATATGTGATGATGAAAGACAATTTAGAAAACGCATTCATGATATTTTAATAGAATATATGAATGAAAATGATATATTATACGAAATTGATGAATTTGAATCAGGAAAGGATTTTATAAGTTTAGGTATCAATCTGGCAAAGTATGATATTGTTTTTTTGGATGTAAATATGGATGAACTGGATGGAATGGAAACTGCGCAGAAAATAAGAAAAGTCAGCAATGATGTTTTTATAGTTTTTGTTACAGCATTTATTACATGTGCCCCTCAAGGATACAGCGTAGGAGCTATAAGATATATTTTGAAAAATAATGTAAATTTTCCGGAACTAATATTTGAGTGTATGGATGCAATCAGCTTGAATATGAATTATGTAGCCCAAAAGAAGAAATTTAACTTTAATGAGGGTACAAAGATTGTAGCATTAGAGCGTTTGTTATACATAGAGAGCAGATTGCATAAACTTGAGTTTTACATTATGGAGGACAAGTTAAAAAAATATTCAATATATGGCAAACTAGATGAGCTGGAAAAAGAGTTGCAAGGTAATGATTTTATCCGGATACATCAAAGTTATCTGGTTAATATGAAGCATATTGAGAAAGTCAGCCGGTATGAGGCGTTATTGAACAATGGTATTAAGTTGGAAATTCCAAAAGCACGATATAAATTTGTTGAAGAAACATTTGTTTCGTATAAAGGAGAATTGTAGATGCTGATTAGTTACATTCAAAGTATTATGATGATAATATTGGAGGTAATATGCTGCAAAATATTTTTTGAAAGTTTTGCTGAAAAGAGATCAAAAAATAATTATAGAAATTATAGTATTATTTTAGGAATTGTGGTATGTGAATATGTAATAGCTTCATTATTTTATGATAAGTTTATCTTGAAACAAATATTGGCTATAGTTGCTGTTGCGGTGTTTATGTGCTTTTATTTTAAAATTCATTTCGGAAAAGCAATAATCTTATCATTATTATTTCAGGCATTGCTGCTTTCTGTAGACTATTTTACACTATGGTTAAATGTTTCTCTTTTTGATAGTATAGCAGAAATTAGCAGGTTGCATTTTGTAGGTGGAAGTTTAATAACGGTTTTGGGAAAAATAATTCTTTTCCTAGTTGTTTTGCTTATCAGGAAGAAAGTAGGAGGGGAGTCCTCGGATGTTTTAAGAAGTACAGATTGGCTTCGATTTATTTTTTTCCCAGTTTTTACAATCTTCACAGTTATTGCATTGATCATGACATCTGGAAACATTGAGAATCAAAAGCAGGAAAATGTATTCTTGGTTATAGCATTGTGTTTAGCAGGGATGAATATAGTTGTGTTCTATATGATAAATGATATATTAAAACGTGAAATTAAGATTCGTGGAAAATGAAGTGTTTCAACTGAAAGCACGAAATCAGACAGACATGTACCGTTCTATTTCAGAAAATTTTGTTAAACAACGGAAAAAAACACATGAATATAAGAACCAGATTATGTGCATTGAGTCTTTGATAGAGATGGAAAATTATGATGAACTAAAGGATTATGTGAAAAGTATAAGCGGAAATTTGAGTACAGAGTTAGATTATATTAAAACAAATAATGTGATTATTGATGCTATATTAAATAGCAAATATAAGGAAACATTGGATAAAGGCATTGTATTTATCTTTCAAATCAATGATCTATCAGGAATTAAAATGTGTGATGAGGATATTGTTGTTATATTATCGAATCTTTTGAATAATGCAATAGAGGCTTGTGAAAAGTGCTCAGGCAAAAAATTTATGAAAATGAAACTGGTTAAAGAGAAAGACAACATTATTATATCTGTAAAGAATACATATGATGGTAAACTTAATATTAAAGATGGAGAAATACAGACCTCAAAGAAATATGAAATGGATGAGCATGGGGTTGGAATAAAAAATATAATTGAGGTTATAACAAAATATCAAGGCTCTTATGCTATACGAAATGATAATAATGAGTTCTACTTCTCAGTTATATTGCCAAACTAAGATGAACCTTAAAAAAGTGATTTGCTGCAAGCAAATCACTTTTTTTTGTCATTTTCTGCAAAAAAAGGTCACTTTCTGCAATGGATATTGTTTTGTAAACAGATAAAGTTATACTTAATTTGGCAGGAGGCATAAGAGTGAAAAATAAAGTAGATTTTTGGGCGCACTTATATAAGGGTTCATAAAACCCTGTTTTTACAAGTATAGAAAGCAGAAAAAATGTTAGTTATCGTTGCGTTTCACTAACTTAGAGCTGTCGTAACCAAGGCTTTCAAGGTAAGCAAACACATTGTTCTCATTCAAGACGACACTCTCTACATGATTCTGAGGGTCCATCAATTCCTCATAGTCAGTAGGGGTAAAGGGCTTCTTTTCTGAAACCATGTGGTAAATACAGACCATCATCATTCTTGCAATGGCAATGATTGCCTTTTTGTGTCCACGTCGCTTTTTTGATTCGACCATATTTGATTGCAAAATAAGGCTGCTTTTTGCTCTTAATTGCAGCAGGGCACATTGAACCATCATTGGTTTCAGGTAATCGCCTGCTTTGGCAATGCGGACAGACTTTTTCTTACCAGCGGATTCATTGTTGGCAGGAGAAAGTCCGCACCAGGAACACAGATGTTTTGCATCATCAAAAATATCCATATCAACGCCTGTTTCTGCAAGAACAATCGTGGAACTTAACTCTGTCATGCCGGGCATGGTACTGACAAACTCCACGAACTCGTAATAAGGCTTGATGCGGACATAGAGTTCCACTTCGGTCTGGGTAATCATATCATCGAGATATTCCAGATGCCCCCGGGCAAGCTCTAGTTTTTTAGCCTGATCTGTTTCAATAGTGTAGCCTTTGATGGCTTCGATGATTTCATCAGACTTGGATTTAGCCCCTTTCTTTATGAGTTTGCGGACAGCTTTTTCATCCATGGAATCGGCAGTATGCTCCAATAGATAAGAGATGATTTCAGTTGCTGTCTTGCCAAAAGGATCAGAAAGAACACTGGCAATGCCGACATTGGAAATGGTCATACAGTTCTGGATGCGATTCTTCTCGGAAGACTTCATGCAGACCAGCTTGAAACGGTATCTGGAAAGTTCCCTAAGCTGACGAAAATCTTTTGGAGGAATAAAGGAACATCTGACAAGATCAAATTTGTAGAGGTCGGCAATCCATTTAGAATCCTTTTTGTCCGTTTTCTTGCCTTTAATGGCTTTGACATACTTCGGATGTGTAAGGCAGACATCAATGTCATTTTCGAGATAATTAAAAATAGGAATCCAATACTTTCCGGTGGATTCCATACAAACATGATAGCAATTATTCTCGATAAGCCAGTTGTGAAACCTTTGAATATCTGAGTTGATGGTTGAAAAAGATTTTTGCAGATATTCGGATATGCCGTCCTTATTGGTAGTTACGATGGTTGCAACGATAACATTTTTGTGGACATCAAGTCCACAGCAGATGGAGTATTTTAACTTCATCATTAAGTATCACCACCTTAATAAAAAGGGAATAGCAACATTGACTGTCATCCTGCGACTGAATAAACATGGTTTATTACCAATGATAAGAGTCCGGGCTCAATGTCCACTTGTTTGTGCTTGTAAGGATGACGGCACATATAACTATACGGGGTCGAAATAAATTCGCCACTTCTCCTTCCGTGCTCTGTAGTGTATTGCTATTCCTTGAAAGAATTATAAATCAAAGAGTGGAGGGGCACAACATTTTTCATAACTTGTTTGTGCCTTGAGCGAAGCGAAAAGGAATGACAAAAACTATGATTGAAAAAATAGCTGATGATTTAATTGGTCAGATGACTGAAGCAAGGTTAATTGACAAAGAGATGGAAGCAAGATATGTTTATGTTTTTATCTGTTGGATAGAGAAATTTATTACTGTTGGCAGTATTATCGTAATCAGTTTGATGTTTCACAAGCTGCTCCCAACTATATTTTTTCTTGTGTTTTTTTTAGAATTAAGAAAGAGAACTGGCGGATATCATCTGGACAAGTTTTATAGATGTTATTTAGCATCCATTGTTTCTTATTTAGTTATTGTGATTATAAGTGAAAAATTGTCAGAATATCCACAATGGTTATTTGCAATAGTACTACTTGCTATAACAGGGATAGGATTGATTGGTACAGCGAATCATCCTAATATGCACATGACATCAGATGAATTGATGGAATCGAAAAAATCTGCGAGGACTATTGTTTTACTTGAGGGGTGCATAATACTTGGCTGTGTTCTGTTAGATGCAGATATGGTTTACATTAGTTATATGGCAATAGCTGTTATATTATGTGCAGCTTTGCTGTGTATAGCAAAAATTTTTAAACAGGAGGTGAAAGAATGAAGAAGGTTAATAAGAAAGTGTTGAAGGTTGTAGAACATGTCATGAGAAATGAAGCTGTATATGGAATAGATAGATTCCCACCTGCATGCATGGGAATATTTCATCAGCCGAAACGTCCGATTATCCAGAAGAAAAGTGAAAGATAGTTAACTGGCGTGTTTTACTATTATATCTGTAGCCATAGATGCTATAGGAACTTAATTGTTTATTCCAAGATGACAAGTATAAAAAGGAGGTACTGATATGTTAAAAAAAATTAAGAAAGTTATTGCATTTGCATTAGCATTGACTATGTTAATGGGTATGGGAACAATGGTGTCAGCAGCAGAAAAGGAGAGTAGTATTCCTGAATATTCTGAAACCAATGATGGTGGAATGACGGTGAATATTGCAGGAGATCAGGAAGGAACAATAGTTGAAGGCAGTGGTAATGAGGAAGGGATTAATCCGCTATGGTGGCCTGGAGATGGACCGGCTCCGCAGGTGACAAGCATTTCACTTTATAAATATGGCTGGCTTACAAATGGAAATTTTGGCGTTACGATCAAGGTATATGGATATGGCAGCGATACTACAACATTTGATGGAAGAAGTATTTCGTGGATACATCAGGAGCCATTTATTATATCTGGTACAGGCGCAGATGGCTTCTATTATACATATGATTGTGGTCCGATTACGCAAGCGGGAAGTTATAGATTTAATACAACTTTCAGGTCAACAAACTTCCCTAATACTACACGTTCCTTTTCAACGGTATTCACGTTTAGTGCAAACTAATATATGTTAATTCATATAAATAACATATTATAATGCGAATGGAGGTGGTTAAATGCGTATTGGTTCGGGAGTGCAGAGTGTATCTGAATTATTTGGAAAGCGACAAAACAATAGCAAAACATCTGTTAACGGAAATGAGGCATTTCCTCAGACATCAATGAAAGTGTATTTAAAGACGGATGATATGTTGTTTTCAGGCGGAAATGGAACCGGTCTTTTCGTTTTATATTAAGTATGCAGAAGAGTCAACAGATGATAATCCTGTAGTGATAGCCAAAGGGATTGATGAAAATGGAAAAGAATTTGAAGAAAAGATTAATATTAACGATATTGATTTGAGAAATGCTTCTTATGTCGAATGAGTGCTTTGGAGGCAT
>ENA-OQAG01000014-OQAG01000014.1-human-gut-metagenome-genome-assembly--contig:-NODE-14-length-12992-cov-1.069102_pt1 | contig 12992 bp, 13 predicted proteins | sample MGYA00242734_ERZ504525 | MGnify/ENA primary metagenome ERZ504525 (study PRJEB26092, sample SAMD00036232) | human gut metagenome | host: Homo sapiens | study: EMG produced TPA metagenomics assembly of... | reverse complement strand
TCCTCTGCCAGTACAGGCACTGTTGTTCCGGCACTGACCAGTGATACAGTCAGAAGCACTCCGGCCATTGTCAATAAAACCCTTTTTCATTTCATGTTCCCTCGCTTTTTCTTTATTGGTAACTGGCTTTATGATATCAGACAATTCTGACATCAGTAAGCCCTGCGGGGGGATATTGACATATTCCTTTTTTGTGCCTTATATATGCCATATATGGCATACCTGCAGCAGTATCATTACTCTCCATCGCAGTGCGATCCTGCCCGGAGTGTTATTTATATTATAGGAACATTACAGAGTAATTTCCTATAATATAAATAACACTCCGCCTTTAGTATTTCACTAAAAGCGAAGTGTCCTGATATTAATATAATTTTGCACCAGCCGGAATATGGTCATCTACCATCAGAAGATGAAGTTTTTCTTCGCCCTCTTCTTCATGGATTGCACTAAGTAACATTCCACAAGATTCAATTCCCATCATTGCTCTAGGTGGCAGATTTGTGATAGCTATAAGTGTCTTACCTACCAGTTCTTCTGGTTCGTAGAATGCGTGAATACCGCTTAAAATGGTACGTTCTACGCCTGTTCCATCATCCAGCGTAAACTGTAAAAGTTTCTTTGACTTCGGCACTGCGACACACTCTTTTACCTTTACTGCACGGAAATCGGACTTGCTGAAAGTCTCAAAATCTACCTCATCTTTGAACAATGGTTCGATTTCTACCTTTGAAAAATCAATCTTCTCAACTGGCTTTTCTGAAACCGTTTTAGCCTGCGCAACGTTGTTTGCTTCGTTCTTAGCAGCGCCCTGGGACTTCATTGTCGGGAACAGCAGTACGTCACGGATTGCCTGGCTGTCTGTAAGCAGCATAACCAGACGGTCGATTCCGTATCCGATACCACCTGTAGGCGGCATACCGATCTCCAGTGCATTCAGGAAGTCTTCATCTGTGTGGTTTGCTTCCTCATCTCCTGCGTCAGCAAGAGCATCCTGTGCTTTGAAACGCTCTCTCTGGTCAATCGGGTCATTGAGTTCGGAATATGCGTTACACATTTCCCATGTATTAATGAACAGCTCGAAACGCTCTACCTTATTCGGATCAGAAGGTTTCTTCTTTGTCAGCGGAGAAATCTCAATCGGATGATCCATGATAAATGTTGGCTGGATCAGTTCTTTTTCACAGTATTCCTCGAAGAACAGGTTGATGATATCACCCTTCTTATGACGTTCTTCATATTCAATATGATGCTCATCTGCAAGCTTCTTAGCTGCTTCATCATCTGCAACTTCATCAAAGTCAATTCCTGCATATTTCTTGATCGCATCATTCATGGTCAGACGTTCAAAAGGTTTGCTGAGGTCGATCTCGATACCATTGTAGGAATCTTCGCAGAACCACAAACCTCTCTGCCAGATACGGAACATAGACTCAGTCAGTTCCATCATGCCTTCATAATCTGTATACGCCTGATAAAGCTCCATCAGAGTAAACTCCGGATTATGACGGGTATCTACACCTTCATTACGGAATACACGTCCGATCTCATAAACTCTCTCAAGACCACCAACGATCAGTCTCTTCAGATAAAGTTCAAGAGAAATACGAAGCTTAACATCTTCGTTCAGTGCATTATAATGAGTTTCAAACGGTCTTGCTGCAGCACCGCCTGCATTTGCAACCAGCATCGGAGTTTCCACTTCCATGAAGTCACGGTCTGCAAGGAAGTTACGGATTTCTTTCAGAATCTGGGAACGTTTGATAAATACGTTCTTGCTGTCCTGATTCATGATAAGGTCTACATATCTCTGACGATAACGCATATCTGTATCTGTCAGTCCATGGAATTTCTCAGGAAGAATCTGTAAGCTCTTGGAAAGAAGAGTCATGCTTTCTGCATGGATAGAAATCTCACCTGTTCTTGTTCTGAATGCAAAACCTTCCAGTCCGAAGATTATCACCGATATCGGATTTCTTAAAATCTGCATAAGAATCTGCTCCGATCGCATCTCTTGCTACATATACCTGGATATTTCCCTGTAAATCCTGGATATTGCAGAAAGAAGCCTTACCCATAACTCTCTTGAACATCATACGGCCTGCGATCGCTACGTGGATCGGGCTTGCGTCCATGATTTCTCTTCTCTCTTCATAATCTTTCTTAACAGCTTCCTTTGCCTGTTCTTCATCAAGACCTGTTACATCTACTTCTGCACGATCTTTGAGAAGTTCTGCCTCATGTGCTTCATAAAGACTCTTCACTTCCATTGAGTGATGAGTCTGGTTAAACTTTGTGATCTGAAATGGGTCTTTTCCATTAGCCTGAAGATCTGCCAGTTTATCGCGACGTACCTTCAGTAACTGGTTTAAATCCTGTTCCTGCTTCTGCTGTGCCACCTTGGTTCCTCCTTATATACTTGTATAATTATTATTTGTTCTACATTTCCATGTGATATCAGATGTAACAGAAGATTCCATTCAACAGAATCCTGTATTTTCAAATATCAATTTATCAGATATACAGACAAAAATAAGAAATAACAAACTTCTTATTGTCTTCTTATTATCTGCTTATATAGTCAGAGAAAGGTGCGCGTTATGCCTTTGCATGATAAATCTCTACGCGCACCTCAGTCATCTGTCTCTTATACGTTTCTCTGGATCTCCAGAACTTTGTATTTCATGATTCCTGCCGGCATCTCTACTTCTACTACATCGCCTGTATGCGCACCGATAAGTGCTTTTCCTACGGGAGATTCGTTGGAGATTTTGCCTTCAAGGCTGTTAGCCTCTGTGGAACCTACGATCTTCAGCTCGATGTCTTCTTCGAATTCAAAATCGTGTACTTTAACCTTACATCCAACGCTGATCTTGTCCAGATCTACTTCGTCCTCTACAACAACTTCAGCATTCTTTAAGATCTTCTCGATTTCTTCGATACGTGCTTCAATGTCTCTCTGTTCGTCTTTCGCTGCATCGTATTCCGCATTCTCAGATAAGTCGCCCTGTTCTCTGGCTTCCTTAATTTTCTCTGCTACTTCTTTTCTCTTTACTACCTTTAAATCATGCAGCTCTTCTTCTAATTTTTTAAGTCCTGCATAAGTTAGTAAGTTTTTCTTTTCTTCCATAATAACCTTACTCCCTTTCAACATCCGGTATAGTCTTCTGCGTTTCTTTTCGCCCCGGATCACTACATGGATTTATGTGCTTCCTGATACATCATACCTGAAAAAGGGCAGACTTATTCTAGGATATTCACAATTTCTGTATTATACAAAAAAGCACCCGGATTGTCAAGCATTCCGAGCGCCTTTGCTATTGTTTATATTTCTCATTTCACATGGTTTTAACTTTTATTCTAATCTTGATAAAAGCGCCTCCAGAGCTTCATAACTTTCTATGGTGTTTGACTCTCTTCTGAGCCCTGCGCTGTGACGCATGCCTGCAGTATACCAGGCAACGTGTTTACGCATCTCACGGATTCCTACGAACTCCCCTTTTAATTCAATCTGTTTTCTGGCATGACGCAGGATCATTTCACTTATTTCCTCTACAGACGGACGTTCCAACAGTTCTCCTGTCCGGAAATAATGGTTCAGTTCGCGGAACAACCAGGGATTTCCCCTTACTGCACGTCCCACCATAACAGCATCACATCCGGTCTGTTTTACCAGTGCTTCTGCTTTCAGCGGAGAATCTACATCTCCGTTTCCAATTACAGGAATGGTAATCGCTTCTTTTACCCTGCGGATCGTATCCCAGTCTGCAGTGCCGGAATAGTACTGCTGTCTGGTGCGCCCATGCACTGCAAGTGCTGCTGCTCCCGCATCCTCAATACGTTTCGCGATTTCAACAATATCTACCGGTTCATTCTCAAATCCGATTCGCACCTTGACAGTCAACGGTTTACTGATTGCAGATGATACTTTTCGAACGATCTCTTCAATCAGATTCGGGTTCTTCAACAATGCAGATCCCTCGCCGTTATTGACAACCTTCGGCACAGGGCATCCCATATTGATGTCCAGGATATCGAAATCTCTGTCCTCAATGGATTTCGCAACCTCTGCCATAAGATCCGGTTCACTGCCAAAAAGCTGCATGGAAACCGGGTGCTCACATGGATCAATCTCCATCAGGGCAATAGTGTTCTTATTGTGAAAAGAAATCGCTTTTGCACTGATCATTTCCATACAGATCAGTCCGGCCCCCTGCTCTTTACAGAGCGTTCGAAATGGCAGGTCTGTGACACCTGCCATTGGTGCAAGAACAAACGGATTATCAATCTGTACGTTTCCTATTTTCCACTGCATCTCCATGAATGGTTCTCTTGCCCGTACCGGCTCATTCCTTGTCTGCATGGATTCAGTCCTCACTGCCCGATGTTTTCTTCAGTTCTTCTTCCGGGATGTCTCCGAGAAAGAATACTTTATAATACATTTCCAGAGATTCCAGAAGTTCTTTCTTGTCCTGCTGAAGCTGTTTGATCTTCAGTCCGCTTCCGATCTCATCGTAGCGGGCATCTGCTTCCAGAGCTTCTGTTTTAAACTGAAGTCTGCCGTTTTCGTCAAATTCCAGAGTCAGGATTCCTCCTACATCCTCTGTGTAAAGAACACACATGATCTGAAGCTCTTTCTTCACATGATCCGGAAGTGCATTGAAATCCTGATTAAAATAAAATTTCTTCTCATAGGCGCTTGCGCCGCAGAGAGTAATGTTGTCCTGATACATAAATTACTGTTTCCCTCTTTCGAAATTATTCAGAATCTTTATACATAGCTGTAAAGCCCACGCACCGAAACCTCTCCTGCGCTGACTTTCACAACTTCTTTATTCTGCCTTTCCACAAGCAGTTCACCTTTTTCATCAATCCCCCTGCAGATTCCTTCGAAACTTCTGTCACCATCGATCACTCTGACCGGCTGGTTCAGGTTTGCAAGGATTCTGTGGTAATCATCCAGCAGATGAGTAAAATCACAGGTCTGGATAAATTTCTCATAGTTGATCTCGAAATATTTCATCACCAGTGCAATCACCTGATTTCTGTCATATTCATGACCGCCCTCCAGAATCAGTGAAGTCGCTTTGTCCTGCATTTCTTCCGGAAATTCTTTCAGGTTTACATTGATTCCTACTCCGATGAGAACATAATTGATCTTCACACCATTTGTTCCCATCTCGGTCAGGATACCACAGATTTTCTTCTTAGAGATCACAATATCATTGGGCCATTTAATACTTACGTTAAACCCCAGTTCCTCTGCTGCCTGTGCCACTGCCATTCCCATAACCAGTGTCAGCATAGACGCATACTGCGGTGAAAATTCCGGACGTAAGAGCAGTGTCATCATAATAGAGCTGCCCTCCGGCGCTTCCCATCTTCTGTCAAAACGCCCTCTTCCCGCAGACTGAAATTCCGCAACTGCCAGAGTTCCATGCTCTGCACCATCTTTTGCCAGACGCTTGATCCATGAATTGGTAGAATCTGTTTCTTTTGCAAAATGGACGGTTTTGCCCGCCCATTTTGTGTCTATCGCCTGTGAAATTGTTTCTTCATTATACAGATGTGCCATTATTTGTTCTCCGGCTCTCCTAATGTTGCTACCATAACAGCTTTGATGGTATGCATACGGTTCTCTGCCTCATCAAATACTTTGGACTGCTCAGATTCAAATACTTCGTCTGTTACTTCCATGTCTGTCAGATTGAATCTCTCGCCCATTTCCTTGCCGATCTTTGTCTTAAGGTCATGGAATGCAGGCAGACAGTGAAGGAAGATTGCTTTCTCTCCTGCGTTCTTCATAACGTCCTTTGTTACTTTATAAGGTGTCAGATCATGGATTCTCTCTGTCCATACCTCATCCGGCTCACCCATAGATACCCATACGTCTGTATAGATAACGTCTGCATCCTTTGTTCCTTCCTGAACATCCTCTGTCAGAGTGATGCTTCCGCCGGATGCTTTTGCATATTCCTCGCACTGAGCAACTAACTCTGCATTCGGGAAATATTTCTTAGTTGTGCAGGCTACGAAATGCATGCCAAGTTTTGTGCAGGCAATCATCAGGGAATTACCCATATTGTAACGGGCATCACCCATGTATACAAGCTTACGTCCTTTTAAATCTCCGAAATGCTCACGGATTGTCAGCATATCAGCGATCATCTGTGTCGGATGATATTCGTTCGTAAGGCCATTCCATACCGGAACACCTGCATGTTTTGCAAGCTCTTCTACGACTTCCTGACCAAATCCACGATATTCGATACCATCATACATTCTTCCCAGAACTCTTGCTGTATCTGCAATGCTCTCTTTCTTACCGATCTGAGAACCTGTCGGATCCAGGTATGTGCTTCCCATTCCAAGATCATGGGCAGCTACCTCAAAAGAGCAGCGGGTTCTTGTACTTGTTTTTTCAAAAATAAGTGCGATATTTTTGCCTCTGTAATATTCGTGAAGCTCGCCGGCTTTCTTCTTTGCTTTAAGTTCTGCGGATAAATCAATAAGATATGTGATCTCCTCCGGTGTAAAGTCTTTCAGTGTCAGAAAGTTTCTTCCTTTTAAGTTCATAATAATTCTCTCCCCGATGTCATTTATTCTCTTTTGTTATTTGTCTGTCTCCGCTTTCGGATCAGTGACGATCTCTTTCAGCGAACTTGCCAGACCTGCGATTCCCTGAATATCCGACGGAATAATGATCTTGGTTGCCTTACCGTCTGCTGCCTTGGCAAATGCTTCCAGACTCTTCAGTGTCAGAACTGCTTCATCTGCTCCTGCCTCTCTGATCATGCGGATACCCTCTGCATTGGCATTCTGAACTTTCAGAACTGCCTCAGCCTGTCCTTCTGCCTCCTTGATCATACGCTCTTTCTGAGCCTCTGCGCGGAGGATTGCTGCCTGTTTCTCAGCTTCTGCATCCAGAATTGCAGACTGTTTCTTACCTTCTGCAACAAGGATCGTAGATTTCTTCTGACCTTCTGCGATCAGGATTGCTTCACGACGTTCACGCTCAGCTTTCATCTGTTTCTCCATTGCATCCTGGATAGCTGCCGGAGGAATAATGTTCTTCAGTTCCACACGATTGACCTTGATTCCCCATGGATCAGTAGCTTCATCGAGAGAAGCTCTCATCTTGGTATTGATTGTCTCACGTGATGTAAGTGTCTCATCCAGTTCCATGTCACCGATAATATTTCTTAAGGTTGTTGCGGACAGATTCTCGATTGCCATGATCGGATTCTCCACACCGTAAGTATAAAGCTTCGGATCTGTAATCTGAAAGAATACGACAGTATCGATCTGCATGGTTACGTTATCCTTTGTGATAACCGGCTGCGGTGGAAAATCCACTACCTGTTCCTTCAGATTTACCTTTCTGGCTACTCGTTCAATAAACGGAACCTTGAAGTGAATTCCTGTACTCCAGGTTGCCTGATAAGCTCCCAGACGTTCCAGGATTACTGCATATGCCTGTGGTACAATGCGGACGCAGGATGCAAGGACCCATACCGCAATAACGATAATAACTATCAGAAAAACCACGCCCATAACTAATCCTCCTTATTCTGTTTTACGATAAGTTTCACACCCCGGATCTCTTCGATCGTTACAACGGTGCCTTCGCCGATTTTTTCGTCATCAGCAGAACGTGCAGTCCATTCAATGTCATTGATACGAACCTGGCCTGTCTGCGCCAGATTGTCAATCTCCTGAATCACAACTGCTTTCTTTCCAATCAGACTGTTTGCATTGGTCTGTATGGTTTCTTTGTTGAAGTACTTCATTGCCAGTGGTCTGGTAAAGATGAGAAGTACCAATGAAACACACAGAAACAGCAATATCTGTACAGTGAGGTTCGCTCCTGCATAACATGCAATAGCAGCGACCAGTGCGCCGCCGGCAAACCAGATGGTGGTCAGTCCTGCCGTAATTGCCTCTACAACAAGCAATAACGCAAGAATCCCAAGCCAGATCAAAGGCTGCATGAAACTCCTCCTTTCGTCTGCTATCGTCTCTGACGAGCAGCTTCATACATGAGAATTCCGGATGCCATGGCAGCATTCAGAGATTCTACTTTTCCACACATAGGAATCCGTATCAGACAATCAGCACTGTCTGCCGCTTCATCTGTCAGTCCTTTTCCCTCATTACCGATCAGGAAAGCAGTTCCTCCTGTGTAGGATTCCTTATCGTAAGAGTTCTTACCATGCAGATGTGCCGCAAATGTGCGGATATTTCTGTCTTTCAGTTCCTGTGCTAATGATACCACACTTTCCACATATAGGAAAGGCATTCTGTAGACAGAACCCATGGTTGATCGTATAACCTTCGGGTTTGTGATATCCACGCAGGTCTTTGTCAGAAGAACCCCGCTTACTCCGGCGCCCTCTCCTGTACGGAGAATAGTTCCCGCATTTCCCGGATCCTGCAGATCTTCCAGAATCATAACCAGCGGATTTTTCCCGCCGAGAATATCTTCCATTATATAGGAAGGTTTCTTAAGCACTGTCATAATTCCCTGCGGCGTCTGCGTATCGCTCATCTGTCGAAAAACAGAATCTGTTACTATTTCATATGGAAGTTTCTCCACCTGAGCCATCAGTTCTGCATCACCGCTGAGAGCTTCTGATACATACACCTTCGAGATCCAATCCTTCGGTGCTTCGCCGAACATTTTTCTTCCTTCTGCAACAAAAAGCCCTTGTTCTCTGCGGGCTTTTGTTTTCTGGTTCAGCTGTATGATATTTTTTACCTGTCCGTTATTTACACTGGTGATCATATCTTATCCTCAATTTTCCGAAACCTTATTCAGGTCACTGTTTGCTCCTGCTGCAACAACTGTGCAGTCTGCCGGAAACACTTCATCCGGCGCCACATTCATATTCATCTTATCGCCATGCTTCAGACCGATCAGATTGATGTTATACTTTTCCCTGACCTTCAGCTCCCGAAGTGTTTTTCCTATCCATTCCCGCGGGATCTTAAATTCTGCCATACTGAAATCAGAAGAAAGCTCAAACATATCGACAAATCCACTGGAGAGAAGATTCTTGCAACTCTGATACCCATGGAATGTTCAGGATAAATCACCTTATCTGCCCCTATTTTCTCCAGTATCCTGCCATGAAGAGGATTCATTGCCTTCGCCATGACAAAAGGAACTCCAAGTTCTTTCACCTGCATCGTTGCTGTAATACTGGCCTCCATATTCTCGGCTACTGCGATGACCGCAACATCTACGTTCTGAACTCCAAGCGATTCCAGAATTCCCGGATCACGCACATCTGCCTTGACAGCATAGGAAACTTTCTCTGCGATATCCTGCACATTATCATCTTTATCGTCAATGGCAAGTACATCGCAGTTCGCCTCTGCCAGAGTAAGGGCTACCGTCATCCCGAACTGCCAAGACCGATCACTGCATAAGATTTGTTCTTCATTTTCTTCCTCATTTCTCTTTCTGAACATGTATTCGTTATCCTCTGCGAATATCCGCCTGACTGCCGAACCGTTACTATCCAATCATAATATCTTCTTCTGCCAGATGTGAATCTGCCGGCATTTTCTGTACACGTACAGTCACTGCAGTTCCCAGAGTCAGCGGACCGATTCTTCCCAGATACATAGTCAGGATCACGATCCATTTGCCTGCTGTATTCAGGCAGGATGTCAGCCCTCTGCTAAGTCCTACCGTTGCAACTGCAGATGTAATTTCATAAACAACATCTTCTATGGGTGCTTCCGGCATGGCTGCACACAACAGCATACTCATGAGAATAAGTACTGTAAGTACCATACCTGTCACTACAATCGCAGAACGGATGTAGCTGTCTCTGATTCTCCTGTGGTGTACTTCCACATCCCGTTTTCCCTGAAGATTGGATTTCAGACTCAGCAGAAGGACCGCAACTGTTGTTGTCTTAATTCCACCTGCTGTTCCCATAGGGGAACCGCCGATCAACATCAATATCAGGCACAGCATATAAGTTGCATTGGAAAATCTCTCCTGACTTACAGTGAAAAATCCGGCTGTTCTTGTGGTAACTGACTGGAACAAAGATGCCATCCACTTCGTTTCCGGCGAATATGTCCCAATACTTTCCGGATTTCCATGATCAAACAGAAAGATCAGTACTGTACCGCCCACAACAAGTATCAGCGTCATCATCAACACGATCTTACTGTGAAGACGGAGATTTTTAAATATACGTCCCACAGGAAGTTTCCCTCTGATGACTCGTTTGATCTTATCCCAGATATCCCACCAGACCACAAATCCAAGTCCTGACATAATGATCAGTCCTACACTTGTAAAGTTTACGATCGGATCAGCAACATACTGAGCCATGCTGTCCTCTCCCAGCAGATCAATACCAGCATTACAGAATGCAGATACTGCCGTAAAAACAGAATATCCCAGACCTTTTGCCAGACCGAACTGCGGAATAAATCGAACTGCATAACACACTGCACCGATTCCTTCTGCTCCAAACACACAGATCAGAACTTTCTTCACCAGCCTGACCATCCCACCCATTCTGTCCATATTATAGGACTCCTGGATAACACGCCGGTTCCTCAGCGATATTTTCTTTCTCAGACTTATAAAAATAATACTGCCCAGGGAAATCAGTCCCACACCTCCGATCTGGATCAGGACAAGAATAATAATCTTGCCTGCCAGAGTCCAGTGAGTTGCCGTAACAACTGTCACAAGCCCTGTTACACATATACTTGTGGTTGCGGTAAACATGGCATCTGTAAAAGATGTGTGGTATCCGGGTGCCGTACAAAACGGCAGCCACAGAAGTAATCCCCCTAAGATAATCACTCCCGCAAAACCGAGGGTAATTATCTGAGCAGTATTTAATTTATGCAGTCTGTTATATAACTGCATCTTTTTATTCATTTGTTATTTGTTGTTTTTATCATAGTTATGAGAAAGTGACTGGCATACTTCCCACTGATAGTCAGAGATACCCTTCTGCATAGCAAGTGCTTCATTGATATCGAAGTCTACGAATTCACCGTGACGATATCCGACAACGCGGCATGTCTTGCCTGCAATAAGAAGGTCTACAGCCAGAGCACCCATCATAGATGCATATACACGGTCTTTACATGTCGGGCTTCCACCACGCTGCATGTGTCCAAGGATTGTAGCACGTGTTTCGATACCTGTGGCAGCTTCGATACGTTTTGCCATTGCTTCAGAATGACCGATACCTTCTGCATTGATGATGATGTGATGCTTTTTGCCTTTCTTACGACTCTCGATAATGTTATTGATCAGCTTCTGCTCATCATAGTCATATTTTTCAGGAACCAGAACGTCCTCAGCACCGTTGGCAATACCGCACCACAGAGCAATATATCCTGCACCACGTCCCATAACCTCGATGATACTGCATCTCTCATGAGAAGTGGAAGTATCACGTACTTTATCAATTGCTTCCATTGCTGTGTTTACAGCTGTATCAAATCCGATGGTATATTCTGTACATGCAATGTCAAGGTCGATTGTTCCGGGAAGACCGATTGTATTGATTCCGAGATTCGCAAGCTTCTGAGCACCTGCGAAGGATCCGTCACCACCGATGACAACAAGTCCGTCAATTCCATGTTTTCTGCAGATCTCTGCTCCACGTTTCTGGCCTTCTTCTGTACGGAATTCTGCACAACGTGCTGTATAAAGGATTGTACCTCCACGTTCGATTGTATCAGATACATCTTTTGCGCTCATGTCAATAATCTCTTCGTTTAACAGACCATTATATCCTTTCAGAATACCTTTTACATTTAATCCATTGCTTAAACCTCTTCTGACAACTGCACGAATTGCAGCATTCATTCCAGGTGCGTCACCACCGCTGGTAAGGACACCAATGGTTTTTATCTTGTTTTCTGCCATCTTTTCTTCCTCCATCTTCTGAATCTATCTCATTTTTACTATACACATATCCGGGTATAGTTTAGCGCATTTCTATAAGTTTTTCAATCCTCTTTCTACAACTTTAACATTGGTTTTACCATATTTTTCGTACATATAGTTCAGCCATGAGTCCTGAATTTGTGCATGATATCCAACCGGAAGCTTCTTTATGGCCTTTACGTCTTTCAGGTAGATCACAACAGCACTGTCACCCGGTGAACGTCTGAGGTCTGCAAGCAGTTCCTGAGATTGCTGTGTGTAGCTTTCTTTATTGTCAAACTGTATCCAGATTTCCCTTGGCATATTGTCAAAGGGACGGATTTTTTCAAGGATCAGTTTACTGGCACGATCGTCCTCTGCAGATACTCTGCCCTGAATGAATACTCTGCCTTCTTCATTCAGGAACTGCTGACTTTTCTCATAATCTCTGGGGAACACAACTACCTCCACTGTTCCTACCAGATCCTCCACTGTGAGGAATGCCATAACCTTATTATTCTTTGTATATTTGATGGTTTTATCCGTAATCATTCCACCGATAATTACTTTCTGACCATCCATGACTTTCGGAAGATTTGTTTCTTCATCCTGCTGAAAATCAGAGGTTTTCGCAGAAATGGTTTTCTCCATCATTCCCCGGTAATTTTCCAGAGGATGACCACTGAGGTAGATTCCCAGAACTTCCTTCTCATATCCCAGAAGTTCCTCTTTTCCGAATTCCTCCACATCGGGCATACGGATTTCAAATTCTTTTTTGTCCTCCTCGCTTACCAGATCAAAAAGGCTCATCTGGCCTGCCAGTGAATTCTTCTTATCCTGACTGATACTGTCTGAAATCTTCTGATAAACCAGCATTTTCTGGCGGCGGTTACCATCCAGGCAATCCAGTGCACCTGCTTTGATAAAGTTTTCTACTGCTCGCTTATTCATCTGCGGAGAGTTTCGTTCCATAAAATCCTTCAGGGAACGATATTGTCCGTTCTCTTCCCTCTCTCTTACCAGGCTTTCAATAACCGGACGTCCCACACTCTTTATAGCGGACAGACCATATCGG
>ENA-OQAG01000013-OQAG01000013.1-human-gut-metagenome-genome-assembly--contig:-NODE-13-length-13173-cov-0.808140_pt1 | contig 13173 bp, 17 predicted proteins | sample MGYA00242734_ERZ504525 | MGnify/ENA primary metagenome ERZ504525 (study PRJEB26092, sample SAMD00036232) | human gut metagenome | host: Homo sapiens | study: EMG produced TPA metagenomics assembly of... | reverse complement strand
GGATTAAGGCACTTTTGGATGGGGATAAGATTCCACTGATAAAAAGTGATACGTCATGGACATCCAGTCTGTATGGCATGACAAGCATGCTCACAGGGCAGGTGAAGGCAAAAAGTTCAAATGAAGGAATAGGCTACAAATCATATCTGGGTATGCTGCTTTTTACAAAGAGCATGAAAAATATTGCGTATCGCTCGATGGATGTGCAGGAAGCTACAGTACGTATGACTAAGGACCATGAAAGCTTTAGAATGGACAATGCAATCTGTGAGCTAAGTACAGATGTAAGCTACAAATATCATGGTATATTTTTATGCTTTGTGAATCTGTTAGATGGAGCAGATAACGAGTATACCATTAAAAATAAGGCAAAGTATTCCTATTATGGACGATGACGAAATAAGAAAGGCAGGTGTATGAAGGTGTCTTTTGTTAATAAAGTAAAGTTCCACATAAAAAAAACTTTATAGAAAGGCCAAACTCCCAGGCGATGATAGTTCTCAAAAGATGCCTCATGCACCTGCCTGAAAGCGTCATATACACTTGAGGCTGCGGTAATATTTCCGCTTGTAGCAGGCTTTTTTGTATTTATACTTTTTTTCTTCAGGGTGATTCAGGTGGAGTCGCAGGTGAAGGCTGCTCTGTATTATTCATCCAGGATGAGTGCATTAGCGAGCAGTGCAAACGATTCGTCAGTTGTATCAGTGGCCACTGCAGAGGTACTATTCAGGAGCCAAATATCTGACTCGAAGCACATTGATACATACGTGAGTGGTGGAAGGTATGGGGTGTCACTGCTTGGGTCAAAGATGGATGGTGATGATGTTGCACTTAAGGCAAAGTATAAGGTTAAGCTTCCGGTGAGTTTTTTTGCGGTAGATGGAATATGGATAGAGGATTATAGCAACAGCAGGAAATGGACAGGAAAAAATCCCGGCGAAAAGACGGACCCATATGTATTTTACACTGACTATGGCAGTGTTTATCACCTGTCCGAGCAATGCAATTACCTGGATCTGAGCATAAAGAGCATCAAATGGTCACAGGTGGGGGCAAGCAGAAACAAAGATGGTAGGAAATACCACGCATGTTACTGTGCCGCGGATAAAAAAACAGAAGGTTCAACGGTATTTATAACAGATTATGGCATGAACTATCACGGAAAGCTTGGATGCAGTAAGCTTAAGCGGACAGTACACAAGGTGCATAAGTCTGAGGTAGATGGCAAAAATCTGTGCAGTAAATGTAAAGGAGAAGGAACATGATACAGCTTATCATTTTACTTGGAATAATCAGTATAATTGACTTTTCAACCAAAAAGATACCGGTAGTTGTATTGGTAGTAATGGGGATTGTAGGTATTGTAAGCTCTTTTTATGCGAAGCAGTCAATTATATCAGTGGCTGTTGCCCTGATTCCCGGTATAGTGCTTATGGCAGCTGCGTTTCTTACAGGAGAGCAGATAGGCTATGGAGATGCAGCTGTTGTGACGCTTATGGGATTGTTTGTGACTGCTGACATAGTGTGCAGCACTATGGTGATGGGACTGACAATAGCGGGAACAATCTCAGTTATTTTTAATTGCATCAGGCAGGGCTGGAAGAAAGAAGCAGATTGCATTTACACCATTCCTACTGCTTGGATATGGACTGACGGAGGTGTTTATGTGACTGAAAATAAATTAAATGTAGATTTATCTTATGGACTAAAAGGCAGTTATACAGTGGAAGTGACGATTATTATACCTATATTTATTGTTATGCTTGCGATAGCGATGAAGATGGGACTTGTGCTGTATAACGAAATGAAAGCAGACAGCTCTTATGAGTATGCTACTGATATGTGGCTGGTGGATGATTTCTATAATTATCAGGTTTTGAAAGAGGTAGTAAATGAATTCTAATGAAATAGTATATGAAAGAAAGATGACAGGCAGCTTTATGAAGCTGCGTTGTGACGAGGTGAGGCCGTTAGATGAAAAGATATTGCTGAAAAACAATATTCCGGCTTTCTGCCTATGGAGAAGTGTTATGTGAATAATGAAGGGCAGTACTGGTATGATATATCCGGAGTCCAGTCTTTGGAAATGCGCTGCCAGTACAATGACATAAAGCTTGAGTTTCTTGAAAAGCTTGTGGTGAGTATCTGTAACAAGATGGAGCTTTTGGAGAATCATCTTGTTAGCACAGAATCTCTGGTGCTTGATCCTCAGCTAATACACATAAAAGGGGTAAATCAGGATGAGGAAATATATTTTACAGCATACCCGGCACAGATGAAAACCATTTGCAATACATTCCAGCATTTGATGGAGTATATGCTCACAAAGCTTGATCACAGTGATGCTGAAGCGATACATATAGCATATGGCATATACGAGAAAACCATAAATGGCAATTACAGTATCGCTGATATTAGAAATGCCATAATCGAGGAGCGACAGAAAAAGGTGGCAGAAAAGCCGGTGGAGGAGGTGGTTGCGCCGATTTCACAGCCACAGGTCAGAGTAGAGGAGCCTAAGGAGCAGATAAAGCCTACACTGTACGATAAGCTTCGGGTGTATCTGCTGGAGCAGCTGGATATCAGGCTGCCGGAGCGAAAGAAGCAGGCGTCAGTGATAGAAAAGCCTAAAAAACCGGACATAAAACAGAAAATGGTTTAAAAAAGAAAAACGAAAAGAAAATCGTGAAAAGGTAGATGACACCATGCTTATACACCCAAGCTCAGAGGCTGCACCGGAGCCTGTACCGCGTCAGATACACCCCACAGTATGTCTGAGCGATTACAGGGAGCACCCACAGGGCATGCTTTTGTATGAGGGCATGGAAAACCGCAGTAATATAATAATAGACAAAGATTGTACGCGTATTGGTCAGGGCGATGAGGCCGATGCAGTAATAGGCAAGGATACAATAAGTCATTTTCATGCAGTTATAAATAGGGAAAACCAGGAATTTTATCTGGAGGATTTAAACTCCACAAATGGAACCTTTGTGAATAATGAGGTGCTTGCGTACAAGCAGAAGAAGCAGCTCAAGTCAAATGATATCATCAGATTTGCCGATGTTAAGTACCGGTTTGTATAATTGTTGCAAATAAGCTCCTTAAAATTATAATAAGAAGAAAAGTATTTAACAGGAAAATTAAGGAGACTCCACAGATTTGCATAATATAAAAAAGATTTGATACAAAACCATATATGACAATTGGCATAATAGTGGTAAATATAATAGTTTTTGTGCTGATGAGTATATCAGGCAGCACACTTGATGCACAGTATATGGCTGCCCACGGAGCCATGTACCCTGAGTATATAAAGGATGGCCAGTATTGGCGGTTGCTCACTTCTATGTTTATGCATTTTGGATTGATGCATATACTTAACAATATGGTGGTTTTAGGCGCTGTCGGTCAGATAGTCGAGAAGGCTATGGGGCATGTGAAGCTTCTGATTACATTTCTTGTGTCAGGCATGTGTGGAAGTGTATTGTCATACATCGTTATGCTTTATAATAATGACTTTGCGGTATCGGCAGGCGCCTCTGGGGCGATATTTGGTCTGGTAGGAGCACTTGTGTGGATAGTTATAGCAAACAGAGGCTTTTATGAGGGCATCAGCAGACAGCAGGCTGTATTTATGGTTATACTGATGATATACTATGGAGTTTCAACGCAGGGAGTGGACAATTGGGCTCATGGGGGCGGACTCGCAGGCGGATTTGTTATTTCAATTGTTTTATATCGCAAAAAGAGATATAATAAATATAATATCAACTAAAAATTAATGGTAGGAGAAGCTACATGAAGATAAATATTTATTATGGTGGAAGAGGCTTACTTGATGACCCGACACTGTATGTGATAAGCAGGATAGAAAATGTGCTAAAGGAGCTCCGCGTAAAGGTAGAGAGATACAATATCTATGAGCACAAAAATGAAATAGCTACATTGCCACAGACCTTTAAGGATGTAGATGGAATCATTCTCGCAACGACGGTTGAGTGGCTTGGTATAGGTGGATATATGCAGCAGTTCCTTGATGCATGCTGGCTCTACGGTGATAAGGAAAAGATAAGCAACACATATATGCAGCCTATTGTTATGTCTACCACATATGGAGAGCGCGAGGCAGAGACCACACTATGCAATGCATGGGAGATACTTGGCGGTCTGCCGTGCTCAGGACTATGCGGATATGTAGAGGATATTACTACGTTTCAGCTAAATAAGGAGTACAATCTCATAATAGAAAAACGCGCGGAGAATCTGTATCGCACGATATCCCAGAAGATTAAGAGTCTGCCAACAAGCAATCAGGCAGTGAAGCAAAGTGTACTCAGGACACAGCAGCTCAATCTCACCCCACAGGAGAGTGAGCAGCTGTCGAAGTATGTGTCTGATGATACATATGTAAAGCAGCAGAAGGAGGATATCGAGGAGCTTGCAACCATGTTCAAGGACATGCTCGGGCAGCAGGCATCTACAGATGACATGCCATATATAAAGGAGCTTGAAGCACATTTTATTCCGCTTCGTGAATTCAAAGCCTGTTATTCATTTAATATAGAGGGCATTAAAAATCCATTATATATAAAGGTGGATGAGGATAAGCTGGATATACACTATGGCGAAGAGGATATAGTGGATGTATACGCCAAATTTTCGAAGAGTATCATGGAGTCTATAATAGATGGTCACATGACCTTCCAGAGAGCATTTATGACCGGAGAGATGACAGCAAAGGGCAATTTCAAGACACTGCGCATGCTTGATCAGATATTTCCGTTTTAATGGGCTTTTTGATTCTTAACAGTTACAAAATAATTATATATATGAGGTGACAAAGATGAAAGATGACAACTGTATTTTCTGTAAACTGGCAAATGGGGATATCCCGACCAATTCAATCTACGAGGATGATGATTTCAAGGTAATACTCGATGCAAGTCCTGCTACAAAGGGACATGCACTTATCCTTCCAAAGCAGCATTATGCAAATATTTTTGAGATTGAGGATGAGACACTTGCCAAGGCAGCAAAGCTTGCAAAGAAGATTATGACACACGAGAAAGATGTGCTTGGCTGTGAAGGCTACAACCTGGTACAGAACAATGGCGAGGTGGCAGGCCAGACAGTATTCCATTTCCATATGCACCTGATTCCAAGATATGAGTCAGATGACAACAAAAATGTCATAGAGTGGAACCATAAGGAGTTCACTGATGATGAGATGAAGACAATCTGCGATGAGATGAGTATGTAATAGCTGCTAATAGTTACACATTATCGAAAAACCAAAAGCCCGGATATGCAAATGTAGTTCATATCCGGGCTTTTTCTTTTTTATGATATGCAATGACGCTTTAAACAGACTCTGACCCTATGACGACTTCCTCACCTGAGAGTTAATCAAATCAATGATAGTGGCGATGGAATCCATCTGACCGCTTTTTGCCATGGCATCCTTATATTTATCCCTGTTGCCGTACACCTCTTTTACTGCGCTAAGCAGAGAATCCTTTGTGAGCTCCTCCTCCTCGATGACATATGAAAAGCCCTGCTTTTTGAAGGATTTTGCATTTAATACCTGGTCTCCGCGGCTGGCTGCAGCAGATAGAGGAATCAGAATATTTGGCTTGTGCAGAGCAAGCAGCTCGCAGATGGAGTTGGCTCCGGCTCTTGAAATAGCCATGTCAGCCAGAGCAAACATGTCGGTGAGCTCAGCATTGGCGTACTCAAACTGTGCATAGCCTGTGATTCCGGCAAGCTTGTTGTCCAGATTGCCCTTTCCGCAGAGGTGAATCACATAGAAATCCTTTAGTAGTTCAGGAAGAATCTCACGGACAGCTTCATTAACCTTTTTAGAGCCGAGGCTTCCTCCGATGATGAGGATGACAGGCTTATTGTGGTCAGGAAAATTACAAAGCTTTATGGCATTTTCAGCAACGCCGCTAAAAAGCTCGCGTCTGATAGGTGATCCGGTGAGCACAGCCTTGTCTGCAGGCAGATATTTCATGGTCTCAGGGAAATTGCAGCAGACCTTTTTGGCACCCTTTATGGCGATTTTATTGGCAAGTCCCGGGGTGATATCCGACTCGTGGATGATGGCAGGCACATGGCAGTGCTTTGCGGCAAGCACGACAGGTACGGAAACGAAGCCACCCTTAGAAAATACTACATCAGGCTTGAGTTTTTTCATGAGGCTTACAGCCTGACCGTAGCCCTTTAACACGCGGAATGGGTCTGTAAAGTTCTTCCAGTCAAAGTATCGGCGCAGCTTTCCTGATGAAATGCCGTGGTAAGGAATCTTCTGGGCTTCGATCAGTCCCTTCTCCATTCCGTTTACTGAGCCAATGTATTCGATATCGTATCCGGCCTCCTTAAGTGCCGGCATAAGAGCTATATTTGGAGTGACATGACCCGCAGTACCGCCGCCTGTCATAACTATTTTCTTCATATATATGTATCCTTTCTTGCATTCCTGTTTTGTCTCATATTTATATTATACTCAACACAATAAAAGTCAATACCAAGTTACCGGTGAAAGTTTGCCCTGCAATACTAAACAAATGTCGAAACTTGCGACCGATAGGAACTGTTAAGTTCATGTGAATTGGTTATAATAATCAATAGTACATCATCCTGCGTTATAGGTTAAGTTAGATTTTGAATGATGTATCGGAAAAAGAATAGTAGGGAGGACACATTAATATGGAATTATCAATGGACAATATGGACATCATGGCAGGAGGCATACTTGCGATAATGCTTGCACTTTTCATGCTGACAGTCATTGTGACCTTGTTCGCACTCTCACACAGGATAAGACTTTTGAGCAACGAGATTTATAAAATAGAAAAACAGGTGAGCGACTACATAGACGAGCTGTCGAGAAGCGAAAGCGACAAGCTGGAGATAGAGCATAAAGCGCATCAGAATGGGGTGATTTCATCGGTGCTTCAGGAGATTTTTCCATGAAATTTGACAAAATGCTATTACTGTGATATTATACCGACTGTAACAAAGTTGTAACAAATGCAACATAGGTGTAATAAACGTAACAAAAACAACATATACTACACCATATGGAGGATTATATGAAGCTAAACAAAAAAGTAATCGATAGCATTACGGTCTGTGGACTGTGCGCCATGCTGACGGTTACCGCGGTTACTAACAGCGGACGCTCTGAGGTCAAAGCAGAGGATAAGGTGCTAGCAAACACTGGTTTAGAGCATACTGGTTATAATAGTTATGCTGGCGTAGCAGCGACTCTTTTTGATTATGAGAAGGGTCTCACAGCAGAGAATGCTGTTACAGTAGAAAAAGAAAATGTTGAGATGGTGGCAGCAGCACAGGATGCACAGCCCCAGCTCACACAGGAGCAGCAGGAATGGCAGACAAAGCTTATGCCAAAAGTTGAAGAATCACTCAACGTAAGAGCACAGGCCGATGAACAGTCAGATATTGTTGGAAAACTATATAAAGGAAGTGTGGCAGACATCGTAGAAAACGATGGCACATGGGCTCACATCAAGTCAGGAAATGTAGACGGATATGTCAATGTATCTTACTGTGTGACCGGAACTGACGCACTAAGCTATGCTTACGACACATGCGGAGAAATTGCTACAGTAAATACAGACGGACTTCGTGTGAGAGAGACAGCAGATACAAACAGCAAGGCCTTAGAGGTAGCTGACCAGGGCAAGACCTATCAGGTGGACCGCGCAGCGCAGGCACCGGACGGCTGGATTGCAGTAGTCTGTGATTCACAGACAGGATATATCGCAGCAGATTATGCGACACGTTCCCTCAACACAAGGGTGGGTATCACAATTGAAGAGGAACAGGCACAGATAGCTGCACAGAAAGAGGCAGAGAGAAAGGCCGCAGAAGAAAAGGCAGCCGCAGAGGCAGCCAAAGCAGCAAAGAAAAATACTTCATCAAAGAAGGCTGAGACCACACAGGGCGAGGCGGTAAGTGCAGGAGCAGATGACCTGACACTGCTTGCGGCAATTATCGAGTGTGAGGCAGGCGGAGAGAGCTATGAATGTCAGCTTGCAGTAGGAGCGGCAGTCATCAACAGAGTAAAGAGCAGCTCATATCCAAACAGCATCTCAGGTGTTATTTACCAGAAAGGCCAGTTTGGACCGGCATCATCAGGAAAGCTCGCAAGAAAGCTTAGCGGACGCATTTCTTCTTCATGCTACAGTGCAGCACAGGAGGCAATGTCCGGAGTGGACAACACAGGAGGATGTACATCCTTCAATGATCACGGCTCAGGAATATCAATTGGAAATATGAAGTTCAGATAATATACAGCCGATATAAAGAAATAACAAAGAGGCTGCAAATCAACAAAGCTTGTTGGTTTGCAGCCTCTTTAATTATTGGTACGGCGTGGTTTTAGAGTCAGAGCGTCAATGCTTCAAACCTCTTGCAACATACCACAAAATAGAGTAAAATGACATCATTATAGCAACCTACATATATAAATTACAGCAACCTGCATCTATAAACGATGCAAATAAAACCCAGGAGGCAAGAGCAATGCAGTTAAAGGGACGAAACTTTTTAAAACTTATGGATTACACTCCGGAAGAGATTACTTATCTGATTGACCTCTCACAGGAGCTGAAGGAAAAGAAGAAAAAAGGCATCAGACATGATGAACTCACAGGCAAGAATATAGCGCTGATTTTGAAATGAACCAGTACCAGAACTCGCTGCTCTTTTGAGGTAGCGGCACATGACCTTGGAATGCATGTCACATACCTTCGACCGAGTGTTCACAGATAGGTAAAAAGGAGAGCATCGCCGATACAGCGCGAGTGCTCGGCAGAATGTTTGACGGAATTGAGTACCGCGGATACGGACAGGAAATCGTGGAGGAGCTGGCCAAATACGCAGGAGTACCGGTATGGAACGGCCTGACAAATGAGTTCCACCCGACACAGATGATAGCAGATATGCTTACAATCCGTGAGCACCTCGGCAGACTCAAGGGCGTGAAATTTGTATACATGGGCGATGCAAGATACAACATGGGCAATTCACTCATGGTCACATGTGCAAAGCTTGGCATGGACTTCGTGGCATGCACAAACAAGAAATATTTCCCAAATGATGAGCTTGTAAAATATTGTAAGGACGTTGCAGAAACAACAGGCGCATCAATCACACTCACAGAGGATGTGGCAGAGGGTACAAAGGACGCAGATGTCATTTACACAGATGTGTGGGTATCAATGGGCGAGCCACAAGAGGTATGGGCAGAGCGAATTAACGACTTAAAGCCATATCAGGTAAATGCAAAAGCATTTGAAAATGCAAAGGATAGCGCAATCTTTATGCACTGTCTGCCTGCATTCCATGATTTAAAGACCACAATCGGCAAGCAGGTCTATGAGAAGTTTGGACTGAGCGAGCTTGAGGTGACAGACGAGGTATTTGAGTCAGAGCGCTCAGTGGTATTTGATGAGGCAGAGAACCGTATGCACTCAATCAAGGCTATCATGCGTGCAACACTTGCAGATTAGTATATCAAGCAATGACCGCAACAAAAGATTGACGGAAAGCTAAGGAATAAAGTATGAAGGAAGAAATACTTAGACTTCTACGCAGCGCTGACGGCTATATTTCAGGGCAGGAGCTATGCAACCGGTTCGGAGTATCGCGCACAGCCGTGTGGAAGGCCATAAACCAGCTAAAGGAAGCCGGATATGAGATAGAGGCACAACAGAATAAGGGCTACAGGCTCATGGCAGCGCCGGATCTGATGACAGAGGCGGAGATAAAAAGCCTCATGCACACAGAATGGGTGGCAAAGGAAGTGCTGTATTTTGATACAATAGACTCCACCAACACCAAGGCTCGGGAGCTTGCCGAAAAAGGCTATCCGAGCGGCACCTTAGTTGTAGCGGACAAACAGGAGTCAGGAAAGGGGCGTCGTGGCCGCAGCTGGGTATCGCCGTCCGGCACAGGTATTTTCATGACACTTATGATAAAGCCTGATATCAATCCAAACAATGCATCCATGCTCACGCTTGTGGCAGCGCTTGCTGTCGCAAAGGCCATAACAAGCGTTACAGGCGAGGAAGCCCTGATAAAGTGGCCAAACGACATTGTGGTAAACAGCAAAAAGGTGTGCGGCATACTCACAGAGATGAATGCGCAGTTTGACTACATCAACCATATTGTTGTAGGTATCGGTATCAACGTGCACAATGAGAGCTTTCCGGAGGAAATCAGTCAGATGGCGAGCTCACTCATGATAGAAGCAGGTGGCAAAAGATTTCACCGTGCGCAGATAATCGCAGAGACCATGTCATACTTTGAGCAGTATTATGACACATTTTTAAAGACGCAGGACCTTTCAGCCCTCGTCAGGGAGTATGATGAGCTATTGGTCAACAGGAACAAATCAGTAAGGTACTGGATCCGAAGGAGCCGTTTGACGGAAAAGCGATGGGCATCACGCCTAAGGGCGAGCTGATCGTGGACACATGGGAATCGCGTAAGCTGGTTTCAAGCGGAGAAGTATCAGTGAGAGGAATATACGGATATGTCTAAAGAGGTAGTACTTTGCGTGTCAAACGCATATCAGAAAAAATATTATCTGAACGAGAATTTTAACGGACTTCCACAGACTATAAGGGACGAGCTCAAAATCATGTGCGTCCTGTATACAGAGGATGTGGGAGGCATACTGGAGTTGGTGTTTGATGAGGACGGAAACCTCGATTTTAGAACATCCTGCAAGGAAAACGACTTTTTTTATGACGAGATAGGAAGCGTGCTAAAGATAAAGCAGTACCGCAACGAGAGAAGAGAGCTGCTCGAGTCGATAGAGACGTATTATCGCATAGTATTTTTGGGAGAAGGACTCGAGGAGGAATAACAGATGATCTTAGCACTGGACGTTGGAAATACAAACATAACATGCGGCGTGTTTGATGGGGACAGGATAAAAGCAAGCTTTAGAATTACAACCAAAATGCCACGTACATCGGATGAATACGGCATGCTTCTGAGCACTCTGCTTGAAAGAAATCAGGTAGGCATGGACGACATACATGATGCAATCATCTGCTCCGTTGTACCGAATATCATGCATTCACTGCAGAATGGCCTTATAAAATACTTCAATATCAGCCAATAATCGTGGAGGCGGGCATCAAAACAGGCATCCGTATCGCCACACCAAATCCGCAGCAAATTGGCGCAGACCGTATAGTAGACGCCGTAGCTGCATATGAATTATATGGAGGACCTGTTTTGGTCATAGATTTTGGCACAGCAACCACCTACGATATGGTCGATGAAAACGGTACCTTCATGGGAGGAATCACAGCACCGGGCATACGTATCTCAGCCAAGGCACTCTGGGAGGATGCGGCAAAGCTTCCTGAGATAGAGATTAAAAAGCCTGATAATATCCTCGGAAAGGACACCATCACCAGCATGCAGGCGGGACTTGTGTATGGACAGATAGGACAGACAGAGTACATCATCAACAAGGTAAAGGAAGAAACAGGCATGTACGATGCAAAGGTTGTAGTGACCGGCGGACTCGGCAGAATAATATCCAATGAGACAGAAAACGTGGATGTATACGATCCGGATCTGACATTAAAGGGCATAAACCTCGTGTATCGCAAGCAGAACCGCAAGGGAGTGAAGTAATAGTATGGATATTCATCAGATACGAAAGCTTCAGATAGGAAGTGTGACACTCCCAAACAACCTGATACTGGGACCTATGGCAGGCGTGACAGACCTGCCATTTCGCTTATTGTGCAAGGAGCAGGGAGCAGGCCTTTTATGTATGGAAATGGTCAGCGCCAAGGCAATTTTGTACAAAAACAAAAATACAGAGTCGCTTCTTTCAATAGATGAAAGAGAAAAGCCTGTTTCACTCCAAATGTTTGGCTCAGACACGCAGATAATGGCTCAGATAGCAAAGCAGATAGAGGAAAGACCGTTTGACATACTGGATATCAACATGGGCTGTCCGGTGCCCAAAATCGTAAACAACGGTGAGGGCTCAGCACTCATGAAAAATCCGATTCTTGCAGGTCAGATTATAGAGAGCATAGTAAAAGCGATAGATAAGCCGGTCACCGTAAAATACGAAAGGGCTTCGATGATGAGCATGTCAACGCAGTAGAGCTGGCACATGTGCTGAAGAAAGCGGCGCAAGCGCAGTCGCAGTGCACGGCAGGACCAGAGAGCAGTACTACTCCGGTAAAGCCGACTGGGACATCATAAGGCAGGTAAAAGAGGCTGTCTCAATACCGGTCATAGGAAACGGAGACCTGCTTTGCGCAGAGGATGTCATAAAGAATGCAGGAGCAGACCAGGCTGCGAGTGGCTTTATGATAGCCAGGGGAGGCGCAGGCAATCATGGATTTTCTCACAGATACTGCATTACTTTGAGACCGGCGAGCATCAGGAAAAGCCATCCTTTGAGGAAGTGCGCCGGATGATACTGCGTCATGCACGCATGATGATAGAGTTCAAGGGCGAGTACACGGGGATACACGAGATGAGAAAGCACACAGCGTGGTATACGGCAGGATATCCGCATTCATCAAGACTGCGCGCGGCAGTGAATACGGTGGAGAGCTTAGAACAGCTTGAGGAGCTTTTGTATAAGGAAAAGCTTAAAAATTGAAATCGGTCAAATCCTTGACAGCGTGGGGATTTTCAATTATAATACACGCGTTAAAATAGGCTTTACGATTTAATAAAACAAACTTCCCACATTTAGGGTATTTTGGTTACCGGCCGAGCATACAGTTTATTCCTCAGAAAAATATGAAGTTAGCCACGGGAACGAATCGCGGATAGAGGGTTTTTCTTTGCTGCAGGGTTTCCGTTGCCGGGGGTTATGGAAACCCGTGGCAGTTCATATTTTGTCTTCGGAATATACTGTATACTTTCCGGTATATTAAGTCTTTGAAGTGGGAAGTTTCATTTTAGCAAATCAACATAATAAAATAAAAGGAAGATAGAAGGGTAAGAATCATGGATAACAAGAAAAATATTCTGACATATGCAGGTCTTAAGAAGCTCGAGGGATGAGCTTGAGCAGTTAAAGGTTGTTAAGCGTAAAGAGGTTTCCCAGAAGATCAAGGAGGCTCGTGAGCAGGGTGATTTATCTGAGAA
>ENA-OQAG01000012-OQAG01000012.1-human-gut-metagenome-genome-assembly--contig:-NODE-12-length-13963-cov-1.387251_pt1 | contig 13963 bp, 9 predicted proteins | sample MGYA00242734_ERZ504525 | MGnify/ENA primary metagenome ERZ504525 (study PRJEB26092, sample SAMD00036232) | human gut metagenome | host: Homo sapiens | study: EMG produced TPA metagenomics assembly of the... | reverse complement strand
TTTATGATTTAGCCACAGCCTATCAGTCAGTGCACGTCAACTATTGAAAGCGCCGTATACCGAACGGTACGTACGGTGCTGTGAGAGGACAGCGGTTAGCCACCGCCTCCTACTCGATTGATCGGTTTTCTTGCAGCAGAAGCTCCTATGGATGAACAGAGCTTTCCTTTGATGATGGAACTTCTGAACTGCATGGAAGGGGAAAAAGAAGATGGTTGCCAGGATGCAGTAGATAGTTTACTTGAAGATGCCGCCTGCAATACCCGCCGTCACGAAGAATATTACAGCAATTATCAACGCTACCAGCTGATGCAGGTGGATAAAACCCGTGTCATTTTGGCTTGCCGCATCATCATCAATGACCTGCTGGGGAAACTGTACCGCTATGACTACCGGTTTGGTTATAACCTGCTACTGGATGAGGAAAACAGCATAGAGAAAAAACTGCACACGCCTGTGCGGGAAGAATGGGAGGCTGAAGATGATGAGATATAAGCTTGTAATCGCTGAAAAACCATCGGTTGCACAAAGTCTGGCCGCCGTGATCGGCGCGACTGCTCGTAAGGACGGCTATCTGGAGGGAAACGGCTGGCGTGTCAGCTGGTGCGTGGGCCATCTGGCCGGTCTTGCGGATGCAGACAGCTATGACTCCAAGTATGCCAAGTGGCGATATGATGACCTGCCTATTCTGCCGGAGCATTGGCAGATGGTAGTGGGAAAGGATAAGAAAAAGCAGTTTGATATTCTCAAAAAGCTGATGAACGCCCCGGATGTGACGGAGGTAGTAAATGCCTGTGATGCCGGACGCGAGGGCGAGCTGATCTTCCGCAGCGTCTATGAGCTGGCAGGCTGCCAAAAGCCCATGAAACGCCTGTGGATTTCTTCGATGGAGGACTCCGCCATAAGGGAGGGCTTTGCAAACCTGCGCCCAGGTGTAGATTATGATGGACTTCGGGATGCTGCTCTCTGCCGTGCCAAGGCCGACTGGTTGGTAGGGATCAATGCCACAAGGCTTTTTTCCGTGCTGTACCACCGCACCCTCAACATCGGGCGTGTGATGTCCCCAACGCTGGCACTGATTGTCCAGCGAGAAGCTGAGATCGACACCTTTAAGCCGGTTCCCTTTTATACCGTGGCGCTGGAGCTGCCCGGTCTTACCGTATCCGGGGAGCGCATGGCGGATAAAGCTGCTGCCGAACAGCTGAAAGAAGCCTGTCAGGGTGCAAATGTCACAATCAAAAAGGTGGAGCGCAAGGAAAAGTCCGAAAAGCCACCTGCCCTTTATGACCTGACTACTCTGCAAAGAGATGCCAACCGCCTGCTTGGATTTACGGCCCAGCAGACCCTGGACTATCTGCAAAGCCTGTATGAAAAGAAGCTCTGCACCTATCCCCGTACTGACAGCCGCTATCTGACCGGTGATATGGCAGACAGCCTGCCGGTGCTGGTGAATCTGGTTGCCAATGCTATGCCGTTTCGCAAAGGAATCTCCATTTCCTGTGACTCCCAGACGGTCATCAACGATAAGAAAGTAACCGACCACCACGCAGTAATCCCTACCAGAAATCTCAAGGATGCAGACCTTTCTGTCCTTCCTGCGGGAGAAAAGGCGGTGCTGGAGCTGGTGGCCTGCGTCTGCTGTGCGCCGTAGCCCAGCCCCATATCTATTCGGAAACCGTTGTGATTGCAGCGTGTGCCGGTGGGGAATTTACCGCCAAAGGAAAAACGGTGAAGCACCCCGGATGGAAAGCACTGGAGGACGCTTACCGTGCCAAAATGAAGGATGCAGAGCCGAAAAAAGATGGCGCAGAGAAAGCCCTGCCGGAGCTGACCGAAGGACAGACCCTTTCGGTTTCTGCGGCAATCGTCAAAGAAGGCAAAAGCAGTCCGCCCCAGCACTTTACGGAGGACACCCTGTTGTCCGCGATGGAGACTGCCGGAAAAGAGGATATGCCGGAGGATGCCGAGCGAAAAGGTCTGGGGACACCGGCCACCCGTGCCGGTATTTTGGAAAAGCTGGTATCTGCCGGTTTTCTGGAACGAAAAAAGAGCAGGAAAACGGTGCAGCTTCTCCCTTCCCACGATGCAGTTTCCCTGATCACCGTTCTGCCGGAACAACTGCAATCGCCGCTTCTGACTGCCGAGTGGGAGTACCGACTGGGAGAGATCGAGCGCGGGCAGCTTGCCCCGGAGGAGTTTTTGGACGGGATCAGCACCATGCTGAAAGACCTGGTGGGAACTTATCAGGTCATCAAGGGAACTGAGTACCTGTTCACTCCGCCCCGTGAGGTGGTGGGCAAATGCCCTCGCTGCGGCGGTGAAGTTGCAGAACTGCAAAAAGGCTTCTTCTGTCAGAATGATTCTTGCAAATTTGCAATCTGGAAAAATAACAAATGGTGGGCTGCCAAGAAAAAACAGCCGACCAAGGCTGTGGTGTCTGCGCTGCTGAACGATGGCCGTGTCCGTGTGACGGGGCTATATTCGGAGAAAACCGGCAAGACCTACGATGCCACTGTGGTTTTGGAGGACGATGGACAGTACGCCAACTTCAAGCTGGAATTTGACCAGCGGAAAGGAGGCAGCCGATGAAGCTCTCTTTAGTGGAACGGGAAACCATTCTCCTCTATAACCAGGCAGAACCAATGGCTGAGGTCTACACCCACGATCCCCGTCTGATGGAGAAGCTGGAACTGCTGGCAAAAAAGCACCCCGACCAGATCACCCGAAAGGACGCCCATAACTTTACCGTCCCAAAGCGGTGTGTATCAGTCCGGGAGCCATATAGCGCAGAACGCCGCAAAGCCGCCAGTGAGCGTGCGAAAGCTGCCGGATACCAGCCCCCTGTGAGAAAGTCCAGCAGTTAAAGGCACATGACAGAGAATGTATTTGAAGCAGTCAAGCAGTCGGTCAGCACCAGAGATGCGGCAGCGTTTTATGGGATCGAGGTCAAACGAAATGGTATGGCCTGCTGTCCCTTTCACGATGATAAGAACCCCAGCATGAAGGTAGACCAGCGGTTCCACTGCTTTGGCTGCGGTGCAGATGGGGATGTGATCGACTTTACCGCAAAGCTCTTTGACCTCTCCCCAAAAGAAGCGGCGGAGAAACTGGCACAGGACTTTGGCCTGGTCTATGACAGTCAGGCCCCTCCCCGCAGGAGGTATGTCCGGCAGAAAACCGAGGCACAAAAGTTTCGGGAGGACCGGCAGCGGTGCTATCGTGTACTGTCCGATTACTACCATCTGCTGAAAAAATGGGGAATCGACCATTCTCCCCGGACACCGGAGGAAGAACCGCACCCCCGCTTTGTGGAAGCAATCCAGAAGAAAACCTATGTAGAGTACCTGTTGGACCTTTTTCTTTATGAAAGTGAAGAAGAACAAAAGGCATGGATTGCAGAACACACAGCAGAAATCACACACTTGGAAAGGAGATTGAAAATCATGGCTGAGAACAAACCCACCAACCGAGAGCGGCTAAGGGAAATCACAGATGGCATCGAGCAGGGGATCAAGGAACTGTTTGAGAGTGAAAAGTATATGCGCTATCTGTCCGTCATGTCCCGCTTCCACCGCTATTCGGTAAACAACACCATGCTCATCTATATGCAGAAGCCGGACGCTACATTGGTAGCCGGATACAATAAGTGGAAAGACCAGTTTGAGCGTCATGTAAAAAAGGGCGAGCATGGCATTACCATCATCGCCCCCACACCGTATAAGAAGAAAATCGAGGAGCAGAAGCTGGACCCGGATACCAAGGCTCCGATTCTGGATAAAGACGGAAAGATCGTCACAGAGGAAAAAGAAATCGAGATCCCCATGTTTCGCCCGGTCAAGGTCTTTGATGTGAGCCAGACCGACGGGAAACCTTTGCCTGAGCTTGCTTCCTCCCTTTCCGGCAATGTGCCAAATTATGAGGCATTCATGGAGGCCCTGCGCCGCAGCGCACCGGTGCCGATTACTTTTGAAGCAATGGCCGCCGATACGGACGGCTATTTTTCTGCCGATCATCAGAAAATTGCCATTCGCCAGGGCATGAGCGAGGTGCAGACGGTTTCGGCCACGGTTCATGAGATCGCCCACAGCAAGCTCCATGACCCTAAAAAATATGAAATGCTACCGTCATGGAAGGTTGTGCTGGAGAGTGAAGGTGGAACCAAGCATGATTTCAAGCTGGATTTTGCCACAGAAAAAGAAGCCGAACAGTTTGCTTCTGATATGGATTGGCGCTATGTGGACGAAAATCAGTTTGAATGGCGTCTTGCAGTTGAGGAAGATCCAACCACAGAAAAACAGGCAATCAAAAATCGCCACACGGAGGAAGTGGAGGCTGAAAGCATCTCCTACGCAGTCTGCAAATATTTTGGCATCGAGACCGGAGAAAACAGCTTCGGCTATATTGCAAGCTGGAGCCAGGGCAAAGAGCTGAAAGAGCTGAGAGCCAGTTTGGAGACCATCAACAAGACCTCCGGCACTTTGATCTCCGACATTGAGCGCCACTATAAGGAAATCTGCAAAGAGCGTGGAATTGACCCTCATGCAAAGGTAGAGCCGGAAACCGCCCTGATAGAGCAGCCAGAAGATGCCGCTAAGGTATCTGATAGACAGCAGACCGGCGATCTGACCTACTATGTAGCAGAGTGCATGGAATTTCCAAACCTCGGAGAATACCACGATAACCTGTCTTTGGAGGAAGCAATCCGCATTTATCAGGAGATTCCGGCAGAGCGAATGAACGGGATCAAGGGCATTGGCTTTGAGCTGAAAGATGGAAGCGACTATGAAGGACCTTTTCCGATTTTGACCGGGCAGACCATTGACCTGGACACCATTCAGGCAATCGACTATTACCGTGATAATCCGCTGGTACAGAAAGCGGTAACGGAACTGGCTGCGGTCATGCCGGAAATGGAGGTACTGGGGGCGGATGCCAACCAGCAGGAGGCTTTGTTTCTGATCAACGATACTACCTATCTTCATATCCAACCCTGTGACAGCGGATGGGACTACACTCTTTACGATGCTGCGTCCATGAAAGAGCTGGATGGTGGTCAGCTGGATATGCCGGAGCTTTCCTGCATGAAGGCAGTTCTCCAGATTTGTGATGATAACGATCTGGACAGCACTTCGCTCAGACACGCTCCTATGTCCATGATTGAGACCTTGCAGGAAGCGGCCTATCAGCAAATGCAGGCAGAGACCAGTCAGATGACTGCTTCTTCCCAGCTGCCGGAAGCGCAGGAGCAGGCACTGGATGAATACCCCATGCCGGATGAGCAGGTATCCACACCGGATATGCAGGAATATGGCTACTCCTATGATGGGATGCTCCCTGTTACCAGAGAACGGGCGCTGGAACTGGATGCCGCCGGTTTGACCGTCTATGTGCTGCATGAGGACAATACGGAGAGCATGGTGTTTGACCCGCAGGAAATCATGAATCATGGCGGTCTTTTCGGTGTGGACCATGAGGAATGGGAGAAAAGCCCTCAGTTCCACGAAAAGGTCATGGAGCGTCAGGAACATCAGCAGGAACGAGAACAGGCATTTCTCTCCCAGAATAGAGATTGCTTTGCCATCTATCAGGTGAGCCGTGACGATCCGCAGAATGTGCGCTTTATGAATTTGGACTGGCTAAAGTCCCATGATATTTCCGTAGACCGCAGCAATTATGACCTCATTTACACCGCTCCGCTGAGTGAGTCTGGCACGGTACCGGAGCAGCTGGAAAAACTCTATCAGCAATTCAATCTGGAAAAACCCGTGGACTTTCACAGTCCCTCCATGAGCGTCAGCGACATCGTTGCGATCAGACAGGACGGTAAGGTATCCTGTCATTACTGTGACAGTGTTGGTTTTACCCAGATCCCCGGATTCCTGCCGGACAATCCGATGAAAAATGCGGAGATGGCCGTGGAGGACGATTACGGCATGATCGACGGTATCATCAACAATGGCGCAAAAGAACCCACGGTGGCAGAACTGGAACAGCAGGCTCGCAGCGGTCAGCCCATTTCCCTGATGGATCTGGCTGCCGCTGCCCATCGGGAGGAACGGGAAAAGAAAAAGTCCGTCATGGAGCAGCTGAAAAGCCAGCCCAAGACAGAACACAAAAAGACAGCACCCAAAAAGAGTGCGGAAAGGGAGATTTGATATGGGAAACTTTACTTTTGAGGAAATGAACCTGATGTGCATTTACAATACCGGCAGCCGCACCGGGCTGATTGACAGTCTGCGTGAGATGCGCGGCGAGCTTTCGCCAGAGGAAACGGAGCTGAGAGAGTTGACCGACAGCGCCCTTACGAAACTCTGTGCGATGACCGATGAGAAGTTTGCCGAACTGGAGCTGTACCCGGATTTTGACCAGTAAACAACATAACCGCAGGGATGGGGTGGCGATCTGCCACCCCGCCTTTTACCCCAAAACTGAAAGGAGGACAGAACACCATGCCAACCAAAGCTGAACTATATGCACAGATGGCGGAGAAGGTGACAACGCAGCTCACGGGGAGCTGGCAGGAATGGGCAGGGTTTCTCACTACTGCTTCCCGCCTTTACAAGTACCCGTTCCACGAGCAGCTGATGATCTATGCCCAGCGACCGGACGCCACCGCCTGTGCGGAGTACGATTTGTGGAATGAAAAGATGGGCCGGTATGTAAGGCGCGGCTCCAAGGGAATCGCTCTGGTGGACGATTCCGGGGACAGACCTCGCCTGCGTTATGTCTTTGACATTTCCGACACCGGAACCCGTGAACATTCCCGCACTCCCTGGCTGTGGCAGTTGGAGGAGCGCCATCTGGATTCCGTGCAGGCCATGCTGGAGCGCACCTATGATGTTTCCGGTGATGACCTTGCCGGACAGCTCACGGAGGTAGCCAGAAAACTGGCCGAGGAATACTGGACGGAGCATCAGCAGGACTTCTTCTATATCGTTGACGGTTCCTTTTTGGAGGAATATGATGAGTATAACATCGGAGTGCAGTTCAAGGCAGCCGCCACCGTCAGCATCACTTACGCTTTGATGTCCCGCTGTGGACTGGAGCCGGAACGCTACTTCGACCACGAAGATTTCATGGCGATCTTTGATTTCAATACCCCGTCCACCATCGGGGCGCTGGGAACAGCGGTCAGCCAGATCAACCAGCAGGTGCTGCGGCAGATCGGCGTTACCGTCCGAAATGCAGAGCGCGAAGCCAACCAAGAAAGGAGCAAACAAGATGAACAATCCCATGACCTATATCCAGAACGGAGACTATCTGATTCCCGACCTGAAGCTGAGCCAGCAGCCGGAGAAACCCCTGGGCAAGTACGGCAGGATGAGGAAAACCTACCTGAAGGAACACCGTCCCATCCTCTACAACCAGATGTTGCTGAGCGAGAAGCTGTACCCGCACCTTCTGGAGATCGACGAGACCGCCCAGAGCAGACTGGAGCAGATGATGCCCCAGCTGGCGAAGGAAGCGGGAGCCACCGAGGAACTGAAAGCCAGCGATCCCATGAAGTGGGTGGGGCTGATGAACACCTGCAAAGCCCAAGCCGAGGAGATCCTGATGGCGGAGCTTATCAACAGCTGACCCTAAACCTGTTCCTCTCCGAAGCGGAACAGATCCAATCCATAGATGAAGCAGAGAATGTAGCGCATACATCCTCTGCTTTTTCTTTTGCTCAAAATGATATTGACCATGTGCTGCGTTTGGGCGGCAATACAGACCGCCAGAGGGAGCGTGTGGTTGCAGCCTTTGAAAAGCAGAAAACCACCTCTGAGATTGCCGAGATACTGGAAAACGCTGTACCACGGCGGCAATGGCCTTGGCAGTGTGAGCGCATGGTATGCCGAGGATGGTATCCATCTTTCCCACGGGAAGTCTGTCCGTTATGACAGGTCTGCCCAGGTCATTTCCTGGGAGAGCGCCGCAGAGCGTATCGGAGAGCTTTTGGAGAGCGGCCAGTTTGCCTCCAATGTGGAGCTTGCAGAAGCGGCAGGCTATGAACGCTCCCTCCTTGCAGAAAAGCTCTGGTATCTGTATCACGATCTCAGTGAGGACGCCAGAGAAGCCGGATATTTGTCCTGCCTGTCAGAGATCAAAGGCAATGGTTTCCCGGAGGAGACCCATCGCCTGACGGAGCAGCTGAGTGACCCGGCTTTCCGCCAGACCCTCAAGGAAGAATACGCTGCCTTCTGGACTGCCTATCAGCAGGACATTGACCTGTTGCGTTTTCACTATCACAGACCAAGGGAGATCTGGGAGAACCTGAAGGACCTTGACCTGCCGCGCAGGACCTTTTCTTCAGACCTTTCCCAAGTGCCAACCGTTCAGCACTTCATTACCGAGGATGAGATCGACGCCGCTATGACCGGCGGCAGCAGTTTCGCCGGAGGAAAAGGCCGTATCTATGCGTTCTTCATGGAAAACCATACGGATAAGGAAAAAGTGAGATTCCTCAAAGACGAGTATGGCATTGGCGGACGCTCTCATGCCCTGTCCGGCGCAACACACAGCGGCGAAGATCACGATGGGAAAGGACTGCACTATAAAAAGCAGGACTGCCCGGATGTTCACTTGAACTGGGAAAAGGTTGCCAAGCGCATTACTTCACTTGTCCAGAAAGGCCGCTATCTTACCGAACAGGAACAAGCGCAGTATGACAAGATCCAGGCTGAAAAGGATCTGGCAGAAGAAGATGCCATTCATGCCCAGCAGCCGGAGATAGAGGAAGAAACGCCAAAGCCTACCCTTCGGGAGCAGTTTGAGCAGTATAAGCCTGTGGTGACTGCCGCCATATCTGAGGATGTGGCATATCGAAATGCCTGCGGTCATTCCGACCGTGAAAATGCTGTCATCGAGGGCAATGCCGCTGTGCGCCGTGCGGTTCTTGGCTCTAAGGATATGGAGCTGATTCGGCTCTATTCCGATGTGCCGGAGTTCCGTCAGCGTCTGCACCGGGAAGTGATCGACGAAACCTATCCAAAGCTCCATGAGCGTCTGCGCCCTCTTTCTCAGGAGGATATTGATACCGCCCTTTGTGCATGGAACGGCAATATTGAGAGTAAACACGCTGTTGTCCGCTATATGAAAGACCATGCAAGAGAAAAAGATACCGCCGCATGGCTGGCTCAGGAATACGGCGGCAGTAACAGCAACAGCCTGTTCGTTGTCCGTGCCGGCAGCCCGGAGGAAACGCAGCTGCCCTGGCCGAAGGTACAGCGCCGGATTGCCCAGCTCATTCAGGAGGACCGGTTCTATACCGAAGAAGAACAGAACCGTTTTGACGACATCGACCCTATCGCCATCCGGGAAGCCCTGGAGGAAAGAGGGATCGTCAACGGACAGGTGGCAGACCCGGAAAAACTGGACAATGACCCGTTTATTCAACAGGTGATGTCGGATGCCGAGCAGATCGCAGCTGCCGAGACAGAACAGACTTCCGAGGTTTCCATTTCCGATGAGGAATATGATGCAGTTCGCCGCCCGACTCCGCAAAGAACCTCCTATGATCCTGCCGCCCCGGTTTATGCCGTGGGCGATACCGTGTATATCGAGGATGACGCCTATCAGATCACCGAGCTACGGGAGGACACCGTACAGCTTCTGCCCACCGGGATGGTATATCCCATCTACCGGGCAGAGCGCAAAGAACAGTTCGAGCAGCTGCTTCGGGCAGACCGCCGCAATGCTTACTATACCGAGTTTCTTCCCATTGACCCGGACAAGGCAGATCAGGACTTGCGGGATGTATTGTCCCATGGACTGATGGATGAAGCAGATAAAAAACAGGTTTCCACGCTGCTGCAATCCGGCAGGAGCAACAGCGAGATCGCCTACTGGCTGAGCAGAGCCTATTCCGGTGAGATCGAGACGCTGAATCTGGAGACCGGCGATATTGCCGATTACCGTACCACGGCACAGGGCATGGAGCTGGAAGTCCTGGACGCAGAGGAAAAGCGTCTGGCTATGCTGTATTTCCGCTGGGATGAGGTTGCGCCTTTGCTGCGCGGGATGTATGCCCGTCAGCTGGATGGCTTTGGACAGGAACGCCCCGAACCGGCTGTCGAATCCCCGACCTTCCATTCCGAGACCGTGGCCGTCTATCCGGGCGATAAGAACAATCTGCCTTATGATGTGGTGGTGGAACGGCTGCATATCGAGGAGCCGGAGCCACCAGCCCCTGTGACTGAGCCGGAGAAAACCTTTGAGGAAGTGCTGGACGAACACCCGGTTTCCATTCAGGTCAATGGCCAGTGGCAGACCTTCCCCAATGCCGAAGCTGCCGAGGAAGCCTCCTATGAGGAATACAAGGCTAACCTGCGCCGCAATGCAAAAAACTTCCGCATTACCGATGAGCATTTGGGCGAAGGCGGTCCGAAAGCCAAGTTCCAGGCAAATGTCAATGCGATTCGTTTGCTGAAAGAGCTGGAAGCTGCCGGACAGCAGGCAAGCCCCGAACAGCAGGAGGTTCTTTCTCGATATGTGGGCTGGGGCGGTCTCTCTGATGCGTTTGACCCGGAGAAACCGGTATGGGCTTTAGAGTATGCCCAGCTAAAAGAACTGCTGACCCCGGAGGAATATGCCGCCGCCAGAAGCTCTACCCTCAACGCCCATTACACCAGCCCTACGGTCATTCAGGCCATCTACGAAGCGGTGGACCGTATGGGATTTGAGACAGGAAATATTCTGGAGCCGTCTATGGGTGTGGGCAATTTCTTTGGTATGCTGCCGGAGAAAATGCGAAACAGCCATCTGTACGGCGTGGAGTTGGACCCGGTTTCCGGGCGCATCGCAAAGCAGCTTTATCCCAAGGCAGACATCACAGTAGGCGGCTTTGAGACCACCGACAGGCGTGACTTCTTTGACCTTGCCATCGGCAATGTACCTTTCGGTCAGTATCAGGTCAATGACAAAGCCTACAACAAGCTGAATTTCAGTATTCACAACTACTTTTTCGCCAAAGCACTGGACCAGGTGCGTCCCGGCGGCGTGGTGGCTTTTGTAACCTCTCGCTATACTATGGACGCCAAGGATTCCACCGTGCGCCGCTATCTTGCCCAGCGTGCCGAGCTGCTGGGAGCTATCCGTCTGCCTAATGACGCGTTCAAAAAGAATGCCGGTGCCGAGGTGGTATCGGACATCATCTTTCTCCAAAAGCGGGACCGTCCACTGGACATTGCACCAGAGTGGACGCAGACCGGACAAACGGAGGATGGGTTTGCCATCAACCGGTATTTTATCGACCACCCGGAAATGGTGCTGGGCAGACAGGAGCCGGTAAGCACTGCTCATGGTATGGATTACACCGTGAACCCTATCGAGGGACTGGAGCTTTCCGACCAGCTGCATGATGCTGTGAAGTACATTCATGGCACTTATCAGGAGGCAGAGCTGCCGGAGCTGGGCGAGGGCGAAGCCATTGACACCTCCATTCCTGCCGACCCCAATGTGAAGAACTATTCTTATGCCATTGTAGACGGGCAGGTGTACTACCGGGAAAACAGCCGCATGGTGTGCCCTGATCTCAACGCTACCGCCGAAGCCCGTGTGAAAGGTCTTGTGGGACTGCGTGATTGTGTGCAGGAACTGATCGACCTTCAGATGGATGCAGCGGTTCCAGACAGCATCATTACCCAAAAACAGGCGGAACTGAACCGACTCTATGACAGCTTTTCTGCCAAATACGGTCTCATCAACGACCGTGCAAACCGGCTGGCCTATGCAGATGATTCTTCCTATTACCTGCTCTGTGCGCTGGAAGTTATCGACGAGGACGGAAAGCTGGAGCGCAAGGCGGACATGTTCACCAAACGGACCATCAAGCCCCATCAGGCAGTGGCTACTGTGGATACGGCAAGCGAAGCACTGGCGGTGTCCATCTCGGAAAAAGCCTGCGTAGATATGAGCTATATGAGTCGGCTTACCGGAAAAACAAAAGAAGCACTGGCCAGAGAACTGCAAGGCGTGATCTTCCGTGTGCCGGGACAGCTGGAACAGGACGGCACACCCCATTATGTGACTGCTGATGAATACCTTTCCGGCAATGTACGCCGCAAACTGCGTCAGGCGCAGCGGGCGGCACAGCAGGACCCTTCTTTTGCAGTCAATGTGGAAGCTCTTACCGCCGCCCAGCCCAAAGACCTGGATGCGTCGGAAATTGAGGTGCGTCTGGGCGCTACCTGGATTGACAAGGAGTACATCCAGCAGTTTATGTACGAGACCTTCAACACCCCGTTTTATCTCCAGCGCAGCATTGAGGTCAACTATTCCTCCTTTACTGCTGAATGGCAGATCAAGGGGAAATCTTCTGTATCCTACAACGATGTGGCAGCTTATACCACCTACGGAACCAGCCGCGCCAACGCCTACAAGATTCTGGAGGATTCCTTAAACCTGCGGGATGTCCGTATCTATGACACCATAGAGGACGCAGACGGAAAAGAGCGCCGCGTACTAAACGCCAAGGAGACCACTCTGGCTGCCCAAAAACAGCAGGCTATCCGGGAAGCCTTTAGGGACTGGATCTGGAGAGACCCGGAGCGCCGCCAGACTTTGGTGCGCCAGTATAACGAAGAAATGAACTCTACCCGTCCCCGCGAGTATGATGGCAGCCATATCACTTTTGGCGGCATGAACCCGGCCATTACCCTGCGGGAACACCAGAAAAGTGCCATCGCCCATGTGCTGTATGGCGGAAATACCCTGCTGGCACACGAAGTAGGCGCGGGCAAAACCTTTGAGATGGTGGCCGCTGCGATGGAAGCCAAACGCCTGGCTTGTGCCAGAAATCTCTCTTTGTGGTTCCCAACCACCTGACTGAGCAGTGGGCATCGGAGTTTCTGCGCCTCTATCCTTCTGCCAACATCTTAGTCACAACCAAAAAGGACTTTGAGACCCATAACCGCAAGAAGTTCTGCGCCCGTATTGCGACCGGTGACTACGACGCCATCATCATGGGACACAGCCAGTTTGAGCGTATCCCCATCAGCCGGGAGCGTCAGGAAAGGCTTCTCTATGAACAGATCGACGAGATCACCGAGGGTATCGCAGAGGTGCAGGCCAGCGGCGGCGAGCGTTTTACTGTCAAGCAGCTGGAACGCACCCGCAAATCTCTGGAAGCCAGATTGGAAAAGCTGCAAGCCGAGGGGCGAAAAGACGATGTGGTAACTTTTGAGCAGCTGGGTGTGGACCGGTTGTTTGTGGACGAGGCCCATAACTATAAAAACCTGTTTCTATACACCAAGATGCGGAATGTGGCTGGTCTTTCCACATCGGACGCGCAGAAATCCTCCGATATGTTTGCCAAGTGCCGCTATATGGATGAGATCACCGGAAACCGTGGCGTGATCTTTGCCACCGGCACACCGGTCAGCAACTCCATGACCGAGCTTTACACCATGCAGCGTTATCTTCAGTATGAACGCCTGCAAGAACTGAACATGACCCACTTCGACTGCTGGGCTTCCCGATTTGGGGAGACCGTCACAGCATTGGAGCTGGCACCGGAAGGCACCGGCTACCGGGCAAGAACGAGATTCAGCAAGTTCTTTAACCTGCCGGAGCTGATGAACCTGTTCAAAGAAGTGGCGGACATCAAGACCGCCGACCAGCTGAATCTGCCTACCCCGGAGGTGGAATACCACAACATCGTGGCGCAGCTACCGAACATCAGCAGGAAATGGTCAAAGCTCTTTCGGAGCGTGCATCGCTGGTACACAGCGGAACTGTTGACCCGTCCCAGGATAACATGCTCAAGATTACCTCGGATGGCCGTAAGCTGGGGCTTGACCAGAGGATCGTCAACCAGATGCTGCCGGACGAACCTGGCACAAAGGTCAATCAGTGTGTGGACAACATCATGCAGATCTGGCGGGACGGCAAAGCTGACAAGCTGACCCAGCTGGTGTTCTGCGACATTTCTACACCACAGGCCAAAGCTCCTGCAAGCAAGGCGGCGAAAACGCTGGATAAT
>ENA-OQAG01000011-OQAG01000011.1-human-gut-metagenome-genome-assembly--contig:-NODE-11-length-14876-cov-0.917350_pt1 | contig 14876 bp, 22 predicted proteins | sample MGYA00242734_ERZ504525 | MGnify/ENA primary metagenome ERZ504525 (study PRJEB26092, sample SAMD00036232) | human gut metagenome | host: Homo sapiens | study: EMG produced TPA metagenomics assembly of... | reverse complement strand
AGAAAACAAAGAAGGAGTAGCAGATGCAGAAGATACAGTTTGATTATTTTACGGGGATGGAAGCGGAACAATACAGCTTTTATCGTGTCCCTAAAGTGCTGTTTACCGAACCATGCTTAAAACTCTTTCTTGTGAAGCAAAGGTATTATACGGTCTGATGCTAGACCGTATGAGCCTGAGCATTAAGAACAGATGGCTGGATTCAGAGGACAGAGTATACATTATTTTCACTGTGGAAGAAATTGCAGAGTTGATGAACTGCGGAACTCAAAAGGCAGTGAAACTGGTAAAAGAGCTGGACAGCAGTAATGGGATTGGATTGATAGAGAAGAAACGTCTGGGACTGGGAAAACCGAATGTTATTTATGTGAAAAATTTTATGATCAGAGAGGTTCCAGATCAAAAGCCGACAGGTAATTGTGCAGATCTGCAATCTGAGCAGGAAGATCATAAAAAAATTGCAGATTTGCAATCGAAACAGAAAAGACATGAGGAATGTGCAGATTTGCAACAAGAAGCAGAAAACAAGGGGAAAACAGGCATTTCTCTGAATTGTGAAAATCATCATTCAGGAGTAGTGAAAACCACAATTCAGGATTATGGGGAATCACAATTCCAGAATAGTGAAAATCACAATTCAAGAATGGTGGAAACCACAAATCCAGAATTTCCAGAATCACAATTCCAAAATAGTGAAAATCATCATTCCAGAATAGTGGAAATCACAAATCCAGAATACCCGAAATCACAATCTAATAATACTGATATTAACAAGACTGATATTAGTGAAACTGAGATAAATCAATCTTATCCAATCATATCAGGTAATCCCCAAAAGAAAAAAGATGTGATGGAGAAGATGAGAGCATATCGTGAGGTGATTCATGAAAACATAGATATCAATATCATGCCAAGGAAGATGTAGATGAACTGGTGGAGTTGATGATCGAAGTTATGATGATGCCGGAGGACAGTATGATTCGCATTGCAGGAGTAGAAAAACCAGTTGCTTTGGTGAAAAGCAGATTTATGAAACTGAACTATTCGCATATCGAATACGTGCTGTTTTGTCTGAATCGAAATACAACCAAGGTCGGGAATATTAAAGCCTATCTTCTGACCGCCCTGTATAATGCCCCGGCAACGATAAACAGCTATTATCAGGCAGAGGTTAATCACGATATGTATGGAGGATAAAGGAACATGAAGAAGATGATTAAAAAAAGTGATAGCACCAGTGCTGGTGATTACAGTATTGTTTGCAGTATTAAGAACGTTTTGTATCCAGGATGGGAAGTGCAATTATTTCTTGCTGTTACTTCTGATGGGGATACCGTTTGGAATCGGAAAAATGTGTGTCTGGATGGTTCCAAGAGATTTTGATCTTGGAGGAACACTGGCAGTATGGACCATGAATTTTTCTGATCGGAGGATTGATAGGAAGTGTCGTTCTTCTGGCAATGATTGGACAGGCAATCATTTATCTTAGTGTTTTCCTGCTCACAGTTATTACAGGAATACATAAAATACCGAGAATAAAATGAAATAGATCTTTTGAAAAGCAGCTAAGACAAAAATTAGCTGCTTTTTTTCGGGAAACTTTGCGACACAATGGCGTAAAGTTGGAACAAATTGCAGGAAAGGAGACACCGTATTGAGCAATCGTGCAATTTCCACAGAACTTATTGAATTGGGAGAACGAATCAGAAAACGCAGGCAGGAAATGAAGTTGTCACAGGAATCTTTTGCGGAAAAAGCAGGTATCAGTGTCAATACGGTCAGCAGGATAGAAGGAGGGCAAACGGCAATGTCTGTTGAGATTTTCAGGAAGATGATTGAGATCCTGGAAACAGATGCCAATATCCTGATGGGAAAAGAGGGGGACGATGCAGAAAAAAGAAAGCAGTTTGAGGAAGTATTTTATCGTATTCAGAAGATGGAATGGAAAGAGCAGAAAATTATTATGCAGACAATAGATTCGCTGATAGACAGTTTTAATGAGTACAGGTGAAATTTCACCATATATGGGGTGTAAAACAAAAAAACTCCCCATATATGCTAAGGATAATAGTTTTTTGTGCTGTTAAAATAGCAAACAGAGAGAAAGAGACAGAAACAAGGAAGGGAGACAGGATTGATGACCAGACAAGAAAATTTAATCTATCGGAAGCAGTGTCCCTATGATGCAATGGGAGACTATTCTGTTTTGATGGAAAATGAAAAGAACATAAAAACGGAAAGAAATGCAAAGAAGTCTGACCGGGACATCAGACGGAAAATAAAATAGAGGATGCTGTAAATTAGCAGAAAGGGCAGTAAGGAAGTTTCAGGCTCTCGTTAAAAAAAACGGGTGTGCCGGAAGCTGTTTTTTACTGCCCTTTTGCCAGTAGATCAGTAATAATCCTATCCTTTCTGCTGACGGGCACCTGTTGCCAGCAGGCAGAAGGGTGGTAATTATGCTGACATTGCAGGAATTGAAACAGGTTGTAGGTAACAGGGAAGAAAGAAGAAAGGTTCCGTCCGCCAGGTATTTAAGAGAAAACGATGTGGCAGTTGTAAAGCATAGACTGATAGATGGTGCGGAAATTATTGCGTATCAGACAGGATATGTTTTCTATTGTGCAGGTGATTATGGAACGGTTTTTCCTTTATTTACCTGTCGAGATTATGTATATAGAGCGAAGGAAGAAAATAACAGTTGTTAAGGAAGATTTTTTTGATAATCAGCTCTGGTATGTGCGGTTGATATTAGAAGGTGAAGATCGGCTGTGCAGGAACAGGGAGGTACGAGAACATAATAATTGCATTTCATATAGCCATATTTCAGAAGGCTGGTGTGAATTGGTGGATAAAAGGCAGAATGTACTTGAAAAACTGATCATAGAAGAAGCTATTGGAGAATTCATGGATCTGCTGACTGACCGGCAGAGACAGGTGATCCATCAAATTTATTTTCAGCAGCGGACACAAAGAGAAGTGTCACGGGTGTTTGGAATTACAGAACCGGCAGTATCAAAATGTATTTCACAGGCAAAGCAGAAAATGAGAAGAAATGCAGGCAGACTGATCGGAGTACTTCAGGGAGAATAAAAGATGCGTGGTAAAAAACCAAAGGAAAGACAACGGTATGTGCTGCGTGTAAATGAAACTCTCGTAGAAGTTACCAGAGACGTATATCTGGCATGGTACCAGTCAAGAAGAAAAGAAAGATACCAGCTTGAAAAAATGCAGAAAAATGGTGTATGCGGAATAGAAAAAGTAGGAGAAACGAGTTACAACAGTTATTTGCATATATTATCACCAGAAGAAATAGTCATCAGGGTGTCAGAAATACAAGAGCTGCAGGAAGCACTGAAATATTTGTCTGAAGAAGAAATGGAATTGATAAGACTATTATTTTTTGAAGAGTACACAGTTAAAAAAACAGCACAGTATTTCGGGTGTTGTACAAAGACAATCAGAAACAGGAAAAACAAAGTATTGCAGAAACTAAAAGACAGGCTGGAAACTTTGTAAGTTTTTGCTGTTTCAAAAAATTTTCTAAAAAAATTTCAAACAGGTTAATTTTTGCCCTTTCACACATGTGGTTAGTGGAGGGGCAAATGTCTATTTTATTCAAAATAATAAATTCCCTCTAAAAGTGAACCTTGACAATTTCATATCAGCAGCAAGAGGATACCTGAATTTCCCAGCTACGCATCTGGCGGCGGGTATTCGGTGGCAACGTGAAGGGCAATGGATGAGAGGCACCCTTGGCAGGAATGATTACGAATTACCTCTTGCGGCTTAATAGCTCAATCCTGCTTTTATTTAAAAGTCAATCCAAGACACAAGGGAGATGGTTCCTATGATTGATTCATGCAGGTGTAAGCCTGAACGAAAGTGGAGTAAATTATTGAAGAAAGAGAGGATTCAGTCAAAATGAAAATGCGATTTAAAAGATTCTTGTCGGGATTTATGGCAGTTGCAACTTTGGCGTCTGTTATCGTTCAACCAGTCACGGTTTCTGCTTCTGAATTAGAACCAGAACCAACTTCATTTGAACAGCAATATCCAGAACTGCAGGATGTGCAGGATACTCTTGATAAAGATGAAATTGTGGAAGCAAAGGATATTGAGATTCCCTATGGAGAAGAATTTGAGGTGGAAGTCGATCTGTCCGGTATAGAGGGCGTGAATGAAAAAAAGGTGAAAGTTTTATTTCATGAAGCAAAAAGTGAAGCTGGTACAGATTTTGACGTACATACACCGGATACTTACAAAGCTGTCTATGCAGTAGAGCCAGTCAGCGGTCACCCAGCTTACAGAGTAAGCAGAAACATTACGGTAAAAGAGCCGGAAACAGAAGCACAGACAAAAGAGTTCTTCTGAAAATACAGTTGGTGAAGGAAATGCCGGTGAAACAGAAGATTCCGGTAATGCGGAGGAAGATGCTGATTCGGACAGAGCAAAAGAGATTGTAACTGATCTTACAGATGGACAGGAAGTAACAACAGATGAAGAATCTGGTCTGACTGTTTCAGAAGTAATGGATCAGGCAGAAAATGAAGGAATTGACTTGTATGAGATGGAGCCGGGTGAAACAGTGACATTTATGGCGGCAGCAGGAAATGCAAGAAGTTCACAACAGGTTTCAGTGACAAGAGGTGCCGAATACCGATATGCGGATTATGGTTATGGAACTTATCTGACGTATCAGTATACCGTAAAATTCGGTAATGTGTCCGCCACAGCTTATTGTGTACAGCCGTCCAAACCGGGACCTGGGACAGGAACATATACAATCAATAAGGTTGGGGATGGCAAAGCACTGGCTAAAGTATGCTACTATGGCACAAAGGCTTCTGGCGATGATGGATTTTTTACCGAGGAAAATGGTTATGGAAACCTGAGTGCAGGAGCCAGATTTATTCTGGTACATCTTGCTGCGTCATATGCGAATGGCAGTTCAGATGCTTTTTCTGGTGCAAATGCTACTGCACAGAATCTTGCGAAAAAACTTTATAATTATTGTATTTCTCAGCCAGATATTCCGGATGTGGCAATGTCTTTTTCAGATGCGGATGTGACAGCTTATGTAGATGGCAACAGCCAGAGAACAAAGGAAATCATTTTTAAAGCAGATGAACTGCAGAGTATCACAATGAAACTTCCAAGTGGTGTGAAACTTCACAACGTGACAACCGGAAAGACAAGCAAAGCTGGTGAAGCAGTGGAAATCAGTGGTGGAACCAAGTTTTACTTATCTGCACCTCTTACACAGGTACAGGATGTCGCAGGAAGCTGGTCGGCAACGATGAAAGGCAGTGTAACAAAAGATTATTCTGCATATAAGATCAGTACCGGATCTGGTTCACAGGACTTGGCCCTGGTATTTGGTGAAGGTGTTGATGATGAGAAATATGTGGACTTCAAAGTAACCTGGGTGCAGCACGCAAGTGTGAAGGTGATTAAAAAAGATGCAAAAGCAGACGCAAAGCTGTCTGGTGCAGTGTTTGGTTTATACAGTGATGCAAACTGTACAAAGCTGATCACAAAGTTACCGGCAACCGATGCGAACGGGGAATCGTCCGTACAGATCATTAAGACACAGGACACTGTATATCTGAAAGAGATTACAGCTCCGACAGGATACCGTATCAATGCAACTGCCTACAATGTAAAACTGGAAGTCAGCAAAACAACGACTGTGACTGTTCCGGATGAAGAACAGATGGGACAGCTGACTGTTTATAAAGAAGGTCAGGTTCTGACAGGTGCAGATGTCACCGAGAATGGAACAACATTTAAGTATGAGAAACGCAGACAGAAAGGTGCGATTTATGATGTGTATGCCGGAGCAGATATTAAAACTGCTTATGGTGCCAAGGTTTACAGCAAGGGTGATCTGGTCAAAGAGAATCTGACAACAGACTCGAATGGGGCAGTCATTCTGAAAAACCTGCATCTTGGTACATATATCATCAAAGAAAAACAGGCTCCGATCGGATTTTATAATGCCGGGGAAGAAAAGTCAGTCACTCTTTCTTATGCAGGACAGAATGTAGATGTTGTTTTTTCTGAGACAACTTTTACGAATGACAGACAGAAAGCAGAAGTAGTTGTGACAAAGCAGGATAAGGATACAGAAAATCCTCTGGATGGAGGAATTTTTGGACTTTATGCAGCCAGTGACATTAAAAATGCAGATGGAACGGTTGTTGTAAAGAAAGGCACTCTGATTGAGAAAGTGACAACTGGAAATGATGGAACAGCGAAATTTACCGCAGATCTGCCGCTGGGATTTTCCTATGATGTAAAGGAAGTACAGGCTCCGGAAGGCTATCTGAGAAATGCAGATGATGTATATACGTTACTTTTTCTTATACAAACGATAAGGAAGCGAAACTGACATTTAAGCATACCTTCAAAAACGAGCGTGTGACAGCAAAGATTTCCTTACAGAAGCAGGACAAAGAAACAAAGAAGGCTGGTTCCACAGGGAGATGCTACTTTAGAAAAGGCAGTCTATGGACTATATGCCCGTGAGGATATTGTCCATCCGGATGGAGCAACTGGTGTGATCTACGAAGCGGGTGAGCAGGTTGCCACTCTTACAACAGATAAGAATGGACAGGCTTCCGTAGATGGATTATACCTTGGTAATTACTATGTAAAAGAGATTACTCCTCCAACGGGTTACCTGGCAGATGAAGAAGAACATGATCTGGTCTGCAACTATGAGGGTGATTTTGTAGCGGAAGTAAAACGTGACTGTCTGTCTCTGGAACAGGTAATGAAGCAGCCATTTGAAATCATCAAGGCAGCGAACAACGGAAAGACAGATGCCGATTTACTGAAAGGTGCAGGATTTACCGCTTATCTGGTATCATCCCTGACAGTAAAAGAAGATGGCAGCTATGACTTTGATTCTGTCAAGCCGGTAGTGATAGGGGAAAATGGTGCAACAGAGATCTTTACGGATGAGAAAGGGTATGCCCGCAGTATTGCACTTCCTTATGGAACTTACATCGTCCGTGAAACAACCACGCCACATAATTACACTCCGGTCAATGATTTCATCGTGCAGATTACGGAAAATCATCCGACTACACCGCAGGTATGGAGAGTGCTGCTTGACAAAGAGTTTGAAGCAAAGCTGAAGATCATCAAACAGGACGATGAGACAAAGAAAGCAGTGCTTCAGAAGAATACAGAGTTTAAGATTTTTAACCTGGATACAGAAAAGTATGTGGAACAGGTAACAACCTATCCGACGACGGTAAAACACAAATCTTATTTTACAGATGAGCAGGGATACTTAATCCTTCCACAGAATCTGAAAATTGGACATTACCGTATTGAGGAAGTGAACGCACCTTATGGATATACGCTCAATGAGAATTACTATGAGGTGAATGTAGATTCCAATACAGCATATCAGATGGACGGAACTTCCGGCGATGTGATCATCGAGATTGCATACGAGAATCATCCGGTTAAGGGAGAACTGAACATCGTAAAACAGGGTGAGGTCTTAAATGGTTATAAAGATGACTTTACTTATCAGAAAGAAACTCTGGAGGGAGCAGTCTTTGAGGTATATGCTGCCGAAGATATTTATACAGCAGATTTCCAGAAAGATGATAATGGAAACCGTATCCTGGAGTATGCTTCTGGGGAACTGGTAGGAACTGTTACCACGGATAAGGATGGAAAGGCACAGATCGCTGACCTTCCACTTGGAACCTATAAGATTGTTGAAAAGACAGCACCAGAGGGCTTTGTGTTAAACGAAGAAGCACAGACAGTAACATTTGAATACAAAGACCAGAAAACACCAGTTATTGAGCAGACAGCAACCTTTGAGAATGACCGCCAGAAAGTGGAAGTGTCCGTAGTCAAACAGGATGCAGAGACAAAAACGGTTGTGGCGGGTGCAGAGTTTGGTATCTATGCAAAAGAAGATATTCTGGCACATGAAGAAGTGATTGTGAAGGCAGATACCTTACTTGGAAAAGCAGTCAGTGGGGAAGATGGAAGGGCAGTATTTGACGTTGACCTTCCATTTGGTACTTACTATATCAAAGAACTTGCAGCTCCGGCAGGGTATGTCTCTTCTTTTGAGACTTTGGAAGTGACTGCCAAATATCAGGGACAGGATGTGAAAGTGGTAGAGCTGGAATCTGTATTTAAGAACCAGCCGACAAAAGTAACCTTTACGAAGTCCGATATTACGACAGGCGTGGAACTTTCCGGGGCAACGCTTACGGTGCTTGATAAGGATGGAAATGTGGTAGATACATGGAAGACTGTAAAGGGTGAGGAACACTTGATTGAAAGACTCACAGCCGGGGAGACATATACTCTTCGTGAAGAAATGGCTCCTTATGGCTATCTGATGGCGGAAGAAGTTTCCTTTACTGTGGACGATACTGCTGAAATCCAGAAGGTAGAGATGAAAGATGCAGTGCCAACCGGAACACTTATCATCAATAAAAAAGGTGAGTTCCTGGAGAAAATATCTGCACTGGATTCCATTGGCGGATGGATGAAGCATCTGTTTGAATATCTTTCCGGTTCCCTGAAAGACGTTACTTTTGAGGTTTATGCCTTAGAAGATATAAAAGCGGCGGATGGTGAGAGTGAAGATTACTACAAAAAGGATGCACTGGTAGCAACGATCACGACGGATGAAACAGGAGTGGCGAAACTGACAGACCTTCCTCTTGGCAAATACTGTGTCAAAGAGAAAGAGACAGCAAATGGATATGTCCTGGATGGAGAAGCTCGTGAAGTGGATCTGACTTACCGTGACCAGAATACCGCAGTTGTTACTTATTCTGCTGACTGGCAGAACAAACGCCAGAGAGCAGAAGTAAACGTGTTAAAGAAAGAAAAAGATTCCGACCGTGTGCTGGAAGGGGCTGTATTTGCCCTGTGCAATAAAGAAGATATTGTCAATGCAAAAGGCGATGTGATCCTGAAAGCAAATACGGTTATTGAGGAGCAGGCTACGGATAAGGAAGGAAAACTGACCTTTACGGCAGATCTGCCACTTGGCTATACCTACTATGTGAAAGAAACTTCTCCGGCACCGGGATTTGCGACAACAGACCAGGTACAGGATTTACTTTTGAATATGGTGGGGCAGATAAGGAAACACTGTCTTATGTGTTTACTTTTGAAGATGAGCCGACAACCGTAGAGTTTACCAAAACATCCCTGACAGACGGAAAGGAGATTGAGGGAGCAAAACTGAAAGTCACAGATGAGAGTGGAAACACTGTGGATGAATGGACTTCTGGATAAAGAACCACATATCATCAAAGAACTGACCGCTGGCAAGAAGTACACCATGACAGAAACACTTCCTGCGGACGGTTATGTGACAGCAGAGAGCATCACTTTTACGGTGGAAGATACCGGTGAAGTACAGAAGGTGGAAATAAGGATGATGTGACAAAAGTGCAGATTTCCAAGACCGATATTTCCGGTAAGGAGCTGCCAGGAGCGAAACTGACGATCCTTGATAAAGATGGAAAGACCGTAGAAAGCTGGACATCTGAGAAAAAACCACACTATATTGAGATGCTTCCAATCGGGGAATATATCCTCCGTGAAGAAACTGCACCGGATGGTTATCTGGTTGCAGAAGATGTGAAGTTTACGGTCAAAGATACTGGAGAAATTCAGAAGGTTGTGATGAAGGATGAGGCGAAACCAGAGGAAACTCCAACAGAGACACCGACGGAAACACCAGAAACCACACCAACACCGGAGACAAAAACCACAGAAGAAACAAAGAAATCGACTTCACCAAAGACAGGAGATAATACACCGATTCTGTTCTGGATTCTGCTTGCAGGGGCTGGAATGGCTGGTCTTGGTGGAACAGTGATTCTTCGCAAAAAGAAGAAATAAGAGATCATAAGATTTCTTAGTAATGGATGAGGGCATTTATGGACACAGGATTCATAGATGCCCTTTTATAAAATTTCAAAAGAATTAGGGAGAAAAGAAGATGACAAAAACAGTATTGATCGTTGCTGCAGCTGCAGTATTTCTGGTATATGGATTTGTCCTTTGGTGCTGTATCAAAGTGGGGGCAGAATCAGAAAAAGAATATATGAAACTGGCAGAAAAGAGAGGAAAGGAGCAGCAATGTGATAAATGAGGATAAGACAGCAGTGAAAGAAGAAAGGGCGTGGTGTGATTGCAGGATGAAGTGAATGAGAAAACAGTTTCACTTTGTATCCGCTGTGGTAAGGTCACTGCCAACTTGCTGAAAGTCTGCTATGGTAAAGGCTCTTGCAAAGATGGAGCAGGAGAAAAAACAGCAGGGACAGAAACAGCCCCAGAAGGAAAAGGAGGATAAGACCTATAAGGGAAAACAGAGTCTTGATAAGCTGATGAAGCAGAATGTACAGCTGTCCAACATTGAGATCACAGATGGAAACATCAAGTCTTTTGAACGGGTAGCAAAAAAGTACAGCATTGATTTCAGTCTGAAAAAAGATGTGACTGCTGACCCGCCAAGATATTATGTGTTCTTTAAGGCAAGAGATGCCGATGTGATGACTGCCGCTTTTAAGGAATATACAGGACAGACGTTGAATAAGGACAAAAAACCATCTGTGAGGAAGAAGTTACAGCAGGCAATCACCAAATCGCTTGCAAAGCACAGAGAACTGGAGAAAACAAAAAGGAAAGGAGAAGGAGCCGTCATTATGAGCAGATTACAGAAATTGCTTGGTGTAGGAAAAGGATACCTGGAGAGGTTACCGCCGGTGGATGTACATAAGCTGCTTCGGATTGTTCTGATGAATCTTCCGTATATCGTGATCTTTTATGTGGGAAATAAGCTGGCATGGTTATATCAATACTGTGTGGGTGATTCCATGATAGAAAGACTGATGGTACTGGTCTTAAATTTCCAGATGGCATTCAGCAGGATTCTTCCAAGTATGCATAAAAATGAATTGCTGGTTGGGATTACAGGAGCCGTGGCGGTGAAGCTCTTGGTCTATATGAAAGGGAAAAATGCCAAAAAAGTTCCGGCAGGGAGTGGAGTATGGTTCGGCAAGATGGGGGACGGCAAAAGACATTGCACCCTTTATCAACCCGGTATTTGAGAACAATATCCTGCTGACCATGACGGAACGGCTGACCATGAATGGCAGACCAAAGAATCCGAAATTTGCGAGGAACAAGAACGTGATCGTGATTGGCGGATCTGGCTCAGGAAAGACACGTTTTTATGTAAAACCCAACTTGATGCAGATGGGAAAATACATCAGTTATGTGGTCACGGACCCGAAAGGACGATCATCATTGAGTGCGGAAAGATGCTGGTACGGCATGGATATAAAGTGAAAGTATTGAATACGATCAATTTTTCCAAGAGTATGCACTATAACCCCTTCCACTATATCCATTCAGAAAAGGATATTTTGAAACTGGTAAATACGATTATGGTGAACACGAAAGGGGAAGGCGAGAAGTCCAGTGAGGATTTCTGGACGAAAGCAGAGAGGCTTCTGTACTGTGCCCTGATCGGCTATATCTGGTATGAAGCACCGGAAGAAGAACAGAACTTTGCGACCCTGCTTGAGTTTATCAACGCTTCGGAAACAAGGGAAGATGATGAGACATTTAAAAATGCAGTAGATATGCTGTTTGAGGAACTGGAAAAGGAAGAACCGGAGCATTTTGCAGTGCGTCAGTATAAGAAATATAAACTGGCGGCAGGAAAAACAGCAAAGAGTATTTTGATTTCCTGTGGTGCAAGGCTTGCACCGTTTGACATTGCAGAGCTTCGTGAGATCATGAGCTATGATGAGATGGAACTGGATATGGTAGGTGACCAGAGGACAGCACTGTTTATTATCATTTCTGATACGGATGATACCTTTAACTTTGTTGTGGCGATGATGTACAGCCAGTTATTCAACCTGTTATGTGACAGAGCGGACGATGTACATCATGGAAGATTGCCATATCATGTCAGAATCCTCTGTGACGAGTTCGCAAATATCGGTCAGATCCAAAGTTTGACAAGCTGATTGCCACCATTCGTAGCAGGGAAATCTCTGCATCCATTATCCTCCAGTCGCAGTCCCAGTTAAAGACAATCTACAAAGATGCAGCTGAAACAATCTTAGGCAACTGCGACACGATGTTATTCCTTGGCGGTAAGGAAAGTTCGACCTTAAAGGAGATTTCCGAGACGCTGGGAAAAGAAACGATTGATTTATATAACACTTCGGACACCCGTGGACAGAGCCGTTCTTACGGGATGAACTATCAAAAAACAGGAAAGGAATTGATGAGCCGGGACGAACTTGCGGTCATGGATGGCAGCAAATGTATCTTGCAGCTTCGAGGTGTAAGACCATTTTTCAGTGACAAGTTCGATATTACCAAACACAAACGGTATAAGGAGCTGTCAGACTACGATAAGAAAAATGAGTTTGATGTGGAAGCGTATATGCGGCATCGGATGGAAGTGAAACTGACGAGGACACAGGAATTTGACCTGTATGAGTTTTCGGAAGAGAGTCTGGCAGGAGAATTAAATACAGAAAACAAGGAAGCAGAGCATGTGAAAGATTCGGGCACATAGCTCTTTTTCTTTGCCCTTTTGGGAGGTGATGGATTTGAGAGATCATGAAAGGCCACCCGTAAGGGCAGAGCCGGAAAAGATTTCTTAAAGATAGAAACCAGAGAAATACAGAGATTTGAAAGGAGACAACGAATATGGCGTTTTTTAATCAGGCAATCAATATTTTGCAGACACTTGTGGTGGCGATTGGAGCCGGACTTGCAGTATGGGGTGTTATTAACCTGTTAGAAGGATATGGAAACGACAACCCAGGTGCAAAGTCCCAGGGAATCAAGCAGCTGATGGCAGGAGGCGGTGTCGTTCTGATCGGCACCCAGCTGGTACCGTTACTGTCCGGATTGTTCAGCTGAGAGAAGCAGGAGGGAGATGACTCATGGATCGGATATTTGAAGCGATTGAAGAATGGATGAGGAATCTTCTGACAGGCATGGTAAGTTCCAACCTGACAACAATGTATACCGATGTCAATGAAAAGACCGGTCAGATTGCTGCTCAGGTTGGGCAGACACCGCAGGGCTGGAATGGCAGCATTTACAGCATGATACAGAATCTTTCCGAGTCGGTCATTGTACCGATTGCCGGTATGATTATCACATTTGTACTTTGTTATGAGCTGATCTCCATGTTGACGGAAAAGAACAACATGCACGACATCGACACCTGGATGTTCTTTAAATACTTTTTCAAGATGTGGGTGGCAGTCTGGATCGTCAGCCATACCTTTACGATCACGATGGCGGTATTTGATGTCGGGCAGTCCGTAGTCAGCCGGGCAGCTGGGGTTATCAGTTCTGATACAGCGATCAATATAGATACGATGATCTCCACGATGGAGACGGCGATGGAATCTATGGAGATCGGTGAACTTGTCATACTGGCACTGGAAACGATGCTTGTAAGCCTGTGTATGAAGATTATCTCATGTCTTTATTACAGTGATTTTGTTATGGACGTATGATTGAGATTTATCTCTATTCGTCCGTTGGAGCGATCCCGTTCGCAACCATGTCCAACCGGGAATGGGGGCAGATCGGGAACAACTATCTTCGTGGATTGTTTGCACTGGCATTCCAGGGATTTTTTATGATGGTCTGCGTGGGAATCTATGCGGTCCTGGTCGCAAACATCCAGATGTCAGATAACATACATTCTGCATTGTTCGGCGTGATGGCATACACGGTGATCCTGTGTTTTAGTCTGATGAAAACAGGAAACTTCGCCCGCAGTATCTTTAACGCCCATTAAGAAAGGAGGAACTGGCAATGGCATTTGTATCTGTGCCTAAAGACTTAACCAAGGTCAAGAATAAGATCATTTTCAATCTGACGAAACGGCAGCTGATCTGCTTCGGGATTGCGGCGGCGGTAGGGCTTCCGTTTTATTTCTTAAGCAGGGGAATTATTGGTTCCAGTAACGCAGCGACCGGGATGTGCCTTCTGATGCTTCCGGCATTTTTGTTTGCCATGTATGAGAGGATGGATCCCGTTAGAAAAGGTCTTAAAAAATATGATCACCGTAAATTTATCCGTCCTCCGGTACGCAAGTACCAGATGGAAAATATGTACGAGAAAAAGTATACCGTGGTCAAAAAGAAGAAAGGGGGAACGAAGGGTGTTAAAAAGAAAAAACGATAAGACAGCCGCCACAGAGCTTAGACGAATTATATCCGGATGATTACTGGCTGGATGAGGAGGATGGAGAAGAAGAACTTCCAGACCCCGCAATGAAAAGAAAACCAGTAAGCGGCAGACTGCATGATGAGCCTATGGTGACAGGGTATGAAGCACTGGAACGGCAAAGAGGTGTCCGCAGACCGAACCGGAAACTGACACGCAGGGAAAAGAAAGCCCTCAAAAGGGCACAGAAATATGAAGAAAAACTGCATAAGGAACATGAAAAAGCGGATAAGAAAAATGCAAAAAGGGAAGCAAAGCTGGCAGCCAGAGCAGAAAAGCAGGCAGTGCGTGACGCAAAGAAAAACGCAAAAAAGAAAAAGAGCAGATCTGTCGCAGCACCGTCGGGGCAGCGTCCGGCAGGAAAAGTGGTTTCCGGAACGAAAGGCAGTGGGACAGGAAAGAAAACACCGGATAGTGCCAGAGATAAGAGGATCACTGCACAGCAGTCGATTCCATACCATGAGATGGGAAGGGACGGTATCTGCCGGGTGCAGGACAAGTTTTATTCCAAGACGATCCGTTTTTATGACATCAACTATCAGCTGGCACAGAATGAAGATAAGAACGCCATCTTTGAAAACTGGTGTGATTTCCTG
>ENA-OQAG01000006-OQAG01000006.1-human-gut-metagenome-genome-assembly--contig:-NODE-6-length-15922-cov-1.338715_pt1 | contig 15922 bp, 23 predicted proteins | sample MGYA00242734_ERZ504525 | MGnify/ENA primary metagenome ERZ504525 (study PRJEB26092, sample SAMD00036232) | human gut metagenome | host: Homo sapiens | study: EMG produced TPA metagenomics assembly of the... | reverse complement strand
GACACGCAGGCAGAACTCCAGAAAGCCCGCGAAGCTCTGGAAGTAAAGGAAGGAGAACAGAACCATGGCAACGACAAAGAAAGCGATAGCTGAGGCCGATCAGGCCGCAGAAATCAAAGAAGCAACCGCAGCACCCACCACAGAGTCGGAAACTCCGGCCGTAACACTGGACGAGCTGGAAAGTATGGATATGAACATGTTCGACACAGAGGAAACCGAAAGCGCTCCGCGTCCGGTATGGCGTATCACTGACGACGGCTGCGCCGACTGGGCCTGCCGAAAAATCGCAGAAGAAAAGACAGAACTCGACCGAATCACCGCGCTGGGCGAAAACCAGATCGAGAAGATCCAGCAGAGAATTGACGCCGCTCAGCGCAGATATGAAAACGGCACCCGTTTTCTCACCGGAAAGCTCGCGGAATACTTCGAGACAGTTCCACACAAGACAACCAAGACAAAGCACAGCTACCGCCTTCTCTCTGGCACTCTGGTGAAGAAAATCGGCGGCCGCACCATGAAACAGGACGACGACGCACTGCTGGCCTACCTGAAAGCCTCAGACAACGAGGACATGATCCAGACCACAGAGAAACCAAAGTGGGGCGAGTTCAAGAAGCGGCTCGAAATCGTAGGCGGCCAGATCGTAGAACAAAACCACCGGCGAGCTGGTGGAGGGCGTGCAGATCATTGAAAAGCCGGACACCTTCACGGTGGACGTGTAAGGAGGTAGCGTATGGCAACAACTAAGGAAACAGCGGCCGCTAAGACGGCCACCACCCCACCGGTACCGCTGACGCTGCAGCAGAAGTTCATCAAGTTGCGCGAAGCCGTTCCCTCTATCACCCAGAAGGTCCACAGCGACGGCGTAAAGTACAAGTTCGCGAAGATCTTCGACGTGTACCAGCTTCTCACTCCGGCCATGAATGAGTTCGGCGTCAATTTTGACATTGTAGGCGAGCAGGCAACCCGGCACAGTGAAAACGGGGATCCGATCTACTACTCCAACTTCACACAGCACACCAGAAACGGCGACCGCATTGTCTGGGTGTACGAGGCCGACCTCACGATCCGCTGGACGAACGCAGACAACCCGGATGAGACTCTGGAAGTTACTCTACACGCAATCGGAACGAACGACGGAGGCCCGGACAAGGCCAAAGGCTCCGCGTGGACGTACTGCCTCAAATACTACCTGTTCGAGAAGTTCGGCATTGATCAGGGCGACGACGATCCAGACATGAGCGACCACAGCAGCGACCCCCCTCAGCAGAGCCAGAAACAGCACACAGGAGCTCAGAACGGGAACCGGCAGGGAAACACCCAGCCGCAGGCACAAAATGGCCAGACGGGCGCTCAGGCGCCGCACGACCACTCTCAGACGCTCAGCTCTCCCGACTCTACCGTAAAGGCGAGGACGCCGGGTACTCTCAGCAGTCGATCAACGAATGGATCCTGAAAAAATACGGACAGCAGGATCCGCACAACCTGACGCGGGCCCAGTACGACGAAGCCTGCGCCGCTATGGACAACGCAAAGCAGCAAGGAGGACAAGACAATGCTTAATCATGTGGAGCTTCTGGGCCGTCTGGCTCAGGAGCCTGAAATCAGATACACACAGAGCGGCACACCAGTGGCGAGCTTCGACCTCGCCGTGCAGGTACCGAGTAAGAACAAAGACGCCGCTCCGGACTATATCCCGATCGTGTGCTGGAGAGAACGCGCCGAGTTTTGCGGCCGCTACCTCTCCAAAGGCCGCCAGATCGTAGTTGAGGGCCGGATCTCCACCCGTAAATGGAAGGACGAGAAAACCGGGCAGAACCGCAAGGCCGTGGAAGTTGTGGCCTCAAACATTTACTTCGCAGACAGCAACGGAGGCAACGCAAATGGCAATCCTCAGCCCGCCAAACAACGACGGATTTATGGACATACCGGACGACGGACAGCTTCCTTTTAACTAATAACACCGACCGAAGGACGACCGCCGGACAGACCGGCGGAACTCTACGGCCAAACCAGAAACAAACCACGAAAGGAGGTGCCGACAGTGGCATGGATCCAAATTCACCAACAACTGAAAGACCACCGCAAGGTGCTGGCTGCTGCTGACGAGCTCGACATTGAACCGGCTCACATGCTCGGCCTGCTGATCTCGTTCTGGCTCTGGGCCATTGATAACGCACCGGACGGATCCCTCGCTGGAATATCCGACAGAATGATCGCAAGAGCGGCCCAGTGGGACAAAGATCCGGAGGAATTTGTGGCCGCCCTGACCTCTGCGTCCCTGCTGGACGCAACAGAGGACGGCGTTCTGGAGATCCACGACTGGAGCGAGTACACCGGAAAGCTGATCGAACAGCGAGAAAATGAGAAAAACCGTTCGAGAGCCCGCCGCGCTGCTGCTAAGTCAAACGACCGGAGGACGACCGACGGACAGTCTGCGGACGCAAGCAAGAGCGACCAGAAAAAGACCGCAGGTAGAGTAGACCAGACCAGAGTAAACCAGAGTAGACCAGAAAATAAGGGGGATACCCCCATAACCCCCGCGACCGAGAAGCAGCCAAGCGCTCAGGAGCGACGTTTCGCAGAGTTCTGGACTGCATACCCGAAGAAAGTCGGCAAGAAAGCCGCACAGAAGGCATGGGAAAAGGCAAAGCCTGACGCCGAACTGTTCGAGAAGATCATGCAGGCAGTGGCAACAGCTAAAACCTCGGAACAATGGCTGCGAGAAGGTGGCCGCTTCATTCCCAACCCGTCAACGTGGATCAATCAGGGGCGATGGGACGACGAACCTCTCCCACCTGCCGGATCCGGAAGCTATCAACAGCGACCGGGTGGAAATTGTGGAAAACCTGACACCATGGACGTACTCGCGGGGATAATCGCAGACGAGGAAGGAGGCTTCGAGATATGACAAAAGCAGACGCGGCTCGGCTGGTGGCGATCGTCGTCACCGCCTACCCGAATTTTGACAAGTTCAAGGACGCGAAAGCAATCGAGGCCACGGTGAACCTCTGGGCTATGATGTTTGAACAAGACGAATCCGGGATCGTAGCGCTGGCGGTCAAAAAACACATTGCAACAAACAAATGGCCGCCGAGCGTGGCCGAAATCCGGGAGATCATGCTGGAGATCCAGCACCCGGAGCTCATAGAGCCGGACAAGGCATGGCTGGCCGTGAGCGACCTCATGTACAGCGCCGGACAATTCAACCACGGAGATCTCTCCTGCCAGCTCCCGCCTCTGGTGGCGCGGGCCGTTGAGTCAATCGGCTGGACTTCCCTCTGGGAAATGCACCGCAGCGCATACATAGGCGGCAAGCCCGGCATGGATCGGGTAGCTTCATGCAACAGTACACGCCAATGTACGAACGGGAAAAGGCCCGCAGCATGACACCGGCACAATTAACTGAGAAGATCGACAACGTGGCCGGATCCCTTCCAGACAAAGGCCAACGCCTGATCGGGTACCGAGAAAGCGAACGCCGCAGGAAAGAGCAGGAAATAGCAGCGCTCACCCGCGGAGCCCTTCGGCTGGATAACCAGATCGCCGAAAAGACGAAGCTCGAACTCAGAGGGGAGGTGCTGGGATGATCCTACAAGGCGACGCACTGGAGGAACTCAGAAAGCTGCCGGACAAATGCTGCAGCGTCTGCGTAACTTCACCGCCCTACTACAACGCCAGAGACTACGGAGCAGCCGATCAGCTCGGAACCGAAAGCTCTCCGGAGGAATACATCCGCAAGCTGGTGGAAGCCTTCCGGGAAGTCGCCAGAGTCCTGAAAGACGACGGCACCCTCTGGCTGAATATCGGCGACAGCTACGCGAGGCATATCGAGGACGGAGGGATCAAACGCAAGGATCTGATCGGGATCCCGTGGCTGCTGGCTCTGGCTCTCAGAAGTGACGGCTGGTACCTCCGGGCGGACATTATCTGGAACAAACCCAACGCCATGCCGGAAAGTGCCAAAGACAGACCAACAAGATCTCACGAGTATGTTTTTTTACTCAGTAAAGCGGCCGCCTATTACTACGACGCCGAGGCCGTCAAGGAGCTGGCCGTCGGGTACGATCCGAAAAAGCCCGGCCGGAAGCGCGGCAACGCGAAAACCTTCCGCGGCGGCACCGCCTACACTCACGATCAGGCCAAAGCCAACAGCTCTGAGGTAGATCGAGGCAGCCACGGGCTCCAGAGAAATGAAACCGGCAAGAGAAACCGCCGGGACGTCTGGACAATCGCCACACGGCCATATAAAGGCGCCCACCTCTCCACGTTCCCGGAGGAACTGGCCAAGATCTGCATACTGGCCGGGAGTAAACCGGGCGACACGGTTCTGGATCCGTTCTCAGGAAGTGGAACCACAGGAGCCGCAGCCCTCAAAGAAGGGCGGAACTATATCGGGATAGAGATTAACCCGGACACCTGCAAAATACAAGAGCAGCGACTTGCTGAGGCTGCTCAGGAAGGAGCCAAACCATGAAACGCGGTGAAATTTATTACATTGAAAGCACATACCGGGAAACCGGAAGCGAACAGCGAGGCGGCCGCCCTGCGGTGATCGTCTCAAATGACAAGAACAACGAAAACAGCGAGGTTGTGGAAGTGGTATACATGACCACCAAACCGAAAAACGACCTCCCTACTCATGTATTTATCCGGAGCGCACTCTCCCCTTCTACTGTCTTATGTGAACAGGTAAACAGTGTAAGCACGAAGCGGATCGGGACACTGATCGGAAAACTGACAAAGAGCGAGCTCGCAGCCGTGGACTCTGCTCTGGCAATCTCTCTGGGGATCGACTTCATGGATCCGAAGCCCGCAGCCAAAGAAGCGGAGCATTTACTGGAAGAAATGAGCAAGCAGCCACTCCAGATCGTCCGGCCGGATCCAGACATTGAAAAGATCAAGCTCGAAACGGAGCGCGATCTCTACCGGAATTTATACAATGAGCTGCTGAGCAAAACCGTGAAAGGAGCAAGCGCATGAGAAAAAAACTGGTTTACATCTGCTCCCCATGCCGCGGGGACATTGAAAAGAACATAGAAAAGGCCCAGCGCTACTGCCGCGAAGCCGTCGAACTCTGGGACGACGTGATCCCGATCGCGCCTTATGTATATTTTACCCAGTTTCTTGACGACACCAAGCCGGAGGAACGCGCCGCGGGCATGGACATGGGCCTCTCGCTTCTGGCCATGTGCGACGAGCTCTGGGTTTATGGTATCGAGAATCCGAGCGAAGGCATGAGAAACGAGATCAAATACGCGAAGCAGCACCAGATCCCGATCCGGGACGCTGCCGAGCTTTACAGAAACCGCGAAGCCAAAACACTTCCGATCGGTGACGCCCTGATCGTCCTCCCCTCTCACGTCGGGAACCTGAACGGAGTCGCCGCGATTGAATCCACCACCGTGCGGATCAATGGCGAAATGATCTTAGACCTTGCGATCGAGCTCAGACGCCACCCCGGCCATGACATCACACTGGAGGCCGACAAAGGCGCAGGCTCGGAGGTAGATCAATGAGTTGGGACACGGTTCCGGGAAGAAATGGCGAAGGCTACCCGGATCCGACAGCCAGCACCGCCCTTGCACGGGTGCAGCATAGCCAGAAAGGGCTCCAGAGCAAGCGAGCCGGTGAACACTTCGAGAATATGATCACCGCAAGCCTGAACTGGTACTGCGACAAGGGCGTGGCCTTCGTTGAAAAAACTCCGGAGCCCATGAAGCCACTCAGGAAGCCAGACCGACAGGGCCGGTTCCTTGCTTGCTACACCAAAGCCGGGCAGCCTGACTTCAAGGGAACGCTCGCAGGCGGCCGGGCCGTGGTATTTGAGGCAAAGCACACCGACAGCGACAAGATCGACCAGAGCCGCCTCACCCCTGAGCAGGTGGAAAGCCTGACGCTCCACCACAAGCTCGGAGCTGCTGCCTTCATCATGGTGAGCGTGGGGCTGGAAAACTTCTACCGGGTGCCGTGGGAAGTATGGCGAGACATGAAACAACTCTACGGGCGCAAACACATGAAGCTCGAAGATCTGGAGCCGTACCGCGTGCAATATATCGCCGGGATCCTCAAACTGCTGGAAGGTGTGGAGATCGACTACACCGAGGAAGGAGGCACGCCATGAAATGCGAATACTGCGAGCTCCGCAGAGTCGGGCCTTTTGTAATTTCAAAAGCCTGCACCATGCTGAGCGGAAAGATCATAAACAAACAGACGGGCGAACCGTTAAAAATTTGTATGCACCACATGGTCTACCCGGATCCGTGTATGAACAACGGGAACGGCTGCGGGCTCTACAAATCACAGAAAGGAGATCAAGCCAATGAACAACGCACTGCTGAGCAGTAAAAACATGTGCTGGTGCACTCCGCCGGATTTTTTCGCGGAACTGGATCGCGAGTTTCATTTTGAACTGGATCCGGCCAGCACCGACAAAAGCGCCAAGTGCGCGAAACACTTCACGCCGGACGACGACGGCCTAAAGCAAGACTGGGGGGGTATCGCGTGTTCTGCAATCCGCCATACGGCCGAGCGATCGCAGACTGGGTACGCAAAGGCTACGAAGAAAGCCGGAAGCCCGGCACCACCGTGGTTATGCTCATTCCTTCGCGGACTGACACGGCATATTTTCATGACTGGATCTTCGGCAAGGCCAGCGAGGTGAGATTCCTCCGCGGCCGCCTGAAATTCACCGACGAGGACGGAAACGGCGAGGACGCAGCTCCGTTTCCTTCTGCCGTCATAGTGTGGCGGAGTCCGGAAAGCACCGGGCGCGAGTTTGCCACATGGCACATATAAAAGCACCAGAGCCAGCGGGGCCACTGCTCCGCCGGTTCAGATAAGGAGGAAACCATGAACGGGATTACTAAACAGACGCGCCGCCAAAGTTACGACGGCATACGAACACGCAGCGGCGAGCGCTGCAAGCTAATACTGGAAACCCTCGGAAACCGGTCAATGACCGTGGAAGAAATCACCGACGAGCTGGTGGCTGCTGGCCACCTGAAATACTACGACCGCAACTTCGTGGCGCCGAGACTCACAGAGCTGAAAGGCGCCGGAGTTCTGGAAGTCGTCGGGAAGAAACCGAGCAAAAGAACCGGAAAAAATACAGCCGTATGGGCTGCGGTAAGGAGGTAAGCACATGAAAAAGCAGAAAGTACAGGCAAAGATCAACCTCGAAGCTCTCGCAGGCGGAGCCTTCGCTGAGAAACTCAACGAGGCACTCATGCAGTGGCTGAAAATATTCAGAATCCGAACACAGAAGCAACCACTAAGCGCCAGATCACGGTAAATATTAAATTTACGCCGAACAAAACCCGCCAAATGGTAGGAACCCAGATTGCTGTCACGACCAAGCTCGCAGCTACCGAAGCAATCGACACGCAAATGGTAATGGGCGTCAATATGAGAACCGGCCAGATCGAGATCGCCGAATACGACGGGCAGATCCGCGGACAGATGGATCTCTCCGACTTCACGGACGCCGATCAGGATCCGGAACCAGAGGAAACGCAGGCTGCAGCTCCTACACCGGTACAGAATCCAACCGGCAAACCTCTGGATCTGAAAAACAGAGGAAAACAGGCGCCTGCTGCCGCTGCTGAGTTAGTTCCGGGCCGCGACTATGATCCGGACACCGGCGAGGTATACGAAACCGCCGGGCAGCCTACGGACGACCGCCAGACAACCGGCGGACGCAATAACATGAAGGTGGTAAAAATCGCACCAGCAAAAGAAGCATAAGGAGGGCAAGAAAATGGAAGGAATCAAAGAAGCAATCGCATATATCACAGGGCTGGCCGTAAAGGCTGAGAAGCCGGAAACAATCGAGATCAACGGCCGGACATACTGCACGAAGGATCTCAGACGCTATGACGCAGCCGACAAGGCCGAGCCAATCAAGGCGACCACTCTCACCTCTCTGGTGGACTACATCAAGGAAAGCCGCGAGGAACTCCGCGACAGAATGATCATTCAGGTGGTAAGCGCCACAAAGGTGCTGCTCTACTCCGGGCTGCTGGCCGAGCGTGACCGCGAGACTCTGTTCGAGGTCAACGCCCTGCTGCCACAGTTTGAATACGGTCGCGAATATGATCAGGAGAGCTTCCTCGTGGCCATGCAGTCATGCTTCCAGAAAACAGACGACCGTGAAGCCGTCACCATTATGGCGAGCAATATCGTGAACACACAGCAGGGAACCTTCTCAGACGACGGCGTAAGCCAGCAGGCGATCATCAAAACAGGAGTGACCACAAAGGACGCCGCCTCGTTCCTAACCCGGTGAGCCTGATCCCGTACCGCACATTTTTGGAAGTTCCGCAGCCTGCGAGCGACTTCGTGTTCAGAATCAGCGAGGGACGCGGCGGAGCCCCTGCCTTCAAGTTGGTGGCTGCCGACGGCGGCCTCTGGAAGTCTCAGGCGGTGGACAATGTAAAGAACTACCTCACCGAAGCACTGGCAGACGTTCCGGATCGCGAAAAAATCACGATCATTGCATAATGTGGCCGACATAAATGTCGGGAACATACCGGGAGGGCCAAGCTCTCCCGGCAAACCAAAGGAGGACAAGAACATGCTGATCATAAACATAGTGCTGGCCCTCGTGGCTGCTCTCCTGCTTTTTGGAGTTATCGGAGAAAAGGACGGGCTCAGACAGCAGAACATCACGATCGCCTTCGTGGCCGTGATCGTGCTCATTATCGCATTAAATAGATTTTTCTAAGGGAGGACAAAACCATGGAATATAACCGAAAGTTATCACCGGAAAAGTAACAGGCACCGGCTGGCCGATCGACGGCCATGTGCTCTGGTTCTCACAGTGGGACTACGACAACCGCGAGAGCTGGCACCTCTACGGCTGGGAGGACTCAGAGGACGAGGCGGTCATGCAGACCGTATTCCAGACCGAAACCGAGGCGGGCCTCTGCCTGTTCGATACGCTGGAGAAGTTCGCAGAGAACTGGAAGGCAAAGAAATGGGAGCCGCAGGGCTCGTTCTGCCTGCCACTGGACAAGGTGGAAGTGCTGGAGGTAAAGCAGGAAGAAAGCACCAACAACACCCGCGAACAGCTCCGGGCTCACGGCTTCGATCTGACACCGAGAAAGCAGACCGACCGGGGTGGGATCCTCTGCCTCCCGCTGGACAAAAACCTGAACGGCGACGTGCAGGCCAAGCACCCGGACTGGGAGCCAGTCGAGTGCCCGACATGCGGCCGGAAATGCTGGAAACACCCGGAAGCTGGCCACCTCGCCAAAGAACAGGGCGCGAAAATGCTCTGTACTGAGTGCGCGATCAAAGCCGGGCTTCTGTCACCGTTCCGAAAGGAAGGCCCAAACCGCGCGCAGCGAAGGAGGGCAAAGCGTGAAAGAAGAAAATAACGCAGAGGGGCTCTACTCTCTCAAAATAGACGCGAGGCACTACTTCCCCGACGAAAAAATAACAAGGGACGTGCTGGAGGCGCTCAGGTGCAGGCAATACGCCGCAGCACTGGCCTTCTATCTGGAGTGTGACCTCGACGACATAGAAAAACAAGCTCGCAGACTCGCGGAAAGCACCGCGCTGAGCTACTCGGAAGCACTCCACAAGATCGGCGGAGATATGCTGCGGAGCAAGCAGGAAAAACAGGCCACACTCTCACTCTGGCCTATCAGACAAGAACCGGTGCGGCCGAACCGTGCAGCCAGACGAGCAGCTAAAAGAAAAGGAGGACGAAATGGACGATAACAAGAACAAGCCTATGGGCTGGCCGATACTCTACACACTGGCAACACTCGCAGGTGTGGTCATGCTGGCAATCCTGAAAGTCTGCGGCATTATATCAATGAGCTGGCCGGTGGTGATCGCCGGGCTCGTGTGGGTACCAACCGCGCTGCTGCTGATCACTCTCTGGGTGGCCACTCTCCTGATCTGGATCGGGCGAACTGGGAAAAAGATCAGGGAATACAATCGCAGGAGAAAGATCTCCCGCACTCTGGACGAATCCATGAAAGGGCTCACGCTAAACGGCGTCGGCCCCATTTATGGTATCAGAAGAAATAAAGGCGAAAACAACACCGACTACGAGAAAAGGATCCGCGAAAAGCTGGGGTTTTCCCCGCGCAGTCTGCCGAAATACGAAACCATGGAACAGCTCACCCTCTCCAATGTGGGCCCAATCTATGGCGTCGTAAAGAAACAGGACGAAAGCTGGAAGCACTACCGCCGCAGAATCCTGAAAGCAGCCCAAACTATTGATACCGTACAGCTACCAACCGGCAAGTGCGCACCGGGCGACCGCCGGACAGAGGGTAAAAAAGTGACATGGCCAAGACAAAGAGACCGGCGCCTGCTCATGGGTGCCGGGGCTCGGCTTTAAAGAGTGGTACTCAACGAGCTGCCACATGTACTACGAGATCGCGAGCGCGGTCACAAAGAAGAATATCAAAGCCGGGACGTGCCCGTATTGCCACCGGCCTATCAAAATAAAGGAGGAACGAAAAACATGGACTATAAAACAGAAGCGCAGCCAAAGGCAACCGCTGGAGGGGTACCGGTATTCTGCGCCCATGACGCGATCGTGGCCATTGAGAAGCTGATCCCCAACCCGAAGAACCCGAACACACACCCGGACGCACAGATCCAAGCACTCGGCCGCATTATCCGCCAGACCGGGTGGAGGGCGCCGATCACAGTGTCGAAGCGCTCCGGCTTCATAGTAAAGGGCCACGGCCGCCTCGCTGCTGCCAAGCTCGAAGGGCTCGCCGAAGTGCCGGTGGACTACCAGAACTACACAAACGAGGCCGAGGAATACGCCGATCTGGTGGCCGACAACCGGATCGCAGAACTGGCAGAGATCGACAACAAGCTGCTGGCTGACATTTTCGCCGACATTGACACCGGCGAGATCCCCATGGAGCTGACCGGCTACACCGACAAGGAAGTGGAAAGTCTCGTCACCGGACTGGCCGAAGCCCTGCACAATGACCTCACAGAGCCGGACGAGATCCCGGAAGCTCCAGAAGGTGACGGAATGATCACCCAGAAGGGCGACCTCTGGATCCTCGGACGCCACCGCGTTGTCTGCGGCAACTCCACGGATGAGGACGCCATACGCCTGCTGCTGGACGGAAAGCACCCGGAGATCCTTCTCACAGATCCGCCGTACTGCTCCGGAGGTTTTCAGGAGTCTGGGAAGTCCGTCGGAAGTATCGGAACAAAACAGTCCGACGGCAACGGCGGGCAGAAAACGCCGACGATCAGCTCGGACAACCTCAGCACCAGAGGCTACCAAACGCTGATGAGGGCCGTCCTCTCCGCTACCGACATAAAGGTGGCCTACATCTTCACAGACTGGAGAATGTGGCTCTATTTGTGGGATCTGGTGGAGGCTTCGGGCCTTGCAATCCGGAATATGATAGTCTGGAATAAGAAAACACCGGGAATGGGTAACGGCTGGAGAGCCCAGCACGAGCTCGTCATGTTCGCCCATAGAACAAAGCCAGCGTGGGACAACCACAAGGGCTATGGGAACGTGATCGAAGCCACCCGCTCCGGGAATGAACTCCACCCGACACAAAAGCCGGTGGAAATACTGGAGAAGCTGCTGGACAATACACAGTGGGCCGAGGGCGTCCTCGACACCTTCGGAGGATCCGGCACGACTCTGATCGCTGCGGAAAGCGTCGGGCAGCCTGCCTATGTCATGGAAATGGAGCCTGCATTTGTGGACGTGATCGTAAAGCGCTACATAAAGACAACCGGCAAAACGACCGGGATCCGACTGTTCAGGAAGGGCAAAGAGCTGGGCCGCGAGCACTTCGAGAGAATGTTCACGGAATAAGCCAGCGAAAGGAGGTGGAACCCATGCACCAGAACAGTGAGGCAAAACAGCCAAAGGAAACCGACGAGATCAAGAAAAAGCTGGAAAGCTACGCAGCACTCCACCGCAGGATCGACAACCAGATCGAACGGCTGGAGAATCTGGAGGCCGTCATGGGCTCCATATCCTCGCCGAGCTTCGACGGAATATCTGGAGGCGGTGGCGACGGAACCAGCAAACAGGAACGGCAAGTGATCCAGAAGGTAACACTGGAGGAAACGATCCGCCGCATGATCACAGACGAGGATCGGGAACGCAGCGAACTGGAGGCTCTGATCTCCGAAATGGAAAAGCCGGACGAGCAGACCGTGTTAGAAATGCACTACTTCGACGCAGCGAACTGGTGGACAGTATGCGCCGCGCTTCATGGTAGCCGGGAGGACTACGACGAACACGAGCAGCGCTACCTCAAAAGAACATTCAAGCTGCACGGCTCGGCGCTTCAATCGCTGGCCAAAATATACAGAGCAAAACAGGAACAGGGATAACAACGCCCGCCAGAAGCCACAGGAAGGCCGACGGCGGGCTTTTTTGTGCGCCCGAAGAAATACGCACACACTCAGGAGAAAGCCGCAGACGAAGCACTCACGAGCACACAGGGGGAATAAAAAGGGACAAAAAGGGATAAAAGGGGATAAACCACCGTGCTACTCTGTATAACAGCGAAAGCCGTCCGGGGACATGATAAAGATCCGGGCGGTTTTTTCCTATGTGCCTACCCTCAGAAAAGAACTGGGAGGGGTGCAAATTTTCCACAGGAAGGAGCAAACACATGGGCGGTCTATTCTATACCGGCCAAAGCCGCCGAACCTCTGGCAGCTTCACCGTGACATGCTCCGGAGCTAAGGATATTGTGAAGCGACTCAACAAACTGGAGAACGGCGGGCAGACAGCAATCAAGAAAACCGTCAACGACTTTATGAGCCGTGCGCCTGCGTGGGTATCGAAGGGAATCCGCGAACACTACGGGGTAGACACTGCCGCAATCAACGAGGCTAAACAACAACCTCGGAGGGGGCAGAGCTCAATCCAAGTGGCGGGGGTTCAAGTTGATAGTGCCTCCCTCATTTATAAGGGGCGGACACTGACGCCGACGCATTTCAAAATGAGCCGAAGTCCAGACCAAGCGCTCAGCAAAAGAAGCCGATCAGAATCCCCGGCCAACTGATCGCCGGAACTGGTGACGTTGCAATGGTTCGACCACCGCGGCCGTACCAATCAAGGCGACGATCATTAAGGGATCCCGTGTGAGCCTCGGCTCGAACGTGTTCCTCACTGGCGGAAACGGCGGCTCCATGCTTCCGTTTCAAAAGACTGGGAGGGGGCGCTCCCCGATCGAGGCCGTGCGTACTCTGTCCGTGCCTCAGATGATCGACGGCAAAGCACGCCAAACTATTGAGACAACAATCTCCGAGAAGCTCGGCGAACGCTTCAACCATTACATAGATCAAGTAATGAAATAGACAAACGCTCCGAGCTCACGAGCCAAAGCCAAGCCAACGAACGCGCGCCAAGCAGCAAGCCAAGCGCGAAGCAATCGAACGGCAAAGCCAAAGCGAAACCAAAAGCAACAGCAACAAAGAACAGCGAAACAAAGCGACCAAAGCAAAGAAGCAAAAGGCAAAGTAACTCGACCGAGTAACCGCGCCGAAATTTTTCCGCAGCCCGAAGGTACTGTCCGGGCCGCCAAACGCCTGCGGTGCTGGCGAGCCCAAAACACGCGCAGACTCAGAAAAATTTTTTCAGGCCGTTTCGTTTCGTTTGCCTCAAAGAAAGGAGGTGGCGCCATGGCGGAAGGAAAGCAGAATCTCCAAAACGCTGCCATTATTGCGAAGCTGTTCGGCGTCACCGACCGCCGGATCCAGCAGCTCGCAAAAGAGGGAATTATTCCAGCCGCCCAGAAGCGGCCGTATATGTTCGACCTGCTTCCGACGGTGCAATCTTACATCCGTTACCTGAGCGACAAAGCCAACGGCCGAGAGGCCAAAAGCGCCGACACCGCTCAGGTTGAAATGGAGAAGCTGCGGGCTGAGGCTGACATGAAACGCAGTAAGGCAGACATGGCAGCCATGCAACTGAAAGAGCTCGAAGGCAAAATGCACCGCAGCGAGGACGTGGAGGCCGTGACGAATGACCTCGTTTACACTGTCCGCAGCATGATAATGGCACTCCCCGGACGTTTGGCCATGGACGTTGTGCAGGTGGCAAGCGCCAACGAAGCCTCGGCACTGATCCGGGCGGAGTGCTACAAAATTCTGAACGAGCTCGCAAACTACAACTACGATCCGGCGGTATATCAGCGGCGGGTGCGGGATCGTGAAGGCTGGAGCGACGTTATAGTGGCCGCTGATGAAGCCGACGACTAAAAAATCCACCGCGAAACTCAACGCAGCCATAGCACCGGCCATTCGCAACTTTAAGCCACCCGAAGATCTGACGGTGGCCGAATGGGCCGATAGACACCGCCGCCTATCCCCGGAGAACTCCGCGGAGTCTGGCCCGTGGCGCACTTCGCGCACGCCGTACCTGCGGGAACCTATGGAAGCGTTCACGGATCCGAAGATCCGTAAGATCGTAATGGTGGCAGCGTCTCAGGTGGGAAAATCTGAGCTGGAGCTGAACATAATCGGCTACATTATCGACCAAGATCCCGGCTCGATCCTGTTCGTCCAGCCTTCCCTCGACGACGCCCGAAAGTTCTCACGCCTCCGTATCGCTCCAATGATACGAGACAGCAAGGTGCTGAGGGCGAAAGTTTCCGACGTCAAAAGCAAAGACTCCGGGAACACAATCCTCCAGAAGTCATTCCCCGGCGGTATGCTCACGATCACAGGATCCAACAGCGCCTCCGCTCTGGCTTCCACTCCCGCCCGCTACATTCTCGGCGACGAGCGCGACCGCTGGGCCGTGTCTGCCGGTGCTGAGGGTGATCCGTGGGCTCTGGCCGAAGCCAGACAGGCCACGTTCTACAATGCGAAGGCCGTCGAGGTATCAACTCCGACCATAAAAGGCGCTTCAAATATCGAAAGCAGCTACTACCTCGGAACACAGGAACGCTGGTGCCACCAGTGCCCTGAGTGTGGAGAGTACGGCGAGATCACCTTCGACCGCGTACACTTTGAACATACGGTGGCCAAAGTCCGCGGGAAAAAGGCGTACAAGATCGTGGGCCCGATTACATGGTGCTGCCCCTCCTGCGGCTGCATAGTACCGGAGGAAAAAATGCGGAAGCAGCCCGCAAAGTGGATCGCCGAGAACCCGGCGGCCTACGACGAGGGCGTCCGTTCCTTCTGGCTGAACGCTTTTTTCTTCTCCATGGACTCCGTGGGAAAAGATCACGCTCAAATTTCTGCAAGCTAAGGACGATCCGCAAAAGCTCAAAGTAGTTTACAACACACTGCTGGGTGAGCTCTGGGAGGATCGCGGCGACATAGCCGACGAGGACACCATGCTGGCCCGGCGCGAGGACTACGGCACCAATGCCGACGGCTCTCCCGTCGAAGTTCCGGAGGGCGTTCTCGTTCTCACCTGCGGCGTAGATACTCAGGACAACCGTTTGGAGTATGAAGTCGTGGGCCATGGCTTCTACGGTGAAACGTGGGGCATAAAAAAGGGCTACATCATGGGAAAGCCAGACACCGACGAGGTATGGCAGCAGCTCGACGACGTGATCGATCACGTTTACCGCTTCAATGACGGAAAAGGGCTGCGGATCTCAATCACCTGCGTGGACTCCGGCGGCCACTACACCCAAGAGGTATACACTCGCTGCCGTGAGCGTAAAAACAAGCGTGTTTTTGCTATCAAGGGCAAGGGCGGCGACGGGATCCCGTTCGTGACGCCTCCGTCAAAGGTTCCGATCAAGGACAACAAGCGGATCACCTGCTGGCTCTACACGCTCGGCGTTGACGCTGGAAAAGAAACGATCATGTCGAGCCTAAAGGTTCAGGAAGCTGGCCCGAAATATTGCCATTTCCCGATCCACGAGTCATGCGGCTACGATACCTATTATTTCAACGGTCTGCTCTCCGAGCGTCTGGAGCTCACGCAAACAAAGCGCGG
>ENA-OQAG01000005-OQAG01000005.1-human-gut-metagenome-genome-assembly--contig:-NODE-5-length-17796-cov-0.996208_pt1 | contig 17796 bp, 24 predicted proteins | sample MGYA00242734_ERZ504525 | MGnify/ENA primary metagenome ERZ504525 (study PRJEB26092, sample SAMD00036232) | human gut metagenome | host: Homo sapiens | study: EMG produced TPA metagenomics assembly of the... | reverse complement strand
CAACAGCGCTTCTCTGCCCTGCTCCGGCTGTTTCCCTTTTTCTGCCCCTTCTTTTTTCTTTCTCTGCCCTAAAAGATCGGCCACCGGCTTAGAGGTAAAAGCAGCTTTCTTTTCCTTTGCAGATAAAATAGGATTTTTCTTATGCACCGTCACCTGGGCTTCTTTTTTTAATTTCAGCTCCGGCTCTTTTTCTTTTTTTACCTTAATCTCCAAAGCAGTCCCCCTCTCCGGGGTTTAATTCTTCTGCCTGATACCAGAGCGCCTGAAACAGATACCCCTGTTCCTTTTCTCTGGGTGGTGGACCGTACTCCTTTTCCAATTCCTGAAAGGCTTCCATAAGGTTTCCGGAAAATTCCTGGTAATCATCTTCTGTCAGGATATATTTTTCACTGAACAGCACCTGCTCCAATTCCCCCACTTCTACCAAATGGTCTATGTCTTCCGGGGAAAGTGGCGGTCCCAGTCTGTCATAAGTCTTTTCTTTCAGGTAGGAAAACTGATAAAGTTCCGTCTGCTGCGGTAAAATCTTCTCCTTACTGCCATCAAAGAGCAAAAAAAATAGCTTCCGCTTTTAAGAAAACGGAAACCTCAGCTTGCTCACCATATTTTAGTGCCTGCTCCTTAGAAGGAAACTCCAGCCAGTCCGGAATACGGATTTCCAGCATCCAGGCTTCATACTGCAGTCCAAAAGATAATTGATATTTTGCGATAATTCCTCCTCCCTTCCACTACAAATAGTCATAATAAATCTCATTGGTATCTTCATGAAAGGACAATTCATACTGTCCGGGGATACCAGGATCTTCCATCCACCAACGGAAAAAAGCATCTACATCTGACCATAAGCGGGAATTGCACTGCCTTCCTGCAGCTTTCCTTAACTCCAGCATTTTAGCAAAAGCCCGCCGGTAAGCCCTCTCATAGGTCGGGAAGATGCGGAACTCCCGGTATCTTTGTTTTCCTGCCATAGGACAGCCTACACAGCCAACCCGGTGAAATCCCATTTCGTAAAGAGGGTTCATGGGTATTTTCTCTGCCTGGATATACTCCCAGACCTGCTGGTCACTCCAGTCAACAATGGGATTGCATACGTGTTTGCCCCTTGACAGGCATGATTCAAAGAGTCGCCTGGTATCATCATTATCATTATTTAAAATAATGGCACGTTTTTTTCCATTTGGGACAAAGTTTTCATAAATCCCCCTGTTTTTCCTCCGCTTTCGGCTTTCTGCCCACCGGACACCTGTGGTGATAAAACGCCCAGCCCCACCATTTTCTTTTAGAACCTCACAACAATACCGGATAGTCCTGGTAGGAGGGATCATTTTCATGGGGATCAGGCTCCACATAGTTATCCGCTGCCCTTTATAGTAAGGTTTATTGATACTACAAGTTATACCGGCCTGTTCTGCCTTCTGAAACTGTTCCCTCACATAATAAATAGTCTGTGGGGCATCTGCAGTAGTCAGGTTGTGCATCAGTTCAAATGGCACGCCGGAACGCCGTACCAGTTCCCTGCATACGGCGCTGTCTTTTCCTCCACTGTCCGTCACTACCAAAGGAAGCCCATAATGTTGCAGGGACATCTGGCTGGCAGTGCGGATACGTTCTATTGCTGTTTTTTCTAAATCCAATTTTTTTTCAGGAGGGAAGATATCTTTTACATGGCCAAAACTCCGCCTCCTTTCCTAATTTTATCTGCCGCCCCTTTTTGGCGGCTCATATCCATTTGCTGCATACGCTTCTACGGTCATACCGTATGACTCTGCTTCCTGTCGTATCTCTTCCATAACCTGTTCTTTGTATGATTTATCCGGACAGGCAGTTGCAAAATCCCGGATATCCGGCATACAAGGCAGCTCCTTCCCTGTATTTAATGCAATCCTGCTTTCCCGGATATAGGCAAGCATGGCTTCCTGATATGCTTTTCGTGATGCGTCCCCCTGCGTCAGTAAAGGGACTTTCTTTTCTATTTCCTGTTCTTCCAGAACCGCTGTTTCCAGTTTTTCCAGGTTGCAGAAATACTGAAGGGTAGGAAGCATCTCCTCCAGTACCCATCTCATTTGCTGTTGTTCATGTTCCCATTCTTCTGTTGTCCTGGCGGTCTGTTTCATAAGCTGCTGCCCTTCTTCTGTATGGAGATAATAATCTGCAAATGCTTTTACATGATCCAGCAGATTTCCTTCCCCGTCACCAAAATCCTGGCGCCCGGTATAAGACATGACTTCCCCCTCTGAGAGAAAACAGATTTCAAAATGTGTTTTGTAATAACCTGCCATATCTTTCTCTTCCACTGCCTGCCGATCCAGCTTTCCGAACAATTCTACCGCTTGATTTAATGGCATGGCTTCTTCCAATGGAATGTCCGGGTGTTCACTGATCCGCACATACACAAAGGGTTTCAAGTCCACCGGCGGAATAAGTTTTACCTGTTCCAGTGTTGTCTTTAGCTTGTCTGCCTGTTCTTTCAACTCTGATTTCTGCTCAAATATCTTGCTTCCCAGCCACCTGCTGTATTCCTCTTTTCCGTCTTGACATAAGGCTTTCCATATAATAGCTTCCTTATGTTCTGCTTCTTTCGGATAAAAGGTATGGTAAAAATCAGGGTCAAGATTTTTTTCCAGTTTTATCATTTCATCTGCAAAAACAGTAGCCTCCAAGGTTTTCTCTGTTAAAAGCCCTTTGGTATCAATGACTTTTGTTTCCGGAAGATAAGCACTCAGTTCCCTGGCAGCTATAAAAACCTCTGGGTATTGGTTTTGATCATAGATATCTCTCAAAAGATCCACATCCAACTCCCCGTTATAAACCAGGGAAAATTCCAATGGAATACCATCTTCTTCCTCCACATGAAGCCCAATTCCTTTTCCTGCATTCAACCTTTCAGAAGGAATACTCTGATAGATCTTTACTGCCTCTTCTGCACTGTGGATATCCTCCCTGTATTCTCCATAGCGGTTAAATTCCATACATTCTGCCACATAATACGTTGTCAAACGTCCGGTGGCATTCTCGCCCATCTCACCTTTTTCCACGTAGCAATACCTCCTTTTTATGCACAAAAAAAGCACTACCGTTTTTAGCGATAATGCTCTTTGTGTTACTTCTTATTTTCTTTTTAAATGATACAGCCTATGCTCAATCAGCTTCTGCTGTCTGGTCGTTAAAATAGAATATTCAAGGCTTTCCCTGTCTTGATGCAAGTAAAAACAAACAGGTTCCCTTAATTTGCTCTTTTTCGGAACAAGCTCAAAGGCAAATTGCCCACTGTCAAACCGGGCACCATCAAAGTATCCCTGAATGAACCGTTCTTCCGTATTCCCACTATGTAGCAATTCATCAATCATTACTACACCGATATAGTGTTTTTCCCTTAGCGAAGCCTCAATCTCTGCAAGGTAATCAAAAGGAGGCTCGCTAGTCTTCATAACCACAAGAATATTTTCTTTTTCTTCACTTATCACAATCATATCAAAGTTATTCATCTAACTTACTCCTTTCTCCTAATTTCTAAATCACTTCATAATATTCATCAATAATCGCCAATGCTCTTTTAATCAAATCATGAGCACCTTTTATATCCAGCATCTTTGTAGTATCAATTGGTGCTGTAGGGTCATCCCAATGTTCTATTGGATGGCGATTGCTGTTATAAAACGTATAAATATTTCCAATATACTTTACCTGCTCAGGCTTTGCATTTCCATATCTCTCTGGTTTCAGCTTATATTTTACACCTATTTTATCAAACATATCAAAATGATTTTCTTTGATGTACTGCGCATTTGGTATAATACCACATTCTATTAATGCTATTTTTAATTGTGCTTCTACAACACGAATTGCCGGCTGAGCCAAATATGTTCCATCAAACATATCATCTGTGACCTTTAAATTATACACAGCCTGATGAAGAGATCTTTCCATTTTCTTAGACGGTAGCTTATCATAAGCATTTGGCATATAAACTGAAATTCAGAGCGAACCTCGTCTTTATCTATGTTAAGATTATATGTGTCATTAAAAATTTTAGGAATTTCTTCTACTTCTATTAATTCAGTAATATATCCAATAATAGTAGAAAATAACACTTCTGGTCTTCCTTGCATTACTACTTTATTATGCTTTTGATAATGTGTCACAACTACTCTATCTTTACTTTTGTTACATTTTAAAGAAACTGCTTTTCCATGAGCAATCTTTTTTTCATCTATAATTAGATTGTCTTTTCCAATTTTCATCAACAGCAAGTGCTATAACTGTTGACAAATCTTCATCTGAAATTCCCTCAACTGTAAACCAAAAATCGCCTCTTTTAACTTTAGGAATCCCATTACCTTCTGTTAAAGCAGCTTTGGCTAATTTATCTGCTTCTTCATTATAATGATCTCCAGAATGAGCTTTTACCTTTTGATAAGAAATTTTTAGAATATCTGATTTACTCTTCATAAAATTTGCATATTTCTGAGTAAGTGTATTCTTTGCCTTCCATTCTCCTTGAGCCCACTTTTCAATTCCTTCATAATCATAACGAAGTTCTAAGTTATGATAACCATTCTTAATTGCCCATTGTACTGCATACATAGCACCAAGCATTTCACCAGCAACATTTCTAATTGCTAAAGAGTCCGGTTCATTTCCATTTCCTGATTCTCTAATAGTTTCTCCTCTTGGTGTAAGAATAATACACCCAAAAGCATATTTTCCTATTTTCTCATCAAAACTACCATCTACATATACAACTAACTGGTTTGTTGTGTTCTCTTCTATATCTACTTTTTTAATTTCTTGTATCCTATTCTCTAAATAGTTTTTCGCTTCCTCTTCTGTTTCAAAACCTTTATACTCTGCTCCCGGATATCCACTTACCGACTCTTTACACTCATTCCATGAATAAAACAAACCGGTTTGCTTACCCTTTTTTACAGCATAAACTTTTTTTCTTTGCCATGTATACTCCTTCAAGATTTGGGATTATAGCATAATACAACCTGTTCGTCAAGAATTTTATGTTTACACTTTGACGATATTTGTCTATTTAGCTACTTTTATTTTCTGTTTCTTATTTTATTATACATGTTCTGTCAAAACCAGTCAATGTATTTCACTGTTGCAATAATTAATGTACCTTCTCTTTCTCACTCTTTACATAAGGAAGAGATTGCTCTGCTGCTACTTCTTCCATTTGAAAGTATTCTGGTAGTATGTTTTCTTCCCTGAAACTAAAATACCGGTTCTCAGCCACCACGATATGATCCAACACCTCAATCCCCATAAGATTGCCGGCTTCTGCCAATCGCTTTGTCACTTCTATATCATGCCTGCTTGGTTCTGGATCACCGGAAGGGTGGTTATGTGCCAAAATGATACTGCTGGCATTGGATAAAATCGCAGATTTGAATACTTCTCTTGGGTGAACCAGTACACTATTTAACGTTCCCATACCTACTACGTTGACATTAATAACCTGGTTTTTTGTCCGAAGGTTTAAAATACAGAACATTTCCCGGTCACAATCTTTTAAAAAATCCTGAAAGAGTTCTGCCACATCACAGGGATTTTTTAATTCTTTACTACTGTATAGAGGAGGTTCTTCCACCAGGCGTATACTTACCACATCTATTTTATGTGTCTTCTCCATGTTCTTCCTTTCCAAAACAAATCTCCAGCATAATTCCCTCCGGCAGATTTTTTAAAAGTCTTTCCAACTGTTCTAAATTCATTTCTATTTGATATGTTTCAGCCATTCTGCCACCTTTCCCATGATATACAAAAAGAGTGCCTGATAAAAGAACTGCACTCTTTTTGTCCTATCCTTTTTCTACTTTACCGACTTATAATTTTTGCTGTTGCCTAATTTTTTCTCGTCTGTCATACCTTTTCCTTTACAGATAAAAGAAAAAGTTCCTTTCAGATTACATTACTCCTGCTTTGTCTGCAACGCCTTTTCGTGAAGGTTGGTATTGAAAAGCGCATACAGCGGATTGGCTTCTTTTTCCATACGGTTATCAAATGGAATACAGGTATTTCCATACTTAATGATCCCCGTACCGGAAGGAGAATTATCTACATATTTTAATTGTGCTTCTGGAATTCCTGCTGCAGTGGATAATTCCTGACTGTCTACATTGGACTGCTTTAACAGGGCAATAAACTCACTGTTCCCCAGCATGGTCATGGCTGTATAGTTCTGCAGCATATCAACCAAATTTTGGGTGATTCCTGTGCATAGTCCCCCTTGCTTCCTCACTTTTTTCCAGAGGCTGAACAAAAATTTCGCACTATACTCCCGGTCAAGAACCGTATGGAACTCATCTATATAAAGCCAGGTTGCCCTTCCTTTCTTTGCGTTTTCTGCAATCCTGGCACTGATATTTTCCAGCATGACCAGAGTGGAAATGGCTCCCAGCTCTTTCCCCAGGTCCCTGGTACCATAGACAATGAACCTTGCCTGTACATTCACATTGGTATGGTTATTGAAAATATTTAAAGAGCCATTTACAAACAGCTCCAACGATAAAGCAATGTCCTTTGCCTCTTCTTCTGGCTGCTCCAACAATAACTCATAAAATTCTGACATGGTAGGGATATGCTTTTCCCTTGCCTTTGCAATGTCGATATACAGCTTTCGTACACAACGGTCTATAATGGATTTATGGCGGCTGTTTAGATTATCCCCGTAACATTGTTCACACAGCCCCAGCATAAATTCTCCTTTATCTCGGATATATCCCTGGGAATCGTTTAAATCCAGCGCCCAGACATCCATCTCCAAAGGATTGATGTAATTCTTTGTATAGGTAGACAGGTTAATGATTGCCGCCTGGTTTCCAGGCTTCTGCAATATCAAAATATTCCAGTGTCGGATCGATACAGATAATATCATCATCTGTTCCTAAGAACACCTGCAGCATTTCCGACTTACTGAAATAGGATTTTCCGGAGCCGGGGACACCGAATACCATTCCATTTCCATTTGCCAGTTTTTTCCGGTTTCCAATGCAAAGGTTATGAGAAACCTGGTTAATGCCATAGCAGACGCCGGACTTTTCGTTTAATTCCTGTACATTAAAGGGAAGAAGGGCTGCAATATCCCTTGTGAGCATGGTCCGCATTGTGCTGATCTGCCGGTTTCCCACTGGAAGTATGGTATTCATAGCTTCCCTCTGCTGATAATAGTGGGTTTCAATCTGGCACATGCGTCCATTGCCGATATTTTTAATGGTTTCGGTTACACTGTCTAGCTCCTTCTTGTCCTCTGCCATGATCAGGAAATTAACCCCTGTATAAAACAGGTTCTGGTCATTTTCCCGCACGTCGTCCATAAGATTTACAATCTTCTCCTTCTGGACTTTCTTGATATGAGAAATGTCACTGGAAAAGTCGTTATTTTTATTACGGACTCTCTGCTGCTTTAAAATATCATTTTCAATGCCCAGATATTTCTTCTGAAGAACCTTATTTGCCAGTTCTTTTGGTACTGGTACAATGCAGATTGTAGTGATGCTATGAACCGGAAGACTGGTAATCTCATTTAAAAAGGTATCCGATAAAGAAGACGGATATTTTTTAATGAATAATGCCCTGCATTTTTTCCGTTCCGTTTCAAAATAACCTGGGTAAAACTGCATATACCCTGGTGAAATATCATTTTTAGGATCACCGCCCTTTTTTAACGCCTGTCTGAAATCAAAGGAGAATTGTTCTTCTTCCCCTATACGGTAAAAATTGAAAAGTACCCGCAGCCGCTCTTCTGCATTTAATTCTTCAATGCAGGAACCAAGTTCTCCAAAGTTCTGTTTTAAGGTAGCTTCAAAAGTGGCAAAAAATGCTTTTGCCTGTTCGTAGGATTTCCGTTCTACACATACAGTCAGCAGTTTTTCCTGCTCAATCCCCTGCCTTCCATCTACAATGCGCTTTTCAATAATCTGGTTATAACTTCCACGCAGCCAGTTAAAACCATCTCCTTTTTCCTGGAAAAGTACATGCTCCCGGAAATCCTGCATATTTTTATTCCGATTAAAAATGGTAATAAGAAAATATACATCAATGGCATTTACCGTCTTACAATACTGCTTTAAAATCCGCATCTGTTCTTCTGCACCTGCGGTTACATAGTTAATATCCAAAAAACGATATGTCTTGGAATATATCCCCTTCCCTACTTCAAAAATGCCATTTTCTGCAATTCTCCCAATCCCCATGACTTCCTGAAGATATTTCGGGGATTTTACTGCTTTATCTGCTTTTTTTTAACTGGTCAAACTTATCTGAAAAAATTGACAATCTCTAATTTCCTCCTTTCAGGCAGATGGGACCACAAACACAGCAGCTTCCATCTGCCGCTACATGTCTGTGTATCCCTCTCCTGAAATGGAGAGCAGGCGCTATTTCACGCCTTGATTGAATATTCTGGTCAACGGTACATCTTATACCACACCGCTGCTGCCGCACCAAGTACAATCATCACTACCGTTACGATTCCCATACGGATTGCCTTCTTTTTCACCACGTTGACATCACCACCTTTCTTCTCTTTTTTCTGTTCCTTTTTCCTTTGCTGTACTTCCCGTTCTTCTTCCTGACGGGTTTCCATATAAATCTGTTTCAGTTCCTGCACCGATTCCGTAGAGCCATACACCAAAGGGCGGTTAAAAAAGGAAAAATAAATCATCTTCCCTGCAAACTGCCAGAATGTCAGCCCATGATAGTTATAAAACCCAGTCAGTGCCAGAGGTACAACAAAAGGGGTTGCCACATAACAGCTCAAAGTAATCCCGATTTTTTCATACAAAAGCAGGACAATCCCAGTTCCTACGCCCAATGCCAATGCCGAAAACAAAAACTGTTTTGCTGTAAGTCCTAGAACCAGGGATTCTTTATAATGCTGTAGGTCCTCACTTAATTCAATCTCCATACATAACCTCCTGTATCTGTTTTTTATCTGCTCTGTCTTCGCTCTTCCTGCATGGTTTTCTGTAATCCATGTTGATTGCAAAAGGCGGCAACCCCAGCCTGGTCAAACTTACGCAGCTCCTCCAGATGAAATTTCACCACCGCGTACTGCCCCATACCGGATTGTGCCTTCCAGGGAAGCAAAGTTCCCAGTCCATGCTCCTGAATAAATTGGATATTTTCCTTACTAAAATCACCGCTGATACAGGCAGTTCCAGGTTCCAGGCAATATCCGGGAAGGTTTACGGTCAAATCTGAAAACGGTTCCCACGCCCCATCTTCCTTACTATACAGTTCCACATAAAGGTTCTGGTTCATTGCGTAATAATCTACCCGCAATGCCAGTTCTTCGGTTCCATACGCCCATTGAAAATCTGCTGTTTTGATTTCCTTTTGAAATTCTGGATTTTTTACTTCTCCCCGTTCCTGGTATGCCTGCTCATAGGCTGCATATCCCTCCGGGTCTAATTTCTTTAAAGTTTCTTCCTGAAATTCAAACAGTGGATATTCCATACAACCAGAACAGCAAATTTCTTCTTTTAACTGTCCAAGCCCGTTTTTTTTTGACAAATTCTACGATCTGCTCCAGATCATAGCCTGGGAGCAAAAAGGTCTGGTTCTTTTCCAGCGGAATTCCCATATCTGTGGTCAATTCAAAAAGTTTCCATATCTCTTCCTCTTTTTCCGTAAACACACAAACTTTGATGTTTTTATCAGCCGGATAAGTTGCAACTTCCAGCCAGACCTCATAGATCTCCCCATTGCCAAAATCCAGGCTGAGTTTTTCTTCCTGTTCCATTTACATATCCTCCCTTCTTACCGGCTCCTGCTCTTTGCAGACAGAAGCCTTTCTTTTCCCTTTTCAAAATATTCTTCATTAATTTCAATGCAGATTGCATTCCGTTCATTTAAAAGTGCTGCTTCCCCCAGGGAAAACGAACCTGCAAACTGATCCAGTACCCACTCCTTTTCTTCTGTTACAAATCCAAGGATCTGCTGCAAAAGTTGCACTGGTTTTTCTGCCTGATGAATACGGGAGTTTTTCCCTGGCGGTTCAATGTCAAAGACCGTTGGAAGCATTCCCCTGGCGCCTGACATATAGTGGGATATTCCTGGCTCCGCCTTATCCTTTTTCGCATCTGGGCGTAAATTCCTGGCTTTTCCTTTCGTAAAAAATGCAATCTCTTCCGTATTTTTAGATTTTCTTCCCGTATTGGCAACGAAATTTCCTTTTTTCCAGGCGACTTTTGCATAATATTCAAGTCCTGCTTCTTTCGCCATTTTTTTCATCTGATAGAGGTGTTCATAATTTTCCCCATTTTCTTCCGGCATGAACTCTACCAGAAAACACCCTTTTTTCAACACCCGGTATTTTTCATCAAAGTCTTCCTGCGTATATTGAAAACATTCATAGGCGGCAAAATCCCGGTTTCCCCCTTTCAGGCTTTTTTTCAGGTCATAAGCATGGTCTGTAATAATGGCATCTATACTGTTATCTTTTAAAAAGCTCAAATCCCTTCCATTTCCCTGAACCAGCATACAAGTTACCTCTTCTCCGTCCTGTTCTTTGGTAACCGTATAGACTCCTTTGGCTATCCTGGAAAAAAGCCCCTTTTCTATTCCCTCATAAATTCTTGCCCGGATACTGGGTTCTTTTACCTCTTTTACCTGTTCTACACAAGCCACTGCTTCTTTAAGGCTGAAGCATTCTGCGTCCTGAAAATATTCAAATAGTGTCATCTGTATCCCTTTTTCCTGCACAATCCTTTCCTCCTACAATCCCAGTGCCCTGGAAGTCAGGTTCTGCGCTCCTTTTACAGTGCCTACCGTCAGCGCAACCGTAAAGGTCATTTCCCCCAAATAAATCAGGGTTTTGGCCCAGTCCTCATAATCTCCGGTAAAGGTCGGAAGTCCGGAGGAAATAAACTGGTTACACAAAAGGATTGCCAGCGCCATTGTGACTGCCTCAAAACGACACTGATAAAATATTTCATATAGGCTACAAAGGTATTGCTAAGCCCCCGGTTTCCAGCCAGGTACTGCTGGCAATCGCCCCAAAAGGTACAATTACCATAATTTTCAAAAAGCGGAAATAAACATTGTACAGCAGGAAGAAACCACAGATAATAACGATTAAAGACAGGAAAACAGCAAGTATCAGGAACACGATACTGGTTCCAAATCCCAAATCTTTGATCACTTCTGCCTGCGCCGGGTCAATGGATAACTCCACACTCTGGTTTTGCCCCAAATGCCCCACCAGGTTTCCACAGGAAGTAAACAGGGCTTTCATAATGGTAATGTTATAAGATACCAGCCACTGTGCAATGGCAACCCGGATAAACATACGGAGGATTGCTTCAAACCGAATTTCTTCCCGGATATCTACCGACTCTGCACAAAACCCAATGACGAAAAAAAGGACTACCAGGGCAGAGCCTATCCCAACAAAAAGGGGTTCAATCCCTTCAATGATCCCCCAGGGCCCGCCTCCTTTGAACCCGGTAGGGGACTGTCCTAAAAGTTCAAATACGAGGCTGACCTGGTTATTCCAAAATCCAAACACGATTTCCAAAAGTGCAAGGATCGCCTCTCCTAAATTAAACATCACTTCACCTCTCTTCTTATCTGCTTATCTCAAAAAGAAGAATGGTTTTAGCTAATTCCCAGGAAAGTAAGAACGGAGGAAATGGCTGCCATAATAAGCCCTGCAACAATTCCTTTAATGGCACTGTTCATAGAAGAACTGTCCTGCTGTTGGTAAGCCTGTGCAAATTCCATCACGTTTTTTGCCAGGATAATCACACCCACCGCACCGATAATACTGATCACCAGTGTCTTTAAATTCATAAGCGGCTGTGTTACGTCACTTACCCCGGAAGCCATGACAGTCTGGGGGAACAGGGAAACAGTGGCAGCGCTTACTGCCAGGACTCCCAGTAGAGATTTTTTCAAGCGGTTCTGTTTCTTTCTGATAACCTCTTTGATCTTCATATCTTTTTACTCCTTTTCATGTGATTGATACCGCATTACGCAAAAAGACAGATTTTTGAAAACCTGCCCTGCGTAATGCAAAAACTACAGGTTTCCAAAAATCTGCCTTCTTTAATCCGAGGCTGTTTCTTTTGTAAATTTTTTACGGATTTCCTTCATCTTTTCAGCACTGTTTTTTGTATCTGCCATTTGAAGGATTTTATCATACGAAATTCCAGCACCAATGGCAAGCATGATTTCTCCCAACTGTTCCTCATTATAAACATGGCTTTCTAATAATTCAGAAAGTTTTTCTTCCTCTGTCTGTACCGGTTTTTCCGTTTTCTTCGGCGGCCTCACCTCCTCTACCGTTCTCTTCTTCTGGTTCTCTTTCAGCTCTTCCTCCGAAAAAATCTTCTTAGGAATAGGCTCATAAGAAAAAATTTCATCAAAAGACAGTTCCACAATCTGAACATCTTCTCCCTGTTCCTTTTTCTTCTTATAATAATCCAGGGATTCTTCACTTAAAATCTGTACCGCCTGTTTTTGGGCAGCCATTCTGTCATGGATATAAGGCGCAGCCCCGCCATCTTCTGTTTCCGAAAATCTGGAGTGTGCAAAAGTATTGTATTTCTTATCAATAATAGGATCACAACCCCTGATTAACAAAATACACTCTGAGTTATCCAGCTTTCGGGTTTCGTCCGGTGTCAAAAGCTCACGCCCCAGCACATCATAATTCCGGGAACTGCTCCCTTGCCGGCCTTTGGTTTCCCCACTGCTTTTTTTATCAATGGTTCCTTTTCCCAGGGACTCACTGATATACTTATGCGTGGACTGTTCATTCCCACCAAGATATACCAGAGAATCACAATTACCCGGTATGGTTTCCCAGGTTTTCTCAAACAAAGCCTTGATCTGGGCAAGGTTTTGGATAAAAATGGTACATGAAATATTCCTGGAACGCATGGTACTAAGGAGGCTGCAGTAGTCATCTGGCAATGGCACGTTGGCAAATTCGTCCAGCATGAAATTCACGTTAATGGGAAGTTTTCCATTATAATGGAAGTCTGCCTGGTAATACAATTCCTGGAAAATCTGGGAATAAAGCATACCAATTAAAAAGGCATAACTCTTATCCGAATCCGGCGTTACACAAAAAAGTGCAGTCTTCCGGTTTCTGTCCCCGTCAACACCAATCCCAATCTCCTCAATCTCCATTTCATCATGATCCAGAATCCGCAAAATTTGTGGGTTCTGTAACAATCCCAGCCTTGCATTTGCGGAAATGATGATACTCCTTACCGTATCTCCGGCACCCCGTACCACTTTATTATACTGGATTAAAGCAGGGTGGTTGCTTCCCTTTTTTCTCTCCAGTCTGCGGAAACGCCGGTCTAAATCAGAAGGGGAACCGTCTGCATGGACTTCTGCCTCATTCAAGAGCTGCAAAACCATACGGAAATTCCTTTTCTCCATTTCACACTCCTGCCACACATAAAGAAAAATGGCCTGCAAGTACAAAGACTCGGCTTTCTCCCAGAATGGATCACTGGGCTGTGCGTTTTTCGGAGTGGTATTATTGATCAGGTTAGTAACCAGTTTTACAATATCTGTTTCAGAGCGGATATAGCGGAATGGGTTATATCCGTTAGACTGCTCCATTTCCACCAGGTTCAGCACCCGTATCCGGTATCCATGCGCTTTCAGCATACCTCCGCAGCATCTTAAAATCTCCCTTTGGGATCTGTAATGATCTGGGAAGCCCTGCTTAACTGAAGGAGATTGGGTTTCACCATGAACAAGGTTTTTCCAGCGCCGCTTCCTCCGATTACCAGGACATTTAGGTTTCTCCTGGTCTTTCTGGTATTCATGGACAGCCTGACATTCTGGGATAAGATCAGATTATTGTGTTCATCTTTATCCGCAAACTGCTTTGCCACCTTTTTCGGATCTGCAAAAACAGCGGTACCAAATTCCTGTCCCGGCATATAGTTTTTCCGGCTGGTTACATACATGACCATACCGATCACATATACAAAAATCCCCAGAATGATTGCTTTTAAGGAAGTTTCGTTCCAATAATTGGCAAACGGGGCTGCCATCACCTGATCCAGACGGTTTAAAAAATAATTGATATCCTTTCCGGGCTGATAACACACGTTCAAGAGATAACCTCCATAGCCGGAAGCTATGCCACCAATAAGATACATGCCCCAGGACTGTTTCTTCTTTTTCTGAATTGCTCCGGTTCTCTACCTCCTTTGCCCCTGTATGGTTCTTCTCCCTGCTTCCAGGTTCTGTTGTGCCTTCCTGTAATTCTGCTCCCTTCTTCTGCGTATCTTTTCCTGCACCTGTCTGGCACGTTCCCTGTGTACCGGGTCATAGCTTTCCCTATATAAATCTTCCCCCGAAGTTTTTCTAAGAAAACGGTCCTCCAGGTCTAAAAATTGCATACTCCTTCTTCTTTTCCAATCCTGCAAAAATCGTCTTATGGTCATTAATCCAGCTAATTTCCGATTTATCCAGCCAGATAAATTCATTCTTACGGTACGGAATCCTGGTTTTGATATGATGCTCTGTTTCTTCATATACCAGCTTCTGGTCTATGGTAATGGCATTCACACCTGGATTGTTCCGTTTCTCCTTTTGGATACGCCGAATGACCTGCATCTTTTCTTCTGTTTCCTGGCTGCTTCCAGTGCTGCGTCTTTTGGCTTCCTCTTCCCCAAACAACTGTTTCCACTGCTGGGAATCTACCAATTCTTCAACCTGTTCCGGTGTCCTGGTCAGTGTCACCGTACCTTCCTTCCCTTTTTCCAAAATCCCCTGTTCTTCCATGTAGCAGATAATCGGCCAGATCTGAAGCCAGGTCATATTCAGACGGGAACGGACATTACTGATCTTCTCCACCTGGTTTTTCGCCAGCTCCCGCGCAACCAGTTCACACTCCTTCGGCTCCGGCAGGGCAGGCTTTTTTACTTCTTCTACCAACTGCTCTACCTTATCCGGCTCTGCATTTTCATAGTATTCATCTAACGTCCCAATATTGGAATGTTCAATTTTTGCCATCATGGACTGAATACGGGGCGCTGCCTGGGAATGGAACAAAATTTCACTCATACCGTCCTTCTCATTTAAATCCGGCAAAATGGAATATAAAATCCCATACTTATTTGCCAGGGCTTTTACCCGCTCCAGGTCTTTTGTTTCAAAACGGAAAACCTGTAAATCGCCTCCCATTTTCAGGAGCTTTTGTACAGAAGTTTTCCCTGACAGTTTTTCCTGATCCAGAACTTTTTTAAATACCGCACAAATATCTTTTACAAACTGCCAGCCTGTATTTCCCATTTTCAGAATGATTTCTGCGCCTTCAAAGGAAACTTTAATAATCTGCGCCGCATCTTGTATTTCACTCATGCGCTCCCTCCTATCCCATTGCCCTGTCCTTTTTTACTGGAACAGCCGCCTTTATTTTTCCTTCTGTAAGCATGGCTTCCAGGTCATACTGGATATTTTCCTGTTTTAGAGAGCCTCCAGCATGTGGTTTGCTTTTTCCTTTTCATAGGTCATATACTGAAGCTGAAAAATATAATTCTCAATCTGCAAAATATTTTCCGGACCTGAAAAAACGGTTCAAGGTAATGATAAAGAATACGCTCTTTTTCTTCCTTTCCTGCATGAGGCGCCTGTAACTGCAAAATAATTTTTTCTACCTCTTCCATAGACTCCTTATGAAAAGCAATACGGTACAAATCCTGTTTCTGCTCCCTGGTAAGAAAGGGCTGTTCCTTTTCGGCAGTTTCCAAAAGGGAAAATGTTTTTACCACATGTTCAAGTTCTGCCATTTACACACCCGCCTTCCGTTTCCGCATCAAAAGGATAATTTCCCGCATTTTTTTCATTCTCTCTGGTGAAGGGCTGTTCTCCATCACCTGAAGAATTTCTGCATCTGCCAGCCCACTTTCTACGCACTGGCGGATTTCTTCCAACTGTTCTGCGGACAGGTTATATTCCAGAATTTTCTCCACAACACTTTTGGGTACTTTTTTCCCAAGCATGGCAATCCCAAGCAGCCGGTGCTTACTTTTTTGTAGCCCTTCCGCTGTTTGTATGCTTTTTTCTTCCAATACCACTTTTGTTTCCCTGGAAGCAGCTTCTGTTTTTTCCCTGTATTTTTCTGCTTCTTTTTTCAGATCCTGAATTTCCTGCTCTTTCTTTGCCAGCTTTTCTTTTAATTCCTGTATGTTTTTATCTTTATATTGCAGGTTCTCATACAGGTCTTTAATCTCCTGGTTTTTCTCTTCAACAACATGCTCCTTTACCAGAGAGGACAAGGCTGTAAAACGGTCATTGCTTTCCCGAAACTGCTGAATGGATTGTTCCATGATCCCCATAAGATTTTTCATATAAGAACGCATTTCTTCATCTTTCGGAACTTCTTTTTTTTGCCTTTGACTCTTCCAGTTGTATCCGCATGGTCCGCATACGGCTGGCCGGCAGTTCATTTCCAGCATAGGTTTTCACCTCTTCCAGATCCAGCCCGTTTTTTAAGCCCTCTACGATTTCCCGTACCTGGAACTGGTTATAATTTCCTTCACATAAAAAGTCGATTTCCCCAATCCCTTCCATAAGCCCTATGATGATTGCTTTCATCACCGGGGCTTCCTGGTTACTCTTAACTACCTTCTGGATATCCGAAACAGGAAGACCAAAATCCAGCCCCATAGAAACTGCGTCCATCTGTTCTTCTTTTAAAACTTTCCGGCATTCTTCCAGATACCGTTGTCCTTCTACTGTCATTTACCCTCCTTTTCCTCTGCCCCTCGCAGACGGTTTCCTATTCTTTTCCTTCTGCTGTGCTTCCAACTTTTCTTTTTCTTCTGCTTTTTCATGCAGACGCTCTGCAATCCTTTTTTCTTTTAAGATTTTTTTCCGTTCAATCCGCAAACGCTCCTCTTTCTCAAAGAAATAAGCGTCTGTCTGTTCTGCCTCAGACAAGGAATATCCCATTTCTTTTAACTGCCCAAGAAGGTTTTGGTATGTCTGGTGGTCTTGAAAAAATTCCTGATACCCTTCCTGATAAAGTTTTGCTTCCATCTGTTTTTCCTGCAGCTTATTGAGAAACAGAAGCATTTCCTCATAAGGAACCATTTCTTTTCGTAGCTGCTTTCTTGCCCTGCTGTTTTCCCAAAGCTGTTCCTTTGTTGCATCAGAAATGGCTTTCAACTGCGCCTTATCCTGTATGCGATAAGCTGCCAGAAAATCAAATTCCTCCTGCAATTTTTTCAATTCATGGATTGCTGCCCTGTATTTCCAGGTTTTAGAGTCTGCCATTGGTTTCCCCTGCCGGTACCTGCGAAGAAAACGTTCCTTCTGGTATCTGGTCAAATGCCGCTCCCTGTATGGGATAAACACATACGTCCATTCTACCGGTATCTCCTCTCCGGTCATTTCCGGGATTGGAAGGCGTCCAAAACGCTGCCGAAGCCTTTCCTCTGTATATTCTTCCCCTATCTGGTCAAGCCGCCTTGCCCTTCCTGCTCCGGGTTCCCGAACAGAAAGGCGCTTTCTCCCCCCGCAACTCATATCCCATGCTGGAAAGATTTTCAAGAAATTCCTCATAAGAACCTGCGTCCTGTAATGCCTGGTCCACATCTCTTCTGATCCGCCTGTCCCGTTCAGAAAGAGATTTTTCTTCCTGTCCTTTTTGTTTGCGTTTTTCCTTTGCTTCTTCCAGATCCAGCACAGATAAACCATGCTCCCTGCATATCCGGTTGCTCAGAGGCTGAATGATGTTTTCCCAATCCCCGTTTTTATAATCGTATTTATATCCCGTAGTACAGCGTACTGAATTAAAAAATAATG
>ENA-OQAG01000004-OQAG01000004.1-human-gut-metagenome-genome-assembly--contig:-NODE-4-length-17808-cov-1.603020_pt1 | contig 17808 bp, 18 predicted proteins | sample MGYA00242734_ERZ504525 | MGnify/ENA primary metagenome ERZ504525 (study PRJEB26092, sample SAMD00036232) | human gut metagenome | host: Homo sapiens | study: EMG produced TPA metagenomics assembly of the... | reverse complement strand
TCGTCTTTCCACACCATTTCGGTCCTCGATGAGAACGGCGCCGAATATCCCTAGCATCTGGTCGAGCTCATTTTCGATAATTCGAGTGTAGTACTTTTTTGGCATATTTTTCACCATTGATTACCAGCGCGTTTAACTAAATTTACCGTTTTCATTTAACCAGATTTTGCTTTTTTGATTAACCAGATTTACGCATTTCAGTTAACGAAACAGATTAAACATGACGAGTCAAGCCACGACAGGCTCGCGTCGTACTGCGGCCTGGCGCCGCACAACCGCCAGTCGGAGACCTCGATCTCCTCGGTGACGGCATCGCGCCAAGGCAACAAAAGGCTGAAGAACCTGCTCATATTCTCGTGCAACTGCCTTGCCCGGACAGAGGGAAGATGGGGCGACCACTACGCCAGGTGCCGAGAACGGGGCATACCGCACGGCAAGGCACTCAAAGCGCTGACGCGAAAGAGGTTGAAGGTCACCTACGCGATCATGCGGGACAGGGTGCCCTAAGCCACCTAGTCGAAGCACAGCACTCCGAACAGGCTGGAATCCGCCGGTCGAAAGGCCTGGCGTCAGCATTTCGCGATTCGATCTCGCGAACGGCATTCCCCGGTTGACAAAACTATAGGAACACCCGTGCTGTTACCCCTGCCATGCGTGTGATTGAGTATCTGCTAGCTTAAGCACTGCTGAATATCGCGTAACAGCACCGCCGTTATCGTGTGCGGGCATCTGGCAGACGCTGGTCCCTGCGCCCTTTTATTGCTAGCGCTCCATCTGCAGCGCTGCCGCATGATGGTCTCTCCCATGTCGGCCCAGATCGCGTCTATGTGGAACCTCCTCGTTCAGTCGACCGCATGGCGGCACGAGTGTAACGGGGTGCCTGGAGATGCATTTAATAGCAGTGCCTGACGGCAATATTCAGTCGGGAAGGCAGCGGTGCTGATTCGCAATACAGGTGGTGTCGAAAGGGCCTAGGACTCATGTGATTGCATAAGCCGCAACAGTGCTGAAAAGGCTAACTGCTTTTGTTCGTGCATTGGCATCATATTCATAAAAACAACCGGTCCCGACGTTGAATCTAAAATCATCGTTTAGCATTGATCCTGGCTGTTTCCAGAAAGCCACTAGTTTTTTACTCATACATGAAAAGGAGGTGACGAAAATGGAGAAAGAGGAAATCGAGCTGGCCAGCGATAAATCGGCTTCCGACATCGAGATCACTGTTGAAGAACTTCTGGACTTCGGCATTGATGTTGATCAGGTTATACAGCGCCGCTGCTAAGGCCTGATAACACAATCGCCTCCGTTTAATGTGACGGAGGCGATTCCTATTCACCCGAAAGAAAGGAGCTCAAGTTGAAGGTTGATTTCACTCTGATCAATCCGGTGAATCACTACAGGAAGACCCTTGTTGATAATCTGGCCATCTTGAATCTAAGGGCCGTTTCTGAAGCAGCGGGATTTTCAACTCACGTTATTGACTTTCAGCGTAAGTTCCTCGAAGAAGAAAAGACTTTTTCAAAAGAAATCTATCGGTGGTTCTCCGACGAAATAAAAGCAATCGACTCCCATGTTTTTGGTGTTTCAATCATGAACGCCTCTTATATCTGGGGCATCATGATAGCGAAGATTATTAAACGGGCGCATCCCGAATCGGTTATCATATTTGGTGGTCCCCAGATCACTTCACTTCGAGAAATGGTTTTTCAGGATTGTCCCGAGGTTGACTTTCTATCGATCTTTGATGGGGAAGAAACCCTCCCGCTTCTACTCGAATATATTGCTTGCGGCGCTCAGGGCGATTTACCTAAAAATTCGATTTCTAAAACCGGGGATTCTGGATTATGCGAGTTGATTGAATACGACATTAACAACCTTCCGGAACTCGACTACTCCAATTCATACGGCATGAACGTGGTCAACATTGAGGCAGGTAGAGGTTGCCCGTTTAATTGCTACTATTGCTCATCCAGAGTGCTTCTCGGTCAGAAAGCGCGATTTCTTAATGTCGACAAACTGCTCGAAACCTCGCAGCGTGTCTACGATTGCATGGCAAAAACCGGCACTCTTTCTTCAATTAACTATAACCATGATAACTTTTTAGCATCGCACAAGTACTTCTTTGAATTTGCAGTCAAAAAATATGCAATGAATTATGATTTCAAATACAACTGTGAGGGACGAATCGATACGATAACTCCCGAGATCATTGGCCTACTTAAGGCAACCGGATGTATCTCCGTATTTGTTGGCTTGGAAACTGGCTCGCAAAGAATACAGCGAATCTGCCGGAAAAACTTGAATCTTAAAAAAGTAATTCCTACGGTAAAATCCATCATTTCCTCTGGCATGAGATTCGAAACCAATTTTATCATCGGTTTTCCAGAAGAAACATATTCCGAAGTACTCGACACCCTTGCCCTTGCTCAAGAAGTCGCGTCGACCAGTTTTATGTCAAACGTTGACTTTTCCTATATGAGCCCAGAGCCTCTTACTGATGTTGCTCAAGGGGTGAATAAAGAGGATTATATCATCGTAAAAGAATCTCAGTATTACTTAGATTTACTTGCTGCCGGAATTGACCCAAACAGCCTGTCACCTCTTCATTTCAATCATCTGTACACAGTCAGGAATGAAAATTACGACATTCTTGACGTGCTCGCGCGTGCCGATACGTATTTTGATTTGATAAACCATTTTAAATTCGCAACCTACCTTATGATTCATCGAGATGGTAGAAGCATTGAAGATATTTTTGAAATGTGTCGCGATCGTGATGCATTTGCCGTTGCAGAAAGCTATACGGCAACTCTAGATCAAGCTGGGGTGTATTATGCGGTTTCTTGTTTCGAAATCGACCGGCTGGCAATAGTTCGTCGAGAAGAAAGAGCGCAGGATGCCCTATTCTATCGATACCCTGTTCAAAAGCTTTATCAGCTCTTCATTGAGACTATGAACATTTCAGGCTTCGAATCAGTGGCGAGCACCCCGACAAAAATAGTCGTTAGGAGTGCCAAATGAATAAGAATGCCACTGCGCAGCTGCACATCTATTCCGCCTTTTTCGTTCTCGCGGGATTTGTTTTAAATCGGGGAGTGTTTCTACTTTTCCTTGCGGATAAAGGAATGTCTGTCACGGAAATCGCGCTTTATCAAGCCCTGTACAACATTGCAACGGTCGTCCTCGAGCTGCCAACAGGGCTGGTAGGCGATTTCTTTGGAAAGAAGTTCTCGATTCAAGTGGGCGTTCTGCTTCTTTTCTTCCATACGGCTGGCATGCTGTTGCTCTCAGGCCCCTTTCTCGTCGCGCTTTCCCTTGTTGAGGCACTCGCCTACTCCCTTCAATCGGGATCCGAACAAGCACTTTTATATGAAATTGCCCGAAATGCCGGTCAAGGAGAGCGCTTCCTCACCATCAACGCTCGGCTGCTTGCCGCGCAATCAATCGCGACGGGAGTGGCAATCGTACTTGGATCATTCATTGCCCAAGTATCTTGGAGTGCCCTCTACGTATGCGTTTCCGTTTTCTATCTCCTGCAGCTTTTCCTTCTGTATCCCATTGAGAGGATGGAAACGACCCATTCCAAAAACTCTGGGGAGGAAAGGTTTGACGTAGCCAAGATGTTCAGACGCGAAACCTGGTGCATTGGAGAATCAGCTTTTGCGGTGTTGCTTCTTCTAATCGGCACAAGCATGCTCGATGGATTCTATGGGAGTTATTACAACTTGAATCAGTTGGTATTCGACGCATTTGATGCTCCCGTCTCCATAATAGGAATCTTTTTCGGTGCATCCTATGCAGTAAATGCGACGGCCTACATTGCAGCAGATTTCTTCTCATCGCGTTTCGGGAAAAGAAATACCATGCTCGGCTCGATGCTAATCGAGGCCGGTCTTTTCATGATTCTTCCGTGGTTCGCTTCAAATCCGCTGTGTTTGTTTGGCCTTAGCATGGTGCTTTGCTTTCTCCCAGAAGTGGTGTACATCACTTCGGAAAACTTAATCCAAGACGCGATAGCGGACGATCTCCGCGCGACGATCCTTTCCGTCGCATCTCTGGTAAGGGCTCTCTTTTCCGCAATGTTTTTCTCCATATTTGGATATGTGTTGGGGTTATATCCCATTCAGATAGCGCTCGGTGTTATTGGCGCAATCGCGATAGCAATTACCGCCGTTGTTTCTTTAAAAATGGTAGGAATACATGTCTCCAAGAATTGATATATCGATTGACGAGCTGCCCGAAGCGTCGAGCCTTCTTGATGGACATGACTATTCGTCACAAATCATTCAGCGTATCGCCGGGATTCCAGTAATACTCGATGCATCGGGATGCCCTCATTCCCCTTTTTTCGAAGTTGAATATGATGACAGGACGATTAGGTTTACAAGTCGACATGATAATGAGCATATTGTCGAGTTGGGGAGGAAGCTTGACTACGTCCATCACAATTGCAGCGGCTTTCTAAAGACTTTCTTTTTGAGAATAGATGTAATTGATGGTCACTGCTATTCGCTAAGCAATCATGCAAAGTCGCTGTCCATTGCATTCCGGACCGGAGGAAGGGTAGGACCATTTTTACATCTCCTCTCTTCTCACTATTTTTGTGTCAATGATTTTTCTGTTACGCAAATCGGAAGGCAGGAAGTCAAACTGAGCAGCGCTGTGTGCACTCAGACTATGACGATAAAGCGCATCGAGAATAGATGGATTGACGTCTTGTGTTTTCTTCTCGGAAGAACCATGGCAAGCTGCAATACAAACATGCCCTTATTAATTGAGCGCTATTGCAAGAGCGCGCGGCTGCACCATGGATTATCTGGCATAGAGGCTGTTATCGTTTTTTCAAACAAGCACTCTCCCTATTTCGCCGACGAAGAAGGACGTAGGAACATCCTCTCTCTCGTTGACACAGAGGCAATCAGAAGACTTCTGTCGCCGAAACTGAAAGATCCTTCCTTCGATTACGGCGTGAATAAATCCGATGAACAAAGAGAGATAACTGCGAAATTATCAATTTCATACGACAAATACTACCCCAATAAAAAGATTGTAAAACTTATAGCGCTTCAATTAGCATCGTCAGGCAGGTATCATCCAAAACTCATGTCGAGTGATTATTTCTCCCCTCAATCGGATTGGGCGGATATACACCTGCTTTTAATTCCGAATACTTTCAATGACCCTATTTTTATCTACTATCAACTCGCACTACTGACGGGCTTGGGCAACCGAATGCGTCTCCAAAAGTATTTATCGGTTTTGAGCAGGTATTTTTCTGGCATGATTTCGCGCCAGGCGTTTAACGAGAGAGCCGTCGAACTGTTTGGCGAGGCTGCGTGTTTTCTGCCGATCGGACGACTCTCCAGCGCCTTTTTCATGCGAAACACTTTTCCAGAAGAAGGCTTGAGGGAAAGGATATTAAATGTTCTATTGGAACGATAGTGCTTATATCAGGAGAGATTCCAACGAACTTATATTGCAAGGATTAAAATCGCGAGTGAGGGTCAAAATCTCTGATTTGAGTACAAATCTTTTTGAGCAGCTCGCCAAACAAAATATGATAGATGAGACGAACCTTGAAGCTCGCGAGCAACGATTCTTGCTAAGGCTCAACGAACTTGGTTTTCTAGAAACTGAAGAATACGAGCTGGAATCACCCCACTCGAGGACAGCTCGCTTTTTGTCTTATTATTCCGACGCTCCACTGACGCTACTTAAGCAAATCGGCGCCGTTCATCTTGCCATCGTTGGTATGGGCGGCATAGGGCAGGTGGTGGCGGAGCATTTGGCTGCTGCTGGAGTTCGGCATTTTACATTAATCGACGGGGATCGAGTTGAGAGGTCAAACGTAAATCGTCAGTTTCTTGTTGGTCCCGACGAAATAGGAGAAGCAAAAGTAGAGGCAGTTTCCAAAACACTTGTTAATCGCTATCCGGATCTTTCGCTTAATCCAGTTGTGTCTTACGTCCGCTCTGCCGAAGAACTCATGCGTTGCGTTCCTTCGAGGACTTCAATGCTTGTTTGCGCTGCAGACAGTGTGGAGGGGGTCAATCCCAGGTCAATAGTTCTTGAAGCATGTATAGAAAAGGACATTCCCTGTGCATTTTGTGCTGTTGGAGTAGCTGATGGGGAAATTGGTCCTATTCTCGAAAAGCAGAGCGATATGAAATCCTATCTCTCTTTCCTCCAGCGAGCCGAAGAGAACATAGTCCGTATGCCCGTGCCAAAGGGATCAATTTGTTTTACGAACACTCTTGTGGGAACTGCGCTGGCAATGGAGATATACCGATATCTTTGTACAGGATCGAGCCCCATGCATCAACATACATGCTTCTGCTCCTTCATGAACTTTAAGGGTTTAATGTACAAGAGGGTAGGCAGCGAGAATGATACGAATTCTGTAAAGAAATCCCTGTGAAGCATTGACTTGAAAAACCTTGTTCTTCGCCCGTAGGAATGGCAGAAGGCTCGAAAATATGGAAAGCAACAGATAAAGAAAGGGATTAAACGTTGGGGCTCTATAACAAAAAGGGGCGCTGTTTTTCTACCTTGGTGTCGGTTTTGAGTACTGAACATAGTTAGTACTGTCGTTCTACAAGAACGGTACTGCCTCTCCGCGCAAGGCGGTCCCGGCTTTCCACTACACGGATGCCGACGCCAGCTCCAGCGCGATCGCGTCGAAAATGTTGGTGTAATGGTGGCACCCTAACGTCCGTTTAACGAAGAACCAGGCGATGAGATTTTGAGCTTCAGGCTTTAGATCTCAGAATAGCGATGCGCTGTTTTTAGACACCAAGCGTATCGACCGGAGCGATAACGATGCCTTCGCTAGTTACGTGAGCCGGCATACCAAACCCGATGACGATGAGTTTCGCCGCAGGCGGCCTCTCCCCGCGATCGACCAGCTTTCGCTCAAGTCGAAGCAGATTTTCCACTGCCTCTGGGACTTGGGGGCTCCCGAGCTTAACCTCAACGGCAACCCACGAGCCGTCACGACGATGGACAATCGCGTCGACCTCTAGGTCGTCAGCGTCGTGGTAGTGAGATACGGTCGCATCGCTGGCCGCCGCGTAAACCTTGAGATCGTGCAGCACAAGGGATTCGAAGAGCAAGCCAAGGGTCTTCGGATCGGATGACAACGACTCCGGATCCGCACCGATGAGGGCGACGGCGAGCGATGAGTCCGCAAGGTGCCGCTTCGCGCCCTGCCGCAACTTCACCGGCGACCTGAGAGCCGGATGCCACGCGGGGACATCGTCGACGATATTGATACGGCGCAGCGCGTCCATGTAGCCGGTAATCGTATTCTTTGAGACGTCAACGCCCAAATCCCTTTCGATGGACCTCATGCCGGCAAGAGTCGATTCATTGCGTGCAAGCGACGAGAGCAAGGCCCTTACCTTAACCGGGTCACGTTTCACTCCATCCGCCTTCGAAACGTCAGACTCGCAAACACCGTCAATATAGGCGGCGGCTATCCGCATTGCGTCGGCAGTTGTCTTACCGACCGCTTGGGGCCAACCGCCGCGGCAGAGCAAATCCGCGATACCGGCGATACCGGCGATGGATCCGAGTGACGCCGCAACGGAATCGCCATCGAGCAACGCACCAAGCGAGACCGCTCCCGACGAAATACCGAGCTCGAAAAGCGTCATGGTATCCATCCGCAAACGGGCGATTCGACCCACACCGCTGTGCATCGGCTGGTTCTCGGCTCGCGGCGTCGCAGATCCGGTGAGAATGAACTGTCCTGGCTCCCCTCCCCTGACATCGCATTCGAATCGCACGGCATCCCATAGCTTCGGTTCTTCCTGCCATTCGTCGACAAGCCTCGGGGTCGGTCCGACAATTGCTTGGGCCGGATCGAGACGAGCGAGCTGGAGGGCCGCAAAACCGCCAGATGGGTCGGAGAGAGATAACGATGACTCGGCAAATCTCTGAGCTGTCGTTGTCTTTCCACACCATTTCGGCCCCTGAATGAGCACTGCACCAAAAATGCCAAGGTCGCGCTCGACCAAGCAGTCAACACAACGTCCTATATACCTATCCATCGGCTTTCCCTCCAATCATTCATTTGAAATTATAGCGTCTATCTGCGTCGTTGGGACAAATAACGATTACTTATTGGGACGATTGACGGTAATTTATTGGGACGATTGACGATAGTTCGTTGGGACGATTTCCATTTTCTTAAGGCACTAATCAACGAGACCCACTGTGAACTATGAGACGGATAAATTTAGCTGACGCCTCTCATGAGTTCAGCAATGCTGATTTGAAATCCGTCGGCAATCTTCTTGAGATTTGAGAGGCTGACATTACGCCGCCCGACTTCAATGCTCGCGTAGTAGGATCGATCCATTTCAATCAAATTGGCGAACTGCTCCTGGCTGCACTGGCTGCACCCGAGTCCAGCGCGAAGCTCTTTGCATCTCATGCCGAATGATTTCTGAAGCGTCGTATCCATGACAAAAAGAGTCATGGATTGTTGTATAAAAGCCAACGGACTATATACAACAATCCCAGTTAAAGCGCATAATTATCTCTATTGGAAAGCACTCTGATGCCCAGTCGGATAGGGCACGGAAAAGGAATGGAACAGCACAATGACTCAGGGAAAGCATTTCGCTGCCGGTGGCGATCACTTCGCCGCACTGCCAAGCAAAAAGATTCACACTCCGAAGGGGATCGCGCGTCTAACCGTCACCGCGGCGACCATGGCCGCCATGACCGGATCGAGCCTCATCTCACCGTTCACGGCATTCGCCCAGACCGGTGACGGGGGCACGCAGCACCCCGCCGTGATGTCGCCGATCGCCGCCCACGCCGGTGCGGCATCCGGTACCGGCGCGAAATCCGCCGCACAGACCATCGCGGACCTGCAGAAGGCAGTCGACGAGGCGAAGGCGAAGGAGGACGCCGCCAAGGGCATCCTACGATGAGGCCGCCGGCCCCTACAACGAGGCGGCTTCCGCCCGCGCCCAGGCCAAGGCATCCTACGATTCGGCAGTCAGCGCCGGTACGGCAGCCGACCGTGCGGCGATGGACGAGTACGCCCGTCAGGTCGCGGAGGGCAAGGACGCCGCCGATGCCGCCGGCAAGGACCTCGAGCAGGCGAAGGCGGGTCTCGCAGACGCCAAGGCGGATGCATCCGAGAAGGACGAAGCGTACCAGTCCGCCCTCAAGGCGGCCCAGGATGCCAAGGATGCCCTCGATAAGGCCAAGGCCGATGCCGTAGGCGCCACCCCGGAGGCAATCAGTGCCGCCGAGCAGGCGGTACGCGACGCCACGGATGCCGTGAGCAGGGCACAGGCCGATCTCGACAACGCCAACGCGACGCTTGCCGATGCCCAGTCCAAGCTGGTTGCGGCCCAGTCTGCAAAGGATTCCGCCGATGCCGTCCTCGCCGCAGCCCAGCAGAACAAGGACGCGGCGGATGCGAAGGCCGCAGCCGCCAGCGCCGCCTACGAGAAGGCGAAAGCAGACCTCGCCGCAGCGGAGGAAGGCGCCAGCGGTCCGGAGTACGATGCGGCAAAACAGAAGGTCGCGGACGCAGAGGCAACCCTCGCTGCCGCACGAGAGGCACAGTCCCAGTGCGAGTCCGCGCTCGAGCAGGCGCAGTCCGCTGCAGCAACGGCACAGACCGAACTGAATGATGCCCAGGCGTCCCTCTCCGCGAAGCAGCAGGCCGCGACCGATGCCGAATCCGGCGTGAACACCGCCCAATCCGCCCTCGATGCCGCGAACGCCGACCTTGATGCCGCCAAGCAGGCGAACGTCAACGCCATCGCCAAGCTGGATGCAGCGAAGCAGGTTGTCAAGGACGCCGAGTCCGCCAAGGCAGCCGCCGACGTAGAGTTCGCGAACGCCAAGGCCGCAAAGGATACCGCAGACGCCGCCGTGACCGCCGCGCAGCAGAAGGTCGACGAGGCCCAGGCGAAACTCGATTCCGCCGACGCGCAACTCAAGCAGGGAGCCATCGGCTTCTTCCGTGCCATGGGTGCCGATGACGCAGTCAACATCATCCTGAACGCCAAATATGCCGGAAAGACCGAAGTCGGCAACTCCAAGGACGCCACGTCCCTTGATAACATGCTCAATGCGATCAGGTGGATGAAGTCCGTCAACGACTACCGCAAGTCGGTCGGCCTGTCCGAGCTCCAGGTCACCTACAAGCTCATCGCCGGTGCCATTGCGGATGCCAACTACAGTGACACTGTGCTCGATCATGCCCGTCAATATGATTTTGCCGAAAACCTGGCATGGAATTACGGAATCGATCCGAGTGGGCAGTGGATCGAGCAGGAGAAGGGCTTTTTCGACAAGGCAACGGAGACCCTTTATGGAGTCACCGGTCTTGTCGGCAAGGATGCCTATGATTTCTATGCAAAGAACGGCGTCGCAATCAACCATTGGATTGCAAACAACTGCCGCTGGGAGAACGGCAGCAGCGGCACCGTCGGTCATTACATGAACATCATCAATCCCGAACTCGCCGTTATGGGAATGGCAACCTGCACCAAGGGCACCATGTCCGGGCTTCAGACGCAGTGCTACACCGCAGAGATCTCCGGCTGGTCCGGCTCCGGCTGGAACACGAACCCCATCTCCGTCGACGAGTACGAGCAGAAGCTGACCTCCTATATCAACGGCCTCAAGAACGCCAAGAGCGCACTCGACGCAGCCAAGGCCGATCTCGCATCCAAGAAGCAGGCAGCCGCCGGCGCCGCCGCAACCGTTCAGCAGAAGCAGGTCGCAGCGGATTCCGCACAGGCAGGTGTCGATGCCGCAAAGCAGGGTGTTGCCGATGCCCAGCGTGCCGTCGATGACGCCAAGGTTGATGTCGCCGCCAAGCAGCAGGGCGTCACGGATGCCCAGACCGAGCTTGATGCGGCGAAATCGGACCTCGATGCCGCCAACGCGGCAGTCAATACGGCAAAGTCGACCGTCCAGCAGAAGCAGGCCTCCCTCGATGCCGCCAACGCAGCCGTAACGACCGCACAGTCAAAGTTGGATTCCGCCAAGGCGGACACCGCTGCTAAGCAGCAGGGCGTGGACGATGCGAACGCCGACCTCGCGAAGTTCTTCCAGGACGTCGCCGACGCCAAGAAGGCGGTCGATACCGCAAAGAGCGTCCATGACGCGGCGGCAGCCGACCAGGCCGAGAAGGCGGCAGTCCTCGCAGCCGCCAAGCAAAAGGCGGACGGCACCGCACGCGCCCTCGCGGATGCCCAGCGTGCCGTCGATGCGCAAAGGCCGACAACCGGCGTTGCCGCCGACAGGCTCACCGGCTCCCAGACCGATCTTGTGGGCGCACAGTCGAACCTCGACATCCTCACCGGTCTTGCCGCGAAGCTCGCAGAGACACAGCAGCGCGAGCAGGATGCAGTAAAGGCTGTCAATGACACCAAGGCCGCGCTCGATGCCGCGAAGGCGGATGCCATCGCCGCCGAGTCCCTGGTCTCCGCCGCCGAGCAGGCAAAGGCGCAGACAGACGCCAAGCTGTCGAAGCTGAACTCCATCGATGCCGGCGCGGCGATCGCTTCCGGCCATGATGTGAACGCGGATGACGCCCTCAACGCGCTTTTCGCCGCAGCAGTCGAGGCACGTGCCAAGGTCGCTCCTGCCAAGGCCATCCTGGACGAGAAGCAGGCCGCGGTGGACGGGCTCCAGTCCGGCTATGATGCGGCACTCGCCGCCTACGAGCAGGCGAAGTCCGACCGCATCGCAGCGGAGCAGAAGCTTTCCGATGAGATCGCACGACAGGAGGCAAAGGAGGCGGCAAAGCAGCAGGCGGCATACACCCCGAAGCACCTCGCCGGCACGGATACCGCCCAGCCCGGCAACCTCGCCCAGACCGGTGACCGCGCGGGACTCATCGGCGAGACGTTTGTCATCGGCGGTACCGTCCTCGTGGCAGCCGGCGTCTTCCTCGATCAAAAGAAGCGCCGCGAGCAGATGTAGTGCAAATCGCATAACGACTCGGAAAGGGGAATCTCGCAAAAGGGATTCCCCTTTTTCGTCTCGCCAGCCACGGTTCGTTGAGGCAGCTTCAGCTTAAGGGCCACAGATTAAACCGATCTACAACTGTGACCATATGACTGTGCGCACATGTTAGCATGGTCATATGGTCACCTATTTACAGCTGCGATTATGATGCAATAACTCAACCGTTAGTGCTTATTAAACAGCCAATCGAAGCCAGGCTTGCCCAGTGTTTGGCGCATCTGCCCCACCTGAATCTCCGTCTCCACGCCATCCTTGCCGATGACGGCGGCCATGTTCTCAGCGGTCAGCAGCCAAGATAACAGACGGGCGGATCCAGCTCAGCATATAACGTTCGGTAATACATGACCATGTTAATGTAGTCATATGTTCACGCATTACAAGCTGGGACCTCATGTATTAGAGCTCGAGCTGCGCCCGTGCGTCCTTGGCGTCTCGCGTCCGACCGTCATCAAATGGCTCAAGCGGGCTGGCGCGATAAGCGGAATGAGGTCGTGAGGCGGATGGACGCCGGCATCGTCACACCCATCCGTCTCACGAACGATGAAATCGCGTGGACGCCGGAGGCCGTGACCGTCAGGGCGTCCGGCGGGGAAATCATCGGGCTCGATACGTGGGGCATGGCGAAGGTTCTTACCGGAGCCTATGGTCCCGACTCTCCCGGTCGTATTCCTACGATATCGCCCCTAAATCACCAATGTGTCAGATAAAGAATGATGCAATGGTTATGATCAAGCATACGGCGGATAAGGCGACTGCGCCTTTTTTCCTCTCCTTTAGTCCGACGAATAGGGTTGCCGTAAAGTAAAGGGCGGAAATGCAGTCTATGGCAAGCAAAACGAGTTCCTTGGGCGGTTTCAGCAAAAGGTCGCTAGCAAAGAGTAATGCGAGCAGGGTAAAGCAGATTGTGACCAAGTATCTCGATTGATTTTGCGACAGCATGGCAACTGCCTTTTAGAACATGTAAGTGAAAAGTCGGTACGATGTCATTGCGGTTGCAAACAAGCCGCCGCCAGGACCGGTGGTCACGAGACCGGCGATAACGCATTTTCTCGGTTTCCAGCTCATGACAGACCCCTCTCTCATGGTGAAACGCATACATTATGAGATATGCACATTATCTCGCTAATTAATTTCAATATCCATCATCTAACTAAAGAATACTGACTCACTGGTTCAGCGACGATGCGTTTTTACCCTTGCGTTCCCACTCGCCGCGTCGGCGGTCGGAAGGGTCTCCGTCTCGCAATCAGCGACCTTGTAACCGTATCTGATGACTGTAGGTTAAACCAACCCACATTCATGAGCACGTTAATGTAGTACCATACTAATTACTTAACATGCTCATATATTTCTACCTGCGATTTAGAATTACTTAATGTAGTCACATGTTAGTGTGCTAATATATGACTATGCTATTCAGAAAGGGGAGAACATGGCGACGAACATCCTGCTAGTCAACCAGAAGGGCGGCGTCGGCAAGACGACGTTCGCCGACGAGATCGCCTGGGGCCTCGAGCGCCGCGGCCACAAGGTCGGTTTCGGCAACCTAGACCCACAGGGCGGCGCAAACCACGAAAAAGGGCTGCTCGACGACACGGACGCCGTGAACGTAATCGACACACCCGGATTCTTGAGCGACGACACCGCCGAGTACGCCAAAAACGCTGACATCGCGATCATCCCAGTCCAGCCGGGCACACTGGGCCTGAAGCCGATGAAGAGGACCATCAAGGTCATCACCGAGGCCAATCCCGACCTGTCGTTCGCAATCATCGTCAACAACTTCGCGGCAAACCAGACGGTCGACCGTCAGTTCCTCGAACTGCTCGAAGCCGATGACTTGCCCGTGCTGGGCACCGTTCCGACCGCAGCGGCCTTCAAGCAGGGCGCGGCCCTGGGCAAGCCCGTGTACGAAATCGCGAAGAGCGGCAAGGCCGCCCAGGCAATCGAAAACATCCTGGACGAGATCGAGGAGGTCCTGTAATGGCCGGAAAGTTCAAGAAATCGACCTCCTACTTCGACGTCGCCGCGGAGAAGGCCGAGGAGAGACAGCAGAAAATCGTTGAGAGCGCATCTGAGCCCCAGAAACCGGCTCCGCAGGTACGGAAAGCCGGGCGCCCCAAAAAAGGGCACTGAAGGGGCATCTGAGAGGCTTGTACAGCTGTCTGTATACGTTCCGGAGAGTTATCGCAAGCGGTTGAAGCAAGCGGCACTCGAGGAGGACAAGTCCGTATCGGATATCGCACGAGAGCTTTTCGATGAGTACCTTGCCGAAAAGGGGTTTTAGCGAAGAGGACGACGAACGTTCTTGATGTTGTGACAAAATGGAAGTCCAAGAGGATCAGGACAGGGGTATCGAAAGGTGCTCCTGTCTCTTTTAGGCCACTGAGAGCCGATTTAAGACCCCGTTTTATCTATCCATGAGAAAACCGGTCGAACCTCACCGATAGAACGTCTTATTTCCGATTCTGTAACCTTCTAGCGGTATTCAGCGCAAGGTTGACCAAATGTCGGTATCTAAATCAACTAGAAAACGGATTCGGCATGTCATTGCCGAATTGTAGGCTCGCAGCCAAGTAGGTTAGTTCGCCCGGGGAGCGAAGCGACGCCGGCGCTGAGAGCTGACAACAACGTAGCCGGGGGGAGTTGGGGCGTTAGCCCCCACACTTTTGGCCGATAGGCCATGCCAAGGAGCGATAGCGACGCGGAATGAGCGTAGCGAATGGAGTGCAAGGACGGCGGATTTTCTTGTCTGTTTATCGTTCGATCATTAAATGCTTTCTGGTGGATTTCTTCGTTTCCCTCTTGAGCTCAGACTAAGTGAATCTAATTCACTCTAGTCAGACTTGGTGGGTTGTATGAACCCATAGTTGTGGTTATTTCAACCCATAGTTGTGGTTATTTCAACCCATAGTGCATGGGTTAACTGAACCCATAGTCGGCATGGGTTATTTCAACCCATAGTCTCGTGAGACAACCCATAGTTGATAAGTTGGCCCAGGTTAACACAGGCTCAAACTATGGGTTGAAATAACTATTTCGGTACTTTTTGGCGTTTTCCGATCGCTTTCTATGGGTTAACTCAACCCATAGCCGGAAAAGTGGCTTAAATTTTCTATGGGTTCTTTCAACCCATAGCTCTACCGTCACAGAAAAGCATCCGCGATCCCTGTGAGCAAGTCTATGGGTTGTCCTAACCGATAGACTTGCTGAAGAACCGTTATTTAACCCCCTATCAATAAAATTATTTTTCGTCTAACTATGGGTTAAATCAACCCATAGTTAGACTGTAGGTTGGTTTAACCCATAGTTTGTAAGGAAAAGAAATAGGGCTATGGGTTGTATGAACCCATAGCCCTTCAAACTAGGCAGAATGCTTTGCGTCCCACTGAGCTTTGCGTTTCGCCGAATTCTCAGCACGTTGCTTTTTCTTGCCCTCCTCGACTTCGAGTCTGCGCTTAGCGATCGCCGTCATATCGAGCCGGTACTCAACCGATTTGTTATTCCCGCGCGGCGACTTAATCAAAAGACCGAGTTCGACAAGCTTGTCGATTCTCTTTTTAACATTCGAGCGATCCGACTTGACGTCAGCCGCCATGGTGGCAAGGCTGATGTAGCAGGTTGATTTGTAGACGTCCTTGCGCTGGAACGACCAAATCCGCCCATAATATCGGTGTCGAGCCTAGGCAGACCGAGCTCGAGCATCCATGGCGGCTTGATGATCGCGACCTTCTCGCTGACCATATCCTGCACCATGTGGGCGACACGGGACGATTCATCCGATGCCCGGCGAAGTACCTCGCGGTGACTCTCACTATTGGCCATGGCGGCATCTGTGACGGCCTGATTCGCGAAATCGGACGCCGTCCCCATTCCAGACGGGTTTGCGGGACCGGACGGGTGGCTATCCGTGTCCCACGGATAGCCACCGCCCACATCCGGTTTTAAATTTTTGGTATCCATAAACTAGCCTCTCGTTGAGGCTATCTAGCCATCAGCCGAAGTGATGCCATAGTATTTTGGTAGTACTTCAACATAGGGGCCCAAATCGAAGCATACGTGTGCTAGGATTGCAGGTAACAGGCCAGAAAGCCACATTTGAACATGAAAGAAGCCCTTCTTACTTGGCGGTTAGGGGGCTTTTTTCATATCTATTTTTGCTCTTTAACACGCTCCAAAAACTCGGCGATAGCGATCGCCGCCATAGACGACTTAGCTACACCGCGACTCTTCGCGTAGTCATCGAGATCACGCCAAATTTCGAGAGGCAGAGTAACCTGGATTCTTTTCTTCTCCTCGGCCACTGCCATAGACAATTACCTCCTTCGTTGAACAAGCGAAATCGTACCACTACTGATTGAAACAAAGCGTATCACAAATACTGTCTAAAATACAAACTAACACAAAGTGGTACACCTAAATTCGCTAAATCTTTCCCATCGGTCAGATAGGCGCTCGAGTTTCCAAAAAGGACACAGGAAATTGCCAAAAGGGGCACAGTGAAACGTCCCTAGAATCAACTGTTACGATAAAAACAGGGGGTAACTCCGCGGGCACGGCCTAGCGCGCTGCCATCCAGTGCCGATTCTGCCATACTCGCAATTCGGCAAGGATGAGGAGTATGAATTGATCGGGACTTATAGGACAACACCAAAACCGGCATCGACGGCTCCATGGATGATTCGGATTCCAAATAGGCCCTGTTAGTTGAGCTACTTCTTTGCCGGTGTCGTATACGAAACCGCTATACCCGCGGCAATTGCCATGAGACAGCTCACGATGAATCCGAACTCATACTTCAAAACGTTTGTTGCGGTCAGGGCGATAATCAACACTGTCGCAATTTGCAGAATTATCATTATTGCGAAGAGATTGATTCCTTGTTTGGCCGAAGTCGCTGAGTGAGTTTGGCTTTGTTGATTCAAGTTGTAGCTGACAACAAAAGCGATCAGTTCGCTTGATACGGGGCCGACTACATAGAAAAAGATTGCGTCAATGAAGCCTATAGTGTTGTAAGTTGTTTCGCCGGAAAAAACAGCGTATAAAGCATATCCAAATCTTGGCTGATTCATGTATGAGTAGGAGAAGACCAAGAGCGTCAATATTGCTACTACCAGAAGTGCATTCAGGATAAATCGTTTGCTTTTCATCGATCGCTCCTTCCGGGTGACTCTTATATGTAATTCTACAACAGCCATTATTTTCAAAGAATATGACTGTCCTAAATAACGTGCACTTTCGCTGGAGGGTCGCTGTTTGGCGGCCCTCTTTTTTGCACAGGCGCGGTGGGATGGTAATATCGGGCGGGAGTCAGCCGCTCTGATAGAATCGTCCTTGCTGTCGGCAGCCCTCGTGCCGGGCAGAGCCCTCCATTTGATGGGAGGTGATGCCCATGACCGATTTCACCGAGCTCGTGAAGCTCCTGACCGCTATGGTCTCGCTCCTCACGGCCCTTGTCGGCCTTTCCAAGGCACTCAAGCAGGGCTCGAAGCCCAAAAGACGATATGAGAAAGCCATTGGGGTCGCCTCCCCCGCGGCGCAGCTTCTTTCCGCGGGCTCAGGGTGCCACAATGGGCTTTGAGTATCGGCCCGTGCGGTAGCCCTTACCGCACCTGCGGGGAGGAGGCTTCCCATGCCCCATGTTACCTCCATCGGCCTGGACGTCCACGCGCGATCGGTCGCCGCGGCGGCGTTTCAACCCCTCACCGGCGAGGTGGTGCACCGCGACTTCGGCACCGACGCCGCCGAGATCGCCGAGTGGGCGCTCGGGTTCGAGGAGCCCAGGGCCTGCTACGAGAG
>ENA-OQAG01000002-OQAG01000002.1-human-gut-metagenome-genome-assembly--contig:-NODE-2-length-20722-cov-1.202622_pt1 | contig 20722 bp, 24 predicted proteins | sample MGYA00242734_ERZ504525 | MGnify/ENA primary metagenome ERZ504525 (study PRJEB26092, sample SAMD00036232) | human gut metagenome | host: Homo sapiens | study: EMG produced TPA metagenomics assembly of the... | reverse complement strand
CCAACCCAAAGGAGGATTTTATGATGACACAGAAAACAGGAGCTTTGATTTTTGATGAAACCGCTGACCGCTACGACATTCGCTTTGATGTAAACGACTATTACAGGGGCTTGCATTGCGGCGACTGCATGGAGGTCTTTGTGCGGGGCAAATGGAAGCCTACCCGTATGGAGTACGGGGACAACTGGTATCTTGTGGGTATTCGGGCGGCAGACCTTTCCGGGCTGCGGGTACGGATTTAACAGGGCGGCGTGAAAGCGGACGCTCTTTTTTCATGCCCGTCCCGCTTCCCGGCGGCGGGCATACCACCATAGAACACGAAAGGAGGACACCCATTGCAGGAGGAAACCAACGAAAAGACCATAGCCCTTTACATCAAGACCGGGAAGCTGACGGCGCAGCAGCTCCAAAAGGCTATGAAAGCCCTACTTGCACAGATGAAAAAGCAGCATGACAAACAGAAAATCCCGCATGGAAAGCAGACCCTAAAGCAGCTTATGAAGCAGAACGCGGGTGTTTCCAACATTGAAATCACAAAGGACAATATCAAAGCCTTTGAGAGTACGGCGAAAAAATACGGGATTGACTTTGCCCTAAAGAAAGACAGCACCGAAACCCCGCCCCGTTATCTTGTGTTTTTCAAGGGACGGGACGCGGACGCACTGACCGCAGCTTTCAAGGAGTTTTCCGCAAAGAAGCTGACGCAGGAACAAAAGCCCTCTATCCGCAAGCTGCTTTCCACTCTGAAAGATAAGGCGGCGGCTCTGAACGCACAGCGGGACAAAGTAAAAAACAAAGACAGGGGGATTGCAAGATGAACGCTATCAACTGGAAAAAGCTGCTGCTTCCCAACATTCCCTATCTGCTCTTTGTGTATCTTTTTGATAAAGTCGGGCAGGCGGTACGCCTTGCGCCGGGGCTGACCTGTCCGGCAAGGTGCTGTCGCTTGGGGAGAGCTTTTCTATGGCTTTTGCAAATCCGCTTCCGAGCCTTGCCCCTATGGATTTACTGATAGGGATTTTCGGCGCGGTGCTTATCCGGCTGATTGTCTATGTCAAAGGCAAGAACGCAAAGAAATACCGCAAAGGTGTAGAATACGGCTCTGCCCGTTGGGGAACTGCCGAAGATATACGTCCCTACACCGACCCGGTATTTCAGAATAACGTGCTGCTGACACAAACGGAACGGCTTACCATGAACAGCCGCCCGAAGCAGCCGAAGTATGCAAGGAATAAAAATATCCTTGTTATCGGGGGAAGCGGCAGCGGCAAGACGAGATTTTTTGTAAAGCCGAATTTAATGCAAATGCACAGCTCATACGTTGTAACCGACCCGAAAGGAACGGTTTTAGTCGAGTGCGGGAAGCTCTTACAGCGGGGCGGCTACCGGATAAAAGTGCTGAACACGATTAACTTCAAAAAAAGCATGAAATACAATCCTTTTGCCTATCTCCGCAGCGAGAAAGACATTTTGAAACTGGTAAATACCTTGATTGCCAACACCAAAGGGGACGGGGAAAAAGCCGGGGAGGATTTTTGGGTAAAATCAGAACGGCTCTTTTACTGCGCCCTTATCGGCTACATTTGGTACGAAGCCCCGGAGGAAGAAAAGAACTTCACGACGCTGCTTGAAATGATAAATGCCAGTGAAGCCCGCGAGGACGACCCGGAATTTCAGTCCCCCGTTGACCTCATGTTTGAACGGTTGGAGGAAAAAGACCCGGAACACTTTGCCGTCCGGCAGTATAAGAAATTTTTGTTATCTGCGGGAAAGACACGAAGCTCTATCCTCATTTCCTGCGGTGCGCGGCTTGCCCCTTTTGACATTAAGGAGCTGCGCGACCTTATGGAAACCGACGAAATGGAGCTTGACACCATAGGCGACCGCAAGACCGCCCTGTTTGTTATCATCAGCGACACCGACGATACCTTTAACTTTGTCGTGAGTATTCTTTACACGCAGCTTTTCAATCTGCTTTGTGACAAGGCAGATGATGAATACGGCGGCAGGCTGCCCGTCCATGTGCGCTGTCTGTTAGATGAATTTGCAAATATCGGGCAAATACCGAAGTTTGAAAAGCTCATAGCCACCATACGAAGCCGGGAAATCTCCGCTTCAATCATTTTGCAGAGCCAGTCGCAGCTAAAAGCCATTTACAAGGACAACGCCGATACCATAGTCGGCAACTGCGACACCACCCTGTTCTTGGGCGGCAAGGAGAAAACCACCTTAAAAGAAATGTCGGAAATCTTGGGGAAAGAAACCATTGACAGCTTCAATACTTCCGAGAACCGGGGGCGCGAGGTATCGCATGGGCTGAACTATCAGAAGTTAGGCAAGCAGCTTATGACCGAAGATGAAATAGCGGTCATGGACGGCGGGAAATGTATTTTACAGCTTAGAGGGGTGCGCCCGTTCTTCTCTGATAAGTACGATATTACAAAGCACCCCAACTATAAATACCTGTCCGACTATGACAAGAAAAATACCTTTGATATGGAAAAGCATTTAAGGCGCAGACCCGCCCTTGTGAAGCCGGACGAACCCTTTGACTATTACGAAATCAGCGAAGCAGATTTGCAGGAAGACACCGCCCATGAATAGACGTATCCGAAAGAAAAAGGACAAGAACATCACAGAAGCCATAAACGGGCTTATTTTCATTGCCGAGCGACGGGAGCAACAGCGACAGGCAGCTATCCGGCGATTTGTAAAACGGTGTGAAGCCCTGTATGAGCAGCAGCGAAAGGAGGAATTGACGCAGTAACAAAGAAACAGACAACTTACAGAATACGCGCCCCTACAAAAATTCCTATCGCTAACAACTGAATACCGCCGCGCGGCAGACACATAGGCAGCGCGGGGAACCCGCCACAATCCGGCGGGCTTATGACCGCGGCAGTTACAAAACTGACCGCCGTTTTTTATGCCCTTTTATGGGGCAAGCCGCATTTGCGGCAGAAAGGAGCTTTATGGAATTTTTTAACTCTGCTATCGACGTATTACAGACCCTTGTTATCGCACTGGGCGCAGGCTTAGGCATTTGGGGCGTTATCAATCTCTTAGAGGGATATGGAAACGACAATCCGGGTGCAAAATCACAGGGCATTAAGCAGCTTATGGCGGGCGGCGGTGTTGCCCTTATCGGCACTATCCTTGTACCGCTTCTTTCCGGTCTGTTCGGATAAGTTTACGGAGGGTAGCCTATGGAGAGCATACTTGACGCGATTAACGAATGGATAAAGGAAATCCTTATCGGTGCGATAAACGGTAATCTGTCAACGATGTTCGGGGACGTAAACGAAAAAGTAGGCACCATTGCAGCGGAGGTAGGCAAGACCCCGCAGGGGTGGAACGCAAACATTTTCAACATGATACAAAATCTGTCGGAAAATGTGATTGTACCCATTGCGGGGCTTGTCATTACCTATGTCCTCTGTTATGAGCTTATCAGCATGGTAACGGAAAAAAACAATATGCACGACGTTGACACGTTCATGTTCTTTAAGTGGTTTTTCAAAGCCTTTGTTGCCGTTTTCTTGGTAACGCATACCTTTGATATTACTATGGCGGTGTTTGATATGGCGCAGCATATTGTGTCCGGCGCGGCGGGGGTAATCGGCGGCGATACGAATATCGACGTAACCGAAGCCCTTGCCGCCATGCAGGAGGGACTAAAAGATATGGAAATCCCCGAACTACTGTTACTTGTCATGGAAACGAGCCTTGTAAGCCTTTGTATGAAAATCATGTCCGTACTGATAACCGTTATCCTCTACGGAAGAATGATTGAGATATACGCCTACTGTTCCGTTTCCCCTATCCCCTTTGCCACCATGACAAACCGGGAATGGGGACAGATTGGGAACAACTACCTAAAGGGGCTGTTTGCACTGGGTTTTCAAGGCTTCCTCATTATGATATGCGTTGGCATTTACGCGGTTTTGGTAGGTGAAATGGTCTTAGCGGACAATCTGCACAGCGCGATTTTTTCCCTTGCAGCCTATACCGTTATCCTCTGTTTCTCCCTGTTCAAATCCGGCGCACTGGCAAAATCCATATTCAACGCCCACTAAGGGCAGAAAGGAGGTTTTTTCTTGGCGTATGTACCTGTACCCAAAGACTTATCCAAAGTCAAAACAAAAGTCGCTTTCAATCTGACAAAGCGGCAAATCCTTTGTTTTTCAGTGGCACTTCTTATCGGACTGCCACTTTTCTTTTTGCTTAAAGACAGTGCAGGGACGAGCCTTGCGGCAATGGCAATGATTGTCGTTATGCTTCCCTGCTTCTTGGTTGCCATGTATGAAAAGCATGGGCAGCCCCTTGAAGTGGTAATTAAAAACATCATTCAGACAAAATTGACCCGCCCCAAAGTGCGACCGTATCAGACGGAAAACCTGTATGCACTCTTGGAGAAACAGCGGGCATTAGAAAAGGAGGTATCAGCGATTGTCAAAAGGACAGACAAAAAAGATGCGGGAAGCCGCAGGAAACAGGCGTAAGCTGACCCGCGCGGAAAAGAAACAGATAGCGGCGGTTATCCGGCAGGCAAAGGGGGACGGCAAAGCCCACACCGCACAGCAGACCATTCCCTACCTTGCCATGTACCCGGACGGTATCTGCAAAGTGGCACAGAGGAAGTATTCAAAGAGCATTGCTTTTGAGGACATCAACTATCAGCTTGCACAGGCAGACGATAAGACCGCCATTTTTGAAAACTGGTGCGATTTTCTCAATTACTTTGACGCAAGCGTAAATGTGCAGCTTTCTTTCATCAATCAAGGCTCACAGCAGGAACAGGCAGCGAGGGCAATCCATATCCCGCCGCAAAACGACGATTTTAACTCTATCCGCACCGAGTATTCCGATATGCTGAAAACGCAGCTTGCCAAAGGGAACAATGGGCTTGTAAAGCATAAGTACATCACATTTTCCATTGAAGCGGACAATCCGGCGGCAGCAAGGGCGCGGCTTTCCCGTATCGAAACGGACATACTCAATAACTTCAAGGTGCTTGGCGTATCGGCGCACCCCTTATCCGGCTATGAACGCCTAAAGGTGCTGCATGGGGTATTCCACCCGGCAGGCGAACCGTTCTCATTCTCTTATGACTGGCTGACCCCGACAGGGCTTACCACAAAGGACTTTATCGCCCCGTCCTCTTTCAAGTTTGGGGAGGGACGCTACTTTGCTATGGGGAAAAAGACGGGGGCGGTATCGTTCCTTGAAATCCTTGCCCCGGAGCTAAACGACCGTATCTTAGCGGATATGCTGGACTTGGAAACGGGGGTTATCGTCAATCTCCACATTAAAAGTATTGACCAGTCGGAAGCAATCAAGACCATTAAGCGCAAAATCACAGACCTTGACAAGATGAAGATTGAGGAACAGAAAAAAAGCGGTTAGAAGCGGTTATGACATGGATATAATCCCGTCCGACCTTGCCACCTTTGGGAATGAAGCAAAGAATTTATTGCAGGATTTACAGAGCCGCAACGAGCGAATGTTTCTTCTTACGTTCCTTGTGGTAAACATGGCAGACACGAAGCGGAAACTGGAAAATGACATTTTCGCGGCGGCGGGCATTGCACAGAAATACAACTGCGCCCTGACCCGTCTTGACTATCAGCAGGAAGCGGGGCTGATGTCCTCTATCCCTTTGGGGGAGAACCTTATCCCTATTCAACGAGGTTTGACGACGAGCAGCACCGCTATTTTTATCCCGTTCATCACACAGGAGTTATTTCAGACCGGGGCTGCCCTGTATTATGGGCTGAACGCTTTAAGCAACAACATGATACTCTGCGACCGCAAACAGCTTAAAAATCCCAACGGCTTATCTTGGGAACACCGGGCAGCGGAAAATCCTTTGCGGCAAAGCGGGAAATCACAAATGCTTTTCTCATTACCGACGACGATATTTTTATCTGCGACCCGGAAGCCGAGTATTTTGCCCTTGTAAAGCGTCTTGGCGGGCAAGTGATACGCTTATCCCCGACCGGGAAAGGCATGGACGGCAAGCCCCAGTATGTGAACCCTATGGATATGAACCTCAATTATTCAGAGGACGACAGCCCCCTTGCACTGAAAAGTGATTTTATCCTGTCCCTCTGCGAGCTTGTCATTGGCGGTAAGGAGGGCTTGCAGCCCGTTGATAAAACAGTTATTGACCGCGCCGTAAGGAATGTGTACCGGGACTACCTTGCTGACCCTGTACCGGAGAAAATGCCTATCTTGGGCGACCTTTACGACGAGCTGCTAAAACAGCCGGAGCCGGAAGCTGCCCGCATTGCGGCGGCATTGGAGCTGTATGTTTCCGGCAGCCTTAACGTATTTAACCACAGAACGAATGTGGAGCTTTCTAACCGCCTTGTCTGCTTTGACATTAAGCAGCTTGGAAAGCAGCTCAAAAAGTTAGGTATGCTCATTGTGCAAGACCAGATATGGAACCGCGTTACTATCAACCGGGCAGAGAAAAAGTCCACCCGTTACTATATGGACGAATTTCATCTGCTCTTGAAAGAGGAACAGACCGCCGCTTACAGTGTGGAGATTTGGAAGCGTTTTCGTAAATGGGGCGGCATACCGACAGCCATTACACAGAATATCAAAGATCTTTTAGCAAGCCGCGAGGTGGAAAATATCTTTGAAAACTCTGATTTTGTCCTCATGCTCAATCAGGCACAGGGCGACCGGGCTATCCTTGCAAAGCAGTTAAACATCAGCCCACAGCAGATGAAATATGTAACCCACACCGAAGCGGGCGAGGGACTTATCTTTTACGGAAATGTGGTGCTGCCTTTTGTAGACCATTTCCCGAAAGACACCGAGCTTTACCGCATTATGACGACGAAGCCGGAGGAAGTGAGCAGCCTATGAAACAGTAAAACCACGCGATAAAATCACACAGAAAATGACCCGCGACGGTGCGGTAGAAATCAACGAAACACAGCAGACCGCCGAGCGTATCAGTAGCCGGGAAGCAGACAGCGACTTTTCACAGCCGGACACCGCTACCGCAGAGCGCGTCATGGAACACGTTGACGCAGCCCATACCCGAAAGGTAAACAAAAAGGCTGTCAAGAAAGCGCAGGAAGCGACGGTTTTGCGTACTTCCACTTCCCGCTTGCAGTTTACCGACGAGGAACGGGAAACACCGAAACTACAACCCTACATCAAAAAATCAGAAAAAGCCGCCGACAAACTGGACGCAGCAAAGGCAGCTATCCCGAAGCAAAAGAAACTGGTTAAGGAACGCACCTTTGAGGAAGCCACAGGCAAGGCAAAAACCAGACTTCACTTTGAAGAACAGGAAAAACCGATACCCGGCGGCAAAAAGGGAAACCCGCTGTCCCGTCCCGCGCAGGAAGCGGGGATTTTCGTCCACAACAAGATACATTCTGTTGAAAAGGACAATTCCGGCGTGGAGGGCGCACACAAATCGGAGGAACTTGCCGAGCGCGGCGCAAGGTACGGGACAAGAAAACTAAAACAGGGCTACCGCAGCCATAAGCTGAAACCCTACCGGGAAGCGGCAAAGGCAGAACAGGCAGCATTTAAGGCAAATGTGAACTTCCAGTACCACAAAGCCTTACAGGAGAACCCGCAGCTTACAAGCAATCCCTTTTCCCGGTTCATGCAGAAACAGAAAATCAAACGCCAGTATGCAAAGACCGTAAAGAAAGGCGGCGCAGCCACCGCCAAAGCAGCCGCCGGAGCGTCCCAAACAGCGGCAAAAAAAGCGGCTGCCTTTGCAGGACGACACCCGGCGGGCGTGATAATCGCTATCGCCGCGCTGCTTTTATTTATCATGGTATCAGTGGGGCTTTCTTCCTGCGGGGCAATGTTTTCCGGCAGCATGAACAGCGTGTTAGGGACTTCCTACACGTCGGAGGACAGCGACCTTGTGGCGACAGAACAGAGCTATGCCGCAATGGAAAACGAGCTGCAACAGGAAATTGACAATATCGAAAGCACCCACAGCGGCTATGATGAATACCGCTATGACCTTGACAATATCGGACATAACCCCCACGAATTAGCGTCGTACTTGACTGCCCTTTTACAAAGCTACACCCCGCAGAGCGCACAGGCAGAGCTGCAACGGCTGTTCGGCTTACAGTACACCTTGACGCTGACGGAAGAAATCGAGATACGCACCACTACCGACGAGGAGGGTAACGAGGAAGAATATGAATATCGTATTTTGAACGTGAAGCTGACAAATAAGCCGATTGCTTCCCTTGCGGAAGAACTGCTGAACCCACAGCAGTTTGAAATGTTCAAGGTGTACTTACAGACACAGGGCAACAAACCGTTGATTTTTGGCGGCGGCTCTCCCGACGGCAGCCCGTCCGAGGATTTAAGCGGCGTGGAGTTTATAAACGGCACACGTCCCGGAAACCCGGAGCTTATGGAGCTTGCAAAACAGCAGGTCGGAAACGTGGGCGGCTATCCCTATTGGAGCTGGTACGGCTTTAACAGCCGCGTGGAATGGTGCGCCTGCTTTGTGTCATGGTGCTACAATCAAGCCGGAAAAAGCGAACCCCGCTTTGCAGGCTGCGAATGGCAGGGCGTCCCTTGGTTTCAGTCAAGGGGACAATGGGGCGCGCGGGGCTATGAGAATATCGCACCCGGCGACGCTATCTTTTTCGATTGGGATTTAGACGGCGTTGCCGACCATGTGGGACTTGTGCTTGGCAGGGACGGCAGCCGCGTCTATACCGTTGAGGGAAATTCCGGCGACGCCTGCAAGATAAAAAGCTATGACCTGAACTATCAATGTATCAAAGGCTACGGGCTGATGAACTGGTAAAGCAGCCCCGAAAAGAAAGGAGAATTTACTTTATGGCAAACAACAAAATCGACCGTATCAATAAGGAAATCGCAAAGACCCGCGAGAAAATCACAGAGTATCAGAACAAGTTAAAAGGACTGGAAGCACAGAAAACCGAAGCGGAAAACCTTGAAATCGTGCAGCTTGTACGTTCCATGCGTCTGACCCCGCAAGAACTTAACGCTATGCTGTCCGGCGGCGGTATTCCCGGCATGACTGCCGCACCCGCAGAAGAAAACGAACAGGAGGAAAATGCAGATGAAGAATAAATTCAAAAAGACTATGACTGCCCTTTGTGCCGCCCTTATCCTTATGGGCGGTTTTTCTGTCCCTGCCTATGCACAGGGCGCAGCCGCAGAGCCACCCGCAGAGGACGCGACCAACGACAGCAATGTAGTGGTGGAAGAACCGGAAACGCCGCCCCTTACCCCAAAGGGCAACGCTACACTGGTGGACGATTTTGGCGGCAATAAGCAGCTTATCACTGTTACCACCAAAGGCGGCAGCTACTTCTATATCCTCATTGACCGCGCCGCCGAGGGGGAACAGACCGTACATTTCCTTAATCAAGTGGACGAAGCCGACCTTATGGCACTGACCGAAACCGGGGAAGCCACGAAAAAGCCGGAAGTCTGCAACTGTACGGAGAAATGCGAAGCCGGAAAGGTAAACACGTCCTGCCCGGTATGTGCAACCACTCTGACAGGCTGCACAGGCAAGGAACCCACGCCAACACCCACAGAGCAGCCGGAAGAACCGAAAGAAAAAGGCGGCAATCCGGGCGCGGTGCTTGCCTTAGTCCTCTTTGTACTGCTTGGTGGCGGCGCGGCGTTCTACTACTTTAAGTTTCTAAAGCCAAAACAGAACGTGAAAGGAAACACTGACCTTGAAGATTTTGACTTTGAGGACTACGACGAGGACGAGCCGGAAGCAGCTACCGGGGAAACTCCCGAAGATGAAGAAACGGAGGACGAGGAAGTATGACCTTATTTACCGACAGTCCCTTTGAAAAGATGATGATACAAAAGCCGGACTACGGTAAACGGGAAAAATCCCCGCCGGAGCTTTCTTCCCTGCGCTGCGCGGGCTGCCCTTACAAGGGGCAGTCCCCTTGTGTGGGGTACTGTATCAGAAAACTGGAAACCAAACGACAGACCGAACGATAAAAAGATGTACTTGCGATATGAAATATGATATAATTATTCCAACAATATGAAATGACAGAATTAAATAAATTAGAATTTAGAAAAATCAAAGGAGGGTTTCAGAATGACTAAAAGAAAAATATGGATTATTTTATTCATTATTGGCATAGTCATGATTTTAGGAGCTTCGGAATTTAGCAGATTTTTAGCGAATGAGATAAACTGGTACACAGCAGGAATAATATTATCTATTGTTTCCGGACTTGGATTATTATTTGAAATGTATTTTAGACGGAATAAGTAAATTCCAGTTTGTAAAATCATTTTACTATTTCATATCGCACAATTTTATACAATCACTTGTAGGAGCAATCGAAAAATCGGTTGCTCTTTTCTTTTACCCGAAAGGAGGAGTTATCATTGATTTTAGTTATCGCAGAAAAGCCCAGTGTGGCACAGACAATCGCTGCCGTACTTGAGGCAAAGGAAAAGAAAGACGGATTTCTCACAGGAAGCGGCTATATCGTTTCTTGGTGTGTGGGACATTTGGTAGGGCTTTCCGAAGCTGCCGCCTACGGGGAGCAGTATAAAAAAGTGGAGCTATGACAGCTTACCGATTTTGCCGCAGGAATGGAAATATACCGTTGCGGCTGACAAGGAAAAGCAATTCAATACCTTAAAGGAGCTTATGCACCGGGCAGACGTTTCCGAAGTCGTCAATGCCTGCGACGCAGGACGCGAGGGCGAGCTGATTTTCCGCTTTGTATATGAAATGGCGGACTGCAAGAAACCTATGCGCCGCCTTTGGATTTCCTCAATGGAAGAAGCTGCTATCAAAGAGGGATTTGCACATCTGAAGAACGGCGGGGACTACGACACGCTCTTTGCTTCCGCACTATGCAGGGCAAAGGCTGACTGGCTAATCGGTATCAACGCCACCCGCCTTTTTTCTGTCCTTTACAATCATACCTTGAACGTGGGGCGCGTACAGACCCCGACCTTAAAAATGCTTGTTGACCGGGACGCAGCGATTACCACTTTCAAGAAAGAAAAATACTACCATGTGCGCCTTGCCTTATCCGGCGCGGAAGCTGCAAGTGAAAGAATTTCAAATAAGGCAGAAGCCGATACATTAAAAACGACTTGCGAAGCGTCAAAAGCAGTCTGTACTTCCCTTGTGAAAGAGAAAAAGACCGCAGCCCCGCCAAAGCTCTTTGACCTTACTTCTTTACAGCGGGAAGCAAACCGCCTGTTCGGTTATACCGCAAAGCAGACCCTAGACCTTGCACAAGCCCTGTATGAAAAGAAACTCTTGACCTATCCGAGAACAGATAGCTGCTATCTTACCGACGACATGGGCGATACGGCGGCGGGCATTATCAAGCTGCTTTGTGGGAAAATTTCTTTTATGGAGGGCATGGACTTTACGCCGGCGCTTGCAAAGGTGCTGAACAGTAAAAAGGTATCCGACCACCACGCCATTATCCCCACTATGGAGCTTGCAAAAACTGACTTTACCACGCTGCCGGAAAGCGAAAGGAATATCCTTACCCTTGCCGGGACGCGTCTGCTTATGGCTACCGCCACAGTACATACCTTTGAAGTGGTTACAGCTACATTTGAATGTGCCGGACAGTCCTTTACCGCAAAGGGAAAAACAGTGCTGTCCGACGGTTGGAAAGAGATTGACCGAAAATACAGAGCAGCCTTAAAAAAACAAGCCCGAAGCGGACGATGCGGACAGCGACACAGAAAAGACCCTGCCGCCATTTACCGAGGGACAGACCTTTGAAAATCCAACGGCAACGGTAACGGAGCATGACACAACACCGCCAAAGCCCCACAACGAAGCGTCGCTGCTCTCTGCTATGGAGCGCGCCGGAAGCGAGGACACCGACCCGGACGCAGAACGCAAAGGGCTTGGAACGCCCGCCACCCGCGCCGCCGTTATTGAAAAACTGGTAAAGGGCGGTTTTGTGGAGCGAAAAGGCAAGCAGCTACTTCCCACAAAAGACGGTATCAACCTTGTGTGCGTCCTGCCGGACACCTTGACAAGCCCGCAGCTTACCGCAGAATGGGAAAACAATCTGACGCAGATTGCAAAAGGCAAGGCAGACCCCGCCGCATTTATGGAGGGTATCGAAAACATGGCGCGGGAACTGGTAAAGACCTATCCATTTCTTTCTGATGATAAGGCGCAGATGTTCAAGCCGGAACGGGAAGCGTTGGGAAGCTGCCCCCGCTGCGGTTCTCCTGTCTATGAGGGAAAGAAAAACTACTATTGCAGCAACAAAGAATGTATCTTTACCATGTGGAAAAATGACCGTTTCTTTGAAGAACGAAAAGTAACCTTTACCCCCAAAATTGCCGCTGTACTCTTAAAATCCGGCAAGGTAAATGTGAAAAAGCTCTATTCCCCAAAGACGGGCAAAACCTACGACGGAACTATCGTATTGGCTGATACGGGCGGGAAATATGTCAACTACCGGGTGGAGCTTCCGAAGAAAAAATAACTGAATAGCAAGCATAGGAAAAGAGTACCCTTTTCCGTAAAATCCCTGCTTTCTCTACCGAGAACGGCGGGGATTTTTGCTTGTTGGGAAGTTTCCCAAACCCTCTGTTTTGTGGAGGGTTTTACCCTCCGAAATCTTGAAAAAATATCTAAAATCTTTGGCAAAAACGCGGGCACAGGGTACTGAATGATGAAACCGGAAAATGCAGCGTCCGCGCTGCCGTTTGGAAAGGAGGTTACACATGGCAAGTTTACGGGACACCGTAAAGGACTATCAAGAAGAATTACGGGACGGTATCGCTTGGGTGGCATTTTGGAAAACGGGACGTTCTTGGAACGCCGAATATTTCCACCTTGAAATGGGTGATACGCTCTACCCGGAGGACAGAAGCCGCATGGAAGAAATCAAACAGGCTGACCCCGCCGCCGTTGTGGTAAACGGCTATTATTCCGGCTATCTTGGCGAGGATAGGAGCCTTGACGAGCTGACCGCCGGGGTGCGCCGCCACTACGAAAACGGATATAGCAATATCGGGGAATTTATCGAAGCCCACGACGACAGGCTGCCGCCGGAGCTTATCGAGGAAGCAAGAGCCGCCGCCCACGTTGCGGGGCTTCCTTTCTCTGAAAAAGCCTACCGGGACGGAGAAGAACCCGACCCCTATCTATTTGACGGGAGTATGAGCATGGAGGACTACGAACTTATGCACCGCATGATTGAAAACGAAAGGAGCGAACGCATGGAACAACCGATTTTAAGCGGGTATCTTTCTAATCTTGGAAAGTACACCGAGGGCAGACCTGCGGGCGAATGGGTTTCATTCCCCACGACTGCCGAACATTTGAAAGAAGTCTTTGACCGTATCGGGATAGACGGCAAAAACTACGGGGAGCTGCACATCACAGAATACCAGTCCTCTATTGCGGGACTGGCAGGAAAATTGACCGAGCTTGAAAGCCTTGACGAGCTGAACTATTTGAGCGAACTTTTGAAAATGCAGTTTGACGACGACAGGGAAAAATTTGTTGCAGCTATGGCATACGGCGACCATACAAGGGACTTGCAGGACATCATCAACCTTGCACAAAACCTTGATTGTTACTGGCTTTACCCGTCCGTACAGAGTGAGGAAGATTACGGGCATTATCTGATTGAGGAACTGGACGAGTTGGAGCTGCCCGAAGAAGCAAAAAAATATTTCATGTATGAGGAATACGGGCGGGACGCTGCTATCAATGACGGGGGCAGCTTTACCGAGCAGGGCTATATCTACAATAACCGCAACACCTTTACACAGTGGTACGACGGGCGCGACGTGCCGGAGGAATACCGGGTAACGCCGCAGCCGCCAGTACAGGAAAAGGAACAGGCAGACCTTGACGCTTCCGCAGCCATACAAACCGCCGCCACAGAGCAGCCCCCGGTTCTCCCGATTATCCTATCTTCCGAAAAGCCCGCTGACAAAATGAAAGAGATTACCGACCGACTGGAACAAGGGATTTTAGGACTGTATGAAAGCGACCGTTACGCCGATTATCTGCGTACTATGTCAAAATTCCATGATTACAGCCTTAACAATACAATCCTTATCGCCATGCAGGGCGGCAATCTTGTGAAAGGCTATAAACAATGGGAAAAGGAATTTGACCGCCATGTAAAGCCCGGAGAAAAAGCTATCAAGATACTTGCGCCGTCCCCGTTTACCGTCAAGAAACAGGTGGAAAAAATCGACCCGGACACCCAAAAGCCTGTTTTCGATAAGGACGGGAAACCTGTTACCGAGGAAAAGGAAATCAAGATACCCGCCTTTCGTGTGGTATCTGTCTTTGATATTTCACAAACCGAGGGAAAGGAGCTTCCTGCCCTTACCTATGAGCTGACGGGCAACGTGGAACAATACAAGGATTTTTTCGCTGCCCTTGAAAAGACTTCTCCCTTTGCTATGGGATTTGAAGCACTAAGCGGCGGCGTAAAAGGACGCTGTAATTATGAGGAAAAGCGTATCATCATCAACGAGGGTATGGACGAATTGCAGAATATCAAGACCGCAATCCATGAAATCGCCCACGCCACGCTGCATGATACCGCCCTTGCCATGCCGGAACGCCCGACCGCCGCACCCGCGAGGTACAGGCGGAAAGCGTCGCCTATGCTGTCTGCCAACATTACGGGCTTGATACGTCGGACTATTCTTTTGGATATATCGCCGGGTGGAGCAGCGGAAAAGAACTTGCAGAACTGAAAGGCTCTCTTGAAACAATCCGCAGTACCGCCGCAAGTCTGATTGATACCATAGACGGACATTTTGCAGAAATCCAAAAGGCACAGGATAAGGAACAGACCACCGAACAGGCGCAGCCCGCACAGGAAGCTACCAAACAGCCCGAAGCAGAAACAGCCACGCCGGAGCTTCCCGAAGAAACAGCCCCGGCACTGGAAAAAGAAGCACAGACAGAGCCGGAAGCTGATACAGGCGCAAGCAGCGAAGCACCACAGCCCACACAGCCGGAACAGGCTGCACCCGCCGCACCTTATTACACAATCAACGAAGCTGCCGCCAAACGTGCAAAGGACGCAAACAGTTTTTCCGATTATAAGCAAAGGCAGCGCGACGGCTGAATACAGGCACTATGTAGATGAAGCCGTACAGCTTGCAGAAAGGCAGAAACAGCGGGTAGACCCGATGTACCATGAGAAAATCGACAGCCTGCTTGACACCTACGCCCGGAAACTGGCGGCGAACATGAACAAAGGCTATGAGATTGACGCGCGTGTTCCCTCTATCCTGATTGCGGGCGGCTCTAACTTCCCCACAAGGAAAAAAGAAAAACAGAACGCAGCCCGCGACAGCAATTACCGGGAATGGCAGGACATACAAGGGCTTCTTGATAAAATCCGCAGCACCGGCATGGGCGGTATCAGCGCAGACGACCCGCAGGCAGTACAGAAGTTAGAAAAGAAACTGGAAAGCCTTGAAAAATCGCAGGAAACCATGAAAGCCGTAAACGCCTATTACCGCAAGCACAAGACCCTTGACGGCTGCCCGCATTTGTCGCCGGAACAGCTTGAAAAACTGAAAGCAGATATGGCGAGCAGTTGGCATTTGGGGGACAAGCCCTTTGCGACTTGGGCGTTATCCAACAACAGCGCAGAAATCCGGCGCGTGAAAGACCGTATCAAATCCCTTTCACAGCAAAAGGAAATCGGTTTTGTGGGTTGGAAATTTGACGGCGGCAAGGTGGAAGCAAACACCGAAGCGAACCGCCTGCAAATCTTCTTTGAAGAAAAGCCGGACGAAGCGGCGTGGGCAGAACTAAAAGGAAACGGCTTCCGTTGGTCGCCCAAAGAGGGGGCATGGCAGCGGCAGCTTACCAGTAACGCCTACTATGCGGCTGATTATGTGAAAGCCATTGCGCCCCTTACCGGGGAAAAGCCTACCGAGATACAGCGGGCGCATATCCGGGCGCAAAAGGAAGCGGCGCAGGAACAACCCGTACAGGAGCAGCCGGAACAGGAAGCCCCACAGGACAAAGACACCTTTTCCATTTATCAGATAAAAGGCGGGGACGAAACAAGGGACTTGCGCTTTGAACCTTACGACCGTCTGACTGCCACAGGACACCGGGTAGACCCGAAAAACTATGCGCTTGTCTATTCCACAGAGCTTACGCCGGGGACTTCCCTTGAAGATATTTACACCCGCTTTAATATCGACCACCCGAAAGATTTTAAGGGACATAGCCTTTCCGTTTCCGACGTGGTGGTGCTTCATCAGAACGGACAGGACACCGCCCACTATGTAGACAGCTTCGGCTATAAGGACGTGTCGGAGTTTTTGCAACCGGAAAACTATCTGAAAGCTGCCGAGCAGACCACCGAGCAAAATTACAATATGATTGACGGGCAGATAAACAACACCCCGACCGCTGCGGAACTGGAGGAAAAGGCGAAAGCCGGGGAACAGATTTCCCTTGCAGAATACGCCAAAGCATTGAAAACCGATAAGGAACGCGGCAAGTCTGCCAAACAGGAAAAGCCCTCTATCCGGGCGCAGCTTAAAGCAGCGAAAGAACAGACGACGAAGAAACAGGCAAAACAGAAAACACAGGATTTGGAAAGGAGCTGACCTATGAAGTTACAAAAATTTGAAAATGTGGACGTTATCGCTTCCCTTGAAGCCATAATGAAACAGAATACCGCTTTTTATCAGAGCGATTTTGACATAGACAAACAGATTTTACAGAAAGCGGCGGGAAGCCCTGTCCCGGAGGACAAACGGCTTTTGTGGTTTTCCCGCCCGTCCGGGACGTGCTGCTTCCGGGAACGGGACGTTTTTCTAAAGGATACAAGGCAGCATAATACATGGCGGTTTTACGGGGAACAGACCCGCGATACTATCCTTGCCTATGCGGTGGAACTGACAGGCACAGAGCAGGGAAAAATCAAGGGCAATCTTTATGAACTGGATTATTTGCAGCATTTCCGGGAAGTAATCGAAAAATCAATCCCTGCCGACAACTACACGCTGATTTATGAGCATGGGGAGCTGACAAAGCCTGCCGGACAATATTTTGACGGGGACACTGACCCGCAACTTGGAAAGTTTATACGTTTTGAAGCACAGCCAAACGACCCGGAAGCCTTAAAAAGCCTTTTGAGGGAACAGCAGAAAAAACGAACACCGCATACGCAGAGGGATTTTCAGTTACATATCGCCGCCCTGCATGACAGACGGATTGAAGCAGAAGCCCGCCGGATTGTGGAAAATGTAAAAGGGCTTGGGGAACCGGACAGCCCCGAAAAGACCCATTGTGCGGTAGAACTTTCTCCCTACTTTGTTCCACTGGCAACGGATAAGGATATGGAACGGCTGCTTTCCATGCTCCCTTACAAAAGCCTTTCCTTATCTACGTTGGAGGGCAGGCATGGAGTTTATGCGCTGATAGATAAAAGCGAGAGGAATAAAGAGATGAAACAGTCCCCTCCCTCTGTCCGGGCGCAGTTACAAACAGAAAAATCCCAAAAAGTCCCGAAAAAGACAGCAAAAACAAAACATCACGAATTGGAGGTATGAGCATGATTAGACTGACCGTTGAAGAAATGAACCTGTTGAGTATTTACCATGAGGGAAGCAAAGCACAGCTTATGGAAAATATGACGCTGCGCTGCCGTTCATGGACGAGGATATGCGCCCCTTTGCAGAACGCACCTTACAGAAAATTTCCCCACTAACAGAAAACGAGTATGCGGAGCTTGCCATTTTCGCCGCTGATGAAGTATGACCGGGAGTAAGCGGCTCACGCCGCCACAGAGCCGGAAAGTCAACAGCCTTGTAAAAAAGGAGTGCTGCAACTGCGAGCGCGGACACTGTATTTTACTGGACGACGGGGAGGAATGTGTCTGCCCGCAGCTTATTTCCTGTTCGCTTTTATGCAAGTGGTTTCAGATTGCCGTACTTCCTCTTGATAAGCTGCTGTATGCAGAGCTTTTCAAAACCGAGGACAAAAAGCGTTGTACCGAGTGCGGCACATTTTTTGTATCAAAATCAAACAGCGTCAAATACTGCCCGGACTGCCGGAAGCGGATTACCCGCAGACAGGCAGCCGAGCGCATGAGGAAACGGCGTGCGGCGGTTACGCAATAAGGGCAAAAAAAGCCTTGATTTACAGGGCATAAATGACGTGAAACTGGCATAGGCGATACAGAATACCTTTTCCCTTAAAATGGGGATTCTACTGCGCAACATTTTAAAATCAGTACCTATAAAAGAACAGGGTGCGGGAGGTCATTACTGGCTTCCTGCGCCCTGTTCTTTTTGTGTCTGACTGTCTTTATCCTGCATTTCCGGCTTCGGCTGTAATTCTTTTTCTATCCGGTTCCGGTAATGGGTTTTCCTGCGGTAAAAATATTTTGTTACTTCCTGTTCCGGCAGCATATCCCCGCAGCTTCTATCCGTTCCATAACAGCGGCAACGATTTCCCGGTTGTTGCGTTTATGCGGCTCCTGTCCCTTTTCTATCCAAAGGCGGCGGTATTCTTCATAAAGCCATGTACTGATAGTTTCTTTTTGCCGTTGTTTCAAATGTCGGAACTGCTTATCTGTCCGCAGCAGCTTCCCGTCTACCTTTTTATGATTTTTTGTCCCGATTTCTTTTTTCCTCTCTTTCCATTTCTTCAAGGGGAAATTGGGGGAGGGCTTCTATCAGCTTCATTGTGATATACTGGCGCATATCTTCATCAATTTCCAGTTTGAATGTTCCGTCCGGCTGACGTTTCTTTACAGTTGCCTGCCTGTCGATTTCGTCCTTGTAGCACATAAGCACCTTTTCCACCGCCCATGTTTCTCCGGCAACGGCGGCGCGTATGGTTTCATAATCGGGTATCGTTTGGTCTGCCATGTTTTCACGCTCCTGTCTGTATTGGAATACCTTTATCCTACCACGCTTTTATAGATATTTCTACTGTAAGTGTTCGGTTTCCCTGCCCCGTTCCGGTTCTTTTTCCAGTCTTAAAATACTGTCTATATTCTGCTTAATAATGTCGTATTCCTTGACCTGTTTTTTCAACTTGCCATAATCAGCGTAAAGGGCTTCTTTCTGCGCTTGGAGCTTCCCGTATTCTTCTTGCATGGCAGCGAGATTGGGGAGCTTGGTAATGCCCGACGCTTTCAGTGTCTTTGCCGCCGCTTCATGGAGTATCAGACTGCTTTCATGCTTTGCCCGGTATGCGTCCTTATCCTTTGACCTGCGGTATGCTTCATAAAGGGGTTTTGTCTTTTGGTAGGTGGTAACGTGCTTTATTAGCACCGCTATGTCTGCAAGACGCTTCTCCACACTCTTTAATGCGTCTGCGGTCTTTTCGTTTTCCGCACTTATTTCCTCAATCCGGCTGACTAAATCCGCGTACTGCTCAATCTTATGTTCCGTCAAGAAATTCATAGTCTTTGCAGCCAGTTTCAGATTATGGTATTTTCCGCCCATCTGTTCACTAGCCCCGGCTCTCTTGTGCTTGATACTATTTTCAATGTCGATAAGCAACGATACGCCGCGCTGTTCTTTGGGAACTTTCGCCGCCTTTGTGCGCTTGCCTGCAATCCGTTCTCTGATTGCTTCCTCTGTATAATCTGCACCGAGGGTTTTTAAGCGGGTAAACCGTTCCTGTCCGGGAGCGCGGCAGGAGATATATTTTCCCGGTTTTATCTCATAGCCCGCTGCCTGTAACCGCTGCAACAATTCTTCAAAACTTGCCACTTGGGGGATAAGCGTATCAACGGCAATTTTCAGCTTGCCTTTCCAACTTGTACCGACCTTTTCCGCTTGATATTCTGCATAACTCTTTCCCTTGCTGCCTTTGCCCGGAACGACAACAGACAGCCCGTTTTCCCGACACAGCTTATCGCTCATTGTTCCGTATGCCGTAGTAGCTGCGCTATTGGAATTGTATTTACGGTAGTCAACAAAATTGACCGCACAAAAAATGATATGGTTATGGATATGCCCTTTATCTATGTGGGTAGTTAGGACGTATTCATGCTGTCCCTTTGTTACTGCGTCGGCAAGCTGCTTTCCGATTTCGTGGGCTTTCTCATAGTCTACTTCTCCCGGCTCAAAGGACTGTATCAAATGGTGGGCGAGATTGTTCCCTTTCTCTATGGCTTGTGCAAGCGTAAATCCGAACTCAATGTCTGCTGTTTCATAGCTGCACCCAAAGGAGGACACAAGCATTTTCCCGTCTGTTTTATCCGGGTTTTGGATATAGTCAAGGCTTTGCTCAACGTGCTTTTAATAGGCTTAATCTTTGTAACCGCCATATTTCTGCAAGCACCCCCTTTATTTCCTCTATGTCCTCTTGGTAGACGCTGCCTGTCGCATTGACACGTCTTGCAATCTGATTGATGTTGACCCCGATTTTCTGTATCTCTGCTGTCATGGCTTTTATGTCGCTATGGTCTGTCTGAATGATATACCCGTCAATGGCAATCTTGCGAAGATACGCCGCCATGTTCCGGGTGGGGACGAGCTTCATTTTCTGCTCAATCAATGCCCTTTCTTCCTCTGTTACATAGAATTTGATTTGTATTTTTCTTTTGCGTCCATTCATGCAATCGCTCCTTTCCATTCCGAGGGTTTGGGACACTTCCCAACAAGCAATTTTCAACCGACGCACCGCAGGACGGGAGGGCGAAAATACGGAAAAGGGTACTCTTTTCCTATGCTTGCTACGAAACTT